>Ga0180007_10003794_pt1 | contig 16505 bp, 8 predicted proteins | sample MM_PC_MetaG_FD_121122 | JGI IMG/M metagenome (GOLD analysis project Ga0180007, IMG submission 121122) | Groundwater microbial communities from the Aspo Hard Rock Laboratory (HRL) deep subsurface site, Sweden - MM_PC_MetaG | ecosystem: Environmental > Aquatic > Deep subsurface > Groundwater... | reverse complement strand
GGAGGGATATAACTCACGAAGAAGTCTTCCGGCAGATGAGTGTCAGGCACCGGCAAAGGCAAGCATCCATTGACTCTGCATACAAACGGCAGAGTGATGGGTAATGTGACAAAGTAGAATTAGACCCCCCCAAACTAAACTTTCGATACCAGCCATTAGTCGATAGAATAATTTCTATTTGCGATGGAGATTCGCCCAGCGGTTCCAGTATCACAAGTGCCTGTTATCATGCAACGAATATTGGCAATGATGCTGCCGGAGACAACATTGTTGAATGGGATTCAGAAAATGATGTTTTGGATATCAGAGATCCATACTTTTTATTCTACATTCGATGGGCGGAGGTTGTTTAGGGCTAACAATAAAATTCAGCGGACGTCGAGAACGTATGCGGCGCTGACGCGGCAAGCTTTGGTGGCGCCGCCGCTGATTTAAACGTTCGGCGAGTAGAAAGGAGAAGAAATGTGTCTCAGCCAATTCATGGCAGCCTATGGTTGGGAGATAGTTCTTAGTCTCCTGTCTGGTTTGGCCACTGGCGTTCTGACAAGTTATGTGGTTACGCAGCATTTCAAAAGGAAAGAACAGCGAGAATCGATAATACAAACGGCAAAGGAGTTGGCGCGTGAGTGCCATGTATTGTTGGACTTGACAAACCAACTCATAGATCAACTCGCGCTAAGAAAATACCAAGCGTACCGCATTGCGAGCGTCCTGAAAAACCTGGATGGCGAAACAAAACGGCGTACCAGAAATGAAGAGGTGATGCGGGCGAAGCTCTGCGAAATCTCGAAGGAAACGTTAGACAGGCTCTGTGTCACGGTACACAACAAGAAACTTGGTGGCAAATTAAGAGCAGTTGCTGCAAGTCACGTAGGCGACATTTTGAAAGCGACAGACGCTTGCATAGATGCTGCTTCCCCGCTTTGCCTTGGTTTCGGAGAGGTCACAGACCTTCATTATTACGTATTAAATCTGGAACATATGGCTGACAAGGCATATGAGGACTTCATCGAGACACTGGAAGAGGGGGAAGTCGAACAATACAAAGAAATACCAGTCGGCAGAAACAATTTAAAAAAAGCGCTGTTTGACCTTGTCTCAGCTATCGCGGCGATACAAAGAACATAGGCAGAAAACGCCGAACCAGCGCCTGCAGTCGGATTGCCTACAGCGCTGACGCGCTTACGGCAACCGCTGAGGCCTTCCGTTAGGTTGAAATAATGATTGAAGAATTTGCTCTCAATATAGCACTTAGGTCAGTTAAATTAATGGCCAGCTCTCCAAAATCGATAACCTGGACATGGGATACGATTAAGGGCTTTGGTCAGGCAAAGGCACTTAAGTCTTCATACATCTTCCTCTTCCTTGTGCCTATACTAGCTAGAGTTCTTATAAATATTCCAGACAGTATTACTATTCCATTTTGGGACAAAGCCTTGAATATTCCACTCGAATTACCTTTCAGTTGGGTTGTGCTTTTTGTATCAGCATGCATGGCAAGTCTAGGCAATATTATCTACGCAATTATGTGCCCCAAGCTCGTTAAAGAGTTCTCTGACTACCCCCAATTTAGGGAGGCGGAACGTGACGGCACTTACTTGCGTTTTACTATTCAGGAGCTAGCACTGCAAAGAAGCCAGGCAACCATCGAGGAACAAATAGAATCTGTAAAACAACTTTACAACCCTGTGCCGATCGATATTGCTCGTTTTGGTAATTCTTTAAATGGAAGCGCTAGTTTGTTGGCCAACGAGTTCTACTTTGTTCGTGATTCGGCAAACCTAGGTAATCCGCTCGCTCGATTGGTTGCATCAATTTCCTATTTTGGAGCCTTTATCTGTTTGGGTGTCATTGCGATACAGAACATCATTTATGTAGTTCAGTATTTCATGCCGATTACAATGACAACCTAACCAATAAGGATTGATGCGACATGCTTTTTGTCGCTTTCAATCCTTTGTTCAAGAGCCGCGATCGATCGAGGCTTTGAGAAAGGGAGAAGGGGTCAAGTCTGCCTTTGGCTTTTCTTCTGAAGCGTGTTACTGTGTAGATTATCTCGAGACCTTTACTCCGGCCAGGGACCGGCAACACCAATTATCTCTGCGCCAGCGCCCTGACAAGACCGGATTTGCGCCTTGTGCGGCTGCTTACCGCTTCAACAAAAACACCTTTTGTCCCCCAGATTTCCACTGATTGAACCGCCCTGGTAATGCCGGTGTAGACGAGTTCGCGACAGAGGACAGGTGAAGATTCAGCAGGCAGAATCAATACGACATGAGCAAATTCCGACCCCTGGCTTTTATGCACGGTGAGGGCAAAGGCTGTTTCATGCTCCGGCAGTCTGGCCGGCAGCAGTTTCCGCACCCCGGTTTCCGCCGGGAAAAAGGCCCGCAGCTCGTTGTCCGTTTCCGGATCGTGCAGGATCAGTCCGGTATCACCATTATAGAGTTGCAGGCCATAGTGATTGCGGCTGACCATGATCGGCCGGCCATGGAAGTACAGAGCGTCCTGGGGGGCAAGGAGATCTGAGGCCAGCAGGTTGATGCCCTCCACTCCGAAGGCACCGCGGCGCAGGGCGGAAAGCACGGCGGATTCACCCATGCATCGCAGAGCCTCCACAGGTGACGCGGCATGCATGATCCTGTTATGATGATGAGCAATTTTATCAACAATCCGTTGGCGGAAACCGCTGACATCCCCACCGATATCAAGCCAGCGCACATCGCTATGCCCCTCATCCTGCAGAACGGCAAAGGCGCCTTCACCATCACCGTTGTTCACTGCCCGGCTGAGGGCGCCGATGCCGCTCTGACTGGCAAAGCGGTAACTTTTTTTCAGTTCCGCAAGCACATCTGACAAGCCGCCGTCCCGCAGCCCCTGGCAGATATCCCCCAGCACAGCCCCCGGCTGCACCGAGGCCAACTGGTTGCGGTCGCCTAGCAAAATGAGCCCACAGCCGGCGGGAAGAGCGGCCATGAGCCATGCCATGAGCGGCAGATCCACCATGGAGGCCTCATCCACCACAACAAGACCGGCAGGCAACTGGTTTTTGCCGTGATACCTCCTACCCTTCTGCGTAATGCCCAGCAGGCGGTGGAGCGTTACCGCTGTTTCAGGAATCGCCGCCTTCACCTCAGGCGCGCAGTCCAGACTCAGCTTGGCATACCTGATGGCCTCCTGCAGGCGGGCGGCCGCCTTGCCGGTGGGAGCGGCAAGAAAAATCCCCTCATCATCCCCGCGCAACTGACGATACAGAGCAAGGATGCGGGCCACCGTGGTGGTTTTGCCTGTTCCCGGACCACCGGTGATCACGCAGAAACGGCTGGAAAGAGCCTTGCGGGCGGCCTCTTTCTGCCAGTCCGGCTCAACGGTTTCCGCCCTGACCATCTGGGGAAACAAGCGGGCAAGATTCTTCTCCAGCTTCTCCAAATCACATCCCTGCTGGTTCATCCTGCTGCGCGCCAGGATAAAGTCAGCCACCTCCCTTTCATACTGCCAGTAACGCTGCAGATAGAGAAACGGCGGATCAAGAATAAGCGGCCGCCATTCCCCCGGCGCTCCCACCACCCCGCTTTTTCCGAGCCCGTCTATCCAGCAGCCCTGCTCAGGACAGATGACCTCCTGCCCTTCGGCCAGGGGAACCTCGCGGCCGGCAAACTCCTCCAGATCAAGACAGATATGCCCCTGGGCCATCTGCCTGGTGACAAGTCGGGCGGCCAGCGCAAGTTCCGTCCCGGCATTGCCGGCAAGGCGCAGGAGAAAGGCGGCAAAATGGGCCTCGAGAGAGGAAAAATTCCCCCTGTTCATACGGCCACCAGCACCCGGCCCAATTGCTCGACAAGGCGCACCTCAGGGCGATCATGATAGATGCCGTACGCCGGACCGTGCTCCAGGCTGACACCACGCAGAAAAATGTAAAACAGTCCGCCGAAATGATCCTCATAGCGGTAATGGGCTATTCGCTGGGCCAGATATTGATGCAGGGCCACCGTGTAGAGCAGATACTGCAGGGTATATCTCTCATGGAGCATCACCTCTTGCAGCCTGTCATGACGGTAGTCGGCAGGTGCAGACCCGAGATGGTTGGATTTCCAGTCAACCAGATAAAAACGGCCGTCATATGCAAAAACAAGATCAATAAAACCTTTGAGAAAGCCGTTGGCCACGGAAAATTCCAGGGAAGACGCCGCAAGTTCACCAAATCCCTGATCATGGAGAATCTCCCTTACTTTCCCGGCGGACACCGCGGCAAGAGGAAAACAGAACTCCAGCTCATTCAGCCTCTTATCGGCAGCGATGGCCTGCAGAACCAGATCCTGCCGCTCCGGCAGAAGCGGCGTGGCAAGCACATTACCGACCATGGTCATAACGGCGTCCTGCCATTTTGTCTCAAAGCCGTGCTGGGCAAGTTTTTTGACAATCAGCTGCCGCACCGTTTCCGGCTCCTTATCTATCAAGGGAAAATCAAGGTGCTCAAAGACATCATGCATGAAGGTGCCCGGTGCAGCCCCCCGGGGAAAGGCATAGATTGAGGCGTCAGCAGCTGTGGGCCGAACCTCTTCATCCCGGGGGACAAATGACTCTCCCAGCCTGCCATGGCTGGTAATGGCGGAAAAACTTGTCACCTGCATGGCGGTAATCGCGCCGGTGAATGTCCGGCAGACCAGCCCCGCAGGCCCCTTGCCCAATCTCTGCCTCCCGGCACGGAGGCCATCCTCCCGGCGGACAAGTTCTATGGTATTATCAGAGAGGCTGATCATCTCTGCCAGCTCGTCTGCCATCTCCTGGTCGGATAATTTCTTGAAGCGTTTCTTGAGCCCGGCAAAATCCCCCCTGCCATGCAAAAGCCAGGCAAGGGCCGAACTCTGCGCCCCATGAAAGCTTCCCCACACCAGATAACAGCGATGCACGGCCCTGGTCAGCGCCACATACAGCAGCCGCATATTTTCGGCCAACTCCTCCTGCCGGGCCAGCTCCTTGTGCTCTTCAATATCATCAGAGCCCATATCCATTGCCGGCCTGTAGCCGTCCGCCGGCAGGTGAAACGACACGATGTCCTTTATTGCCCTTGCCCCGCCCCAGCAAAAAGGGCAGAAGACGATGGGATACTGCAGGCCCTTGGAGCGATGAATCGTTACGATCTGTACTCTTTCGGCGTCACTTTCCAGCCGCAGCTGATCTTCCTCCACAGTCTTTTGCCGGTCAGCCATTTTCTCGGCCAGCCAGGCAAGAAGGGCTGCGGGTGAGGCCTTCTCCTGCCTTTCATAGCTGTGCAGCACCTCGCCAAGGTGGAGAACATTGGTAACACGCCTTTCACCATCGGCAAAACGGAGCAGCTGCACCCTGACATGTTGGCGATCCAGCAGCAGCCGGAACATGGTAATAAATCCTTTTTCCTGCCAGCACCGCTGATAGGACAAGAAGGAGGCGAACCAGCGGCTCCACGCCTTTTCATCCTGCTCCAAAGCCACCAGACTGCCGCATGTCCCCCCAAGCATATCCGTTGCCAGGGCGGAGCGGATTCTTTTTTCGCTTCCCGGTTCCGCCACTGCGGCCAGCACCCGGAGAACCTCAGCCGCCTCGCCGGTGGCAAACAGGTCCTCCATGCTCTGCTGCACGGCAGGAACGCCAACCTGATAAAGCGCCTGCTGCACCTGGCGGGCCTCCCTGTTCTCCCGCACCAGAACGGCAATGTCCCTGGGCCCCAGAGCCCTGTCGCCGATGAGCGCCTCCCTCCTGCTGCCGAGATCAAGCATCCGTCTTATCTCGGCAGCCAGGGAGGCAAGAATCCTTTTTCCCGCCACCTCCCTGGCCATGACTTCATGCTCAGCCGGGCCTCTCATGATCTGCCAGAGCTGCAACGGCGGCTCCTGCTTCTGCAGGATGGTGAAATCCTCCCTCTGCTTCCTGTCGGCCGCCGATACCGGCTGAAAGCCAATCCTGCTGTAGACAAAAGGGTCGGCGGCAGAGGAAAACAGGGTATTGACCGCCTTGATCAGAGCCGGCTCGGAACGGTAATTCTCTGCCAGCTCAAAACTGGATGGCACATCTCTGATGGCCTCCATGTAGGTGAAGATATCAGCCCCCCGGAAACTGTATATCGCCTGCTTGGGGTCACCGATGATATAGAGCAAATTTTCCGCGGCACACTGGTAAAGAGTTGAAAAAATTTCATACTGGACAGGGTCGGTATCCTGGAATTCATCAATGAGCGCCGCCGGGAACCTGCCGAGGATCTGGCGGACCAGCATCTCCCGGCTCCGCCCCTGCAGGGCCTGCTGCAGTTTCCGCAGCAGATCGTCATAGGCAAAAACATTTTTTTCCATCTTGCGCCGGCCGGACTCCGCCAAGCCATAGCGGCCGGCCTCCTGCCGCAAGGCGATCAGTCCCTGATTGAAGAGCTTGGTCAACTGATCGTGCCGCACGCAGACATGCCGGCACAGATCAAAGAACGGATGCAGCGGCGTGCTGCCGTTCTTCTTCGTGGCCTTTGCCAGACTGCCGGCGGAAAATTTCGCAAAATTCTCGAAAAGCTCGCCGTGATAAACAGGCTGCTCCCGGCAGAAGGTGTCCATTTCACCAAGCCAGACCGGAATCTTGTCGGGATTGTACGAATTGCGGTTCAGATCCATGCTCTCAACCAGCATGCGGCTCACCTCGATCCGCACCTGCGGCCAGGTTGGGTAAAGCTCATCAAGGGCACGGGCGATATCCTGTTCCGCCTCTTCAACCACACCGCCCAGGGCGATCCCGTCCAGAATGGAGCTGTCAACCTCAGGAAGAAACAGCAGGCCTGGCCGTACCTTTTTGAGAAAGAGGAAGAGATTGTCCGGCAGCACCTTTTTGCGGACAAATGCGGTAAAGGACGCAGGAAACCTGTCCATCTGCAGACGCCAGAAATCTGCGGCGATCTCATAGAGGAGATCATCAACATCAGGCGCCAGTTCGGTGTCAAACAGCGCCCCGCTTTCCAGGGAATTCTCCCTGAGCATCCGCTGGCAGAAGGCATGGATGGTGAAAATCGCCGCCTCGTCAAAGTCCTGCAGCGCGCTGAGCAGACGCAATCTGGCCTGTTCATGGTCCTGCACCTTTGTCAGCAGGCTCCTCTGGAAATCATCCTTTCCTTTACCAGATGCAAAGGCCTGCAGACAATTGCCAACCATCTGCCGCACACGCAGCCGCAGATCCTCGGTGGCCGCCTTGGTGTAGGTCACCACCAGAATATGACGGACAGCCAGTTCCCTTTCCAGCAGCAGACGCACAAAAAGAGCTGAGATGGCGTATGTCTTGCCCGTTCCGGCACTGGCTTCAATGAGATGAATGCCGGACAGAGGATAATCGATCAATGCTGACATGAATTTTTCCGCGCTTCCCCCATGAAGTTTTCCTGATGATTTGGCCAGAGAACTGCCGGACATCTTCATATGTTTTCGATGCCTTGTCCACCATTTTCAGCATACTCTCACACCATTCGTGCCCATCGCCAGCTCAATGATTCTCGACGGCTTCCTGTTCCACGGAGACTCACTGCGACTTTTTACTGCTTTACCTCTCCAGGTATAAAAATGTATACTGAATCGTCAGCGCAATGCGGCCCCGGCAGCGACACGAAAAAAGGATTTCACCTGAGCCAGAATTGATAGCGGATCATCTGCCACACCTGCAACAAAGTTTCATCTTTTTCCATAATGAATTAATTTATTTTCATTTCTTGGCATGCAATGCCGGCCGCTGTCCGGCCAAACAGCGTTTACCGCTTCGGCAACACAGCAACAATGATCCCCTAACCTTTTAAAATTTATAACAAATGCCAGTTCTGCTTTTGTCAGAAACAAAGATCCTCAGCCATCCCATAAATGGCGTGAATTTTGCATAATTTTCCCGGCATGATACATACGGATATCCTTCGTTTTGTCTGTTTATGGAGGACAAAATATGAAAAATGACGTCAAGCAGAACCTGCAATCCGAAGTGCTCATCAGCTGCCTTGATGTCCTTTGCCGGGCCAACGCAACTGTTTTCGAAAGCGACCCCAAACTGGCTGCGGATATCTCCCAGGCGATTGAGTCACTGTCAATTGCTCTGCAAAATGAGGATCCGCCGGCAAATACTTTACAAACAGATGTTCAAACTCCTGTTCAATACCGCGAACGACCTCTTGAGCCTGCGGATTACTGCAAAAAAAATAGTGCTCCCGAGTATTTCCCTGGTGACGATACAATCATCGATGTGCTCACCAATGAAGTCATCCGCAAACCATCCCGGAAATAAGACAATGGATACAATGTCAGCCAGGGCATTTTCCCGACGGCAACACTCACTCTGTCTCTAAATAAAAACAGCCACAGGAATTGAGTACACCATGAATGTTGAAAAAAAATATATCGCAGATGTCGACAGACTGATTCCCCGGCCGGATATTGCCATAGATGTTCTGAGCATGGCGCAAGACTCGGGCTGCTCCATTGCCGATCTGGCGAAAAAAATTGAGCAGGACCTGAACATGACAGCCAATATGCTGAGGATGGCCAACTCCTCCTATTTCGGCCATATGAAGGGAATCTCTTCGATCAGAGACATTATCGTTCGCCTGGGTCTCGATATGGTGAAAATTCTTGCCATCACCAGCGCCTCGGCAGGCATATTGACTTGCCCGCAGAAAGCCTACGATCTTGAACCCCGCGCCCTGTGGAATCACTCCCATGCCTGTGCCATTCTGGCAGAAATTATTGCCAAATATGCCAAAGTGGAAAATTATTATGCCGTCTACACCGCGGCGCTTCTCCATGATATCGGCAAGGTCGTGTTAAACAAACCGTTGCTAAGCGCATGTGCCGCAAAGAAGACGGATAAAAAAATTTCCTCAACTGTTGAACTGGAGCACTTCATGCTGCAGACAGATCATGCCAAGGTCGGCGCGGCGCTTCTGGCGGCATGGGGGTTACCGGACAGCATCACCATTCCCGTCGGCCGCCATCACACAGGCGGGGGTATCAAGCCTGACCGCATTGATGTCAAGATTGTCTCCCTTGCCAATTTCCTGGTTGAAAGCATCGGCATTCGCTCCCTGATGCCGGAAAGCTACCAGTTCGATGTGAATGAATTCCTCCGGCAAAATCAGGAGTCGCCGGATGTATCGAATTTCAGAACCAACATGGCCAGTATCATGGAAGAATTTTTCAGCCGGTTCACAGGAACAGACCTCATTTTCGCATAAAAAATTTGCCTTGCGGAAAATCAGGGCCGGCAGCCTTCATTTAACCGCAATTTCAACCCGCATGCCCTGCTGACCGTCTGTTTCTCCAGCACCGCCTTTCGGTTCGATAAGAAAAATTCTTTCCGGCTCAACCGGCCCCTTTTCGATGAGCGTATCCCTGACGGCGCCGGCCCGCTCCACTGCCAGATTGCGCAGATCATTGTCCGTGATGATAATGTGATCATAGAGGAGCTTTTCCATTTCCTCCCCGGGGATATCCTTCAGAAACCCGAGAAAATTCGTCGGCCGCTCAAAATCAGCAGCCTTATAGGCCTTTTTCAGGTAGCGTTCATATTCATCCGGGGCAATCTCAATGGCATCCACATCTGACACCTCCGCCTCTTTTCTGGCCAGATCCTTCATCTTCTGCACCTTGAGCAGCCGGTCAAAGCGTATCTGCGTCAATGATCCGCCATCCTCCGCCGGATCGACCTGCCCGGTGAGTTCCACCTTGATGCCGGGCCGGTCATAAAGAACCTTGGCAAATTTTTCCAGCATCTCCCTGCCCTCCGGAACGATTTCTTCCCGCCCCGGTGCAAACTGCACATACTGCTCTTCACCGCCGCCCTCAAAAATGGCGCCGAGCAGGGAAAAGGGAGAGGTTGCCGCCTTGACGATGAGATTATAGAGAATTTTAAAAACCAACCCGGCCACGCTGAATTCTGGGTCATCGAGTTGCCCCGCTACCGGGATATTCAGATCAATTTCACCTCTGCGGTTTTTCAACAGTGAAATGGCCAGCTGCACCGGCAGTTTGACGGCGGTTTCATTTTTCACAAAATTCCCCAGGGTAATCTGATCGATGAAGGCCTTGTTTTCGGATTTAAGCTTTCTGCCTTCGACAAGGTAATGCAGATTCAGATTCAGCTTGCCCTTGGTCAGAGGATAGCCGATGAACTTGAGCGAATAAGGGCTCACCGGACTCAACTCGATATCACGGAATTCAGCAGTGACATCGGTGAAAAAATCCTGCCAGGGATGGATGGAACCTGTCAATTTCACCGGGGAATGCTGATCAAGTTTTGCCGTGATATTGACCTCTGCCGACACATCTTTGCCGGAGGAAAGCCCTTTGATCCGGCCATCTATCTTCTGCAGTGTGGTGTTATACTGCGGGGAGACACTGCGGTCGGCAAAATCAAGCCGGCAGTTCGCCAACCGCACCAGGCCGATTTCCACATCAGGCTGTGTTCCCTCTGCAGCCGGCGCCTCCTGCTGCTCTTCCTGGCCGGCGTCCTTGCGGACGATGGCGCTCAAGTTCAGCACACCTTCCTGGTTCTTCAGCACAAAAGCGGATAAACCGTCAAACAGTATTTCCTCGGCTTTGATGCGCATGGGGCTCGTCTGCACATGCAGTTTTTTCACCTGTAAATCATCCCAGGTCAACAGCTTCTCCGCCTGCTTTGCATCAAGACAGACAAACCTGCGGCTGCGCACCTCCCCCTGAAAGGTAACAGCAACTTCCCCGCCTTCCCGCCGGTCGATGGCCATCTTCCCCTTTACCGCTCCCTGCCCGTCGGTCATGATGATATTGAGCTTCTGCTCCACATAGGACTGAACGGACTTGAGCGGCAGATCGGCCAGATCGAGATCAAGCCGCAGGGCCAGGGGAGAAAGGCCTGCACTGCCATGCACCTTCACCTTACCGGTTTGATTGAGCAGCAGGTCAAGATCAACAGTGCATTGCTCCTCGGGCCGGGTCGTCACATTCTCCGCAGCCAGATGCAGCTGGTTCATGGTCAGCACCACCGGTTCTTCAGGCACCTGATCGGTGAAAGCCACCTCGTATTCGGCTAATTCCACGGCCTTGACGACAACCTGCCAGGCAGATTGCTGAGCCGCTTCATCCTCTTTTTTCCCCTCGTCTGTTGTGTCCTTGCCCGCAGGGGCGGCGGCCAGGAAATCCTGCAGATCGATTGTGCCGTCCTTGCGCCGGGTGAGCGGGATAACAGCTCCCCTGCTTGAACACCTGCCGACCACCACAGTTTTGTCCTTGACATTCACCTCGGCCTCGCTGACAGAAAAATCGGGGACCACTATCCTGCTCCCGGCATCCGGACCGGCCACGCTCAAATCGCCGAGTTCAACCCCCAGGCCGGAAATGAGCAAGGTGCTGTCAGCGGCAACATAGTCGATATGGGCGGCAACCTTCACCTTTTCCGCCGCAAGTTCCGCCCGCAAGGCATTTTCATAATAGGGGCGGTATTTGCCAAGCTTCACATTTTCCAACCCGACATCAGCCGCCACCTTCATGGGATCAAGGGAGAAGGCGCCGCCGACACTGACATTCTCACCGCTTTCACTGGTAAATGTCAGATTGTATCCGGCAGACTTGTCCGGTGCAGTGCTGAAGTTTCTCACCTTAAGATTCACCGGCTGCAGGGTCGTCTGCATGGGGCCTGACACCGTCTGGTCGGTAAAATGAATGGTTGCCGCCTCCACTGCCGCATCCGCCACCTCAAGCAGCAGGGTGCCGGGAGAGGAGGCGGGGGTCGCCTTGTTCTCTTCCCCTGATGACGGGGCGACAATGTTGGCAAGATTGAACTGCCCGCTTTGTTCCCTTTGCACGAATAGCTCGGGTTCTTTCCAGGCGAGTCTGGCCAGGTGAAATTCTTTGCGGAGGATATAGGCACGTTCAATATCCGCCGTCAGTTCAGGGAAGGAAAGCAGCGGCTGCTCCTGCCGGTCAACCACCTTCATATCACGCAGGCTCGCCTTTCCCTGGATATTGACCGCCGGATTGCCGTCCTCATGCTGCATGAAGGAAAAGGAGAGATTAAGATCAAGCCGGCCGCTTTTTATGATGAAGTTGAGATTTTCAGGCAGATAGGCCAGATAGGCGGTGAGATCGATATCGGAAAAATTGACGTTGATCTCTGATTGCCGCGTAGTATGAAAAGGTTTACTTTCGCCGCTCATGCTGAAGGGCGTGCCGTTAATAACGGCCGCAAAGGCAGGTTTGGTGAAAATTTCAACCTCATAGGGAAGATCGGACAGAAAGGGCAGGGCGATATGCAGGTCGGTGATCTGATGTTTGACATCCTTCACCTTGTCCTCAAAATCGATCCTGCCGCCGCTCAAATCAATATTGTTGATGGAAAACATGAGCGGCGCCGCCTTTTCTTCTTTCTTTTCCGGATCACCATCACCAGCTGAAAGATCGGAAAAATTAAAGCGTTGATCCTTGTTGAATATAATCTTGCAGTAGGGATTGCTCAGGGAAAAGGATCTGACAATAATGGCGCGCTTGAAAAGCGATGCGGCCTGCAGATTCACCTGCAGACTGTCAAAGGAAACAAAAGGCTCCTTGCCGTCGGGATCCTGGATCTTAAAACCGTTGACAACCGCCTGCAGGGTATAGGGATTGATTTTCACTTCCCGCACCGTGGTCTGCCTGTGCAGGGCCTGGCTCAGCTTTTTCTCAAGCTGGCTGCGGATAACGGCCGGCAGAATCCAGAAGCCGAAAACGGTGTAAAAAAGCAAGGAACAGCCCGCAATGACGCTCCAGCGCTGTAAACGAGACAAACCCTTCCACCTTTGCATCAGTTTCAGCTCAGCCATCGTCATCCTCCCTTATATTTGCAAAAACAGGAGAAAAAATCCTTATCGCCATATCCGTAAACATTTCATCCAGAGGTTCCGCACCATTCTGGTAACGGAATCTGAGATACGGGTCGTCACACTCGCCCACGCCGCCGTATCGGCCCTGCCAGGCGGCAGTGGCCTCTTTTGCCGCTCTATCCATTTTCTCCTGGCAGGCGTAAAGGGCAAATTGATATGAGGTTTCAATAAAAAAAGGCAGCGGCGCATGCAGCCCCTGCAGAAAGAGGGCAAAAAGCCGCTCCAGCAGCTCCCGGGCGTCCGGCACCGGCCCGAAGACAACGGTCTGGTCCCTGGCCACCACCACTGTCTTAATAGGCATCTCCTGCGGCATGGCATGCAGGATAAGATGCCTGATCCAGGCCCGCAGCAGGTCCTTGCCCTTCAGCCTGGCAGGACGGGCGTGGAGCATGCCCTGCTCCGTCATGTTGTCGAGCCGGCCGCAGAGCAGAAAATCCTTTATCTTGATCCGGAAAAGAGGCGGCTCAACCGGCGGGGCAAGATGCTCCGCCAGTAGTCCATAAAATTGTCTCACCTCATCATGCAATTCGCGCACAGCGATTTCGCCGACCTTGCCATGGGGGAGCATGCCCCGAGCCTTCCACAAACTTGCCTGACCTTCAGTATCGTTCTTTTGCGCGAAAAGATCAAGCAGTTCCGTCTCAAGCTGGTAACGGGCAAGCCCCTCCAGGGAGAAAGGCTCATGATCATCAATGAGCTCATCCGGCGCCGACAGTTCAACCCCGAGCCTGTGCCGGCAGAAAAAACGCACCGGATGGACAAAAAAATCGAGAAAGTCATGGAGTTCAATCTCTTGCGCCAGACTATCCGGGGCCACCAATGGAAGCCCCTGCCAGAAGCCCGCTCCGGGATCATCACCTGCAGCAAGCCGCATGGCGGCATGAAAGTTTTCCGTCGAATAACTGAAAAGATGGCTGCCCCGCTGGAAATAGGCGGGGTGAAAGGGCTGCAACCGGTGCCGGGTGACAAACCCGGCCGCTTCGGGCGGGCCGTCCTTTGCCGGGCAGACGCCGGCCATATAGTCGATCAGCTCACTGACCAGCACCGATGGCGGCAAAGTGGCGTCATCCCGCACCGACTGCCCCACATAACTGATATACAGCTGCTGCCGGGCGGAAAGGACAGCCTCGAGGAAGAGATAACGGTCATCATGGCGCGGACTGCGGTCACCCCGTCTGGGGGAGCGACTCATCAGGTCAAAACTCAGGGTGAAATGGGGACGGGGAAAGTCCCCGTCATTCATGCCGAGCAGACAGACGATTTTAAAAGGAATGGCCCGCATGGGCAAAAGGGAACAGAAGGTGACCCCGCCGCTTAAAAAACCGTGAGGGGATCTTTCCACCCGCAACAGCTGATGCAGCCAGCTTCTGACCACCTTGAGGTCAAGCTCCTCGCTGAACCCCGTTTCCTCCTGCATCTGCCCCATGTTCTGCAGCGCCGTTCGCAGGGTCAGCATGTCACCTTCCTGCTCGCTGTCCACCACAAAGCATTCATCAACCAGAGCCTGCAGCATCTCGGCCCATTCTGCCAGCTGCCGTCTGCCGGGCAGGCGGGACAGCGAGGCAAAAAGCACCTCAACCGCGTCAAGCAGCCGGCCGAGCAGATCGGCGTCACTGCCCTCCATGGCCCCATATGGAAGGATGCCGGCAAAAAGTTCATTACGATCAGCCATGGCATAGCCGAGCAGAAGCCGGTCAAGCCCGGCCCGCCAGGTATTTTCGTTATAAGCCGGCAGACCGAGTTCTTGCTTTTGGCTGCCGTCCCTGCCCCAGCGGATGGCAACGCCGTCTACCCACTCCCGGATGAGCCCAGCGTCCGCCTCGCTGAGGCTAAACCTCCTGCTGAACAGGGGCGTCCGAATCATGTCGATTATGTCCCGGGCCGCATAACGGCCTCCCGCCAGATCAAGCAGGGCAAAGAAGGTATCCAGCAGCACACTGTCGGAGCCGGCACTTTTGTCAGCCAGAGAAAACGGCATGAAATGGGAATGATCACGGTCAAGGCCGAAAACCGCCTGCACCAACGGGCTGTAAGTCTCGATGTCCGGGGCCATGACAATGATGTCCGCGGCGCCAAGCGACGGATCACTGTCAAAGAGGGCCAGCAGATGGTCCTGCAGCACCTCCACCTCACGCATCGGGCTGTGGCAGGAATGGATGACCACGGAGTGATCCGCATCACCATACTCGGAACTGGTAAGATCAAGGATATCCCGCTGGATGGAGGCAAGCAGACTGGCGTCTGCCGGCGGCTCGCACAGATCCTCTTCCCGGCAGTCCCGCTCCTGCAGCAGCACCAGGAAATCCCGGGCAAGCTGGCCCATTGAGGCAAGCAGGGCATTGCCGGACTCAAGATAAAGCTCATCGGCCCCCTTCCCTTCCCGCACCAGACGGCGGGAGATATCCCTCTCCGGCACAATGTCGCCCCACCAGTGCCGGCAGGGATTCATAAAAAAGAGATTGACCGGTATATGGCCCGACAAAACGTCAAACACCTCAAGATGAAAAGGCGGCAGGCTGGAAATCCCGAAAAGCGTAATCCGTCTGGGCAGATCAGCAGGAAAATTTTCTTGCATCGCCTGGAGAAACTGCTCAAGCAAGGCCGCCCGGTGCATCAGGCCGTGGCGGGCCGTGAACTTTCTCCACAGCAGGGCCTGCCAGTCTCCTTCCTCGCTGCCGCTCTCCCAAGCGGCAATCAGATCAGGACGGTAGATGATGTATTGATCAAAAAGATCGGCAAGCTGACCCGCCAGCTGGTATCGTTTCAAAGGATCGGCAAGATAGGAGGCAAGATGGCGGAAAAGCGGCTCGTCCTTCAGTTCCGCCAGCAGTTCCATGATCTGCCAGCCCGCCCGCTGGCGTTCGTAAGCGGGCTGATCACTCTCCGGCAGCACCCTGCGGAAGATGTCCGCCACAAATTTATTCGGAAAGGGGAAAAGGGCGTTGGCCCACACGGAGAGCTGCCTGGCAAGTTGCATGGCAAGCCAGACGGCCATGCCGCGGCTCTGCACGACGACAATCTCCGCCTCAAGCGGCGGCAGAGGGTCCTGCCTGAAGATTTCACCGCAATGCCGGGCGAGGATCTCAAGGCGGTTGCTGGTGTAGAGATGAATGGCCATAAGCTATTTTTACTCCAAGTGCCTGATGGTGCAAGAAAAAGCTTTGCGTCTTTGCCCGCTTGCGTTTATTGTCTGGGCTAATAACCTGTTATAAGATAAAGTTCAATTCCAGGCAATGACCATGCGCACCTGTGTAACTCCCGAAGGCGACTTTCTCTACTGCATCCATGAACCTGATTACGCGGTGAAAAATCTCCGCGCCAGCGACCTGATCGAAAGCCTCGGCGCCTGTGACGGCAAGGAGTATCTGAACAGCCGGAATTTTCCGCCCGCGGACGTCACGGTGGAGAAAGCCGACCGGGTGTATGAGATCCCCAATGTCTTCCCCTTCAAGGGCACCACCTTTATCAACTCCCCTTGGGCGGACGCCACGGCCAAGGACCCGCTGCGCATCAAACTGCCGGCACCAGTCAGCACATCATTTTCGCAAAACGTCAACGCCTGGCTCGCCGGCAGGGATGACAGCAGCATGGACGGCCTCTTCAACTGCCTGCCGGAATCCGTCCTCCT
>Ga0180007_10003793_pt1 | contig 16514 bp, 17 predicted proteins | sample MM_PC_MetaG_FD_121122 | JGI IMG/M metagenome (GOLD analysis project Ga0180007, IMG submission 121122) | Groundwater microbial communities from the Aspo Hard Rock Laboratory (HRL) deep subsurface site, Sweden - MM_PC_MetaG | ecosystem: Environmental > Aquatic > Deep subsurface > Groundwater... | reverse complement strand
TTGCCCGTGATCGGGTTTACGATTCGGCCGATATATTTACCCATACCCGCCTGCTTGTCGCGGTACCAAAGAGAAACGCATAAATTAAGCATGCCTCCCGCGCCTGCAAATACAACCGCCCCAAGAAGAATATTAATATCAATGCCTGCGGGTATGCCGCCAAAATTAACGACTCCTGCAAGAGCTTCTTTCACATTTAAAAGGTTAAGATTAAAAAAGCTGATAGTAACAAGCATTAGAAAAAAAGCAGGCACCGTAACCATGAGCGATTTCTCAAGCATTGAGTAAACTACTCGTCCGCTGAAAGTAAGAACAAGCACCATGGCAAGCGCCGCCCACGACCACATTAAATGACCGCCAAAACCAAACAGCTCTTTAAGTATGGTGCCGATGGCGCTTGCCCAGCCAGGCCAAATATAAAGCAAGACAGCGGAAACAAGCCAAAAGGCCGCCAGCCATTTAATCACTCGCGCCGAGGCAGTAAAAAAACTTTCACCCGTTGCCAGGGCATGCCTTGCCACCTCCTGGTTGATAAAATATTGAAAAGTAATTCCCAAAAGCGCTAGCCACAAAAGTCCCAAACCATACTTAGTGATAATATGAGGCCAAAGAATAAGTTCACCGGTTCCGATGGCCAGCCCAACCGCTATTAACCCAACCCCAAGAGCGTTTTTCCATGGAGGAGGAGCGGGCAAATCGCGTCTTTCAAGAGGCGGATACGATTGTTCCCTATGCATGATGATATTTTAGCATGAAAAACTTCCAGCAGAAATAGAATTCTTGAGGAAGTCGTGCGTTCAGAAGAAAAAAAGAAAGCCGCCTGGACAAGGCGGTTCTCTTGGTGGCTGGTAGCACTGGACGAAGTTAGAACTTATTGCTCGTAGAAATAAGGGGCGAGATCTGCTTCTGGGATATAACGAGAGGATTGGCGCAAGATGGCGCGTAGGGTTCCTCTGTCAAGCTCTTTATGAAGGGGTATCGTAAGAATCTGCCCGGTGCCATCTTTCACTTGTCTCCTTAACTTAACATGGCTCCCCTTTTGGGAAGCCACCACAAAACCAAACTTTTCTAAGATTTTAACGACTTCAGGCCCAGCAAGGACCTTAAGCTTTGGCATAGTCAGAGTCCAGCTCGAAGTTCACTAAAGCAGAGGGCTGGGGCGCGAACCCGAGATCGGCAGGGTTCTCTCCTTCCAAATGCAGTGCGAGGGCCTCTTTTAAATTGTTCACAACTTCATCAAGGGTAGCGCCTTGAGTAACAATAGGGAGATTAATTCCTTCCCCCACGTAGGCATTCTCGCCCTTATACACCTGAAATTGAATGATATGCTTCATAATTTCACTATAAGCTTAGACGATATCATAGTCAATGGCTGGGGGCACTGGAAGAAGTTAGAACCTCTGCTATTTTCCATTAGAGCCCTACCTTAGCCCAGGGAAAACTAGGCAGAATCTAGGTTAGGCCTGCCTCGTCTATTTGTAGGTGTTGCCTCGCCAATCAATTTCCTCAATAAAAACAACCGAGTCCTCAAAATCAAACTCGGCTATAATACGGATTCTGCCGGTGCGGACTCGGTAGAAATCGGCCCACTTGCCTTTCAGCTTCTTAATGTTCACGTTAACATCTTCTCCTTGAAAGAAGCGGATTGCTCGCGCCACAATCTCACGTACCTCATCAATGGTGAGTTCGTTCTTTGAGAGGAATTTCTCGGCGTCCTTGGAGGTCTCTATCCTCCAGCTCATACCGCGATGGGATAGCTTTTCCTTCTCTTACGAGAAGGCGTACCATAGCGTTTTTCAATATCCTTCTGTTCCTTGTCGGACACCTCGGGCAAGGCCAAAGCCCGAAGCTTCATAAGCTCGGTTTCCAGCACCTCCCGTACGCCTTCCTTAATGAGGCCCTTGAGCTTTTTTTCGGAAAGGGTGGTAGTCATAACTATATGATATTCAAAACTTGCAAACGCGTCAATTATTTGCTGGGGCTACTGGACGAAGTTAGAACCTCTGCAATTCTAAATACTAATAGGTCTTGGAGGTTCTCCGTCTAATATCATAAACATAAACCAGCCGTTTGGACTGGTACACTTCATAGAACACTCGATATGCCCCCACTCGTCTGCGCCAAGTATCTTTCTCCCCCTCCATCTTTTCAATGTCTCCAGAATAGGGGCTTACTGCAAACTGCTCTACTGCAGAGAGTATTTGTTCTGCGTCTCTCTTGGGAAAGCGGCGCAAGCGCTTCTTTGCCGCATTAGCTACGAGAACCTCCCAATTCATGTCTCAGTCGAGAAAGTTCAGTATAATCCCTTTTTGAGAGGTTTTTTCTGCCCTGTTGGAGCGCCTCTTTTTCTGCTTTTGTGGGACGGTACGTCCTTTGGGATTTTATACGTTTTTGCCAAGCCAAAAACTCTCGGTAGACCCCTTGAGGAACCGCTATCAGATTCTTTTCTGTCTGCTTGAGTGCCTTGGGAAGAGTAATAGTTGTCATAGTTCTATCCTAAGCTATACATATGGATCCGTCAATTTGCTTGCTACTTCGTTCGGTCTAGGGCATGGGTCTTAAGGGGGGGGTTGGAGCTTTTTTAGGGATTTAGGGCCTTTTTCAGGGTGTCTCACTGACTCGTCTCGGTTGGGTCTATTTTAGCACAAATGAGACACTAGATAAGGGGGTTTTGGACTATCTCATTTTGTAAACGAAAAGGCGGGGTCTAAGCCCCGCCAGTATCGTATCTTTTCTCTAGGGAGTGCATAGTCCTCTCTTTGCCCAGCCAGGTGGGCAGTCCGGGCCTCCGCCGCCTCCATCGTCTGGCGGAGGAGGAGGCGCAACAGCGCCGCTTAATGCGTTGAACACATTGATTCTTCCCCAGCCGTAGTGCTTATCCCATCCGGTGTCTCCACGGTCATCTGCTGTGCTTTCAATGATATTTCTTACTGTTGCGTTGTTTCTTGTGCTGTCTTGAGCAAACAAGAGCGCTGCCAACCCTGCCACATGCGGGGTGGACATTGAGGTTCCGCTTCCCACGTCGTAGTTCTTGGAGCGTCCGTACTTGGTTCCAATGGTGAAGTCATAGGTTGGGAATGTAGAAAATACATTCACACCAGGGGCTGAAACATCAACCTCGCCATTAAAGTTAGAGAAAGAGGCAGTGTTATCGTTGTAATCGGTGGCTGCTACCGAAAGCACGTTCTCATAACTTGCAGGATAGTACTTTGCGCCGCCGCCATCATTTCCCGCAGCTGCTGCCAGAACTGCTCCTTTGTTCCACGCGTAATTTACTGCATCTCGCATGGTATTGGAATCTTGTCTTCTTCCCAAACTCAAGTTAATGGCGTTTGCTCCATTGTCTGCAGCATAGCGAATTCCCAAGGCAACATCTGAAGTAGAGCCGAATCCATCGTCATTTAACACCCTTACGGTCATTATCTTCAGTTGTGATGGGAAGGCAATGCCAGCTATGCCTAAGGCGTTGTTTGTTTCAGCAGCTGCTGTGCCGCTCACGTGCGTGCCGTGGCCATAGACATCATGAGGAATGTTGTCATCTTGAACAAAATCCCAACCCCAAACATCATCAACAAAACCATTCACATCATCGTCTATTCCATTTCCCGCAACCTCGCCACTGTTATTCCACAGTTTTCCTGACAAATCAGGGTGAGTGTCGTCAATCCCAGAATCTACAATGGCTACAACCGCATCAGAAAACAAAGCTGTGGAGTAGCCATTCCATGCTTCTTCCCAGTCCACGTCTGCGTCTGCAGTACCGCTTCCTAGGGCCGCCCCGAAGCCATTAACAATCATCTGGCCTATGTTATGTAACGCCCACTGGTTCCCGTAATACGTGTCGTTTGAGCCGAGGGCTTGCACAATATAGTTTGGCTCTGCATATACCACATCGGGCCTTTGCTGAAATGCTTGTACTGCCTGCGCTTCCTGGCCTCGGGCAACCTGTATTACTTGAAATGGCGCTTCGTTGCTTTTGAACTTTACGATGATTTCACCCGCTACAAAATTCTGTCTTTGATTGTCGGCCTGCCCTTGGGGAGCGGCATACACTACGCTGCCGAATACCAGAGCGACTAGGGCAAAAATTGTAAAAAGAGTTTGTTTGCTCATATTGCTTTTTGTTTGCTTTTTATTACATTAGCTTTTTTATCCTAGCTTAGAAGGTATGACATACTAAGTTCAAAGTATCTCTTGCAACCAGAGAAGTCAAGCTCCTTCTCTCTCGTAGATCTAGAGCCGCCAGCCACCCTATGTCTTATTTTCAGCGATCACTACAAATAACCCAATTCAAGCTGTGTAAGTCGGAAGTCGGGCTTGTGCTTGCCTTAGGCAAGCACATAGGTGCCCCCTTGAATCATTGGGGCAAGTCGCAGTGCTGGATAACTCTTTTGTTGCCGATTTTTGCGATATAAACTGCTTTCATATTTTCTACCATGTATATATTTACTTCATTAGGCCAAGTTTCTTTTCTCGGCGCCAGCCCTTGATTTCCAGTTCGCGTCTTCTGGCTTCTTTTAGATTAGTGGAGATTTCGGAATACTTTAACTCAACCGGTCTCCTGATTTTTGTGTAGTGAGCACCCCACTTTGATTCGTTGTGTTGTTTTATGCGTTTTACCAAATCATTGGTACATCCAACATACAAAGACTTATCTGCACACTCAACGATATAAACGTAATACATTTTGGTTGTATTAGGCCCTTCGTCGTCCTTCGCTAATGCTCAGGACTGCTCAGGGACTTCGATTTTCTCAATGTTATTGATGGCGGTCGAAGATTCCGAGTTTAGCGAGGAAACGCAGACACTGAGATTTGAACGAAGTGAAAATCGAAGTGCTGCCGGGCAGGGATTCGAACCCCAGACTTCGCCTCCAAAGGGCGACGTGATACCACTTCACCACCCGGCATAGTTATTCTTGTTCAGGTGCGGCTTGGCGGGCAGATTCCATGCAGGAATCCACTATCGCAAGCTCTAAGGGTAGCTGGACAATGGGAGCGTATCTCATTTGGCTTGCGGCTTCCAGAAATGCGTCCGTGACGCGGGCAATCTCCGAGGCCTTCCACTCCCCTGCCTGTTTTCCCAAACGTTCCCTCTGCTCCTCGGTAAATTCCTCCAAAGAGGAGGCAAGCTCCGGATTAATGCTCGCCACGAGCAGATGGCGGAGGTATTGGAGAAGCCCCTTGGTGAATTCATGGGGGTCCATGCCCTTCTCCAGGTTTTCATGGAGCATGGCCACGGCTTCCGCCGCCTTTTTCTCCTTGAGAGAATTCACAAACTCAAAGAGTACCTCCGTATCCACAATACCTAGAAGCTGCTGCACCTCATCGGCTCCAATTATGCCAGGATTTGTGTGGAATGTCAAAATCTTGTCCAAGAGGCCTATGGCGTCCCGAAGTGAGCCCTCTGACTGCTTACTAAGGAGTTCAAGAACGTGTTTTTCCACCTTTACTTCTTCTTGTTTCGCAATGTTCTCCAGTTGCGCGGCAATCTCTTGTACCCGGAGCTTTCGGAAGTCAAAGCGCTGGCAACGGGAGGCGATGGTAGGTATCATCTTATGAAGCTCCGTAGTGGCAAGTATGAACAAGGCATGCGAGGGCGGTTCCTCGAGAATCTTCAGGAGGGCGTTCGCCGCATCCTTGGTGAGCTGATGGGCCTCATCTATAACGAAAACCTTGTAGGGAAGGAAGCTAGGGGCAAACTTTATTGCTTCCTTGAGGTCCCGTATCTCCTGGATGCCCCTATTGGAGGCGGCATCAATCTCGATGAGGTCAATGGCTCCTCCCCTTGCGATTTCTTCGCATGAGGCGCAGGCATTGCACGGTTCCCCATTCTTAGAGCTCTTGCAGTTTACTGCTTTCGCAAGCACGCGGGCCATGGTGGTCTTTCCGCATCCCCGGGGTCCGGAGAACAGGTAGGCATGCGAGACCTGGTTTCCTTGGACCGCATTCTTAAGGGTCTGCACCACGTGTTCCTGGCCCACGAGTTCCGAGAAAGTCCTCGGCCTATACTTCCGGTACAACGCCACTTGCATATCTTATTTGCGAAACACCACGAGCTTGTATCCGAGGAAGTTCCAGGTCATGGCGGCCACCGTAGCAAGGAGAGCCCCAATGTTCGCCCAGAGGGGTGGAGCAATGCCGAACATGGGTCCCACCGCGTTTACCGCAAAAGAGGCGACCCCTACATTTACAAGGAACCCGAATACGCTTACTACGAGGAACTGGAGGAATTCACCTCCGGCCCCCTCTTTTTTCTGGGCTCGGAAGGTCCAGAATTTATTCCAGAAGTAGCTGTTGATTACCGCAATAGCGAAGGAGAATCCCTTAAATGCTGAGAACCAGACGCCAGCGGTTATGGCTGTGCTCCAGATGAGGAGATTGAGTATCCCGAGGTCCATGAACGTGTTTAGGGCCCCCACAAGGAGAAATCTGCTTAACTGGAGGAGCATGGGAATTTTGGGAGCGAGAATGAAAGCCACCTTCATTCCTACTGCGGCCAGAACAGGGAATACGGGAAGGGCAAGCAGGAAAACGGACCGAAACTCCCCTATGGTGTTTGCCACCATAAGAAAGAACACCGCTACGAAAAAACCTATGAGGGCCGAAAGCGCAATGTCGTGTTTGTTCATTATTCTACTATATCATAACAGAAAGATGCGTCCATGAAGAAGCCCCTCTCTTCAGGCAGGGGCTTCTTGCGCCTTTGGTACGAGATAGGCGCTGTTAGGAGGGACTTTTCCCTCTATTCCCTGGAGTATAAGGTACCAATCCTCGGTGATTGCCGTTATGATCCACATGCGACCTCGGAGTTTTGTTCTAGAAAATACAACCTCCGTTCCCTCTTTCAATCCTCGGCTCTGAATCGCTTCTCTCCGCATCCTCTCTTTCTGTTCTAACGGACGCTTTCCGTTTGGAGCGAGCGCAGAATCCGAGTACCATCCGGTCATTCGTTGGATACACAGAACTATTTCCCCTGGGGCTTTGTCTTGCCATTTAGGCGCGTCCGGGTCTTCGTGTAATCCTTTTAGTTGTTTCCGCTGGTGGTAGGTTGGTCCCAGTTCTACATGGTCTGCCATTCTTCCTCCTTCAAGATATGGTATACTAGAAGCGCTATGTCTCTGCATTTATATAACACGCTCTCGGGGAAAAAGAAAGCCCTTGTTTCTCAAAAAGGCAAGACAATAAAGCTTTTTGTATGCGGGCCCACCGTGTACGACGCGGCGCACATCGGGCACGCAAAGACCTATATTGCATTTGACGCCTTCGTGAAATACCTCCGTGAACGGGGTTTTGATGTGTTCTACCTGCAGAACATTACGGATATAGAAGATAAGATCATTGAGCGAGCAAAAAAGGAAGGGGTTTCTCCCCTAATGCTTGCCAGGCGTTTTGAGAAATCCTACCTCAAGGATATGAAAGAGCTTGGGGTGGAGAGCGTCACGAGGTACGCAAGGGCCACAGACCACATTCAGGAGATTATCTGTCAGGTGAAGAAACTTATCTCCAAAGGACATGCCTATGAGGAGGAGGACGGGGTGTACTATGACATCCGTTCCTTTAAGGATTACGGGAAACTCTCGGGCCGTACCGTGGCGCGTTCCGAGGATGCGGTTTCTCGGGTGGACGAATCCCTGCACAAGCGCGGGAATGGGGATTTTGCCTTGTGGAAGCGTTCACGAAAGGGAGAACCCAAATGGAAAAGCCCCTGGGGTGAGGGGCGTCCCGGCTGGCATGTTGAAGACACGGCCATCACGGAGAAATACTTCGGCCCCCAGTACGACATTCACGGAGGAGCGAGAGATCTTTTGTTCCCCCACCACGAGGCAGAGATAGCGCAGATGGAGGCATTGTCGGGCAAAAAACCCCTGGCGCGCATATGGATGCACACGGGGTTCCTTACTTCCAATGGACAAAAAATGGCAAAATCCGCAGGCAACTTTGTGAGTGTGCAGGATTTTCTTGCGAAGCGCCAAGCCCGCGTCCTGCGCTTTCTCTTGCTTAAGGCGCATTACCGCTCTTCCCTGGATTATTCCGAGGGACTTGCAGAGCTTGCCCAACGAGAACTGGAGCGCGTGGACGAGTTCATGGACCGTCTCGCCGGCCTCCAGACAAATACGAAGAAAAGCACGGGCCTTGTTTCCAGTATGAAAAAGCGCATTACGCAGGCCCTGGAGAACGACTTTAATATTCCCAAGGCCATTGGAGAACTCTTTGAGGGCATTCGGGAAGGAAACTCGCTCATGGATGAAAAACGGCTTGGCCTCAAGGAAGGGCGGGAATTCCTGGAATACCTGCAATGGCTTGACCGGATATTCGGTTTTCTGCTCCGGGGAAAGGAACAAAAAAAAGTTCCCCAGCGGATTCAGCGCCTTTTGGAGCTAAGGGAAAAGGAACGCAGTAAAAAAGAGTGGAGCAAGGCAGACGAAATCAGAAAAAAACTCCTTGCAGAGGGCTGGGAAATAGAAGATACCCCCCAGGGGCCAAAGGCAAAGAAGGCATAGCAGAAGGCGCCCTTAAGCGGGCGCCTTTGCGTACGTTACAATCTCCTGGGCAAGTTCTAGGCTCCTTGACCCGATATTCTTCCAGGAGCGAAGCTCTTCATTCTTCTGGGCTTCTATGAGAGTCCGGAGCGTAGCGTTTTTCCTCCAGAGCGCATTCTCCAGGAAGGTCAGAGCTCTTTCCTTCTCCAGGGTCTGAAGCGCTTCTCGAAGACGTATGAGGTCTCTGATTTTTTCTATGCGCCTGTTAGCTTCCCCTGGGATGTTTTGACAAAAGAGCTCCAGGAAATCTTGCACCGCGGAATGATACAGCATATCCATTGCCGTGTATAATTTGTGCGCCGCGTCATTGGTTGCTTGCTTCTCGCTCTTCCCGTTCTTTCGAGGAAGAAGTAGCCCAAGTGCAGAATAGGTGTAGGGTTCCGTTCCTGTTAGCCCGTAGCGCAAGGAAAGCGCCTCTGCGAGATAATGAGGAAGGGTGCGGAGAACCATCTCAACAGCTTCCTGAAGGGAAATGTCACCCTCCTGCGCAGGAATAGATGTTTTTACGAATCCCACCTGTCCTACCACGTCATAGATTAGCTTCCCGAAGCGCTCGTGCATTTCTTGCTGATCGGGCATTGCGCCCTCCCTTCTTAATCCTTTAAAGTGCGTTTGACGAATCGATTAAATGGTAGCATAATTGGAACTTCTGTCAACGGGACTTGCCACTCCCCTCTCTCCTCTATATGATGGGGGTATTATGGCAGAGCTTACCCGTACCCCCAGGGCAGTGCTCCCCGAACGTCTCCCGCCACAGGCGGTGGAGTCGGAGATGTCTCTGCTGGGATGTCTCATGCTCGACAAAGACGCCATCGTGAAGGTGGTGGATTTTCTCGAACCCGAGGACTTCTACAAAGGCATCCACCAGACAATCTATCAGGCAATCCTGGAGTTGTTTGAGCGCAGGGACTCGGTAGACCTCCTTTCCGTGTCGGGCCGGCTCCGGGAAAAGAACCAGTTGGAGCATGTTGGAGGTCATAGCTATCTCACCCAGCTTATCAATACGGTGCCTACGGCCTCGCACGTGTTGAGTTATGCTAAGACCGTCCAAAAGAAACGCCTCCTCCGCGACCTCATCTCCGCCTCCTATGATATCGGCCTCATGGGATATGACGAGTCGGAGGATCCCGAGGTGCTTCTCGACCGGGCGGAAGGAAGGATTTTCGGCGTTGCCCAGCGTTCAATCTCCCGCAACTTCGTGCAGGTGAAAGATACCCTTGAGGAGGCCTTTGAACGCATTGACCGCCTCTCTCGGCACGAAACGGGAACACGGGGCGTACCCACTGGATTCGAAGGCCTTGATCACATTCTTTCCGGACTCCAAAAGTCGGACTTCGTCATCCTTGCCGCCCGTCCCAGCTTAGGAAAGTCCGCGCTTGCCACAGATATTGCAAGGCGCCTCTCCGTGAATCACAAGATACCCGTGGGCATATTCAGCTTGGAGATGTCCAAGGACCAGCTCGTGGATCGGCTCCTCGCCTCCCAAGCAAAGGTGGATCTCTGGCGACTGCGCACAGGGAAACTTTCTTCTGTGGGCGATGACAACGACTATGCAAAAATCCAGGAAGCAATGGGGTTCCTTTCGGAAGCCCCGCTTTTCATTGAGGACGCCTCCTCCCAGAATGTACTCCAGATGAGGGCAATGGCGAGGCGCCTTCAGGCAAACAAGGGTCTCGGCCTTCTCATCATTGACTACATACAGCTCATTGAGCCCCGCAACAGCATGGCAAGCCCCGTACAGCAGGTAACAGAGATCTCCCGGTCGCTCAAGAACCTCGCACGGGAACTGAATATCCCCGTGCTTGCCCTTTCCCAGCTTTCGCGCGCCGTGGAGAGCCGTACTCCTCCCCGTCCCCGCCTCTCTGATTTACGAGAAAGCGGAGGCCTGGAGCAAGACGCGGACGTGGTGATGTTCATCTACAGGGAGGATAGATATAGAACAGAGCCCACGAACCAGAACATTGCGGAAATCATCATAGCAAAACACCGGAACGGCCCCGTGGGCTCCGTAAAGCTCTACTTTGACGAGAACACGGCGAGCTTTGAGGATCTCGCCCAGGACGTGGAGGCCCCGCAGGAAGAACGCGAGGCAGGACCCGACATCCCCTTCTAACAGATGTACTCTCAAAGCATCCAGCGACTTATTGGAGCATTCTCCCGCTTCCCTGCTGTGGGGCCAAGAACGGCCTCCCGTTTCACCTTTCATCTTTTGAAGGCGGACAAGAAAGAAGCGGAAGATCTCATGGCGGCAATAGGAGAACTGCACGAGAAGGTGCGCCTGTGCAGATTTTGCTTCAATCCATTTGATGAAGCCCCGCAAAAAAAGGGTTTCTGCGCATTGTGCCTGGATGAAACGAGAGACCGTTCCCTGCTCTGTATCGTGGAAAAAGAAAGCGACCTGGAGGCGCTTGAACGAACCCTGCGGTACCGAGGCCTGTACTTTATTCTCGGGGGCACCGTGGGCATGCTCCAAACAGAAGACCTTTCCCGGCTCCGCCTTAAAGAACTCAAGGCGCGCCTGCAGGATATCGGTCCGAAGATTCGTCTTCGGGAAATCATCCTTGCCACGAATCCCACAACGGAAGGGGAAGCCACCGCTTTGTATTTGGAACGGTTCCTTAAGCCCTTTTCTGTTCCCACAACACGCCTGGGCCGTGGGCTTCCCCTGGGAGGAGAACTTGAGTACGCAGATGAGGAGACACTAAAAAGCGCCTTGGAAGGAAGGCGGTAGCATTTCTTCCAAGGGCACAGAGGGGGTCGGGGAGATTGGGTATCTCCCCGTGTCGGAAATTATTCAAAACCGAGGGTTTTGAAGGAGTGAGCGAAAAGCGAACGACGCCTTGGAGGGAAGGCGCTAGTTTCAACTTGGTTTAGCCAAGTTTTCCACACCTAGGCCGAACCTAGGCGGAGATGGAGGTGATCTCCACCTCCGTATACTTTTGGCGGTGGCCCTGTTTGGTCTTGGAACGCTTTCTCTTCCGGAACTTAAACACAATAAGCTTCTTTCCTTTCCCCTGCGCGAGCACCTTTCCCTTTACCTTCGCTCCCTCCACAAGAGGAGCTCCAATGTTCGCCTTGCCGTCTTTGGAAAGGAGTAAAACCTCGTCAAACACAACCTCGGCTCCCTCTTCAGCGAGGAGCTTTTCAATCTTGAGCTTAATGCCTGGTTCCACAAGATACTGCTTGCCTCCAGTGCGAATAATAGCCAGTTCTGCCATACGAAAAAGAGAATACCAGAAAAAACGAGAAAAGTAAAGCGCCCGTTCAACCTTGCTCCGAGCAAGGTGTGGGCAAAGAGTAAAGCTCTTCTTGATATTGGAAGAAAAATATGGCATATTGGCCTAACTACTGAAACGAAAGGGGGGAGCAATGAACGCAAGGAGTACCTTAGTATCCCCTCTGGGGGAGCTGGAACCGAAAACGAGAGGGTCGGAGGATCCAGAAGACATTTCTCAGTACCTTAAAGAAATCAGGAAATGCCCTGTTTTGACCGCCCTTGAGGAACGTTGCCTGGGGCGAAAGATTGAGAGCGGAGCGTACCTTGAGCGTATATCCGGTGTCGAGCACAATCCCGTGGAGGTGGCGGAAACGTTGGTCAACACGCTGGCCAGATACCAGGATGTGGCAGATGCGCTAGCTGGAGTCCTTGGTTTGCCAGAAAAGGTTACCTTGAGCCAGATTACTGGCGGCGAGCGCTTCCGTAAGTTCTTGGACGGGGTGTCCGAGGAAGAGACGAAAGGCAAAATAGCCATGGCGCTGGAAGAGCCGCTAGAAGACGTGGGCGCCGCACTTCTTGAGCTGTCCATGTCTAGCCGCCTTCTGCCCCGAGAGGCCGTGGAAGCCATTGGTCCTGACGCGCGGCTCCAGGAGTTGGAAAACAGGATAGAGCGCGAGGAAATCCGCCAGGCCCTTGGTGCCGCAGAGGCAAAGATAGCTGTCTTCTACCAAGAGGCACGCGAGGAAGGAGAAAGGGCCAAAAAGCGACTCACAGAGTGCAATCTCCGTTGGGTGGCAACAATAGCCAATCAGTACCGATATAAGAGTGCACTGACCCTTAAGGATCTTATCCAGGAAGGAAATCTTGGGCTCATGCGGGCAGTTGAGGGATTTGATTACCGCAAGGGCTTCAAGTTCTCCACGTACGCCACCTGGTGGATACGTCAGACCATAACACGCGCCATGGCAGACCAGAGCCGCACAATACGTATTCCCGTGCATATTACTGAAAGGCGGCAGAATCTGGTCAAGGCGCAGGACCTGCTAACAGGAGAGTTAGGCCGTCTGCCTACCAATGAGGAACTGGCTGAAGCAACAGAAATGTCAGCTAATGCCGTGCAGGAGCTTTGGCAGAATACGCGTCGGGTTGTTTCCTTGGACGAGCCCATCGGGAGAGAAGAAACAGATGCAGTTGGTTCCTTTATCGCAGATCCAGGACAAGGCCCCGAGGATGAGGCCTCTCACTTGCTCTTGAGGACAGGGCTGGAGGAGCTCATTGGAACCCTCAATCTTAGGGAGCAGAGAATCTTGCGCTTGCGTTTTGGCTGGGAAAATGGGCGTTCATGGACGCTGGACGAAGTTGGTGCGGAATTCGGAGTCACCCGAGAGCGCATTCGCCAAGTTCAGGCAGGGGCGATACGTAAGCTACAGGCTAATCCCAAAGTAGAATGGCTACGCGGATCGCTTGAATAGCACAAAGGCCCTGGGTATATTGCTCAGGGCCTTCGCTATTCCCTCCCAGGAACTACTCCCCTTCTTCGGTTTGTGGTCGGTCAAGCTGGAGAGTGTCTATGTTGTTGGAAGACCCCGTGATGCGCAAAACATCCTTGTCTATCTTGCCCAGTTCCTTATATGCGGTGTTGTACGAGTTTACGGTGGTGCCCAGATGGGTTCCGAGTTTTTTCATATATTCCTCATAGCTCCCGATATGTCTTCCAAGGGCCTGTACGCGTTCTCCTATCTTTTTTGCCGCTTCCTCAATCTTCAGGGCTTTTAGTCCTTCATATACGGTCTGAAGATAAGCCAGAAAGGTAGTGGGAGAAACCACCATCACCTTTTTCTGCCCCGCCGCGTACTCAATGAGGTTCACGGTGTTGGATTTCACCACACCTACTTTGTTAATAAGAAGATCGTAGTACACGGCTTCAGAGGGTATGAACATAAAGGCAAAGCCGAGCGTCCCCTCTTGCGGCTTAATGTACTTTGCGGTTTCATCAATGCGGGCCTTCAAGTCGTTGGTGAACGCGATTTCATAACGCTCGCGTTCGGGCTGCGTGGGCGCCTCCAGAATACGGTTGTAGTTTTCCAAAGAGAACTTGGAGTCAATCGGAATAATGCCCTCTTTTGTAATGACGACCGCGTCCACAATACTGCCGTCTTTAAAAGCATACTGCATTTGGTAGGCGCCTGGGGGCAAAACGTTTTTCAAAACGGTTTCCAGATAGTATTCGCCGAGAACACCCCGCTGTTTGGGGTTCTTTAGAATATCCTGCAAACTCTTTAACTGGTCGGTAACGCCCATTACCTGCTTTTGCCCCTCTCCCACCTTCACGAGTTCCTGCGTAATCTCGCGGATGATTTTCGTTGATTCCCCGAACTGCTCGCGGATGGCCTTGCTTGACTCACCAAGTTTGGCGTCCATTGTCCGGTTCAATTCCGCAATCTGGCCTTGGAGCATTACGAGGCCCGAAGAGTCCTCTTTTTTTCTTCCCTGCCAGAGCAGGAACCCAATAACAACAACCAGCGCCGCAATAATACCGAGGAACACGAGCGTATTCATGCCTTTACTGTACCATAAAGGAAACCTCTTTCAAGTGGAAAACTTGATTTACTTTATGCGCACCAGAGCATGGTTAGCACAAAGCTCACGTAGAGGAGAAAGAGTACAAGGGCTTCCCTTTTAGTAATTTGTCTTGCCGTGCGTATAAAAATGAGGACAAAGAGGGCGGCAATAATAAGGAAGGCCCTTCCCAGTGCGAAGGGAGCGAAGTCGGAAATAACAATTGGGTGGATAAGCGCCACCACCCCCACGACAAGCGTGGCGAGCACAAGAACGGAGCCCAAAAGTTCTCCAAACACCATCCAATTCTCCTTTCTGCGGGCGGCGACCACGGAAAAGTAGAGTTCGGGAAGCGCGTTTCCCAATCCTACTACGAGTATACCAAAGAGTGCCACAGGAAAGTGGAATTCTCCCGTAAAGAAGGTGGCGGAGCGCACCACTCCTTCAGCCGATACTATAAGCAAAAGGGCTCCTGCTCCTATAAACGCCACCCCCTTGAGAAAGTCCTTAAACCTCTTGACGGGCGTCTCCTCTTCTATCGCAATGTCCGCAGTAAAAAGGTTGCGCTTGGAATAGACCCATCCGCTGTAGGCGAAGAACGCGAATATGAGTACGAGGGCGTCCCCCCTTCCGAGCGTTCCATCAATAATCAAAAGAAGGGGCAGCATGGCGATTGCCATAGTAAGGAAGGTTGCGCGCTGTACAATCTTGCTGTTAGAAACAAGGTTTCCCCCAAGGAACACGGCGGCGGCGAGCACGAGCGTTAAGGTAACCACGTTGTTTCCTATCATGTCGGCAAAGGAGAGCTCGGGAATGCCGTGGAGGGCAGACGACACCCCGACAAACAGGTTTGGAAGCGTGCTTCCTATTGCCATAACAAAGAACGCCACCACGAATTGGTGCCAACGGAGATAAGCAGATACCTCCGCGATTCCCCGCACGAGCCAGCTCGCGGCCTTCGCAAGCAAGAGAAGAGAGCCAAGCAGGATAAGAACGTGGAAAGTCATGGAATTATTTTGGGCGTTTGAACTTCCACTTTACTATTTCAATAAGCGCTATGTTGATTATACCCAAGGCGAACAATATGAGCCAGTCAAGAAGGGACAGAGGCACGGTATGCAAAAGCTTCTGTAGGAAGGGCAAGTAGACGGCGCCAGCCAGCAGGATAAATCCCAGAAGCACAGCTCCCACGAGATAAAGATTTGAGAAGGGATTGTACTGCCAGAGGTTCCGCTTAAGGTCTTTACAAGAAAACACATAGAGTAGGGAATCAAGGCCAAGGCCTACGAAGATTATGGTCCGAATGTGCTCTAGGGTGTAAGAGGTTTGCAAGAAGAGCCAAGCGAATAGACCAAGGAGAAGAATATCTGTGGCGATGCCTATTCCAAAGATGATGGTCTTCATCTCATTGGTAAGCAAGGGGGCCCCCTTTCTTTCTGGTTTCGCGGCGCCCCTTCCCCGTTCAAAGGTAAGAGCGATTGCGGGCAAACTATCCTCTACAAGATTCACCCAGAGAATCTGGGAAGCGATGATGGGTAGGGGCCAGCCAAGCACAATGCTCACCCCAATGAGAATTGTTTCCGTGAAGGAGCCAGAAAGAAGGTAGGTAATCACGCGACGGATGTTTGCGGTAATGATTCTCCCCTCTCGAATGGCTGCCGGTATTATGGGAAAACGGTCCCCGAGGAGCACGAGGTCCGCTACCTCTTTTGCCACGTCCGTTCCAGAACCCAAAGCAATGCCGATGTCTGCTTTCTTGAGCGCGGGCGCATCATTTATACCGTCTCCGGTCATCGCAATGACCTCTCCCCTTGCCTGCCAGGCCTCCACAATACGGAGTTTATGGCTGGGTTCCACTCTCGCGAACACCCGAAGCTCGGGAAGTCGGCTGCGCAGTTCCTCGTCGGAAAGTTCTTCTAATTCATTTCCTTCTATAATATTGGAGTCCTCCGCGGGCATGCCAAGCTCCCGGGCAACCGCCTTTGCGGTAAGCAAGTGGTCCCCTGTTATCATGATAACCTTGAGCCCGTCCCTTTGCGCTTGCGCAATGGCTTCCTTTACGTCGGGCCTCAGAGGGTCCTTAAGGGCAATGAGACCGAGAAAGCCGAGTTCCTGCAAAAATCCCCTCGGTCCTTCTCTGGGCATGTCCATTGTTGGCTTAAGTGCGCGTTTTGCCACACCCACCACGCGAAGCCC
>Ga0180007_10003792_pt1 | contig 16515 bp, 18 predicted proteins | sample MM_PC_MetaG_FD_121122 | JGI IMG/M metagenome (GOLD analysis project Ga0180007, IMG submission 121122) | Groundwater microbial communities from the Aspo Hard Rock Laboratory (HRL) deep subsurface site, Sweden - MM_PC_MetaG | ecosystem: Environmental > Aquatic > Deep subsurface > Groundwater... | reverse complement strand
CAGTCTCAATTGGGCATGATTTTACATAATCTGCAAGTATTTCAGACTCTTGGGTAGTGAGAGTAATTAAATACACTAATTAAGTGTATCAAAACTGACGTTTTGTTTTTTAGTTGCTATATAGCTGAAGTTCCATGTGATCAGTTGCCTATACCTTCGCGTACTAATTATTATGTTTCGAGTAAGATTGATGCAGAAAAACTGCTGTTAGCCTCATATCAGAATGGAACAGGCTTGGGACCAATTTTACTGCGGCTTGCACATCATATTGGAGAAGGCAAAGAAAAAGGGTTAATAGCGGCATGTGCGGAAATGGCGATTTCAGTAAAAAATGGGAACGATGATACTATTAGAACCGAGAATAGGCTCAGGAGAATTGATTTATCTTACGCAGAAGATGCAGCTAGAGCGATTATTCTTTTAAGTTGCAGTGGGACACCAGGGGAGGCATATAATATAGCACGAGGACAAGACTTCAGGGTTGAAGAAATTCTGAGAATAATGGCTAATAGATTAGGCCTTTTGCCTACAGCGAAAATAGCTTCAACTGGAGAGGAAATTGAAACTTACGCACGTTTTAGTGTTCAAAAATTACATTCTCTGGGTTTTACGCCTTGTTTCTCTTTTAATCAAACCGTTGAAAGATTTATAGACTGGTATTCCCAAAAGGATGGAAATGATAATTCAGCCGTTGGATCTGATATGCTCTTTGTTGCTTCAGGATATTCTCATCAATCAAGTGTTGCTGCTTAATTTTAGGTTTGTGCCCCCGGCAGGAATCGAACCCGCACAACTGGTTCCGAAGACCAGTGCTCTATCCGTTAAGCAACGGGGGCATATGCATATTCTATCATCTAAGGGACTTTCATAATATTGTCTTCTTAATCACACCCCCCCCTAAAATCCTACCTTGGAGGTATGAGTGAAACAGTATATAAGGTTTTGGATTAAGGATTTTTGGCTAATGTTCTGCTATCAGGGCAAGTGCTCCGTAAAGACCGGCATCATGGCCAAGGGTAGCCAAAACAAGCTGTGGGGGCTGAGGGAATAAAGTTAGAATACTTTTAAGATGATTTGCTGTCATATCAAGCGGCAGGCTTTTCATAACAGATCCGCCAAGAACTACTACATCAGGTGACCAATGAACTATTACGTTGTTTAATCCAACAGCCAAATATTTTGCTATTTGATTCCAAATAACCGCATCCTTGATGTTTTCAGCCCTTTGTTGATAAATTTTTTCTATGTATAATCCGCCTACGTAGGCTTCCAAGTGCCCTTTGTTACCACAATGGCATTGATTACCGTCAATTACAACAATCTGATGTCCTGGTTCAAAACCTAAGCTGTTTTTGTCTATTTTTCCTTCAACAATTCTAACTCCTCCAATACCTGTTCCTATACCGAGGTAAGCAACGATATTTTTCCCTGCGCCGGCGCCCTTGACTGCTTCTCCTAATCCGCCTAAGGCTGCATCATTTTCCAAAAAAACACGGCATCCGAATATTTTTTTAAGTTCCTGCTTAAATGGTTTTTTAACCCATCTGTTAATATGGGTACTTGATATAAGCATTGTTTTGTCCTGGTCGAGGACACCGGCTATACCTCCTGCAACCCCTGTTATTTTCTCTTTGTTTGAGAGCTCGTCTGAGATTTGTTTTAAGGTTTGAATTCCTTGCTCAAAATTTTCCGGCGTAGGAACAATCTTAGTTTCTTTCAGGGTATTTCCGTTAGAAGATATCCCTATTCTCATGTTTGTTCCGCCTATATCAAATAAAAGATACATTTTCTCCAGTTTACAACGGCAGTTTTGTTTTGTATAGTGGATTCCATGAAGATAGGTTACATTGGTTTAGGCAGAATGGGTAGAAATATGGTTTTACTTCTTTTGGAAAAAGGTATTGGAGTAGTGGCTTGGAATAGGTCACCGGAACCAAGGGAGCAGTTAAAAAAGGAAGCTAAAGAGTTAAAAAGTGGATCAAAAAACCTTAAAATAGCAAAGAATTTGAGTGATTTGATTGATAATCTGGAATCTCCAAGGGTAATTTGGTTGATGGTGACTGCTGGTCCTGCTATTGATGAGATTTTAAACCAACTGGCTAAGAAATTAAAACCAGGAGATTTAGTAATTGACGGAGGAAATTCTTTTTATCTTGATACGCTGAGACGGAATGAATTGCTTTCTAAAAAAGGTATTCATTTTATGGATGCTGGCACTTCAGGGGGGATAGAAGGCGCAAGAAACGGAGCATGCATTATGATAGGAGGTTTAAAGGAAGATTTTAAAAAAGCAGAGCCTATTTTTAAAGCAGTTGCAAAATCAGAAGCCTTTGCATATTTAGGATTAATCGGAGCAGGTCATTTTGCCAAAACTATTCATAATGGTATTGAATACGGAATGATGGAAGCAATTGGCGAAGGAGCATCTATATTGAAAAACTCACCTTTTCCTTACGATCTGAGGGAAGTTTTCAGGATTTACAATACCGGATCAATCATTGAATCAAGGCTGATTGGATGGACTCATGCGGAATTAAAAAATGATCCTGAACTGAAAAATATTTCCTCTGTGATTGGTTCAGGAGGAGGATCAGGTAAAACTAAAGGTGAGGGGCATTGGACTGTTGAGCTGGCTAAAAAATTGGGAATAGATACTCCGGTTATTAAAGCTTCTGTCAAGGTAAGGGATAAATCTGATCAGGATAAAACAAATTCTCCGGATGGTTTTAGAAATAAAGTAGTTGCTGCTATGCGTTGGCAATTTGGCAGACATCCTGTAAAAATAAATAAGTAAGTAAATAAATAAATAAATAAATAAGTAAGTAAGTAAGTAAGTAAGTAAGTAATACTATACCTAGGATTTAAATGGAAATTCGCCGATTATTTTCCAATCCTTAACTCTTCCGCCTTTTATTAAATGTATACTACTGACCTCAAACTTCATTGATTGATTTTTGCCTATTTCCTTGACAAGTTCTTCTTTTAATGCTTTTGTAAAAGTTCCGTATAAGATACTCAGATGAGGCATATAGGGAGGAGTATTCTTTTTTTTAAATATTTCTTTTGCTTGAGCGTTAAGTTCCAGCAGGGCTTCTGTTTTTTTGGCTCTTACAAAAAGCGTTCTAAAGAAATGATCTTCATAATCAAGTTCTTCCAGTTCTATTTTAAAAGGTTTTTGATTTGAAACCAGTTCTTTGATTTTTTCAATTAAATCCTTTTCTAAATTCTCTTCTGAGCACATAAGTTCACCTAGTAAAGTTACGTGTGGTTGAAACATGGAAATCCGGTATTCTTTTGCCCATTTTTTAATAATACTGGCAAATTTATTATTAGCCTCCCCTGTTGGCCTTAACCATAGAGTATATCCTTTTGATTTCATAATCATTTATTTATAAACCTACCCTTAGCTGGCTGCAGCATAAGTTGAAACCTTGACTTAAGTTCATATTGTACTACATTACAATATTAGCCCTGATTTTCGACATTTTTAGATAATAAATCCAGTATAGTAGTATGCAAAATTTTATTTGAAGCAAGCATTTCCTGATTAAAAACATTCCATTTGCCACCCTTCGGAGTAGTAATTTTACCGCCAGCTTTTTCAATTAATAGTGAAGAAGCTGCTGTATCCCAGGGTTTTAAATTTGAGTGCAAATAAATGTCTATACTGCCATCTGCTAAACTGGCCAAATCTGCTACAGCAGAACCCATACATTTAATTTGTCTGATAGATGCATTTATCTTTTTCAACCATCTAACAACTGTCAGCCTTGTTTCTAAATTCCAACCCCAGTCACAACAGAGTACAACCTCTTTTAAATCGTTTGTTGCAGACACTTTAATTGCTTTACCATTAAGAAATGCTTCATTTTGGTCAATCTGTGCCCAGTACAGTTTATCTTCTATAGGCAGATAAACTACGCTAAGTTGTGGTATGCCTTTATTAACTAAACCAATTGATATGGCAAAATGCGGGTTATGCCTTGAAAAATTAATTGTTCCGTCAAGCGGATCAATAATCCATAAGTTATCCTTTTCCTTAAAAGACGGATAATTACCGGGCGCTGTTTCTTCAGTTAAGAATGAGCATTGAGGAAATTTACTTTTAATATTTTTAAGTAAAAAAGTATCAACTTCTTTATCAGCCTGGGTTAAAATATCTACACCACCTTTAGATATGGAAGTAAATTTTCCTGAAATGAAATATTTCTTTAAAATATCTCCTGCTTTCAGGATCAGTTTTAAAAGATATTCTCTTGCTTCATCTAAATCAATAGCTAAATCAATTGAACTATTCATATTAAATTGACATCTCTTGTTTTCTTAAGGGATAAACCTTCAAAAATACGTTCTAAGGTGGCTATATCCTGCAAAATGCCATTGAAGGCTCAAGCCACCCTCTTCCGTCTTTTTCAATCAGTTCCCTGGCTTCCTTGGGTCCCCAGGATCCTGGTTCGTAAATTGCAGGTTTCCCGCGGACTGCAATTAAAGGGTCAATGAAAGCCCACTGTGCTTCTATCTCTTTTGCATCATTAAAGAATGTCTGATCACCTCTGATTGTATCAATGAGTAAGCGTTCATACGGATCAGGGACATTATGTGTATGTGGATTGTGTCTGTAGCAATATTGCATATATTCCGGCTGCAACTTTGTATCATAGCCCGGAATCTTGGTCAAAATCTTAAGCACAATTCCTTCATTTGGCTGAATGCGGTAGATTAAGACATTTGGTTCATCACCGCAATCTTTACCTTTAAATAATCTATTAACATGGTTTTTAAAGACAATAGAGATTTCTGTTACTGTTTTCTTTAGTTTTTTCCCGGCCCTGATATAAACAGGTACATCTTTGAAGCGGTCATTGTTAATGTGTGTTTTTAGAGCGTAAAAAGTATCGGTCTGGGAATTTGAAGCTACATCTTCCTCCTTTGTATATCCTTTATACTGGCCATAAACTATCTTTTCCGGCAAAGGCACTAACTTTTTAAGAATTTTAATCCGTTCCTCTGTAACCGCTTCATTGCTAAATTTAGTTGGTGAATTCATGGCAGCAAAAGCCAGCATTTGCAGTTGATGATTTTGACCGACATCTTTTAAAGCACCTACCTTGTCATAGTATCCTCCACGCTTACCAATGCCAAAATCTTCAGAAGCTGTGATTTGAATGTGATCAATACAGTCTTTATTTATCAGAGGTTCGAAAATATCATTGGCAAACCTAAAGGTAAGAATATTTTGCAAAGTTTCCTTGCCTAAATAATGATCCAACCTGAAGATCTGATCTTCTGTGAAGTACTTTAAAAGCAGACTATTTAGTTTTCTGGCTGAGGGGAAATCATGACCAATAGGTTTTTCAATCATCAACCTAACCCAACCATTATTTTGTTTATTTAGATTATTTTTTTGTAAATTCTCAAAAATACTGCGGTAAAGTTCCGGATAAGTTGCCAGATAATAAATGCGGTTTCCTGCTTTTCTGCTTTTTTGGGTTGTTTCGCTTAAATGATTGTTTAGGTCCTGATAGAGCTTGGAGTCTTCTGCCTTGCCAGGAAGATAATGCAATTTTTTGCAAAGTGTTTTGAAAACGTCTTCTTTGATTTCATGTTGATGATGGGTATTTGCCAGATGAAGTACGTAGTGAATGTAGTTTTTAAACTCTGCTTCAGTCATCTTTTTCCTGGCAATACCGGTTATTGACATATTTTCCGGCAGCAACTTTTTTTCTGCCATGTCGTAAAGAGCAGGGATAAGTTTTATTTGAGCTAGGTTTCCTGTAATTCCGAAGATAATAAGAGCAAGGGGATCTATTTTATCCATTCCGCCTATAACATAACATGTTGCTGCGCATACCTCAATGATTGAATAAGAATCTGCATAACCTGTGTATTTTAATTATTTCTGGTTAAGTTGCAGACTTTATTTACAGTTTCATCTAATTTTCCAGAGACATTTTCAACTACGTAGTCATAATTACCTTTAAATTCCTGCCAAAATTTTGCATCTTCTAGCATTCTTCTTTCTATTTCCTCCTGGGTTAAACCCCGTTTTTTTAATCTTCTCAGGATCGCTTCATCATCTACAGTTAAATAGATTACCAAAACCCTTTTTAATAAATCCGAAGCTACACTTTCCTTAAAAGCACTTTTGATAAATTCACGAATCTTTCCTGCACGGGATGGATCAATTCTCCAGATTAGGTTGCTATTTAAATTATTCAAAATCTGGAATTTTTCCGTACCATATAAATTACCTCCATATTTAATATATTCAATGAAATCATCTTTTTCGATTTTACGGAGAAAATCCGGTTTACTTAAGAAAAAATAATCTACGCCATTTTTTTCACCAATTCGTTTCTCTCTTGAAGTTGTGGAAATTATTCTTTTGAAGTCAGGGAATCGGGAAAGTACCTTGGTCATTACAGTATCTTTACCAGAAGCTGTTTTCCCGGTGAGAATTACTAAAATCTTAGAGGAGTCTTTCACCTTCTAATTATGATCAATAGATACTAATTTTTCAATAGTGTAGTCTTTATAAATAATTTTACGGTGTTTTCTAGGTATAGTTAATCCATGAATAATCCCACCAAAAAGAATGCCTTTGGTAACAATATAATCAACCACGCCAAGGGATACAAAAAATGAAACCAGGAGGATAACGGAAAAAGATATCCAGTGATGAAAATGTATCACCTTGCCAAATACTTTAACTCTTAACACAGGAAATACCTGAACCCTTTTTGTCTTAATATTTGGCATCCTCCTTCTTATACGTGAGGTTGGGTGTGTTATTGTCCTGGAAGCTAAATAGCCTAGTGCTGTAGCGGGTATTAATGATAAATATTCCATAAACTAGCTATCCAAAGCCATCTATATATAATACCTAAAATAGCTTCCTAATGCAAATTATAAAGGAATGGTATAATACCTTTTGTGAATACAGTGCAGGATTTCCTAAGCATCATATTGGCTCTAGGCTTTCTCATTATGACAGTATGTATAGTTTATGTTTCCTACTATCTGGTAAAGGCGCTGAAATCTATTACTAATCTCTCTGACTGTTTGGAGAATACAACTCAGGACATAAAAGAGAAAATTCAGACAAAGACTTTAACTCTGATTCCTGCTTTCCTGGTAGCTATTGCCGTAAAAATAATGAAACAAGCTTCTTACTTCGCAACAAAAAAGAAAAGGGGGTGATTTTGTGACAGCAAAAGATAAAGGCTCAAGTTCGCTGGCAACCGGTGTGGCAGGTGCAATTATCGGTGCAGCAGCCGCAGCAGCCGCCCTTGCTCTTTCTGATGAGAAAAACCGGAAAAAAGCTGAAAGTGTTTTAAAGGATTTGCAAAAAGAAGGAGATAAGGTCTTAAAAGAAATCAGCAAAAGGGCAATGGAAATAAAAGATTCAGTCACTCAGGCTTCGGGAGTAAAAAAAACTAAGAAAGCTAAAGCAACTAAAACAGTTAAAAGTTAAAGAACAGGGAATGCATTATTTGGTATACTGAAAATAGATGTTTACTCAAAGTCGGCCTAGTACTTCTCATGTGGTGATATTCCTTTTAGTTATAGTTGTTTTTCTTTATAGTTTAGGGTTGATTCATTCAGTTGCCTGCAGCAGCCAAAACCCGGTTCTTTTTTCTGTTTTAGGATTCATTGAGAATGTTATGGGTATTTCGTATCCAATAGGTACAAAAGCCCTTAATGGTTATATGTTTCTGACAGATTGTAGTTTCTAATATTTATTACTCGCTTAGTTTTAGCTGATTACTGCAGTAATTTAACATATGAGGCAAACAAAAAATCCGGAATTTGTTGCGTGAGTTCCTGACAGTATATGAAAAAATTTTAAAATCTAGAAACGAAGGGGATTTTAACTATGAGTTTCGCCGTTTTTTCCTTTTCAGCAATCAACCCGTTTGCTTTTGTCCCTCGGAGATAAGCCAAACCGAAAAAAGAGACAAAATTGCCGGGATTATCGATAACCAGCTTCAGAATGAAGAAACTCAACGATTCCTAGAATTCTTTAATATCACTCTAGAGAGAGCTCAAAGCCTTTTTGTAAAACTCTCACAAGAAGTGCCTATTCTAAAGAAAATACTAGAGGAAGAAAAGTTAGTTGATATAAGGCCTCCTTCTTCAACTTTGGTTTTTAGAGCAATTCCGGAGTCTGTAGAAATAGTAGATTATGGGGTTTGTAATATTAATCATTATGAATCAACCGCGAGTCAATTCACTTATTTGCTTTTAGGTACGGGGAATGCTATACTAGTAATAGTTGATTTAGAATTTTAAGCTATAGATTATTTTTCCTCTTAGGACTAACTTTTCAAGTAGCTCCTCTAATTTTCTGAAGGAAGATTACAGTTTTCTCTTTCAATTAATTTAATATTCTTGCTTCTCTCTTCTTTTAAGTTGTAGAGAAGAAGAATCCATTTATGTATAACAATACTAGACACAGAAAAAGAACATCAATCCGTCACAGCGGTTCATATAACAGATCCCCTAATGGATTCCCTAATGGATCTGCTAAACGCTCTTTTAGAGGCGGATTTCAAAAACCCGCATTTTCTTCAAATAACAGGCGGGGTGGTCAAAGAAGAAGTCAATTGGAAGGTGCGGATATTAATATGTTTATAAATAAATCCAAGAAAGATGATTCCGAGTTCAAACAAAATATTATCCAGACTTTTGAAAATTTTAATCTCAATCAAACTTTAAAACAAAATATCACCAATAAAGGTTACTTGGAACCCACCCCAATTCAACTTCAGGCAATAAATTCTATTCTAGAGGGCCGCGATGTGATTGGTCTGGCTTCTACAGGTACAGGTAAAACAGCTGCATTTCTTATCCCTCTTATTCACAAAATCTATCTTGACAGAAATCAAAGAGCTTTGGTTGTTGTTCCAACCAGGGAATTAGCCCTGCAGATCCAGGAAGAGTTTAAGGATTTAAGTCAAAATATGAATCTTTTTTCAACATTTGTAATTGGCGGAACTAATATACAAAGACAAATTAGGGATTTAAGAAGAAATCCTCATTTAGTGATTGCAACCCCTGGACGTTTAAAAGACCTGATAGAGCGGAGAGCGATATTTTTAGATGACTTTTCTAACATTGTCCTGGATGAAGTAGATTTGATGGTAGACATAGGATTTATTAGGGATGTTAAATTTTTTATCTCACTTATGCCAAAGATCCGTCAATCACTTTTTTTCTCCGCAACAATTTCTTCAAAAATACAGGAAATACTTAGATATTTTGTGACTGACCCGGTAACTATTTCAACTAAAAAACAAGATACCTCGGAAAATGTAGACCAGGATGTTGTAAAGGTAATCAGTTCAGAAAAAAAGGTAGATCAGCTTCATGACATATTAATTAAGGATGGTTTCAACAAGGTGCTCATTTTTGGCAAAACTAAACATGGGATTGAAAAACTCAATAAAGAATTAGAATTTAGGGGTTTTAAAGTTGGAGCAATTCACGGGAATAAAAGACAAAGTCAAAGACAAAGGGTTTTGCAGAGTTTTAAACAAAATGAAATACAAATCCTTTTAGCTACAGATGTTGCCTCAAGAGGTTTAGATATAGATAATGTTACGCATGTTATCAACTATGATCTCCCTCAAACCTATAAAGACTACATACACAGAATAGGAAGAACAGGCAGAGCCGGAAAAACAGGTTTTGCTTTAACTTTTGTACATTTCTGATTTAAGCTTTTTTATATCATCTATACAAATACGGTGATTTTTGTAAGAAATTAATCCGTCACCAGTAAGCTTTTTAAGTAACTGATATAACAGCTTACTTGAAATAAGCAACTAACTATTGGCTGGTGAGCGAGAAACTAACTTTTTCTATTAATATAGAGTCAATCAAACACAGCAACAAATACTATTTAACTCCTGCAGGTTTTAAAGGACTTAAAAGGCAGCTGAATGAATTAAAAAATTATAGAGAAAATATTGTAATTGAAAAAACAATTCCTTTCAATTCAACAAAAACTGCGATGAATTAGGGTATGACGCAATAAATGATCAGTTGTTTTAATTGACAGCAGAATTTTTGAATTAGAAAGAAGGATTTCAAGGGCAGCAATTGTTTATCAAAAACCAAATCAAGTTATAGTTAAAATAGGCTGTAAAGTTGGAGTATTAATAGATAATAAAATAGTGCATTTTTTAATAGTAGGTGCTGGAAAAGCCAATCTTCTTAATAATTCAGTTTCCGCTACATCACCGCTAGGAATAGCTACTTTAGACAAAAAGGTTGGAGATGAAGTTATGGTTAAGGCTCCAAGAGGCAGTTATAGTTGTAAAATTGTTTACATAGGGTAAATTGTCCTTTTTTTTAAAGTTTTTAAAGAAAGTATGCTATAATTAGATCGTGCAAGCTCCCTTTTATGTAAGCGGGTTCTTATATAACCCAAAAACTCATCAAATTTTACTGATTCAATCTAAACAAAAAACTGAAGATACTGATGTTCAATGGTCCATGCTGGAAGGAGAGGGCACAACAGAAGAAAAACCTCAAGTAGTTTTTCAACGTATAGTAAATCAACTTCTTAAAATAAATTTAAAACCAAAAAAGATTTATTCTGTATACGATTATTTTCATAAAAAACGCAACGAACACAACTTTATATTTTATACAGAAATTAAAAATATTAAAAAAATTAGAAATTTGAAAAAAAGTAATCTTTCCTGGTTTAAATTCAGCGAAACTTCAAAACTTTCTTTTACTAAACAAACAAAACAGGATGTAATAGTTGGCGAACGTGTTGTGAATGCTAAATGGAGAGAAATGAGATTAGCAGGAAAAAAACCGTAACTTAAAAATTATTATCTTCTATACAGAACATATAAGACTTCTTGTTTAAGCTTTTTAAAATTTTACCAAGATAGATTCAAATTACCTTAGTTTCAGCCAGATAAACTGCAGTTTTTTTATACTACTTTTTTGATTGGTGAGATTGAATAAGCGGCAGATAAAATTCTTCAATATACCTCCTGAGCATTTGGCTTGCACTAAACTGATTTATAATCATATCCCTTGCATTTTGCATCATTTTTATCCACTTTTTTGGAGCACCACTGCTATCTCTTTCGTAGTACAGCGGAATAATATATTGTCTGAGAGTTGATAAAATATCATCTGCTAGATTTTCGCTTTGCAGTAACCATCCGGTTTCAAGCAGCTGTGCTTCAGCAATCCATCCATCAGCAGTGGAACACGGCAGCGCACCATTGAGTGCTGCTTTCATGCCGCTTGTGCCGCATGCTTCAAAACCCACAACCGGCGTATTAAGCCAAACATCACATCCTGCTACAAGCAGTTTAGCAATAGACATATTATAGTTTGGCAAATAAACAACTGTTCCTTTGAGATCTTCTGTGATAATTTTTTGCAAACGCTTCAGGATTACTAAACCTTCATCATCATTTTTATGAGATAGTCCTGAAATAACAACACGAACTGGCTGATCAGATGAAGTTGCAAGGATCTTAAATTGTTTAAGATTGTCAAAAAGAGCAAGCGGGCGTTTATATCCCACAATTCTTCTTGCCCATCCTAAAAGAAGAGTGTTCCCGTCCCATCTGACTCCAGTAGTTTTATGGATATATTCCAGTAACACATTTTTATTGTTCCTGTGCTTTTCCCAAATTCCATCTTTTGTGTAAATTTTATCCCATGTTTTTAGATGTATTCCATTAGTAATAGGAACCATCGGATATTCCTTCCAAATCTCACTGGCCTTTTTAGCATGAATTTTACTGACAGCGTTTATTTTTCCAGCCATACGGAGCGCCAAGCGGGTTGTTGAAAAAATATTCGATTCTGGGATTAAACCTAAGTTTACAATCTCATCAACAGGCACTTGTATCTCTTTTGCGAAGCCTGACAAAAGCGTTAATACTAAATCAGCATGAAAAGTTCCATTACCTGCGATAGTGAGCGTATGATTAGTGAAAAAAATATGTTGTTTTATCCTGTCCACCTCTTCCTGAAAGGAGCTTTTGTGTTTTTGCATTTCATCCCGCAAAATTTCCAGTGTCAAAAGTGCAGAATGTCCCTCGTTCAAATGGTATCCAATAGGTGTTATCTGCAGTGCCCTAAGAAGCCGTAATCCGCCAAGACCCAGTAACATCTCCTGTTTAAACCGCATTTCTTTACCGGATGCATAGAGCTGATCAGTAATCCGTCTATTTTCCTCTGTATTTTGCGAAATACTTGTATCAAGTAGATAAATTCGCACACTGCCGATTTGTAAAAACCATGCTTGAGCATAAATAATAGCATCCTGTATAGGCAGAGTGACTATGATGCGGTTTCCTTTTCCGTCTACAACCGGTGAAAGATTAACGCTTTCTGGATTTGTTCTGGAAGAACCTTTCATCATAATGCCTTCCTTGTAAAGATCATTACACAAATAGCCTTCGTGATAATATAAACCAACTGTTACGAGCGGAATTTCTTGTTCTGATGCTTCGCGGATGATATCTCCGGCCAGAACTCCAAGCCCCCCTGCGTAAATAGGAATATTGTCATTTAGTGCATATTCCGCACAAAAATACACAATCGGTTGATCCTTCATGAAGTTGTATTCTTTAGATGAAGTAAATTGTTTGAACCAGGGAGAATCCGCCATATTAAATTTCTACTAACTGTTTATATGCCGGATGAGATGTAATGCTTATTGACCGTCGTTTCCCCTCAAGAACATTTTTATACAAACTTTCATATGACAATGCTGAGTGTTTCCATGAAAAATTGCTTGACATACAGTTACGCACCAGTTTTTCCCACACGTTTGTTTGTTTATAAATAGTTAAGGCTTTAATTAAGCTAGCAAAAAATTCCCATGGATTATTTTTTTTAAATGAAAATCCATTGCCTTTTTTGGTTACCGGATCAAAATCAGAAATAATATCGTTTAACCCTCCGGTTCTCCGGACAAGCGGTACAGCACCGTACCTGAGTGCTTCCAAAGCAACAATACCTCCTGGTTCAAACGTACTTGGCATAAGCATGCTGTCTACTCCGGAAAAGATTTTACGCGGCAGGCGGAAATCGCTGCGCAAGTGCAATCCAACTTGATTTGGGTATAAATTTTGAAGTTTATGAATCCGGTCACGGTATCGGTCATCACCGCTTCCTAAAATAATAAGCTGCACATTTTCCCGAGTTGCAAGTATGCGGGGGAGTACTTCAAGCAACAAATCCCAGCCTTTTTGCTGCGACAATCTGCCTAAAACAGCCAGTAAAGGATTATCAGGGTTCTCTTCTAAAAAAAATGAGCGCTGTAGGTCAAGCTTGTTTTTGCGGCGTTCCGAAGAAGAATTTGATATCGAATATTTACGGAATATGATCGGATCAGTTTCAGGATTAAATTCCTTTATATCAAGACCATTTAAAATACCTGTTAATTTTCCCCGTACCTTTTGCAGTGCTTCTTCCAACCCTACACCATACTCTGACGTTAAAATTTCAACAGCATATGTAGGACTTACCGTATTTACAGCATCTGCGTAAAGGATGCCCCGAAGTAATGAGTTTTGCATTTGCAGTTGCGGTGAAAGCAAAGATGCAAGAGGAGTAGATCCTGAATCTGGTTTTGCATTGCTGCCATACCGGAAGTCATAGTTTCCTTGATGAAGAAGATTGTGAATAGTAAAAACTATAGGTACTTTAGCAAAAATGTTTTTGTACCGTTTAGATTTCTTTGCCAGCTCAATAAAATATCCTGTGTGCCAGTCATTGCAATGGATAACATCCGGAAACCAACCTTGTTTATCTTTTTTATTAACTAATTTCCGCATAAGCAGCAACCACTCAAGACAGCCCTTTGATAAAAGCGCGAAGCGGATATGATCATCTTTATACCCATAGGTATTAGCACGGAGTTCGTAATATTCCTTATTCTCCAAAAAGTAAGTATTAACTGTTGCCCTGGTTTTTGGATATGATTTGATGTTGCATTTAAGCGAATTGTTTTCTAATTCTGCTTCCGATTTTATTTGGGAATTTTCAATAGGTACTAATAAATGTTCAATTTCTTTTTTAAGCCTCCATCTCTTTTCAGCTTGTTTATCTTCAATAGAAGCGTATTTTGGCATGAAAATACGCACATCATGCCCTTGTTTAGTAAGCGCTTGGGGAAGAAAATACATAACTTGTGAAAGACCGCCTACCTTAACAAATGGTGCAACTTCTGCAGAAAGGAATAGTATTTTCATGAACATATTGTATCATAATAGGTAATATTGTAAGCTATGCTTTAAATGCAGACAAAATACTGGTCCTGGACCTTACACTTTTACCAGCCCCCAACACAAGAACCGTGGATTACTAAAACGGTGTTGAAATCGTGTTATCTGCCATTGCTTAGAATACTCTCGAAAAAATCCGGATTCGGATTAACCATAAATGTCAGCGGCAGTCTGATTGCACAGTTAAAGAAGCTGAAGGAAGATGAATTTTTTGACTTGCTGAAAAAACTCAGCAGTGAAGGTAAAATTGAGATTATTAGCAGTGCAATGTATCACCCTCTGATACCCATCACCCAAAAAGACACTGTAATCAGACAAATCAAAAAAAACAACCAGATACTAAAAAATGTGTTGGGTTGCGGGAGAACAAACGGTTTTTTCCCTCCTGAATTAGCTGTGGACAGCAGAAGTCTTGATTTAATAGACAGTAAATATATATTAGTTGATGAAACTTCGATAGATAAAAAACTGAAGATTCAAGATTCAATAGTAAAATACGGCAAAAAATACTTATTAGTAAATAACCGCAAAGTTTGTGAAATAATGAGAGCGCATCGCAGAGAGCTTTTTGCAAAAAAGGTTGCTGATTTAGTACTAAGAAATACTGATAAAGCAGGCCTAATAGTGACAGCAAACGACGCTGAAATATTTGGCCATCATTTTTCGGAAAGATTACATTTGCTGGCTGATTTACTAGACTCAAAAGAAATTAAATTTATCAAAGCAGCTGATGCTGTTGCTAAGTTTGGCAATCAGGCAACTACAATTTCCGGCGTCAAAGCATCCACTTGGGATATCAATCAAGGCTTTAGCTTGTGGAATAAAAATGTTTTGCAGAAGAAATATTTAAAACTGTTGCAGTCTATTTATAGGTTTGCATCAGAAAGTTTAAACGATACAGCTGTAAATTTTTTTGATGAGGGAAACTCATCCTGTTATTTATTTTGGCTGTCTAATTGGCCATGGTGGCATCCGGGCTTGGCAGATGAAGGAGCCACTCAGCTTATGAAATGCATCCGAAGTTTACCTGTTCCTGGGAAAGAAAAAATTAGGATTGAGAAAATATACTTTGATTTGCTAAAGGATATGTGGCAGTATCACTGGTTAGGGAAGGCAAAAATTAAGTATAAAGAACATTATGAAAAAATATTAGCACCAAAGGAAAAATGAGTGTACCAAATATAATCCACTTTTGCTATTTCGGGGGTAGACCAATTAGTCTGGTTAATTATGTGGCGATTAAAGAAGCAGCTAAGATTAACAGTCCTGATAAAATTTATTTTCATTATGATACCAAACCAACTGGTAAATGGTGGATGAAGGCAAAAAAGCTCTGCGAGCCTGTAAAAATTGAACCTATTGAAGAAGTGTTTGGACAAAAGTTGACTATGTTGGATCATAAGGCGGATGCATGGCGGTTGCAAAAGTTGTTGTTGGATGGCGGAATTTATTTAGACACTGATGTGATTTGCAACCAACTCTTTGGACTGTTAAAAGAAAATTCAGTAGTGCTGGGTGAAGAAAAGGCTTATGGAAAAACTGTAGGACTTTGCAGTGTGGTAATACTTGCTAAACCAGGAGCAAATTTTATGAAAAGATGGTGGGATGGTTATAATCCAGTAAAGTCATTATGGCGTGGATTCAGATCGTCAGGACACGATTTATACTGGACAGAATTAATTATTAAATACCCATACTTTTTGTCACATTACTGGGCTGATGAAGTGAAAGTTGTACCGTTTGAACAGTTTTATGGATTTAGTTGGACTAATGAAGATTTGAAAAAATTTTATAAGGCCAACGAGGAAATTCCTCAGTCATATGTTTACCACTTATGGTCTAACGGCGCCTATGATAGGTATTTAAAAGATGTTTCAGAAGAATCTATTAAATCATCCGACACTAATTTCTCCAGGCTTATATTGAAATATTTGTAGGTTAAATGCGAAAACAAGGATATTTTCCATATGCTGATAGATGAAGCAGAAATCATAGTAAAAGCAGGTCATGGCGGAGCAGGGCGCGTTTCTTTTAGAGGAAAGAAAACAGGAGGACCTGATGGGGGAAATGGAGGCAAAGGCGGGGATGTTTTAATAAGGGCCGTATCTGATATATATGTTTTGAAACAGTTTCTTTCCAAAAAGGTACGCAAGGCAGAAGACGGTAAAAACGGAGGATCTAGGATAAGATCAGGAGCAAACGGAAAAGATTTAATTTTAACAATGCCAGTAGGAACTGT
>Ga0180007_10003791_pt1 | contig 16519 bp, 19 predicted proteins | sample MM_PC_MetaG_FD_121122 | JGI IMG/M metagenome (GOLD analysis project Ga0180007, IMG submission 121122) | Groundwater microbial communities from the Aspo Hard Rock Laboratory (HRL) deep subsurface site, Sweden - MM_PC_MetaG | ecosystem: Environmental > Aquatic > Deep subsurface > Groundwater... | reverse complement strand
TGCTCAAATCTTGCTATAATCTCTTCGTATGAGTTTAGAAATTGGAATAGGAGAGATACAATCAAACAAAACAAGGTTATTTACAGCCCATTTATGCTTAAATTCAAACTACCAAAATTAAGAAAAAGTAGGATAATTCTTGAAAGGGATAAGTTGGGAAGAATAATCCGTTTCCAAACCTATTTTTTAAATGCTAAGCTCGTATCAAAGATAGGGAGAGTTGAATAAACATATAGTTTGCCAATATTGACACTTTGTCTATACCAAATGTCAGGTTTTTTCGAATTATCATATACAAATATTCTCTGTTTTCCATCTAATTCACTATAATTTTTCATCACTTCACTTTTTTGGATAACCTCCCAACTATCATAATTTTCCTTAGGGTTATATATTCTGACTTTGATGTTAGGTTTGCTCGCAAGATAGTATTTAGCAACAACAAATTCAATTGGATTGGAAACTATTAACTGTACATTAGGTGTATTTAGCACTTGGAGCTTTTCAGTTAATTGTGCAAAACCAGTACTTTCATAATGTATTGTTGTAATTAGATACAAAGAGGTAAAAATATACAATGTCAGAAAAGAATATTTATAAATCCTTTTAAGATTCAAGGATAATGTGATACATAATACGATAAACACAACAGCGTAAGGTGTTAAATATCTTTCCAAGAAAAGCCTTTTATTAAAAATTTGCAAGCCCATAACAGTAAGAATAGGCAGTATTGAGATAAAGCTAAGTAGAATTAAATCTTTTCTGAAAAGCTGATATTTTTTGCCAAAATAATATCCCAGACTTAGACTAAATATAGTCAGGATTATAAAACCCAATGCTTCAGGTTGTATATAGGGTGATAATTTTAGAGCTGGTGGAACTCCTAGCGAGTTTGTTTTAACGCCAAATAAGAAAATGTAAATAGTTGTAGCCAATCTTTGCGGTTGTGAAATTGGGATCCACCCCAGAAGTGGGGCGTTTTGATATTGTGTAAGTAGAGTTGGTAAATACAAAACCATAAAGCCTGAAAATATTCCAATTGTTGTTAAATAAATTAGTAGAGTTTTGGCTAGGGATTTTTTGTTAGCAAAGAACAGATCGAAAAGGAACAGAAAAATTATGCCAATAATAGTTAGATAATGGGTCAAGAAAGTGGCGACTATAATTAAACTGGTGGCTACCCATTTCAAATTAAGATGTCTGGTTTTAGAAGTTGAATAATAGAAAATAAATAATACTGAAAACATTAATGCTGTTAAAGAGTAGTCTCTGGCTTCCTTAGCATATTCCACAAAAAACGGATTGACGGCAAAGATTAAGGGAACAATAAATTTAATAGAAGGCCTTTTTTTAGCGATATTTAAGCCGGAAGCCAAAAAATAAGAAGCAGGTATAAGAAGTACACCGCTAAAAACAGAAAACATCCTAATTGCCAGATCTGAATTACCAAAAATCAAGATCCAGGATCTGAGTATTGTTATATATAAAGGGGGATGAACATCATATTTGAAAACTTGCGTAAATTGGTTAAAAGGTAAATTAGCTAAGATGCCGGTGTATGCTTCATCATACCAGAATTCCTTGTTACTGATTCCCCATACCCTTAAGACTAAAGCCAGCAAAGAGATAACAAAAATAAGTAGAAAAATATATTTAGATTGATCTGTAGGAAACCAGGCAGACTTGATTTTTCCCAATAAAATTGTTTTCTTAAACTGCATATTTTGGGCAGTTAATTATAGTTTAGTAGAATCTTGAAAGCAAATTAGAGTATAATCTTCAATTATGTCATCCTTAAAAGTAGGGATAGTCGGACTTCCTAATGTTGGTAAATCAACTTTATTTAATGCTCTTTTAAAAAAAAGAGTAGCTTTTTCTGCCAATTTTCCTTTTGCTACAGTTGAACCAAATATTGGGGTGGTCGCTGTGCCGGATGTTCGTCTTTCATTGCTTGCAGATCTTGTGGTTCGTGAGGAAAAGATGGAAAATCTGCCTCCAATCGTGTCTGCTGTTGTTCAGTTTGTAGATATTGCCGGTTTAGTCAAAGGAGCTTCAAAAGGAGCAGGACTAGGCAACCAATTTTTATCCCATATCAGAGAAGTAGATGCCATTATAGAAGTGGTAAGAGATTTTGAAGATGAAAATATTATTAGAGAAGGAAGTGAGAACCCTGATTCAGATATATTAACAGTAGAAACAGAACTTGCTTTGGCAGACCTGCAAGTAATTGAAAAATTAGTTGTGGTGCAAGAGAAACAAGCTAAAATTAGCAAGGATGCTTTGGATCAGATAAAATTGGACATTTTAAATAAGGCGAAAAGGGAGTTGGAGAAAGGGGAAATTGGGTCTTTTGATTTTGCTCATGTTCTAACAGACGAAAGACTGAAAGATTGGTTTGTGCATTTGCCACTTTTATTCATAAAACCTATTTTATATGTCTATAATGTTTCTGAAGAAAATTACGGTTTGCAACTTCATGGCGGTGATATTAATGGGAACAAATTAGTAATTTCAGCTAAGTTGGAAGAGGAATTAGCAGATTTATCTGACGAAGATCGGTTGGAGTATTTAAAGGAGGTTGGAATAGAGAAAACAGGACTGGAAAGATTGATTGTGAAAGCCTACGATCTTTTAAACTTAATTTCTTTTTTAACTGCAGGGAAAAAAGAAGTTCGGGCTTGGACTGTAAAAAGTGGAACCAAGGCACCTCAAGCGGCTGGAGTTATCCACAGTGATTTTGAGAAAAATTTTATAAGAGCACAGGTCATTGAATGCGGAAAATTAATTGAGGCTGGTTCTTACGTTCTTGCAAAGCAGAATGGTTGGGTAAGAACAGAAGGAAGAGATTATGCGGTCAAAGACGGAGATGTGATTGAATTTTTCGTTAGCAGTTGATTTTTGTTTAACTTGCTAAACTGTTTATGTATGTTTATGTATATCACTAGTTTTGAATAATTTTTTCTTTGGATAACCTTCTATTGAATTATTAATCTTTTCTTAGTACAATTACACACAAGAAATATGAACTCATATTATTTAACATTAGTTTTAAAACCGAATTTGGATGAAAAAGAAAGAAAAAGTCTTTTAGATTCCATTATAAAAAAACTAGTAGGCGCTGCTGGTAAAGTTACAAAGGAAGATCTTTGGGGAGTGCGTTCTTTGGCTTATCCCATTAAAAAGCAAACCTCTGGTTATTATGCTCATTTTGAAATTCAAGTAGACCCAAAAGACGCAAAAGACCTTGACAAAAGCTTAAAAGTAGAAGAAAATATTTTACGATACCTTTTGGTAAGAGAGTAAACGAGAGGGTAAATTTAAATGGCAAGCAGATCCTGGAATAGAGTTGAACTAATAGGTAATTTAACAAGAGACCCTGAACTTCGATACACCCCTAATGGTGCTGCAGTTGTTACTTTTGGTATGGCTACCAATCGAACTTATGTTACGGAAGGCGAGCGCAGGGAAGAAGCAGATTTTCATAAATTAATAGCCTGGAATAAGTTGGCAGAGCTTTGTAATCAACTGCTCAAAAAAGGCATGAAGGTATTTATTTCCGGCAGATTGCAAACTAAGTCTTGGGAAGCACAAGACGGCACCAAAAGACAGAGTACGGAAATTGTGATAGGGGATATGATTATACTGACTCCCAAAAGTTACGGGGAAAAAGCGGAAGCACCAGAGGGCGAGGAAGCAGGATATTCTAAGATTGAAACAGAAGAACAAAAAAAGAAAGCTACAGTTAAAGACGAAACAGAGGATGAAGTTGAACTAACAACTAAGGAAACTAAAGAAACTAAAGAAAAGAAATCTGTTTCAGAAGAAAAAGCTCCACAAGAAGAAGTTGAAGACGATCTTCCATTTTAGCTTAACTCCTTTTTTCTCTCCTTAATCTGAATAATATAAAAATAAACACAAGCATTTTTGCAATCAATCACTTTACTTCTTGTAACTTGTTGCGTTATAATCGCATACAATTACATCGCTACGTTTCTTGTAACGTGTTGTGTGTAGATTAAAAATAATATGACAGAGAAAAAGATTAAAAGAATAATTTCTAAACCTACAGTTTCTGTAAAAGAAAAACCTGTAAAAGAAAAAGAAGAAGCAGTAGAACAAACAAAAGAGTTAAAAAAAGACGGCAAGTCTAAAAGAGTTTGTCTATTTTGTCAAAACAAAACAAATCCTTTATATACTGATATGAATGTTTTGCGTCGTTTTGTAACTGATCGGGCAAAGATAGTGCCAAAAGCAAAGAGTAATCTTTGTAGCAAGCATCAGCGAATAGTCACTAAACAGATAAAATATGCAAGACATTTGGCTCTTCTTCTTTTTACTCCTAAGATTTGAGGAACATGGTAAACTAGATCTATGCCCATTGTTCCAATAAGTCTTTTCAACAGCTTTGATGATTTGGATCAAATTTCGATTGAAGCTGTGTCTTCCTGGTTAAAACCAACACCTCAATTAATTCAACTAAAAAATTACTTGGCAAATAAAATTTTATATCCTCAAAGCCTTCCTATGACTAAACAAGACATGCAGATAGATTTAGCTATCCTGCGTGAAGCACTAAAAATGAATGTCTTAAGGGGCGTTCAAAAAACAAACGCTTTGCTTGGTGATAATTCTTTTTTAAATACTACATTGCGGAAAATCCTAATTCCTTCAAGGTTTCTTGATTTTGTTCCTAATCTCGCTGTTTTAACAACAGTTTTTATAGACGCATTGTTGCTAAATAGAGCAAGGAAGGATTGGTTTCAGGATATCTGGACTATAGTTTTGACAGGTAATGATGATGAAATTGTAGGGTCTGTTATTTTGCCGCAATTTGAAGATCAAAAAGCACTGATGAGTTGTCGATTGCTGGGAAAAAATTATGAGATCCGTCCGGGAAATTTAGCAGTGTTGCCTTGTCTCAAAGACAGATGCGAAATAGGATATAGACTTCACAAAGGTAAAGTTTTGGGCAAGGAGGCAAATGCGATTGAGATTTATGGTGGGAAACTAGGCTTGGTGATTGACGGGAGGAGTTTATGAGACGCTTTGTACCCACCCGTTTGCGGGTTGAGAAAAATATCGTAACGCGGGTTGTAAGAACCTTAGAAGGTAAAGGTGCTCTTACTGCGAGAGTAGGTCAACAAGTTGCACCGGATGAAATTATAGGTAGCGGAACTGTTGCTCCGGGATTCCGGATTTTAAATTTGTCTACATTGCTTTCTGTATCTCCTGGAGAGGTTGAGAAATACCTGACAAGAAAGTTGAATCAGAAGATTTATAGAGGCGAGTTGTTAGCTCTTAAGAAGAGTTGGTTGTCTTTTGGAAAGAAAGTAGTGACTTCTCCAACAGACGGTGTGTTGGATTTTTTAAATACTAAAACCGGAGAACTAAAAATTGCATTTTTACCCAAGAAAACAAACTTACCGGCAGGAGTTTACGGCATTGTTGAAGATGTAGATACAGAAAGAGGACGGGTGATAATAAGGACTTTGGTTAGTAGAATCTATGGCATGTTTGGCTCTGGCAGGGTCCGTGACGGGGCTCTGCATATTTTAGGAAAAAAGGATAGCTTGGTATCCAAAGAAGAAATCCAAGCAAAATATTACAGACAAATACTAGTAGGAGGCAGCTTATTTTTTAAAGATACGATCTCTGCTTGTATTTCAACAGGGGTTAACGGAATTATTGTGGGCGGGAGCAATTCAGAAGATTACAAGGGCATGGCTGGAGGCAGATTGGTTTTCCCCAGGAAACTGGATAATGATATAGGTATTGGAGTTGTGATATGTGAAGGTTTTGGTTCGATTCCGATAGGTGATGATATTTTTGAGGTTTTATCTGAATATGAAGGAAAATTTGTTTTCATTGACGGGAATAAAGCTATGATTAATCTTCCGTCATTTTCATCAGTCAGCTTAACAACAATAAAGAACACGAAATTACCTCCATTAATTAATCAAAAATTAACGCAATTTGCTGGTCATTTAGCGGAAACTCAAGAACTTAAAATTGGATCAAAAGTAAGGATAGTTGGAAATTCCTGCCTTGGGGAACAAGGTAAAGTTGTATCAATTGATGATTCTTTGAGCCTTTTACCTTCAGGGGCAAAGGATTATCTGGTGACTATTGAAACTAGAAGAAGAAAATTTCAGATGCCGATTGCGAATTTAGAAATGATAGGGTAAAGTTTACGGATTAGAAATATCTATATGAGAGATTTCCTTAAAACTTTAGATATAAAAATAGTTTTGATTGTTGTCTTGGCTTTTTTGCTGGGTTGGCAATTGGGTCACCGTGATGTGCAATTTAAGCTTGCAACTTACCGGCCGACACTTTCTATAATCAATAAAGAACCTCCTAAAAATATTAACATTGATTTTAAACTATTTTGGGATACATGGGATCTTTTATCCCGTACTTATTTTGACAAAAAAACGATAGATCCTAATAAATTGTTTTACGGCGCTATTTCAGGAATGGTTTCCTCTTTGGGGGATCCTTATACGGTTTTTTTGGCGCCTGATCAACAAAGATTTTCCAAAGAAGAATTAAATGGTAGCTTTAGCGGGGTAGGTATTCAACTGGGTTTTAACAAAGAAAAAAGATTGGTGGTAGTTGCTCCGCTTGATGGTACACCAGCAAAGCAAGCAGGTATTGAGTCTGGAGACGTAATTGTTAAAATCGATGATAAAGACACAACTGGGATAAGTCTGCCGGAAGCTGTAAATTTAATACGGGGATTAAAAGGAACAAAGGTTGCTTTAACAGTTTTCCGCGAAGGAGAAGCTGATTTTAGAGATTTTCCCATAAGCAGAGACACTATAGTTGTAAAGAGTGTAGTTGTAACATATAAAGAGATTAAATCTGGAAAGAAAGTAGCAATTATTAAATTGTCCCGTTTTGGAGAAAAAACTGAAGATGAGTGGAACTTTGCAGTTGCAGAAATACTCTCTGCCAAACCACAGGCAATCATCTTAGACATCCGGAATAACCCAGGCGGATTTTTGGATGGAGCAGTTTTCATAGCTTCCGAGTTTTTAGAAGGGGGAAGTGTTGTTGCGCAGGAGGATAGTGAAGGAGTTAAAACGCTTTTTAAAGTTTCAAAAATAGGAAAACTTACAAAAATACCACTTGTGGTTTTGATAAATAAAGGTTCGGCATCTGCTTCGGAAATCGTAGCAGGTGCACTTCAAGATAGAGACCGGGCTAAGCTGGTCGGGGAAAAATCATTTGGTAAAGGAACTATCCAAAATGCTGAGGATCTTCCAGGAGGAGCAGGTATTCATATTACTGTAGCAAAATGGTTAACACCAAGCAGTAGATGGGTTAATGATAGTCTTGGACTGGATCCTGATGTTAAAATTGAAGGAGACTACGAAGATGTGACTAAAGATCCGCAGATTGATAAGGCTTTGGAGATGTTGGAGTAGATTGTTTTTGTTTCTATTGTTGGTAAAGAAAGTTATCTTGCGTGCAAAAAAAGGAAAGGAGATGTGATTCTAATTGGATCAATTAAAATTGCCTAAATTAACTATTAAGACTTTAGTTATAGCTGTATTTTTGGGAGTGATTTCTGCGGTGATTGTTTATCAGGCTCAAATTAATGGCTTGATGCCAATTGTAAGCAAAAAAACTGTAAAACCTGAAAGTCTAAAAATTCAAAATCTTATTCAAGAAGAAAATGCAGTGATTTCTGTTGTTGAAAAATCCTCACCATCCATTGTCTCAATTAGTTTGGCAGGAACAGAAAGCGATAATGTAAAAACCGGAACAGGATTTGTAGTAGATAGTAGTGGGGTTATTATTACCAGTAAAAATATTGTTTCAGATTTCAGGCAGTATGTTGTTGAAACAAAAGACGGACAAAAATTTGAAGTGAGAAATATCTATAAGGATCCGAATTTTGATTTAAGTTTACTGATTGTTAATGCAAATAACCTAAAAGCATTGGATCTAGGTGATTCATCGGAACTAAAGCTTGGGCAAACAATTATTGCCATGGGACAGAAAGAACAAGCAATTAATGTTACAGTTGGTGTAGTTTCCAGTTTAAATAGTCTGATTCAAACTGATACTTTGATTGATTCTGATAACTTGGGAGGTCCACTACTTTCTTTAGCAGGACAAGTAGTTGGAGTAAATTTGGAACGAGTCGGATCTAATAATTTAAGTTCTGCAATTCCTATTAATTCCGTAAAACAATTGATTGCATCAATAAATAAAGGGTTTTTAAAGCCTTTCCTTGGACTAACATACAAATTCATTTCAAAAGATATTGCTGTTTTAAGCGGAGATCCTCCAGGTGCGTTTATCCAGGCAGTTTCCGAAAATGGACCAGCTGATAAGGTAGGTATTAAAGCTGGGGATATTATTGTTAAAATTAACGGAAACCCTGTTGACGGGGAAAGCGTAGTTTCTGATGATATCATGAAGGGAAAGATTGGTCAGCAAATCGAACTAACGGTTTTAAGGAACGGGAAGGAATTAATTGTTAAGGCAGTCTTAGAGTCCGCGTTTAATCAGTAATATTCTTTGTTTGTGGGTCAGATCATTTTTGGTTTCAATTTGAAAGTCAGGAAAATAATTTTGAGATTCATTTATTGCCAGCTCGCCGTGAGTATAGTCAATTTCTCCGATGATTAGTTTTGTCTGCCAGGATTTTTCTTTGATTTGACTAAATAATTTTCTATAAAGATCAAAGCCATCCTTGCCGCCGTCTAAAGCAATGTGCGGCTCGAAATCCTTCACAGACGGGTCAAGGTAGGGAATTCGTCCAGTTGGGATATATGGTAAATTTGTAACTATGATTAAAGTATAGTTTAAGTCAGAAAGGTCTAAGTTAGAAAGCAAATTACTTTGGACAAATTCTATTTTATCCTCAACTTTATGCAGTTTGGCATTTTGCTTGGCAATTTTTAGAGCTTTTTTAGAAATATCCGAGGCTATAATTTTCACATCCGGGAGTCTTTGGTTCTGAGAGACTGACCCTTTAGGCTCAGATTTATTATTAGGTTGATTATTAGGCTCACTATCAAGTTCAATATCAAGCTCATTATCAAGTCTATTATCATATGGGTGTGATAAATTCTTGGCTAGAGAAATAGCAATATTTCCGGAGCCGGTTCCAATATCAAGAATAATAATAGGACTTAAGTTTTTGGCTTTGTTATTATTTACTTTGTTATTACTTAATTGTTTGTTACTGCTTAATTTATTGTTACTTTTTTTTGAAGAGTTACAGTTTCTAGACTGCGGTTGGGAAATAAATTGCAAGACTTCATCTACAAGAAGTTCTGTTTCCGGGCGTGGGATTAAAGTATCAGGTGTGACCTTGAATCGAAGTTTATAAAACTCAACCCAGCCTTTAGTGTATTGATAGGGCTTTGATGATACCATCTAGGTTTCCTTCTAGAATCCGATCCAGATTGTGCCAGGATTTATTGATTCTATGGTCTGTTGCTCTGTTTTGGGGAAAATTGTAAGTTCTGATTTTTTCAGATCTTTCGCCTGTGCCGACTTGTGTAGACCGCTGCTCGGTAATGTTGCTTGAAGCTTTTTGTTGTTCTATCTCCCACAGTTTAGACCGGAGAAGATTTAAGGCATTTTCCCGATTTTGCAATTGACTTCTTTGTGTTTGACATGTTACTACGATTCCTGTTGGGATATGTTTAAGCCTTACAGCAGTAGAAACTTTATTAACATTTTGTCCTCCTGCGCCCCCGCTGCGGAAAGCTCCAAATTCTATATCGGACGGATTTATGATAACCTGATTTGTTTCTACCTGTGGAAGTACGGCTACTGTTGCAGTGGAGGTATGAATTCTGCCGGAAGATTCGGTAGTGGGTACTCTTTGTACCCGGTGAACACCTGATTCATATTTAAGGTGTCCGTATACGTCTTTGCCTAAAAGTTTGAGTACAATTTCTTTTATCTGACCCAAACTACCTTCAGATCGGTTTAATTCTTCAACTTCCCATTTTTTATTTTGAGCAAATCTTATATACATTCTGGTTAAATCCCCGGCAAAAATCCCTGCTTCATTGCCGCCAGCAGCGCTTCTTATTTCCAAAATTGCTATATCAGGATTAACTTTGTCTCTTGCTTTCTGTTCTTTGACTTTTGAAGTAGACGAAGGTTGATAGTCAGTAGACATTAACTTTTCTTTTTGACTCCCTAACTCTTCAATCTCTTTTTCTGCAAGTTCGGATATTTCAGGATCAGAAAGTAATGGTTTGATATCTGCAATCTGTTTATTTATTTGATCAATTTGTTTTTTCAGATATGAATTCATAATAGTTGTTAACTTCTAATTTTTATTTTTTAGACTAAATATACTATAACAAAAAGTCTGATGGCTGACGACTTAGCCTGCCTAAGAAGGGGTTTGTTTGCGGGCTTTAATGAGTAAATCTTTGAGTGAGAGATGTTTTTTCTTTTTATTTTCAACTCTTGATTTTCTGGCTTCTAAAATCTTCTTTCTTTCCACCTGTCTGATTTTAGAAACTTCGGTTTTTTTAATAAATTTGTCTACTTGACCTAATGTGTCAATAAATTTCTGTTGTCCGGTAAAAAGCGGATGACACTTGCTGCAGATATCTACCCGGATTGAAGAAAGTGTTGATCCTGCTTCAAAAGTTGTTCCACAGGCACAAACAATTTTAGCTTCTGGAAACCAATCAGGATGAATATTTGTTTTCATATTTTTAAATCCTTTCAAAAAGATAAGATTCTGCAAGGCGGGAACTCTGACTTAAACAGATCCTTATGATGAGCTAGTATAGCAGGAAAAGTTCTGAAATTCAAACACGGTGGGCTTTGTGGTGTTTGTGGTGAGCTTTTTTGGCTAATGTACCTAAATAGACACCTATAACAATTAGCAAAGCGCCAAACAGGAAAGGAATGGATATTGTTTCTTTTAAGATAAAAATTGCAAGAGATGTTGCTATAAATGGCTCAATGTATTGGAAAAGGTCAGCATCAATGACTGAGGTTTTTGAAAGTCCCCATTCGAATAGGAAATATGCAGAGATAGAAGATAAAAGAGTCATATAAATTAATCCCAAGATACCAAGTATGGTTATTTGGTTTATCCAAGCAGGGTTTTGAACATATTCAATTGCAGCAGGTATTAAAAAGGAAACGGTTCCAACTAAAAAAGCTATTGCAGTCACAGTTAGTGAAGAATATTTATCAAGAATTTTTTTGGAAATAGTTGCGCCTGCAATCCAGGAAATTGAGGCCAGGATTATTAAGATATCTCCCAGTATAATTGATGAGGTTATTCCTCCGTTGATCATTTGAGGCAGACTAATAATAATTATGCCTCCTAATAATCCTAAGACTATGCCAAAGAGATTAATCAACCGGACTTTTTCTTTTAAAAACCACCACCCAAAGAGTACAGCTAGCATTGGGATAGCCAGACTTAAAATTGATGCATCTACTGCTGTTGTGCGCTTAATTCCTTCAAAGAAAAACAATATATTTAGTGTAATTATCAAAATCCCTATGGTTATAAGTTTTGGAAGATCTTTTTTGTCGATTTTGACTTTTTTTGTTTCAGCAAAAAAAAATGGGGCCAACAGAAGTGAGGCTAAAGCAAACCTGAGTAGTGCTAAACTCATAGGTGGAAATTCCTGCAAAGTCATCTTTGCTACGACAAAATTTGCTCCCCAAATCAAATGGGCAAAAATAATAGCAATATATGGAATAGGTTTTTTAATTATTTGAGAATACATAATTTAACGTGAGTTCTATAAGGCGGTCAAGTCCGAAAGAAAAACCTACAGCCGGAATGCCTTTTTTTGAAAAACTCCCTATTAAATTATCATATCTGCCACCTGCGCCAATTGAGAGATCTGTTGGATTTTGACTTATTTTGAGTTCAAAAATACTTCCTGTGTAATAATCTAAACCACGGGCTAAGGTTGGATCAAAAATAAAGTTACCGGCTTCGCCCGGCTTTTTGATTTGTTTAAGACCGTACTGTGTTTCTAAGATTTCAAAAATTTCCTGAAGCTTCTTTGTAGGAGGGGAATTTTGGATTTTTGTAAAATACTCCTCACATTCTTTTTCAGAAAAACCTTTATTCATAAGCTCTTTTTTTGCAGCTTCTTTACCGAACTTTGGAATTTTATCAATAACACGCACTACTTCTACCGGTATGTCTTGGAAATTTCTGCGGTCATTTATAAACATAACTACATCTTTGAGCCCTATTACTTTTAATGCTTTAATGGCTGCAGCTATGATTTTTGCATCTTCTTTCAGGTCCAGAGATCCGACTGTATCAAAATCAACTTGGGTAAACTCCCTAAATCTGCCTTTTTGAGGATTTTCGCCCCGGAAGACCTGGCCAATTTGATAACGTCTAAATGGCAGGGGAGGATTGTAAGTTGCGACATACCTGGCAAGAGGTACTGTTAGATCGTAGCGGAGAACTAGTTTTCTGCCTCCTCTGTCTGTAAATTCATAAATAAGTCTTTCACTTTCGCCGTACTTGCCTTTTAGAGTATCAGCAAATTCAATGGTCGGGGTTTCAATGGGAACAAATCCATACTCTTTCTCTTCCAAAGTGTCGATAATTTTTCCAATAATCTCTCTTCTTCTCTTTGCGAGCGGAGGAGCAATATCTCTAAAACCTTTTGGTGTTGGCGGTGCTTTAATCATAACTTTCTCCTATCTTATATCTTATCAACTTTAGTACCAACAGTAAACTTAGTTCCTTTAAATTCCACAAAAATTGTTTCTCCTGTTGGCTGAATAATATTATTAAATCCTGTTATTAAAGAACATGCAATACTTCCTGAACCACAGGCTGTTTCCTGGAATAAAGAATTGGTTGTCCTTACATATACATAAGGAATTGTTTTATGAGTTTATGTAGTCGGTTACACTCTGTTACAGTGATTAGGTTATTAAATAAGATCAAATTTGATGTTGCATAAGTATGATATTATAGATTTCATGGTTAAGACAGCGATAATTCTGGCAGGAGGGAAAGGCGAAAGACTTAGACCTTATACAAATGACCGGCCCAAAGTAATGGTTGAGGTAGCAGGTAAACCGATCTTGGCTTGGCAAATAGAATGGCTTAAATTCCATGGAATAACAAAGTTTGTTTTAACTGTTAGTTATAAACATGAAATAGTTCAGAAGTATTTTGGTGATGGTTCCAAATTTGGTATTGAAGTGGATTATTCTATTGAAGAAACTCCTTTAGGAAGAGGTGGAGGAATAAAAAAGGCTTTTAAAAGTTCTTTAATTTCCAAAACATCAGATGTTGTAGTTTGTAATGGGGATATTATTACTAAGTTTAATTTGAAAAATATGGTTGCTGTTCATCTTGAACAAAAAAATCTAGTTACTTTGCTTTTAGTTCCTTTTATTTCCAGATGGGGTGTAGTGCAGCTTGATAAAGGAAATCATATCATCGGTTTTGAGGAAAAACCGAAATTGCCTTATTGGATAAACGGCGGGATATATTTGTTTAATAAAGGAGTTGAGCCGATGTTGCCGGAACTTGGCGATCACGAAAAAGAAACTTTCCCAAAAATTCCCAAGGAAAAATTTTTAGGCTTCAAGGATGAAGGATTTTGGCGGGCTGTTGATGTGGTGAAAGATAAATCTGAAGCGGAAAGCTTTTTAGAAACCGGTAATCAAGATTTTAGTTAGCTTTTTTGGAAGTAGGTTCTGCAGACGGACTGGAGATTTCTGAAGAAGGTGTTGCTATCTTCTTAGGTTTAATTATTCCACCCTGGGGCACTATATAGACAAATTCTGTTTTAAAAATATCATTTTTACCTTTAAAGCCTGTTAATATAACAAAGTTATTTAATTTAACCTTAGACCCGGAAGGCAAGGTGAGGGCTGTATTTTTGGATTCGTTATTTTTTATGGTTACCAATTGATCTGAAATGGAAATTATTTGTCCCCAGAGAAAAGTTTTTTGTTGTTCCGGGGATTCAGGTAATAAAATAACTTTTCTGGCAGTTAATACGCCTACTTCGTCCGTATCACCCAGAGCTACAATGTAATCATCTTCTACTAAAGTTTTCCCGGATAATTTCGTCTTCTTTTTGATTTCATTTTCAAAAACTGTATCTTGATTGATACTGACTATCTTAGGGCTGGATTCTGTTGCCAAAGTTAACGAGGTATCAGATATTGACTTAATTTTACCTATGTATGCTTTATCTTTTAGTTTACGGTTGACAACCTGTTTTAATTTAGCGGCTTTGGAGGCAATTTCTTTTTTCAGTTCCTCAAGCTTAATTTGGGTTTGGGCTGATGGTGAAGATTCAACAGCTACAGCTGTTTGAATCAATGCAAGATGCGCAATGTAGATAAATGTAAAAATTAAAATAATAATTGTAAATTTTTTCATATTTTTTCCTTTGAAAAGTAAACAGTTCTCTCCGCAACTCTGGAATCTCCGTTTAAATCAAAAACAGCTACTGCAATTCTATTGATGCCTTCATCTAAATCCAAAACCACAGAGAAAGAGCCGTCTATCTTTGATTGAATTACAAGATCATTAGTATCAGTTGAAATTAAGACGTCCTTTTTTGGACCTGTTTTTCCTGACACAATGATTGAAGAAGAAAAAGATAAGGCATCTTGGTCAGGTTGATCAAGATTTAAAAGTAAGCTTTTAGGAAGAGTTGTAACCGGGCCATTTAAAAAAAGGTTTTTAGGTTTTTGATATTGATTATTTACTATGTAATAAAGTGCAGCCAGAAACATTAAACTAATCAGCAATATTAGGAATAAAGAGAAATATAATTGTGTTGGAGCGAGCTTCTTTTGGAGTTTCATTGACGTAATTTATTCTACGTTTTGCGCAAGCAAAAGACAAGTCTTCGGTCTGTTTGCTGGCAGGTAGGTTCTTGATCTCTAAGTCAAAACGTTTTACAGTAGATATACTATATGCAAAATTTAATTGATTTCGATCCGGTTGATTTTCTTAAAATTAATACAATAGGACTAAACGAGAAGCAAATAACAGAACTTCGTACTTTTTTGAATACTAAAATAGGAGAATATATCCTTTTGGATGCAGCTGAATATTTATCAGAGGTACAAATTAAAGAAATATCCCAAAATCAAGACGCTCAATTAATCTTGCAAAGATTAAAAGATATGATTCCTGATTTTGATCAATATTTTAAATCTAAATTATTTCATTTTAAAAACGATTTTGATAAAACAACTAGCATAAAATGACTGAAATATCTAAAGTACTTTTTTTAGAAGAAGCGGAATCTGATAAAGGAAGAGTTGGTGATATAAAGTCAAGAGCACAAACGGTAGTTGACGGAAAATTGAAATCTAGAAGTGTTAAACAAAGAATGGCACTCCTTCTTGCCGCAATTGCATTGCCTTTTATGTCAGTGGCGTGTAATTCCTTCTCTCCAATAGTGAATTTTTCTAGTCCTTTTGCTGAGTCAAGTGCAATGAAAGAGGAAAGAAACGAGTTGTTAACTGATGAACAATTAAAAGAAGCAAATATTAGGATAGTACAAACACCAGATGTAGAATTAAGTCTAAAGAGAAGCGTTTTTGATTTTGCAGTCTTCAAAGATGCTGTAGATGGTAGGTTGGAAGAGTTAGTGGTTGTTTTAGTAGATCATCCAAGTCTTAGTTGGAATGCAGGTAGAAAATTACCCAAGGATATTAAGGAAGCTTATCAAGTTGGTATCGTTAACCCATACGAAAGATCAGCAAAAGAATGGACCTCTGAATTGAACGTTGAGCAACTTGAAAGAGCTATGGCAAGCGAATCAGAAAATACCAGTACCATTGGTCTTATAGTAAGATTTGATGGTAGGTACATTTATCCTCCAGGTTCAGACTTAATTGATTATATGGAAAAATATAGCCCAGGTGAAGCAGAAAGACTCAAAAGACAAAGTGATGCCCTTGCTCCAAAATTAAAAAATAAGGTAAAAGATAAGGTATTTATTTTCATTGCCGTAGGAGGAAAGAGGAAGCCGCATCCAAATCAATCATACTTGTCCCCAAGTCAATTTGAAGAAATACCTGGAGCTTATGGTCCTAATGGTTATTCTAATGGAACGTATAGGTATACTGGGTCTCCTACGGCAGGTTGGGTATTGAGACATGAAAGTTCACATTATGTCGGTGGATCTTTTTCAAGGTCAGAATATGATGCAGATACAGGAATGTTTGAATCTGTTGAAGATGCATGGAAGAGAAGACAAAATGAAGACGAAAGCGGGTATCCATTTGTATTTAAAACTGCAGAAGGAATAACAACTACTAAAAATATCGCTAAACAAGATTCGGGTAATCCTATGGTATAAATAGTTCAAGCAGTTAATTTGTGTATTGAGGGATTGTCGGGATAGAAAAATTTTGCTAGTATGACTTCCGTATGGATATCTACTGGTACGGACAAGCATGTTTTAAATTAAAAGGCAAGAATGCAACTGTAGTGATTGATCCGTATGATCCGGACTTTACAGGATTAAAACTTTCCAGGGATTTGCAAGCTGAT
>Ga0180007_10003790_pt1 | contig 16521 bp, 19 predicted proteins | sample MM_PC_MetaG_FD_121122 | JGI IMG/M metagenome (GOLD analysis project Ga0180007, IMG submission 121122) | Groundwater microbial communities from the Aspo Hard Rock Laboratory (HRL) deep subsurface site, Sweden - MM_PC_MetaG | ecosystem: Environmental > Aquatic > Deep subsurface > Groundwater... | reverse complement strand
CCAGGGGCAAGGCGGTGGGCAGAGATCCCGGCCGTCATGGTTCAATAAAAGATAAGGTTTGGGGGGATGTATGGAAACGGTTAGAGACAGGCTTTTGAATGTTGAACAGGTGCGAAAACTATTAGGATGCAGCCGGCGGCATGTTTATAACCTTATCGAGAAAGGTGATTTGCCAGCGTTTAAAATCGGCAGTCGGCAGGGTATCCGGGTAAAGGAAAGTCAAGTTGAGCTTTTTCTGAAGAGATGCAGCATGGATTGCTATGCGTGAGAATATAAAACGGCTGTCAATGTAGCAACCCTTCGATGAAATATTATCAGGTTGGAATGTTAATCGCCCAATTAACGGATTTTCATGACAGCAGAATAACGCTGTGGCATACCGTCTGCTAAGGTAGATGCTTTTTGGAAAAAGCAAGCTTTGCATGTTAGTAGTTCTCGGGAGAATCTTTGATTTTGTAGATAAATATGATTTGAGATATATGATGGGGGGGGGGCGAAGGGGAGCATGTCCTAATCAACTAAGAGATTTACTTGGTTTGACATGAAATTATGTTTAGTTTTCACAAAATTTTGACATGAATTTGGTGTGACTCTGAAAGCGAAACAATCAATCTCATAAGGATTAGGAGGCACTTCAATCAGTTGCATGGGTACCGGTCCGTTTGATTATAGAGTAGTATTGGCAATAATTAAATAATGTTATCACAAACTATATTTGTTTGATATATTGTATTTTAAATAAAATTAAACGGCTGAAATTATAGAATAACTATCGAGTTGACAGATGATTTGATTGGTTATATATATACAAGGTTAAAAAAAAAATAGCATAGTCAATTACTTCTCTTGCAGATAAAAGGGTTCTGCAAGAACCTCAATTGATATGAAATTACGTTTCAAAAGGGAATACTGATGAGATTAGATATCCAACGCTTATTAACTTTTTTTGTTTGTTTTATTTGTCTGACCAATTTTCTTTTTTATTCAGTTGTGTTTGCCAAGGATGCCGATATTGATTCAGAAATCATAAGGTTATCAAACAGTATAACAGAATTAAATGATAGTATCGTAGGACAAACTAATAATTCCACTTCCTTTTTGGAAAATTTGAAAAATCAGACCATCACACTTATCGGCTTAGATAAAACTATCGCTAATTTGCAAGGCAGTTTTGATGTTTATAAATGGGTTATTCCAATCGCTATTGGAATAATTATGTACCTGTTTGGATCTATAGACAAGAAAGGTAGGACATTAGAAACCTCTTTTTCAGACCTTTCGGTTTCCTTAACAAAATTGACATTAACGTTTGAAAGTTTTATATCTCAATCCCATGGTTTTTCAAGGGAAAACCAAACTGGAATATCTTTTGATGGTTTTCCCTCTTCCGACCAGACTAGACAAACGGCTGAAAGAATATTAGATGAGGAATAAAATTGGTGGTTGTTTGTCACCCGTTCAGAATCTGTCTGTCTAAATTCGTAATATCAAATAAAATATTTGGATAAATTTATGGGAAAATTACCAACATGCATGGTTCAAGATTCTGGATTGTTTATTGGGCTTTCGACTGCTCCACTTGGTTCAGAGGATGAATTTTTTAATGAAAATATTAAATTTGGTTTATTCGAAACATATAAAAACAAGGTCCAAGAAAATTTTACATCAATAAAAGACAAAAATTTTAATATAGATTTCGAAGAAAATTTTTACAAACCTAAGGCCTATTCAATATTTGGATCATTTGATATAGCTGTATTATCTCTTATTGATGATTATGAATTTGGTATGAGAACTTATGGCCCTTATGACCCTATGTCTACACGTGGTCCAAGTCCAAATAAATGGGCCCCTCACTTTTCGCATCAAATCATCTTTGGTCCCATTTGTCAATTTGGTAAAGGGAAAAGCTCAGTTCAGTTAGTAAAAGAAACTTTCTTGGCAAGCTATGAGGATTCTCTACCTTTAGTTGGAATTTCTCAATTTAAATTGAGTTCCGGTTGTTTTATTGGCGCTGGGTTCGATTTTTTAAGGTTCACGATTAGAGCTATTAGATTACAATTTGATAATTTTAACCCCAAATATGGGAAGATGAAAATATTAATATCTCAATCGTATGCATGGAATGAGATCACCTTGGTGGTTTTTGGGGAGTCCTATAAAGATATCGGGCAGTTTCTTTTAACAATACGAGAGCTAAGAGTCTTTGATGTTAAACTTATTTTAGAGAAGCTTTTCGATGATGAGGAAGATCTCGATGAAAAGGATCTTACTTTTTTCTTTGAAGCTGTTGAAAATACAATGGCCAAGTCCTATGCAAACGAGCCAGGATTAGACGTTTATCAGAATCATGTGTTTGATAATGCTTCCACAATATTTGGATTTGATGTTGAACTAAAAAAAGAAATATTAGAAAAACCGGAGCAAGAACAGATATTATTCAATCGAATTAATCCCAACGATAAAATTCTGCCAAAATGCAAATGGAATACCAAGGCTGGTCATTTAGATGCTGCCTTGATGGAATTACATGGTGATAGAACCTATGACTTGATTGGCAGTTTTGGTAAAGCAGATTTTATCTATCCCATCGTTGATGAGATAGCCTCAAAAGATTTTATTAAGCAATATTTAGAAATCAGAAACAAAGTCAAAATGAGTAATCATTTGCTTAGTTCGTACACTACAATAAATATTAAATTAGATCGTCCGGTAGAAGCAAATATTCAAAATGAGCATTCGTATTTTTTATTAAAAGTAACTGAAAAATTACGCGTTAAATTAAAAGACATTAAAGTGATTCATAATTTATTGGTACAATCTGGAATACCGAAAACGGTTTCTGAAAGAATCGAAAATGTGTTTGCAAACTATAATGTCGGTATTTGCGATCCTCTTTTGTTCGTTTATTTTCTTGAACTTTATCCTTTTGTCCAATGGCTCAAGAAACAATTGATCAGTAAAAAACAATTAATATCTTTGATAGGTCAAAATGGCGATGCTGTACTAATTGAAGAAACTGCAATAAAGCTGTCTCAAATCGTTGGGGACTTCGATATCGCTTATAAAAATCGATATTATGCTGGTTGTAGAATGAATGAAATCACAGATTTCAATCTGGAATTTAAAGGCGGTATCCAGCAATTAATCAGTGCTTTTGATGCGGTATTCAAAGTCTTATCATTAGATGGGAATGACAAAATAGGTCATCTTTTTGCAAGTGTTGGGGGGTCGCCTAGAGTGTTTTCAACTGAGTACGCTATCGCGCTCAACTTCCACCATATTTTTCAACCAGAATATTTTGCATCAGTCTTAGGGCATGAAATCGCAAACTTTAAATTTAAAACCTCAGACTCTTATGAAAATTCAATACCGCTAATTGAATCACTGAACAAATTTATCTTTGATGGAGATGGAGAAATATCAAAGCATGAGAAGGTTTTAAAGCTGTTTACCAATCAAGAATATTTTCAATATGTTAGTGCAGATTTGACAGCGTATTTTTTAATCTTTTGTTGTAAAACGCAGCTTTTTGATTTTTGGTATTTTTCGAATTGGTATACATCACCAAGGAGCCATAAAAGTATCAATAAAATTCAAGAAACATCGTTTGTTGCACTTCTTATGCGAATATTGTCAATATTATATCTTTGCAATAAGGAGGATTTTACAAATTATAAGAAATCCTACGCCATTTTATGTCATGAAGATCTGAGTAATTTATTTGATACCTGGATTGATATCTTAAAGGAGTATATTGTAAAATTATGGACGACTGAGGAAATTTATGGATGGTTCGACAAAAAAAGAAATAAAATTCGGAGTGAAATTCTATCTACCCGTAATAAAATAGGAAAAAAAGAGATTGAACTTTCGAATGAAGACATAATTTCGGATGCTTTTAAATATACAAAGAAATTAGTTGATGGCGAACCAATAAGGGCTTGTCGAAATTCTTCGGAGGGTACAATATCCTATTATTATAACCACACTCGTAGCTTAATGTTCTCTCTTTTAAACTGGATGTATGATCAATGTGAAGGCAAAAATTGTTTTATGAAAAGGGACGATGAAGATGCCTCTCCAAAAGTCAGTAACGGCGATGATCTATCTCCATTTTTATTCGATTTAAGAGGTGGTACTTTTACTCATGATCCAAAAACAAGAAGGGAATATTTTCGATTTAGAGCAGCATTTATTCTATCATTAATCGATTTATCAACGGTTATAAAAAAGAATATTATTACCGAGGTAAAATTTGAAGCATAAGTGCTATTTCCCCATAAAAGGCACGGTATCCTCTGCAAGTGAGATCGTGCCTTTTTTCTTTGCTGATTCATGCCTTTTAAAAACTCAACCATTCTCAAGATTCCTCAATCCCTTCCCTTTCTGTGGAGCTGTTTTTCAATTTCCCCAGTGATTGTTAAAGAGTTAAATGATGATGCCTTGTATTCACTCACAGGGCATGTTCTTTTGATTACACTCATATACGGCATATTGTGGTCAGTTTAAATTTAGATAGCTCAAGGGATTAGAATATTTTTCTAATGATTGTGTGCATCGCGTGCGCCTTGTGCGAGGTGCGCATGACTCATCTCTATATATTGTAGTAGCCTTTCGGCTATGGCAAGATATACATTAAATAGAATTGAACAAAAAATTGCATTATGGGAGGCGGCAGATGATGCGGTAAGTCATGGACAGGAATACACTATTGGAGGGCGGCGGTTGACTCGGGTGGATGCCGCCTTTATTGAAGAAAAACTTGATAAGCTTTATGCAGAAAAAGACCGGGTTGTCGCCGGTACCGGTCGGATAGTCATTAGACAGGGGAGGGTTGCTCGATGAGCGGTAACCCTCCCCTTCTTTATGGGTCTGATAACAGGCCTTTGTCTTCAAGCGGGGCCAAACCATATGGTTCCAATGAGGTATCCCGGCTGGCTGGCGGATTGCGGGGAACCCTTTCAAACTGGTTTGTCTCCAGGAATACCTCCTATTCCACAAGGATGGAAAGACAGGTCATTGCCGACCGGGCCGAGGATCTGGCCGCAAACGATACCCATGCTGCATCCAGTATTGATTCCATCGGCATTAACTCGGTGGGTACCGGGATTCAGCCGCAATCCAGGCCGAATGTCAAAGTTTTGGGATGGAACAAGGATCAGTCTGCGGAATTTCAGGCCCAGGCGGAATGGGCATGGCACATCTGGCAGTCGGAAAGCGATGCCGCCGGCAGGCTTTCTTTTTGGCAAAATTGCCTTGTGGCCGTCCGAACCCTGCTTATAAAGGGTGAGTTTCTTCGCATTCCTTTAATGATAAATCGTCCGGGCCGGGTTTTTTCTTTGGCCTTGCAGTCAGTTGATCCGCTCCGGATGTATACGCCTTCTGATTTGAGGGAAAAAGAAAACATCAAAGACGGGGTGGAGTTCGGGGAATACGGCATGCCCATCGCATACTGGGTGGCTGATCCGGACGATGCGTTTATAAACTATGACCTTGGGTCCGATAATTTCACAAAGGTTCGGGCCAAGGCGGGTCACCGGCCCGGGGCCATCCATACTTTTATTACAAAAACAGAAGAGCAGGTCCGGGGTATTTCCGTCCTTGCTCCCGCCATGAAGTTTTTCAAAGATCTTAATGATTATCTTGATTTTGAATTGGTCGGTGCCATCATTGCGGCTTCTTTCCCGGTATTTATCGAAACCTCAGACCCCTATGGATCGGCCGAGGGAATGCGCAGTGCCGATCCCAATGCCGAGAAAACACGGTATCACGAATCCGCACCGGGCACGGTACTTTACGGTAATCTCAATGAAAAGCCCCATATCCTTAAAAGTGATCGCCCGGGTAATTCCTTTGACCCGTTTGTGGAACGTATCCTTCGGGGCATCGGCGCTTCCATCGGCATGCCCTATGAAGTAATTGCCAAGGATTTTTCAAAAACGAATTATTCCTCCGCCCGGGCGGCGCTGCTGGAAGCCGGGCGGGTGTTTTCCATGTATCAGAAATGGATGGTGGACGGGTTCTGTCAACCGGTATGGAGCATGGTGCTTGAAGAGGCCTGGCTTCGGGGCATGATCGTCCTGCCGGAAGGGTCCCCGGACTGGTATGATGCGATTCACGCCTATACCCGGGCAAACTGGATTCCGCCGCGCAAGGGCAATGTGGATCCCCTCAAAGAAATCAAAGCCAATATCCTGGCCATTCAACATAATATTTCCACATTGGCTGGCGTTACTGCTGAGATCGGCGGCGGCGATTACGAATCCAACCTACAGCAAAGAGCCGGCGAACGGAATATGGAAAGGGATCTTGATATTATTCCGCCGGCAGAGGTGACAAAACAATCTCAAAAGGAGCCTTCCGATGATTCAGAAAAGTGATTTCAATATTCTGTCCGAACCCTGGGCCATTACGGAAGATGTCCTGGAGTCCATTGTCAGGCAAATTCAGATAGCGGGTAAGGATGTGACCGCTTCTTTTTCAGACGGTGATTCAACGGGTGGAAATCTCACTATTAAAAATGAAATTGCCATTATTCCGGTTCAATCTTCTTTGTATCGGTTTTCATATGATTTGATCCGGAACCGGGTTGAAGCGGCGGTCAATGATCCTGCGGTCAAGGCCGTGGTGCTGAAGATTTTTTCCCCCGGGGGCCTTGTGACCGGGTGCAAGGAACTTGCGGATTTTATTTTTGATGCTGGGAAAAAGAAACACATTTACGCCTATGCAGACGGTCTGATGTGCTCGGCAGCTTATTGGATCGGATCCGCGGCTCGGCATATCGCCGCTCCCGTCACGGCCAGCGTGGGCAGCATCGGTGTCCGGACCGTTCATGTGGATTGGTCCAAATGGAATGAAAACGCCGGGTTGAGTTTTACCCACCTGGCTGCCGGGGCCTATAAAACCCTGGGCAATGAAGACCAACCTCTGGATAAAAAGTCAAAGGACTATTTTCAAGCCCGGCTTGACCAGCTGTATACAATTTTTGTCGATTCCGTTGCCCGGAACCGGGGGGTTGATAGTGAAAAGGCCTTGGCCATGTCGGACGGCAAGGTTTTCCTGGCCGGGGAAGCACTGGAAAAAGGGTTGATCGACAAGGTCGAGCAGGACTTTGAATCATATTTTGCATTAATTTTAAAGAAGGAGAAGATCATGGATCTTACCACATTAAAGAATGACCATCAGGATCTGTATAGTCAGGTGCTGGGGGAAGGCAAGGCCCTTGCCTCGGTGGAGAATGAACAAAAAACAAAGGAAGCCGTGGGTGCTGAAACCAAAAGGGTTTTGGATCTTGCCGGAGCGGTCCTGGGTGAGGATGCGGCCAAAAAATTCACGGTTGTGGTGAATTCCGGTGCAAGTGCGGATGTTGCCAATTCCCTGAAAGAGATTTTCGGGCAGCCGGACAAAGCCAAGGCGGATGATGACGACAAGTCCGGTCGGGCAGCGATTCTGGCAGGTCTTGAAAATGCGCATTCCAACGGGGTGGGCATGGAGAAAGGCAAGGAAAAGGCATCGGGCAAAAGCATTGAAGACCAGGCGTCCGAATATGCTGGTCTTGTCAACGGCTGATCCGCATCAACATAAGCTTTAAAGAGGAGAAAATACCATGCAGGATTATGGAATGACCACCAGATCATTTGAAGACAAAAACTTTATCGGGGATCATCCGCCCATCATGATGCCCGGGATTCTTTCCGGGGGCGATCATGTGTCCGGAACCGTGGTGGGTATTGTTACGGCAACCGGGAAAAAGGTCCAACTTGCGCCCGCCGCTTCCGACGGCTCCCAAACAGCCGCCGCCATCCTTTATGGGGATCTGGATGCAAGTGCCGGGGATGAACCTGCCGTTTTCATGGAGCACGGCGAGGCCATCGCGCATTATCTGACCTGGCCGGACGGGATCACGGAAAATCAAAAGGCCGCGGCCATTGTGGCGCTTAAAACCGCGGGCATTTACGTTAAATAGGCCGTGAAATAAAACCGGCATTAAATTTTCAACCGATATTCAGGAGACATTAACATGAGTTTAGACATACCCGATCTTGACTGGAGAGTTCAGACAAGGGCCATTGAACAGATCCAAACCCCGCCCCGGATGCTCCAGGACCTGGTGTTCAATCAGCGGAATACCAATGAGTCAGACACCATTGAAGTGGACATTGAAAAAGGCGGCAAAAAGCTGGCGCCGTTTGTAACGGACCTTGAAGGCGGGAAGATCGTCAAGGGCACCACCCGGGAAGCAAAAATGGTAAAGACTCCCCGGATCAGACTCAAGCACCCCATGCCCGCCAAGAACCTTATGGGCCAGAAAGGCCCGGGCCAGATTTATTATGCCGGCGGTATCACCGACATCATGACGGCAAAGAAAAAGAAGATCGCCACGGAACAGCAGAACCTGAAAAACCAGATTGCCAACCGGACCGAGTGGATGTGTGCCCAGGCCCTGACCGGTATTATGTCCGTTTCCCAGGACAATGTTGCTTTCCAGGTGAACTATCTTATGCCCGCGGCCCACAAGATCGTTCTTACCGGTGGTGACAAATGGTCGGATCCCTTATCCAAACCCAGAAAGCAGATCAAGGTCTGGGCCCAGATGATGATTAATGCCCTGGGGTACGGTCCGTCCATCATGATTTGCGGAACGGACGCTGCAGAATCCCTGGGAGACCGCCTGGAAGATGACAAGGCGTTTGATGCCCGGCGCATTTCCGCAGGGGAATTCACCTGGAAGGCTACGTCCAATTACATGGGTAACTTGGGCGGCATTGAAACCTACAGTTACGGATCCGCCTATGAAGATGACGGCGGCCTGGATAAGAACCTGATTCCGGCCAATAAGATTTATCTGATCGCCACCCAGGCCAGATTTTCCATTGAGTTCGGCCTGATTCTCGACCTTGCCGCCGGTGCCCAGGTGGTCGGGGAACTCTTTTCCAAAGCGTGGATGAAAGAGGATCCGTCCGCCCTCTGGATACTGGCAGAATCAAGACCGCTTCCCGTTCCATGGCAGCCTGAAGCCATCATTGAAGTCACGGTGGTTGATTAATCCGCCGGTTAATTCACAGGAGGAAGTTTTATGAAAACAAAGAGAATACTTCTCACTATGACGGTGGTCTATAAAGGCAAGCATTATCCGCCGGATTCAGACCATGAATGGCCGGAAGATATTGTGGACGAGTTGATCGAAAAGGACGCCGGGGAACCAGTTCTTGATGTTGTCGGAACAAAGGATCAGATCGAAGATGGTTTGTCGGAAAATGACCAATCGGATCTTAAACGGCAGACAGAGGTCATCTTTGCGGCCCAGGAAGCCATCGACAACGGCCAGGTAATTGGATCAGGTGCTCCTGATATTAAGGCCATGGAAAAGATTCTTGGGTATGATATCTCGGCTCCGGAAAGGGATGCGGCCTGGGAGATTCTGAAAAAGGAGCGGGGCAATGCCTGATTTCCTTAAGGAGATTGTAACGGGCTTTGGAAAGCTGCTGCCGGTTCTTCTTTTATCTGCAACGGGTGGGGCCGTGGCCTATCTGAACAAGCCGAAAGAACAATTTTCTTTCTGGTTTCTGCTCATCGGCACTTTAACCGCTGCTTTTGTGGGGGTTATTGTTCATCTCCTTTTGCAGTCGACCGGATTTCCGGAAGGTATCAAAAGCGCGGCCATCGCCATCTCCGGTTATGCTTCCAGAGATGTTCTGTTCCTGCTTAAAGTCCGGTTGTTAAAAGAAGGAAAGAAAATACTATGAGCGCTTTCCAGGACCAGCTCAATGCAGACCTTGAGAACGTATTTTTCAACCCGGATGAATTTGGCGGTTTCATTGACTGGGAAGATGTCCGGATCAAGGCCGTTGTCTCCGAGGTGGAATCAAAAGGCGGTGGGTTTGAAATAGCCACCGGCCTTGAGCGGAAGATTGTCAGCATCATGATGGATACCATCAATCATCAGCCTGAGTTCGGAGATCAGGTCCGGTTGAATTTGGATCCGGAAAAAGTAAACGGTGGCGATATCTGGACAGTGGAACGGGTTTTGGACGCGGACGGCATGTATGACATTTATTTTTACAGGAATGTGTCATGAGAATTGAACTGGATCAAAATTTTGCAGCCAGGAAAATCAAAACCTTTCTTAAATCATTTGGCAAGCCAGCTGAAGTCGCTGTTGCAAGATCTTTAAACCGGGCGATCCAAGGCGTTCGAACGGATTCTGCTGTGGAGGTCCGAAAGGAATACAATGTTAAAGCCACGCCGGTGAAAAAAAGCTTCAGGATGGAACGGGCGGGGCTGGGTGCTTTGGAAGCGGCTGCGGTGGCATCGGGCCGGCGGATCCCACTGGTCGATTTCGGAGCAAGGCCCAAACAGCCCGGGGGCAGGAAACCGGTGGACGGTGTCAGCGTCCAGGTAAAAAAAGAGCGCAAGGTTCTGAAACATTCCTTTCTTGCCCGGTTGAAGTCAGGCCATGTCGGTGTGTTTCAACGGGAGGGGGATGCGCGACTCCCCATTAATCAAAAGTTTGGGCCGTCCATTCCGGAGATGATCGGCAACCAAGAAGTTGTGGACCGGATTCAGGCCAATGCGGAACAGCGGTTTTCCAAAACTCTGGATCATGAAATCGATTTTGCATTGCAGAAACTGGGGGCCAGGTAATGTCTTTTTTGCTGCTAAAGGAACTTGAAAAACTATTGGAAAGTGGATTTTCAAAGACTGTTTTCCGGGTGCCGGAAAAAGAGCCGGGGGATTATATCCCGCCCCAATTTTTTATCGGGGCCATTCCGCCGAAACGGAAAAAAAATGATCCTGACTATCAGGAACAAAGCGACTTCCCTTTTATCGTGAACCGGTTCTGGGACGGAGAAGACACGGAAGATGATTCCCTGGCCGTGATCAGAACCATTTGCGGGATCTATACGGCGGGCAATGTTACGTCCGGGGAACAGGACATCATCAATATGGTGTTCCGGTGCCGGCGCTTGATCCTGGAAAAGGCCATGCTGGATGATCGATACGAGCTCGTATTGCCGTTAAAATGGAGTTTCGGAGATGTTGATGATCGGCATGGCCAGCCCCATCCGTTTTATGGCGGGGTCCTGGTGTCCAGGTGGCGCATCCCGGGTGTTGAAAGAATATTACAACCTGAAAAGGAGATAGAGATTTATGGCTCAGGTATCAAAGAATAAGGCTGCACCGAAAGCTGCTGCGGTCGAGAAAAAAGAGACCTTGGTTTATGTGGGGCCGAACATGAGCGGGGATCTGTTAATGACACAGTTTTCCACGTTCAGGAACGGATTGCCCCCGCATATTGAAGAGAAAGTCAAACTGGATCCTGATTTTAAAAAACTGTTTGTGCCGGTGGCGGAACTTGCCCCGGCCCGGAACATTCTGAAAAATCCCGGGTCTGCCATTGCACGGGCGTTTAATGCGGTGGTCAAATCAGCAACCCTGAAAAAGGAGGGTTAATCAATGGCCTACAAACACGGTGTTTACATATATGAGCAGCCCACCTCCATCGTTCCTCCGGTTCGCATTGGTGCGGCCATGCCGGTGGTGTTCGGCACGGCTCCGGTTCACAAGCTGGCGGAAGGTTCAACCGGGCCGGTGAACACACCCAAACTTTGTTACTCCTACAAGGAAGCCGTTGCGCTTTTCGGGTATGACACGGATTGGACCGGCTATACTTTGTGCGAGTTCTTCAAATCTTTTTTTGCCCTGTTTAATGTGGCACCCATTGTGGTGATCAATGTATTTGATCCGGCAGTGCACAAGGCAAGCGTTACCGCCGAATCCAAAACCTTTGTTGATGACGAACTTACCTTGGCTCACGCCGGTATTGTCGGGACTGCGGTGGTGAAAAATGAGGCGGGAGATGCCACCCATGTCCTGAATACGGATTATGAAATTGACAGGGTTTCCGGGGTAATCACCCGTCTACCCGCTGGCGCCATTGCAGCCGGGGCAGTGGTCAAGGTGGATTATGATTATGGTGATCCGTCCCTGGTGGATAAGGATGATATCATCGGCGGGATAGACGGTACCACCGGTGCTGCCGAAGGCATGGAACTGGTGAATTCCGTGTTCCCCATGTTCGGTCTGGTTCCGGGTCAGATTGTTGCAAATGGCTGGTCCCAGGACGCAGGGGTGGCGGCGGTCATGCATGCCAAGGCGTCCAATATCAATGCCCATTTTAAGGCCATTGCCGTTGTGGATATTGATTCCGATACGGTCACCCAATACACGGATGTGGTGGCGGCAAAGAATACCAATAACCTGACCGATGAATTGCTGGTGGTCTGCTGGCCCAAGGTTAAACTGGGGGATGAAGAATTCTGGATGAGTTCCCAGGTGGCGGGTCTTATTGCCCGGACCGACGGTGAAAACGAGGATATCCCCTACACCAGTCCTTCAAACAAAAATTTCCAGATGAATGCAGCCATAGCCAACAAAGAAGAGGTTTGGCTGGGACCGGAGCAGGCCGGGTATTTGAACGGACAGGGGATCATCACCGCCCTTAATTTTGTTGGCGGCTGGAAGTGCTGGGGCAACCGGACCGGATGTTATCCCGGGGTGACGGATGTCAAGGACGCCTATTTGCCCATCCGGAGGATGTTCAACTGGATCGGTAATACGTTGGTTCTGACCTTCTGGCAGAAAGTGGATTTCCCGGTAAATCGAAGGTTGATTGAAACCATTGTGGACTCTGCAAATATCTGGCTCAACGGTCTGTCCGCAAGACAGTTTATTCTCGGTGGCCGGGTGGAGTTCCAGCAGGATGAGAACCCGGTCACGGACCTCATGGACGGGATTATCAAGCTCCATGTTTATGTGACCCCGCCGTCACCTGCCCGGGAGATCGATTTTATCCTGGAATATGACCCGGCATATGTTCAAACCCTGTTTGGTTAGGGCCTGGTAATCTGATCTAAAGAAAAGGAATTATATCATGTCAAACAAGATAGCTGAAAAGCTTATAAATTTCAGGGTTTACAATGAGTCCAAGGATCTGTTGGGTGTGGCAGATGTCGATTTACCCGATATCACGTCCATGACGGACACCATTTCAGGAGCCGGGATTGCCGGGGAAGTCGAATCGCCCACTCTGGGGCATTATGGTTCCATGCAATTGTCTTTGACCTGGCGGACCACAAACGATAACACCATGGCCCTTTGCAAACCCATGGCCCACCAACTGGAGTTGAGGGGAGCCGTACAGGTTTATGATGCCGGGTCCGGCAAGTTCAGCACGGTAGCCCAGAAAATAGTTGTGAAGGCGGTACCGAAAAAGACCGGCCTTGGCAAATTGGCTGTTGGCAAGGGTCAGGATTCAAAATCTGAATTTGAAATCAATTACATCAAGGTCTTCCTTGACGGCAAAGAGAAATTCGAACTCGATAAATATAATTATATTTGCAAGATCGATGGCGAAGATTTCCTGGCTGAAACCAGAACCGCATTGGGGCTATAAACCATGGAGAATAAACCAATCACATTGAAACATCCTTTTGATCATGAGGGTAAAAAAATTGAAACCGTGACGTTTAAGGAACGGTTAAAAGGCAAGGACCTGCTGGCCAGTGAAGCCGAAATGCAGGCCCGGAATATTGTAAATCCCGGGGACGCCACCCGAACCCTTTATCTTGTGTCCAGGGCGACCGGTCTTGAACCCGAAGTTTTGGAGGAAATGGACCTGGCGGATTACCTGGGGCTGGCTGAAAAGGCCAACGGTTTTTTATAGAAGGGGATGCGTTGCGGGAGACCTGCCTGAGACTCGCCAGATTCAGTCACACTGGTGTTGAATACTGGCTTGATCAGCCCTTAAGTCAACTTGCTTTATGGCTGGATTCGGCTGTGAGAGTCAGTGAGGACTAAACGGGAAAACCAGGCGGTGATCCGGGCAGGGATGATGGAAATGTAATATGCAGCAATTCCCACAAATTTAATGAATAAATTTTTCAAAGGCAGCTTCTTATGGGCAAAAAACTTGAAATAGCTTTTGCAATTGGTGCCACGCTGGCCGGTACGTTTAAGAATGCTATGGGCCAGGCTGTTTCGCAAGTGGATAAACTGGGAGCAGCCGCTAAAAAGGCAGAGACCGGTCAAGGAAATATCGAACGGTTCCAGGCACTCAGAAAGGGCGTCGAAGCCACCAAAACGGAACTGGTTGATGCAAGACAAAAAATGGCGGCGTTAAAAAAAGAGCTGGACAGCACGGACAAACCCACCAAAAAATTAAAGAATCAGATGGAGGCCGCCGGAAAAAAAGTCCACAGCCTTGGGGAGAAACTCAAAAGTCAGCGGACTTCCATGTCGTCTCTGAAAAAAGAAATGGACAACTCCGGGATCTCCACACGGAATCTGGCCGGGGAACAAAGTCGTCTTGCCAAGGCCTTTGATAAAGCCAAAAAATCCAGGGACGGCCTGAACCGGGCTATTTTAAAACAAAAAAGCATTGAGGCCAATCGGGAAAAACAACGGGGCAGGCTCATGGATGCAGCCGCCCTGGGAGCTGCTGCCGGAGCTCCGGTGATGACGGCTTCCAGGATTGAGGATACCGAGATCCGGCTGTCCACGGTCATTAATGCCGAGGACAAGGAAAAGGCCATGGCGGATGCAAAAGTATCTGCCCGGCAGTTGGCACAGACCGGGCTGACCTCCTTTGCAGACGCCTACAATATTCAGTATGCCCTGAACAGCGCCGGTCTGACCGCCCAGGCTTCCCGCCTGGGTGCCACTGTAGTGGCAAAGGTCGCCACGGTAACCGGCGGTATCCCGGAAAGCGTGGGGGAAGTCATTGCCACCACCTATAACAACCTGGGGAATCAGCTTGCGGGAACCACCAGTGATAAGATGAACCGGATCGGGGATATCCTCACAAAGGTTCAGCTCAAGTATCAGATTCGGGACTTTTCCCAGTTGGGTGAATCCATGAAGGAAGGTGCCGCCGGTATGGCCAACTATAATGTCAATGTTGGTCAGGGCGCTACCCTTTTGGGACAGTTAAATTCCGCCGGTCTTCAGGGATCCACTGCCGGTACCGGACTGAATGCGGTCTTGAGGAATCTTGGAAAAGCCTCCAAAGAGTGGAATACGGAACTGGTTCGAAATGGAAAAGGAGAGCTGGATGTCATTGCCACCATGGAACAGATGAAGGGTGCCATGGAGGGTATATATGGGGATGATATCGATGCCAAGGCCCAGGCCATCCAGAAAGTGTTTGGGGATGAAGGCGCCAAGGGGTTTGTCCCTCTCCTGAATAAACTCGAAGAACTCAAGACGGGTTTTAAAGAAGTCAATGAAGGTTCAAAAGGGCTGACCGACAGAGAAATCAAAAAATTTGCCGATTCAACATCCATGCATGCAAAAGCCACATTCGGAAGCCTAACGGTCATGGGGGATGCGTTTGGCAGTATCCTTTTGCCCGCCATCAATTCCGTCCTGGCCCCGGCATCCAGTATTGCCATAAAAATGACCAGTTGGTCGGAGAAATTTCCCTTGGCTACAAAGGTGGTGGTTGGCCTGGCGGTGGGAACAGCCACCCTTACCTCAGCCACCATTGCCGGGGCGTATGCCTTTTCATTCTTGTACGGCGGAATCCAGAGGGTTAAAATCGTCTATGGGATTTTAAAGGCATCTACCATCGGCCTTACCATAGCCCAGAAAGCTGGCGCGGCTGCAACCGGTATTTTGACCGCCGCCCAGTGGGCCTGGAACGTGGCTTTAAATGCCAATCCCATCGGCCTTGTCGTGGCTGGTGTGGCCGCTTTTGCAGGGCTGGGTGTGTTGGTTTATAAAAATTGGGACACGGTCAAGAATGTTTTTAAGGGCATTTGGGATTGGGTTAAAAAGATTTTCAGTTATTCGCCGCTTGGGCTCTTACTTAAAGGTGCTGGGAAGATTGGCAGCATGTTTGGGTCAAAGAAAATAAAGGCATCTGAAGGACCGGAAAACAAATATTTCAACAAAATTGGCAAAGCGGCATTTCCACAAATACCTGTTCCGGGTAAGCCTATGGTTCCATCTGAAAAACAAACCGTCCGGTCTTTGAATGCCGATGCTTTGAAAAATATGTCTTCCCGGCCATCCAATAAGGAAATAAATCTGACCGTTTCCCCCACTATCCATATTGCTGCCGGTGCAAATGAATCCAGTGTCCGGCAGGCGGTTACTGCCAGCCTGGGGGAAAGTGCCAAAAAAATGAGAGAGTCTCTGGCAGAAATTATGAGCCAGGACAGGCGGTTGTCATATGAATAATTACACCACCACCCAGGGGGATACTTTCGACATTATTGCATTTCGGGTGTGGGGCAATGAAAAGCTTATGCATAAGCTGATCGAGGCCAACCCGGAACACCAGGGCAAGGTATTTTTCAGTGCCGGGGTTTTGCTCAATGTGCCTGAAATTAAATTACCCGTTTCAAAGGATCCGGTACCGCCATGGCAATTATGAATAGAGCAGATCTAACGGTTGAATATAACGGCAAAAATATCACGGCCGGCATCTCCCCTTATATTATTTCTTTTTCCTAT
>Ga0180007_10003789_pt1 | contig 16524 bp, 13 predicted proteins | sample MM_PC_MetaG_FD_121122 | JGI IMG/M metagenome (GOLD analysis project Ga0180007, IMG submission 121122) | Groundwater microbial communities from the Aspo Hard Rock Laboratory (HRL) deep subsurface site, Sweden - MM_PC_MetaG | ecosystem: Environmental > Aquatic > Deep subsurface > Groundwater... | reverse complement strand
CTTTAAATGTTTCTTAATTTTAGCTTCTGTTGGAATTTGATTTAATAGAGCAATCATAGGACAAGAGTGTTAGTAATTTAATACTTTTATTTTACTCTTGTTCCAACAGGTATAGTATACCCAGCATTACTATACTGACAACCTCTCCTCTATCTCAAATTTAACTCCAATAATATTATTTCTTATTATATTTCATTATACCCCACCCTACTATAAAATAAAACAAAATAACCCAACCAATCCAAATATGTTCAATTTCTAAATAAGCTAAGGGTAGATGGACTGATTTTTCGGCAATCAGTATGATATATTTTAACATTAAATATACTGGCGCGAAAAACAGCCAAGCTAATTCCGTGAAAATTACACTTAGAACTGCTGCTAACATTCCGCTGATCATTACAAATGGTAGTAAAAATAATACTAGCAAATTAACTAATGGCGATACTACGGAAACTTGGTGAAAATTTAAGGCAATAATTGGTAGAGTTAAAACTTGCGCGGCTAGAGTAACTGTAATAATGTCGCGCACGCCACGTAAAGACGCGATAAATCGCGTCTCTACATTAATTTTGCTAATCCACTGGTCTATAATCGGCTTTATATAGACGATACTTAGTACTGCTAAAAAGGATAGTTGAAATCCAATATCATCTCGTAGCATGCGCGGATTAATTAAAAGCAAGATGCAGGCGATTAATAATAAACTATTTGTCATTCTATTTAACCGACCTAATTGAATAGCCAATAAAGCAGTAAAAGCCATTAAGCCAGCTCGCATAGCCGAGGCGGGCAGGCCGATTAAAATAATATAAAACAGCAATCCCCCGCTGGTTAAAATAAATGACCATCTTCTGGAGGCGCCGGCCGCTAAAAACAAATTCATAATGATTACGCTGATAATCGCAATATGCATGCCGGAAATAGCAATAATATGACTGATGCCGGCGCGGGAAAATATATTTAGCATTTCCGGCGACAATCCCCGCCTATTTCCTAAAATAATCGCTTGCAATAAAGATGCTTCTGGTTCTACTAAACCATAGTTGATGCTATCTTTTAATTTGTTTTTAATCTGCAAAATTTTTCCATATAGTTCCCTCCCCTTACTAAGGGGAGGGTCAGGGAGGGGTATAATTCGAGGATAATAACAAAGAGAATATACATGATGCCGCGCCAAATACCGATCATAGGCAAATTCATTAAACGGCGCTGGATTTTCTAATTCACAATTTATTTTTAATTCATCACCATAATGATATTCGGGAAATAATTTGGTTGTGATAAGGACGTTGCCGATTATTGGCATACCGTCGTCCAAATTGCGAACCGCAATTGTCAATTTTTGATTATACATCCGCACATCTGGTTCTTTATTTATTACGCCGATGAATTCCACATTTTGCCTGTTATAATGCCAAATTTTATCCGGTGTATCCTGTGGCAAAGCAATACTGTAACGCCAAATGCCGAGCAGGAAAAATAATAAAAATAAAAAATAAGAACAGGGCAGTACCCTGTTCCTGCAATATTTAACAAAAACCATTACCACTACCAATCCAATAATTATTCCAAAAATCCACAAATCATACTGTAAAATTTTCTCTGGCAAAAAAGATGCCAGCGCAATTCCGATTATGAAACAAATACAGGAAAAGAGAGATATTTTTGATTTACTTATATTTCTTACTTTTAATTTCATGCTTCTTACTTCTTTTTCTTCCATTTCAAAAACTCTTCCATAAATTCTTGCAACTCACCATCCAAAACATCTTCCACTTCCTGAACTTCATAGTTAGTGCGGTGATCTTTGACCATCTTATACGGCTGCATTACATAACTTCTAATCTGATTACCCCATTCAGCTGTTAAACTTTCCCCGCGCAATTTAGCCTCTTCTTCTTGTTTTTTTTCTTCTTCCAGCTGGAATAATTTGACTTTTAAAATTTTTAGGGCGGTTTCTTTATTTTGCTGTTGCGAACGTTCATTCTGGCAGGTAACTACAATTTTAGTAGGCAGGTGGGTAATGCGCACGGCGCTGTCAGTGGTATTGACCCCTTGCCCACCCGGACCAGATGATTTGAAAACATCTATTTTTAAATCGCTTTCATCAATTTCCGTTTCTTCTGCTTCTGGCAGTTCAGGAATAATTTCTACTAAGGCAAAAGAGGTGTGTCTCATTTTTTCCGCATCAAACGGCGAGATGCGCACTAAACGATGCACGCCAGCTTCTGATTTTAAAAATCCATACGCCCAACGACCAGTTATTTTTATCATCACGTTTTTAATTCCAGCTTCATTACCAACCGTGCGGTCTAAAATATCAACTGACCATTTTTTATTTTCCGCAAAACGCAAATACATTCGCTCTAACATATTAGCCCAATCTTGAGCGTCAGTTCCGCCAGTTCCAGCATGGATTGATAATATTGCATTACTCTTATCATATTTTTCACTAAACAAAACAAGGAATTCAAGCTTATTGAATTCCTCCTCTAATTCTTTGCGCCTATCTCCTAATTCATCTTCTAACGTATCATCAACTGTTTTTTCTTTTTGCGCCACGGCTACCAGTTGTTCTAATTCAGTAATTTTATTTATTAAGTCATCCCACTTGGCTGTTTCTTCTCGCAGTTCACTGGCTTGCTGGCTAATTGCTTTAGCTTTATTCTGATCCTGCCAAAAATCCTTTTCTTGCATTTGTTTTTCCAGCCCTTGCGCTTCACTTTTCATTCCTTCCACATTTAAAAGTTCAGTGGTCTTAATCACTTTTTCACGCAAAACTTCTAGATTTTTTAATAAATTTTCCATACTCCTACGAATATACGAATAAAATGTTTTGTTTTATTTATCTAAAATAACTACTGCCCGCTTAATTGCTACAAACCCATAAGCCCATAAAAATGGCAACCAGATTGGCATTATACCAAACAAACTATTTCTGGCAAATACTTCAACGCCAGCGCTAATAAAAAAATATTCTAAAATTACCATAACAATAAATCCAAAAATAAAAAATATATATTCTTGCTTATTATATTTTATTATAAAAGACACAATCATGATTAAAATATAAAGCACCGTAAGTACATAATCATTAATAATAGCTGGAATTAAGATAATCATTAAAATTATTGGGATTGCCTCTATTAATATTTTTAATGCTTTATTTTTTATGTTCATGGTTTTTTGTTAATATAAACGCCTGATCTTTAAAATCCATACAACTGCTGGGAATTCTGAAGAAGTTCTTGATATGGAGCTAGTGTGTTTTGCAAAATCGTTGGTAGATAAATAATGCTTAAAATAATCGGCACGGCAATCACTAAAATTTTAACAACAAAAAAGATTCTTTGCCAGACAATATAGCGGTTAATTTTTTGTATTTTTACTTCCAGCTGTTTAGTAAGCTCTATATTTTCTTGAACTAATTTTTTAATTTCAGACAATCCGCTGTCTTGATTATTTTTTTTAATAGTTGATGTTGGCATATTTTAAAATCGCATAACACATAACAAAAAACGCATAACGCTGAATTATAACACGTTACGCGTTATGCGTTACGCGTTATGCGTCTATCTATATTATAACAAAATGAAAATGAAAAGGCTATCCTCCTAATTGCAGAGAATAGCCTATTAAGTACCTACCTGAATACAGAAGTCAGTTAGGCACGACAAGCCTTAATTGCTTTTTCTTCTTAGTCTTTGCTTTTTTCTTGAACAGCTTATTTAGTTCTTTGCGGAAAGTCTGGGCATCCTGAAATGATTCATAGACTGAAGCATAGCGGATATAAGCGACTTGATCTGTTTTGCGCAAATGCTTCATTATAATTTGACCTACTTGTTGGGTGGTTACTTCGCTTTTGCGCAATAACTGTAAGTCTCGCTCAATCCGATTTACTAATTTTTTAAAGTCATCATCAGTAATTGATCGCTTCTCCAATGCTTTTTTTAAACCTTTGATTAATTTATCACGGGTATATGATTCTTTGCGCCCGTCTCGCTTAACTATAACTAAATTTAAAATTTCCATTTCTTCATAAGTAGAAAATCTAAACGCGCACTTTAAACATTCACGACGCCTTCTAATGGAAAAACCATCACTAGCAACGCGGGAATCTACAACTTTAGTATCATTATGGCTGCAAGCCGGGCATTTCATGTTAGTTGAATAATTAATTAGTTGAATAGTTAATTAGTTGAACTTACAATTTTATACAAACTATTTAACTGATTAACTATATAACTGATCAACTAACTATCTATATCTAGTATATCACGCTATCTTTGACAGTCAATATATAGATACTGCACTAAAAACAGCTTACTCTCTTGACTGTGTATAAAAATAAAAAATTAGGCTGCTCAATTACCTAATCTTTGACTATAACTATGTGTATAAACTCATAATTTGAACCATCTCTTTATTTTTAACCAAAAAATTCCTTTTTTTGTATTTTTAACTGCATTATATTGGGAAGTGCTATACGGAGTAGAAGTGTTTACTGGCTCAATATCTTCTATTGTTAAATCTACTTGAGGAAAATCTTTCCAAATCATCTGCCGAAAGCAATTAGCCGCGTCCATAAATTTATCTTCTTTAATATTAGTGCTGGCAATAACAGTTTTTTGGCCATTTCTTCTTTCCACTACATAAACTGATTCAATATTGCCATCTAAACATTTCTTGCTTAATAACTTAAACATTACCGGCCCTTGGCTGTCATTTAGCCAAGGAGAGCGGATAATTTTATACGGCTGTTCACCTTTTTTTATTTCTATAATTGCTTGCATATATTTGTTATATTAACTTTCTTCTTATGCTAAATTATACCTTCACCCAACTAAAAAATCAAAAAATCCGCGTCATCAGACACGGGTTTTTAAATTCATAATTCGTGGCATTTTTACCCGCCGAAGCTTTAACGTAGGGCGGGCGCATAGTTGCCGAAGATCTAAATAAATACAAAGCATTTTTACCCGCCCAACGTAGCTTGGGAGGGCGTATTAAGGGATTGCGCGCCGTATTAAGCTCATACAAAGTTACTCCTATTAAAGTTACTTCTACTTTCAAATCTCCCCTCTTCCTCTTAATAAAACTCTGGCCAATTTCAACTCATCATAAGAAAATTCACTTTTTAACAACTCAAAGACTGGAGTTAAACTCAAAACCTCGCTTTGCAAAAAAGCCGCTTTAATTTTTGCCAATTTTTCCGCAGGAAATTCAATATAAGACAGGTCTAATTTATCGCCGCGCGCTAATAATTTTTCAACATGGCCAATAACTGTGCTTTCTACAATACCCCGCTCTTTAGCAATTTGACTAAAATCCTTTTTGTCATTAATCATCTGCTTAGTTATCTCGCACGTCGCGCCTTTTTTCTGCCTAATTTTTTTCTCTTTTTTCTCAATTTTTTCCTCTTTAGTCGGCATAATTTTCTGCAAATAATCTGTCTGCTGTTTTAATTTTTGAGAGCTGTCTAAACTATCTAATTCTTTAATTGCTGCGTCAGACTGCTCTAATAACTTTTTATCTTCATTTAGTATTTCATCATTAACTTTCATGGCTATATCATTAAGACCCATTAATTTTAAACCTTTTAAAGTTCTAACGCGCGACAGCGCCACATACCCCATCCCCGGCTCAAAAGCATTGCTTAAATCAATTTCGGCCGCGTCTAAACTCATGCCTTGGCTTTTATGAACGGTTATCGCCCAAGCCAACCGCAAAGGAATTTGTTTAATAGAGGCCTTGATAAAACCGTCTTCTTCTATGTTCCAGCTTTCCGGGCTGGCGCAGATTATTTCACCTTGAATTGTTTGGACAATAGGAAATTTATCTTCATCAAAGTCTGCTATCTGTCCCAAAGTACCATTAACATAGCCCTGATCATAATTATTTTTTACAAACATAACTATCGCGCCTTTTTTTAACCGTAATTCTTCTGGCGCCAAACAACTTTTTTGCAGACCTTCAACTAATACTCTACTTCCTTTGCCTTGTATGCGGTAAATTTTGGTCACGCCTTTTATTTTATTTAATTCTTGATTATTAATAGCATCTACATCATAGTTGTGAGTATATAACTTAGTCGGCGTAATTTGATTAAATATTTGACGATTATAGCGATCACGCAAGTGATTTAATGTTTCATTGTCTACTTTATTATTGCGAATGGAATTTAATACAGCTAACAATTTACTGTCGTTTTGGCGATGCTGTTCTTGTAAGTAACATATTTTTATATCCATCTGTTTCCAAATATTTGAATGATAAACGAATTTTGCTTTCTCTTCGCCAGCGCGACTAATGGGAGGGAGTTGAAAAAAATCCCCGCATAAAATTATCTGCAGGCCACCGAACGGTAAGTTGCTTTTTTTCATATACTGGCAGACTTGGTTAATTAAGTCCAGGCGGTAATGATGCAACATAGAAACTTCATCTATTATTAATACTTTGGTATCTTTAAATCTTTTTTTGATGTTTGATTTCTTGGCTATTTTTCCTAACTGTTGACTATTTAATTTGTCATTAATGCCAATACCACTCCATGAATGAATGGTCATGCCATTCATATGCGTAGCGGCAATACCGGTTGAGGCGGTAATGCCTACTGCTACTTCGTGTTTTTTTAGATGCTTAATATAGACGTTTAACAAAAACGTCTTGCCACTGCCGGCCGCGCCAGTTAGATATATATTGTGGCCTAGCTTGAGAATGTCTAGGGCTTGGGCTTGGGTCATGGGATGTAATAAAGTTAATTTAATTTTTTTAATAATTATTTCTTTTATATTCTCCCATTTCCATTAATAATTGTCAAAAATCTTCAAACAAAAAACCCGCATCACTAGACGCAGGTTTTTTTAATTAACATAATTTTGAGGCATTCGGATATTCGTCCCGAGTACTCGGGATTCGGAATTCGTGGCATTTTTATCCCCCGAAGCTTTAACGTAGGGTGGACGGATAGTTGCAAGTAGTTTTAAATATATACAACTTATTCGCATCAAACGATCATCTAAAATAATAAATCTAGACAAAATTAATTCTAGTTACATCATTTTCTTCCGAATAAATGCTGGTATTCCTAATTCATCATCTTCATCCTCTTCTTCTTCGTTTTTTTTATTCCTAGCCGGCTCTGCTTGAGCCGCCTTTAATGGAGAAACTTTACTTTTTTTGCGCATATCTTCTAGCTTATTGTCTTCGTCAGATTTAGTTCTTAAAAAATCACTAGGAGTATATGTTGACGTATCTTTCATTAATGACGGAACATCAGAATTTGATTTTATAGAATTGCCGTCAAAACCAGTGGCAACTACTGTAATTTTTATTTCGTCTTTAAGTTTATTATCAATAACAGCGCCGAAAATAATTCGAGCATCATCATCAGTGGAAGAAGTAATTACTTTAGCCGCTTCATTAACTTCATACATAGCCAAGTCTTCACCGCCGACAACAGTAAATAATACTCCGCGCGCGCCTTCAATGGACATTTCTAACAATGGGCTGTTAATAGCCATCTTAGCCGCTTCAATCGCCTTATTTTCTCCGGAAGCGCTTCCTACTCCCATTAAAGCTGAACCAGCATTGCTCATAATACTTTTAACATCAGCGAAGTCCACATTGATTAAACCAGGAATAGTAATAATTTCGGCAATACCTTGAACACCTTGTCGTAAAACTTCATCAGCAATTCTAAAAGAATCTAGCAAAGAAGTCTTTTTATCAATAATCTGCAATAGTTTATCATTAGGAATAGTAATAATCGCGTCAACTTTATCAGTTAACTCAGCTAAGGCCCTTTCGGCAATATTGCGACGTTGAGCGCCTTCAAAAGCAAATGGCTTGGTGACAATAGCCAGTGTTAGCGCGCCTGAATCGCGGGCTAACTCTGCCACTACCGCAGAAGCTCCACTGCCTGTTCCTCCGCCTAAACCACAAGTAACAAACACCATATCAGCTCCACGTAAAGCATCACGCAATTCATTCTGTGATTCTTCCGCTGCTACCTTTCCCATTTCCGGATCCATACCAGCGCCTAACCCTTTAGTTGTTGAACGTCCAATATGTATTTTGGTTTGGGCCTTATTGTTCTGAAGAGCTTGGACATCGGTGTTGATTGCGATGAATTCAACCTCGCGAATTCCAGACTCAACCATACGATTTATGGCGGCCCCACCTCCTCCCCCGACGCCAATAACCTTGATTTTTGCAAAAGTTTCAAGGTCTGGTTTAATTTCAGCCATAGAGATATTTTGAGTAAATAAAAAAAATAGACTTACTAACATATTATAGTAAATCTATTTCTTTAGCAAGACTTTTTAATACACAAGATGGTCCAAGTTGTTCCATGTTAGAGAGGCTATTCCTGTCTTGCAGTATTACGGAAGGAATCCAAATTATAATAAAGTGGTCTTGCTGGTCGGAATCCCGATGCATCGGGACTGTTCCGACCAGCAGAACAAATAAATACTATTAACACTCATGGGATTGCTTCGTCGTCCTCCGCTACGCTCTGGACTCCTCGCAATGACTATTAGGGTTTTAATTTTCTAAACCAACTGCCAACAATTCCTCCAGTATTTGTTAACATTTTATTTCTAGATATTTTCTGCCAAGCGCTTTTCTTCTGTCCAGAAATTTGGCTTCCCCAAATCACTAAACCTAGCGCGGTTAAAAAAACAGGATCATTTACTTTATCAATCGTGGCAGTAGTACTACGGTTAATACCGATAGCAGCCGGCAAACGCAATTTCTTTTTAGCCACTTCAATCATGCCAGGCAATTTAGCTCCACCGCCGATTAAGAAAGCTCCGGCCGGTAGCATGCCACTACGGTCAATTTTCTTTAATTCTTCATCTACTTTTTCCATAATCTCTTCTGCTCGCGCTTCAATAATTTGAGCCACATATTTTTTGGAAATAAATTCTTCTTCATCCCCTAGGCCTTCTTCGTGAGATAAATGTGAAATATCAACTTGATCGTCCTTCTTATCTATATCTTTAGACACAGCGCTGCCAAACTCTAGTTTAATCCGTTCGGCTAAATTAATCGGGCAACGTAAACCAATCGCCACATCAGCGGTAATGTGTTCAGCGCCGATCGGCAGAATAGCTGTATGCAATAATTCACCTTCTTCAAAAACCGCTACACTAGTTGTGCTACTACCAATATTAACTAACAAGGCTCCTAAATCTTTTTGTTTGTTTGTTAAAACTGCTTCAGATGCCATCAATGGCGCTAAAACAATATCATCAATATTTAATTCTGTGCGATGAATTGCTTTAGTAAAATTCTTAATCTGTGAAGTCAAACCCTGAATGATAAGAGCTTCTGCTTCTAACCTGACACCAATCATCCCTACTGGATCTTTAATGTCAGTTTGATTATCAACGCTGTATTTAGTTGGAATAACATGGAGGATGTCATAATTAGGCGGTACAGACAAAGCTCGAGCGGCCTCAATGGTTCTATCTACATCATCTTCAGTAATTTCTCCATCACTGCGCGAAATAGCGACCACTCCTTTGCTTTTTTCAGATTTAATATAAGGGCCGGAAATACCTACCCAAGCGCTAACAATAGGCAGCCCAATTAATCGTTCTGCTTTTTCTAAACACCTAGAAATAGAACTAGTCGCGTCTTCAATACTATTAATTACTCCTTTACTAATACCTTGTGAAGGCGATTCAATCGCTCCAATAATCTGTAATTCATTATCTTTTTCTTGACCAGCAACAAGTCTGATATAAGTTGAGCCAATATCTAAGCCGACAATTAAATTATCTCGCATGTGATTAAAAATTAAATAAATAAAATTTTGTATTATTGAACACCCTGTTTTGTCATTACGAGAACACTGTCATTGCGATCAGCTCATAAACGTAGCGCATTGAGCGGAGTGGCAATCCCGTAAGTGTTAATAATATCTATTAATATAATTATCTAATTCTCACGGGATTGCCACGGCCTACGGTCTCGCAATGACAAAAAAAACTGAAATACTGCTTAATTAAGTATACAACATCTATAAATCACTGCCTAATATACTTTTACACAATTTATTTCCCAGCTTCATCATTTCATCATGGCCTTTTTTAGTCTGATCATCGTAACCTAAAAGATGCAGTAAACCATGAATAAAAATAAATACTAATTCTTCTTTGATTGATACTTTTCTTTCTTTACTCTGTTCTTTAATTTTACTATAACAAATAATTATCTCCCCTAAAAAATTTTCGTCGTCACCAATAAAAGACAGAATGTCTGTTTCTTGATTTTTATTGCGGTACTGTTTGTTTAACTTTTTTATATCAGAACCACTGACAAACGCCAAAGAAACTTCTTTATTATCAACATCCATTTTTTTACCCCGCAAATAAAACTTAGCAAGATCGGGGGTTAAATAATCTGTCGTGGTTGATAATTTACTGACATACAATATCCTTCTGCGGGGCTGGCCAAACAAATCTGCCACCTGCTGTAATATTTTTGTATTTATTTTTTGTTTAGTTGTATTATTAATTTCAAGTATCATTCTTTCCGTGCTAAATTTATAAACATCCAAATTTTAAAGTAAAGTGCAATTGCTTATAATTAATGGAAATATAGTGGAAATATATTTTGTTTCACTTCGTTCAACAAAATGAAATATATTGAAACATAATTGTATTTTAAGAATGACAATTATGTTTCAATATATTTCTTTTTCTCACGTAGTGAAAAAATTTATTTCTACTGTATTTCTTTCATATACATTTCTCTTTGTTTTCGCATAATTCATCTATTCAATTTTAATCGCTACAGAGAGCTTAAACTATTAATGACCATCTGCAAAGTGCTTAAAAATTCAATTCTTCCTCCTTGTTTTGGGCTATAGGAAATAATATAAACATTACTGCCTCCGCCAGACTCTGTCACATAAGCTGTTAAACCATCTTCGCTAAAAATAAATTCAAATTCATTTTTGGTTGTTTTTACAGCTTGATTAACCTCACTGGTATTAACATTAGTTAAGTTAGCATACCATGATTTAATATTCAATTTCCTGCTATTATTTTGAGTTAAAATTTGAATAAAATTATTATCACTAGATAAAAATTGCGCGCTTTCTTCACCTTCTTGCAATTGCCACTTTGACGGATATAAGACGCTATAAATACTACCCTGATATTCTTTTACTAAGCCACTTTCATTTAATACACCACTGCCAGCCGGATTATAAAGGTTAAACACTTCAGTGGCATCTTCATACCCATCTCGGTCAGTATCTTTACTGGTACTATCTGTGCCAAAAACAACTTGCTCTTCAATATCTGTTAAGTTGTCGTCATCTGTATCTACTCCTGCCTGTGTAACAATTTCTTCTCCTGGTTCATCTTCTAGCTCTGTTTGCGCTAACGCCTGTCGCACATCCACGGCTGAACCAACGCAAACAGTTTCGTCTGTTAAATTATCCACTGAACTTTCTTTAAAAAGATGTTGCGCTAATGCTACCGGTTTAGTTGGCAATTCAGACGAATTATTTATATCATACGCGCATTGTACATAAGAATTAGCATAACTCATTAAATCATTGTCAAGAATTTGAAAGCTTCTGGGATAATTAAGGCGAATTAAACAAGAGCCATATTGATCTCCTTGCACTATATATTCCACTTCACCAAAATTATCTGTTTCCACCACAGCTGTTGCCTGCTTACAATTATCAGCTATCTGTTCGCCCATGCAATTTAAAACAGAGTCACTACTGCTATCTATATTAGTTATTGTCCCACATTCAACTACACCTTTTTCCTCGTCCTCCGTCTTGTCCGCCATAGCTTTAGCGTCGGCGGAAGCTTTAGCGGAGGATGGATCTTCTGTTTTATTATCTTCGGATTGTTGTTCTTCCTGTTGGTCAACTGCAACTGGAAGAGGCTCTTTTTCAGATTGAATAAAAATATAACGGACTAAAAAAATACTGGCAATAATAATAGCCACTGTTCCTCCGCCAATAATTATAAAACCAAGCAATTTAGGATTGCGCGATTTGCTACCAGAGGCATGGCTGAATTTTTCCGGCATTTTATGGAAAGAAATATTATCCAGATTAACTTCTGATTTTGCCGACTGTTTGCCATCTTTTCCTGTTTCTTCATCAACCGGCTGTCCTTCTTTATTTTTTTTCTTTTTTAAAAATGAAAACATACTTACTAATATAAGTTTACTAAAATAACATTAAATATCCCCACAAATCTACAAATCTACTACAAATATTACGAATAATATTTGTATTATTCGTAGTGGATTTGTAGATTTGTGGGGTTTATGGGAGTTCAAAAAGTTTACCAGGGCCAGCTGGATTATATCCGTTTTGCACTTCCTCACCATCAGTATAACCATCACTGTCAGTATCAGCATTAAGTGGATCAGTTCCGTAAACTCTAGTTTCTTCTCGATCAAAAAGATCATCACCATCAGTGTCCACATCTTCTGGATTAGTCCCCATTCTTTTCTCTTCAGCGTCTGTTAGCCCGTCATTGTCTGAATCCATAATTTCTTCCAATACTTGCGCGGTATTCTCTTCTACTTGTTGCGCTTCACTTATTGGTTCTTCTAATACTTCTGGTTCATTAATCTGTTGAGCGTCTTGTTTTAAAACATTAGGTGTTTCTTCTTCTGAAACAGAATTCATATATGCTAAAGCAATCATGCCAACTAAAACAACAACTAAAATCACTACTACTGCTCCGATAATCAAAAACTTCTTACTTGACCCTTTTTTTGGCATAGCAACAATAGCCGGTGGAACTGCAGTTTTCTGTTCTCCTCCAACAGGAGTAGTTGGAGTTGTTTGAGCTGGTTCCGACGACACTGGTTGCGCAGTTGGCTGTGGCGCTGGGGCAGACGGAGTAGCTGGAGAAGCTGGTGGCGCAGGCTGGCTATCAGTAACAGCAAAAATATCTTCTGGCTCTTTAGCTATAGGAGGAGCGACTGGTTGTCCTCCTTGATTATTAGGTTGTGGCGCTTGGTTATCAAACATAAATTTATAATCTTCAATTATCAATTTACAATTTACAATCAATTTACAATATTTTAATTTTCAATTATCAATCCCGAGCACTGTGGATTGAAAATTGATTATTGGAAATTGAATGATCATTGAAAATTGTAAATTGATCATTTTACAATAAATAATTAAAAAATATATCTATTATATTATTTGATATATAATCTGCCAAATTACTAAAAGCGGCAAAATAACATAGAGTAAAATACTAAACATGGTAATAAAAATCCAAAAACATAAAATTACCGAACGCATCATAATTTGCCCTATTCTTAAAACAATGCTCTTAACTCTTCCCTGCCATCCATATTGTTCCAGCAACGGCTTATGAATATTTCTAATCCAAACACCCACTGCCAACTCTTTTTCTTTGCGTAACAAAAAATTCCACAATGATTTAATTGTCTGTTTTAATCCCTTGCTATACCACCATGGCAAAAAATATAAAATATCAAAGCAAAAATCAAATATTATCTTTGGAGCGTAAAGTAAAAAACTTTGAGTCATAGAAATTATAGTAAATTTGCTCTGAATTCAAAAATCTTATCCCACAAATCTACAAATCAGCTACAAATAATACAAATAGCTATAAATATTGTTATTAGAATTTGTGATATTTGTAGCTGATTTGTAGATTTGTTGGGGAAATAAATTCTGTTTATATAACCTACCCTTTAATGAGCATTAGAATGAATTTAAAGAAACCCAATAAGAGCCGATGTTATTTTATTATAACATGGATTGCCTTATTACCAAATTATTTTTTATGATATTAATTGCCTGGATAGCTAATATTTCCTGTTGGGAACCCATACTCTCCTTCTGTGATACTAGGCCCACCTTTCATCACAACATGCATTCCGTATTGATATCGCCCTGTAGCAACTTGGTCGTCAGTTGCTTGACGTCGATCAATGTCGTCTATTGTTTTAATGTTTTTCCATCCACTTGGTGGATTGATGTCTACTTGTCTCCGCCATATCTCAAAATATTTTATTAATTCTATATTTTTATCATCAACACCCCAGCTAATTTGTGGACTTCCTCCAAACATATTAACGTCGAAACTTGTTAAAATCGGCATATCTACTATTACTCTAATCGGCTTTATATTTGCGTTACTTTCATTTATTATTTTTCTTTCTTTAGTGGCGACCATTCTTAAATAATATACTCCACTTTCTTCAAAATTTACTATAGTTCCTGATGTTTTCCCAGTTACAGTTTTATACACAGTATTATCGCCTGGAAAAGCCTTATTAAAATCATTTTGATGAATTCTATAGATATCTACATTAATATTTTCATTATTTCCTTGCTGTCTTCCGCTAACTATATCTAAAGTATAGTCATCAACAACCCCTAATCTTACAAAAATGCTATTACTACTATTTGTTTCTTTTTTTTCTACTATAATATTTCCATTTTGCTCTGTTACATTACTAGACATCCTAGCGCTAGGGTCAACCTGAAATTTAACAATTTTTAAACCTTCATTTCCTACTGAAACTTCTCCTTTAACATCAAAAGATTCCTGGTTAAAAATATTATTACCTTCATTTTCTTCGCTAATAGCTTTTTCAGAATCAATTTCAATAGAGATATTACTATAAATACCTGGATCAAGAAAAAAATCAATATATTGTACTTGAACTGATCCTGCCTTATCTACAGATAGTAACGCAGAATTTACACCATATTTTAAATTTATCTTAAAAGTTTCATTAATATCGCTTAATCCATTATTTTTATATTTAACTCTAATTCCAGTTCTACTAACACTAGCTGGTATTGCTTCAATACCTAAAATAGTTAAATCTGGTCTTTCTGTTGGGTCTGGCAATAGTGTTTGCATAGGTTCATTAACCGCTGGTTCTATTATTGTTGTATCTACCCCAACATCATCACCGAGTATTTCTACCTTTACATATTCCCCCTTAACATAATAATCAGAATCATTTTGCCTAAACATTGGTACTATATAATAAATTCCTGGTTCTAATTCGCCAAGTGATACTTGTGCTTCTCCTGCATGTCTTTCTTGTGTTATACTGCCTGAACTAGCAGGAATAGATGCTAATTCATCTCCAAAACAATTTTGTTGTGGCACAGGATTAGGTTGGCATATTCCTGGAATTGACCTTACTTTTTCATGAGAAACATAAAGTAATAATATCTCTTTAAACTTAGAAATATTATATTCTCCTGATCCACTTATCAATCGCCAATTAACTGTAATATCATTTCCTTGGTTAATAACTGCGCTTTGACCACCCATGCTATCACTATGAGAAATTCCATTAATAGTGAAAAGTCTTATGGATGAAGGAGAAGTAACAACTGGTAATTTAATCTCTACTGGTTGTTCTCCAAAATCTTTTTCATCTTTATATATATCGCCAGCAACTACATGAACTCCATAAAGACCATGTTTATTTGCTGAAAAATAAAAAGAATCATTAAAAATTCCTTCTTGCTTCCAATTTGCTCCATTATCTGGGGAGTACCACACCTCATATATATCAACATCTTCTGTGTTTCCTTCTGGATCAATCGTAATCCACCAGCTATCACCGTCACGGGTTTCTTTTTGAAGATTTAATGCGGTTGGCATAACAATTTCTACTGGATTATCTTCACGAGCAGGAGTCGTAGAATCATCTGATCTTTTTTCTCTTTGAGTTGGATCATTTGGATCATCTGATTCTTCTTCGTCCTGCTCTTGTTGCTCCGGAGAAATTTGCCGTGTTGAAACTTCTTCTTTAGGCCCAGAAACAATAACCTTAATCGGACCGTATTTTCTTCCGTTATGAAGTCCTGCCTCTTTTTCACTAACAACAAATCCATTACTAATAATCTTAATGCCAATATAATGAGTTCCGTTATCAAGGTTAATTTCTGCGCTACTATTATTTAAATTAGCATCTAAATCTTTACTTGATAATTTTTTAATAAGTTCGCCGCCATCAAGAATTTCTACTTCTTCAACATTATCATTTCCCTTTCTTCTTGTTTCCCATGCTACAATTATTTTTGGATTATTAGCTTCTACCTCATTTCTTCCATTGTTATATTGAATGTTATTAACTGAAAATTTTGTTAATCTAACGGATTGTCCAGGTGAAATGATAGCTTTAAGATCTGCCATAAGAGTATTAGTTACAGCTTGAGGATTTTCATCTTCTTCAAGATTTACAGCTGTTACATTACATTGATTACCAACACACTTTGTGGAAGTAATAACCGGCTTTGTTTCTTTACTTTGACTACTTTTCATGAAGGTTTTTATTTTATACTGATGAACTGCCGTTTCACTTCCAGTATCAAATTGAACAGCGTAATGATAAACATCACGAACCAGTTCACCGTCATTAGGTGAAATTGATCCATACGGTGAAACAACATCCCAAGGACCTGAATTTCCAGTCTTTCGCTGTAATTGAAAATAGTCCACCTCATTAGTTAAG
>Ga0180007_10003788_pt1 | contig 16525 bp, 18 predicted proteins | sample MM_PC_MetaG_FD_121122 | JGI IMG/M metagenome (GOLD analysis project Ga0180007, IMG submission 121122) | Groundwater microbial communities from the Aspo Hard Rock Laboratory (HRL) deep subsurface site, Sweden - MM_PC_MetaG | ecosystem: Environmental > Aquatic > Deep subsurface > Groundwater... | reverse complement strand
TTCCAACTTTGAAATGAAATCTCTTAAATCATAAGGATCAAATATAACGCACGTCTTTCCATCCTCAAAAGGATACGGTATCCTTGCCTGTAAATTCTCCATGAACATGAGAGTTTTGAAGGAGGGAATTTCAAAATGTCTTACAGTTATGTGCCCGAATCCGCGCATGCATATAGCAATTTTTGACTTTGCTATCTCTTCAAGGTAATTGACATAATGTGTATGGTCTGAACTCACAAAGATATTGGATATGCCCTTTATAAGATCAAGAAAGATGCGCCTATCCATAGTCGTGTGCCCAAGGCGGGCATACAAATCGACTTTTTTTGGCTCGGAAGAGATGAGCGCGTATTTAAGATTATCCACTATTGGCGAAGCCATTGGTAGAGGATGGATGTCATCGGTTTTACTTACAAGATTGGATTTGAAACTGCACACAGGCTTGAAATAATCGATTATATCGTATCTAATAAAAGATGAATCTTCAAAATCTGTGAATACTAAATTTTCAGCATTCAAGCAGTTGTCATGTTTAAGCCTGTCAGCAAAGTGCAGGTTTATTTCCCGGGGTGAGGGGAGTAAAATAATGTCGAACTCTCCCGATTTTATGAGCTTTTTAATATCCTCATAGCTATACTCCGCCCCTTTAGAAGAGGGCATCCAGTGCAGAGGTGCGGAATATCCACCCTTTGCCAGCGGGCTTTCTCGATGGTTTGCCAGATAGTTCCTGACTTCAGGATTCTGGAGCTGCTCGGCTTTACCGTGAAAGGTATAATGATACGGAAAGTCAACTACGTTTTCTGATCCTAACTGCTGGCATAAGCCAAACCACAAATGTTCTGCGCCGTAATCCGTTTCTGGGTGGCTAAGATATAGTAGTTTCATTCAAATATAATCCTGTAGCTTCGTAATTTAAATAAGTATCATAAGAACCAAAATATATAAACTTGCGCAGGCAAAGTTTTTGAAATCCACCCCACCTTTCAAAATCCATCCCACCGCATCCATAAAATCATCAGCAATATAATCAGGATTGTATTCCCATTCATTTTTTTTGGATAAAAATCCCACCCTTCCATGTAGCTCTGGAATAATAATTGTTCTTACTCCTATTTTTTTACCTACGCCTACATCAAGGATTTTATCACCAAGCATATAAGAGCTTTTAACATCAATATTGTGCTCATTTATTGCCTTTTCAAATAATCCCGTGTTTGGTTTCCTGCAATTGCAGTTATCATCAGGATGGTGCGGACAATAATAAATTCCATCAAGTAATACATCAAATTTCTGAAATTCTTTTTCCATTCTTTCATGAATATTTAATAGCTGTTTTTCCGTAAAATATCCCCGTGCTATACCAGATTGATTTGTTATAACTATTATTTTAAAGCCATTCTCCTTAAGTTTTTTAACACCTTCACCTACACCATGATACATTTCAAATTTATTCAGATCATCTAAATAATGCACGTCAACATTGATAGTTCCATCTCTATCAATGAATACGGCTTTATTTCTCATTTTTATCTCCAAATAGCTCTTTTTCAACTAAATAACAGATAATATGCCCAATCATAATATGAGACTCCTGAATGTGTGGCGTGACTTCAGACGGCACATCTAACAGAAAATCAACATTTCCTTTCAATTTCCCGCCTGTTGCTCCTGTAAAAGCAACCGTTATCGCTCCAAGCTGCTTTGCTTTTTTGATACCCTCTATCACATTTGGCGAATTTCCGCTTGTGCTGATGCCTATTACAACATCGTCCAGATTAACCAACGCTTCAACCTGTCTGGCAAAAATCTGGTTGAAATCATAGTCGTTTGCAATAGCGGTCAATTCCGATGTATTCGTCGTGAGGGCAATCGACGCAAGTGCTTTTCTATCGAGGTAAAACCTGCTCACCAACTCACACGCCAGATGCTCAGCATCTGCTGCACTTCCGCCATTGCCGAACCAGAGGACTTTGTTTCCCTGCCTGTAAGCGTCAACGATCACTTCTGCAATCCGGGCTATTACTTCTACTCTTGTTTTTTGCAGTTCTTTTTTTGTCCGGATGCTTCTTTCAATATAATCCGATATAAGAGTCTTTTTATGGTTCATATTTATTTTTTAATCTTCTGAAATATATCATCCATTTTTTACTGCCTCCCAATCTTTCAGGAATCCTTCTATTCCCATATCTGTCAATGGGTGCTCTTGCTTTTTACTATACTGGATTGAAAGAAAAAGCCAGTCTATCATAATCTATTTCTTGTTTGCTCGAATATAAATATTTCAAAATTACCCTTTTTAATTTTTCTGGATATCGACTAAATCCGTTTTCATCGTACATGTCACTCTTGTGAACCCTAATCATAGCAATTTCTTCATATCCAAGACCTGCATTTATTGCTTCCGGGTCGTTCATGAAATCATACGCATTTCTACCGAAAAGAAAATTGTCAATTCATCTCCCTCTCGAAATATTCATGTAAAGTATCGCTAATAAAGTGCAGATCATCGTCGTTTAAGTATTGGTGCATGCCAAAGTGCAGCCCGTTTTTCCCAACGTATTCCGATACGGGGAAATCACCATATCTATAATCCAGGAATTTGAATGCATTGTGCTGGGTGGGTAAACTTCCGAACAATGTTTTGCACTGGATTCCTTTTGACTCCATATATTTATAAAGCCTGTCACGGTTATATTTTTCATCTTTTAACACTAATGGGAATGCATGGGGGCTTACCTTTTCATACGTTTCTTCCTTTATAAAATAACAATAATCAGATAGGTCTTGTGTCATTTCCAGTGTTTTGTATAGATTATTTTTGCGTTTATTGAAGTGTTCATCAAAATATTCGATACCTTCCAATCCCAGAGCTGCCTCTAGATCATTCATCTTTGAATTAAACCCTATGCGCTGGAAATCGAAATACAGGCTGCTTGGCGGTCTGCCGTGTGATTTTACAGACCTGACAGCATCAGCGATTTTATCATCATCAGTAACAACCATACCGCCTTCCCCGCAAACTATCTGGTGCGCTGTATAGAAGCTGAATGCCCCCATATCGCCGATAGTGCCCGCAAGTTTGCCTTTATAAGTAGCGCCGTGCGCTTCACAGGCATCTTCTATGATCTTCAAATCATGGGCTTTTGCGATTTTCATGATGGCATCCATTTCGCAAGGTTTTCCCATCGTATGGACGGACATAATGGCTCTTGTCTTTTCAGTGACAGCCTCCTCAATCCCGGAAGGATCAATATTAAGGGTTTCAAGGTCGATATCCGCGAATTTCGGGGTAAATCCTGCGGCTAATATTGAATTGGCTGTGGCTACAAAGGATAGCGCAGGTACGATTATTTCATCCTCCCTGCTTGCGCCGAAATCATACAGGGCAGCACATGAAACAATATCCGCGTCTGTACCTGAACTCGTAGCAATTGCATGTTTGCATTTAAACTTAGCAGCGAATTTTTGCTCGAATTCTTTTACATTTTCTCCTTCTGATGCCCAGTTCTTGTCAAATACTCTCTGAAAATATTTTTTTGCTATATCTCCAATTATCAGGTCGCCAAAACTTATCCTCCATTTATCTCTCATTTAAATTCTCCTATTAAATTAATTGCTTTCTCGTATCTTTCGGGTGTTCCTATGTCTATCAATTCACTCTCGGTTATAAATCCGTAGCAGTCGCCTTCGATCAGCCCTGAGAAAAGATCGTATTCAAGTGAAAAATGTTTTTCATCTGGCATATATGAAAAAATTTCCTTTTTCATAATATATATTCCAGCATTTATTAAACATTCATTTCTGCATACAACTTTTTCTTTAAAGCTCGTTATCCTCTGCGAACTATCTAACATGACATTACCAAAATCCTGAACTGCTTTTGATCTTGCCAGAACCATAGATAAAATCCCTTTTTTATTGATATGAAAATTAAAAAATTCTCTGAAATTTATATTACAGATTGAATCACCATTCAGGACAATAAAGGGATTGCTTTTAATTAATGGTTTCGCTTTTTTTAAAGCTCCACCCGTGCCAAGAGGTTCATCTTCTTCAGAAAATTTTATATTATAATTGGAATTAAAATGAGCTTTAATCTGCTCCTTCAAATAACCCACGCAAAGGATTATATTTTTAAGTTCATATTTTGCAAGGCTACTTAATAAAACATCAAGGAATGCTATATCTCCTATTTTCGCCAATACTTTAGGACGGTCAGAAACAACTGGCTTTAATCTCGTGCCCAGTCCTCCGCAGAGAATTACAGCATCAATTTCTTTTAACATATATTCAAACCATTAAAAATCATTTTGCGGCACATAATAAATTATCTGACTGCCTAAACTCTCGAATTTGAACGGCACATACAGTAAATTTCTCAACTTTTCCCTAACTTTAGACTGAAATTCTGGTTCCACGAAAAACAGAACAAAGCCCCCTCCGCCTGCCCCTAACAATTTTCCGCCCAGCGCGCCTGCATTTATAGCTTCTTCATAGATGTTATCTATATGTTGATTTGAAATTTTATCTGTTAAACTTCGCTTTATTAACCAGCTTTCATGCAAAAGCCTTCCGAAGTCTGTTATGTCAGAATCGCTCCTGTTAAGAATACTTACAGCATCATCCACCATTTCCAGCATTTGATTCAACTCATTCTTTTTATTGGGCGTTTGTTTAATCTGTTCGCCGGCAATTTCTGAGGCTGTTCTGGAAAACCCGGTGAAAAACAGCATCAGATTATCCTGAAGAAGCTGCAATTTCCTTGAGTTTATAGTGATCGGGCTAACCTGTATTTGCTGTTCGCCTCCAAATTCTATTTTATTAAATCCTCCAAATGCTGCGCTGGTTTGATCCTGCGAGCCTACGTTTTCTTTAATCAAATCCTGCTCTATGTGTATCGCATCCAGAGCAAGCTGTCTCATGGTTACCATCTTGCCTTTCAAGGCGTACAGTGTATTGAGCAAGCCTACAGTGAATGCTGAACTTGAGCCAAGACCAGTCCTTGCAGGCAAATCACCGTCGTGGTGTATCTCAACTCCGCGATCTATATTCATAAAATTTAGAGTTTCTCTGGCTGAAAGATGCTGTATTTCAGAAATAGTCTTAGTATGTTCCATTTTTGAATAGACTATGCGGTGTTTGTGTTTGAAGAATGGTGGAAGATAGCGACAGGTGATGTAACAATACTTATTTATCGAAGTCGCAAGTACTGAACCGCCATGTTCTCTGTACCATACAGGATAGTCTGTCCCTCCTCCAAAAAAGGATATTCGAAACGGTGTTCTGCTTATAATCATGTTTTACCTCTTTGACTTGGTAATAAATTTTCTTTCAAGTTTATGAGTAGTCATTTCTTTTATATGCCTTACCGTATCCTCACCAAACTTTTGCCTTATCATATCCAGATAACTATGCGAAGAGAAATAAGTCTGAAAAGCGTGATCACGGAAGAGGAGAACTTCTTCTCCAGATAAATAATTTGTCCTTAATGGAAATGTATCCACAGCATACTGGGAATAACCGCTCCATGTTTGAGGTAGCTCCCAGCCTATTTCCAGTGCTTGTTTATATAAATGTGAGCCAGGATAAGCCATTGCACAATAAAAATTTGCCCATTCAGAATTGATCTCAAGAGCTAGATCAAGCGTCGCCTGCATGCTTTTCAGGTCATCTTCCGGTAAACCAAAAATATAATTACTACCTATATAAATATTCGCAGCGCGTATTTTTTCTATGGCTTTGGAGATATGCTCCTTGGAGTAACTTTTGTTGGCTTCATCCAGCACCTTCGGGCTCGCGGATTCGATACCCAAGCCCAGCCAGTTAATCCCTGCCTGTTTCATTTTGCTCAGCACATCCTCTTTCAGGTTATCCACACGGGCATAAGCCCAGATGTTAAGATCATACCCGCGCGAAATTATAAGGTCGCAGATTTCAGTAACATGCCTGGTGTTAAGTACAAAGAGTTCGTCTGCAAATTTGATATTGCGCACGCCATACTTGTTTACAAGAACATCTATCTGGGCTATAACTGTCTTCGGACTCCAGAATCTGTAACTTGATATCCGCTCTTTATATCCAAGAGTTTTTTCTCCGTCTCTGAACGGCGCCTGGATGCAGCAGAAGTTGCAGTGGAAGGGACAACCAAGTGTGGTATAAAGCGCAGCATAAGGTTTGCGCTGCAGCCCAAAGCAGTGCCAGTTATGCGCCTGGTACTTATCCATCGGCAAAAGCTCCCACGCTATGCATGGCATTTCTTCATCCAGGTCTAAAACGAGCGGTGCAGGAGGATTTGACCTTATTCTCTCTCCTTCTCGGTACCATAAACCGCGCACTGAGTTGTAATCCGATGAGCCATCCTTGAGCACCTTAACCAGATCCAAAATGGTATAGGGCCCCTCGCCGCTAGCAACAAGGGTGGCATTTTCCTCTCGAAGAGTGCGCTCTGGCAGAGCGGAAACATGCCCGCCCACAAGAATTGTTATAAGTTCAGGAACACGCTTTCTCAACGCGGTACAGATTTCACTGGCAGCCGACATAACTTGAGTTGATGCCGAAGGATTATGACCATAAACCACTATCGCGGTCAAGAGAGGATTCATTCCAATAATTGCAGCAGTGGTCTCTTCCGTGTTCATATTCTCTGCGTTGGCATCAAGAATGGCAACGGAAAAACCATGTTTGCGGATGAAAGTGGCTATCAAGCCTGCCCAGATTGGCGGCTCTATCGCTGCCAGCGTATAGCTCAGGGATTGATAGGCACGCTTTCGCCCTCCGGGGTTAACCAGGAGGATGTCGAGTTTTTTTTCTTTGTTCACATGTTTAACCAAGCCACTTTAAGATTCTTTTTGTGACACTATTTACATCCAAGCCACAAAAAGAGAGCAGAGAGTTCCTGTTACCATATCTGAAATAGTATTGATCTGGAATCGCAATGCGTTTTAGTGGCAATGTCTTGTTGTTATCAGCTAAAACTTCAGCAAGGATGCTGCCAATTCCACCATTAATAAAATTCTCTTCTAGGGTTACCACTCGTTCTGATTTTTCAATGATTTTCAATAACAACTTTTCGTTCACAGGTTTTATCCTATATAAATCAACTATTCCTGTGTCTACGGAATGCTTGGCAAGTTCATCAGCAACCTTAAAAGCTTGATGCACCATTTTTCCAGTGGCAATGAGGGTTAAATCGTTCCCTGTTTTTAAATAGGTCAAACCGTCAGAAAAATCCTGAGTTGGATTATATATTAACGGAAACTTTTCTCGATCAAATCGAATATATTTAGGTCCGGGATTATTAAAGGATATTTCTGCACATGCCGCTGCCATCACATTGTCTGATGGGTTCAGAATTGTCATTCCAGGAAGAGCACGCATTATTGCAATATCCTCGGTAGCATGGTGTGTAGGACCGGCATCACTATAAGAATATCCTGCTCCAACACCTAAAGCAGTTACATGAAGATTCATACAGCATAAATCGACTTTTATCTGCTCACAACAACGTAATGTAACAAAAGGTGCAATAGCATAGATATAAACGATCTTGCCACCTAAAGCCAAACCTGCTGCGATACTGACCATATTTTGCTCTGCAATTCCTATATTAATATGTTGGCTGCTAAGATCCTTTCGAAACTTATCAAGACTTGGTGCGCCAAAATCATCAGTTAATAATATAACTTGTTTATTAATTTTGGCTATCTCATATAATTTATCGAAAAATGCATCTCTCAACGCAATCATTATATCGACTTCTCCTTTTCTCCTTTAGTTCCCTCATAGCCATCTCAGTTTGCTCATCAGTTGGAACTAGATTATGCCAGAGTGGACTATTTTCCATAAAAGATACTCCTTTACCTTTAACTGTGTTGGCAATTATCATTAAAGGCTTATTGGACTTGCGTAAACGAAAATCTTTGAAAGAATCAAAAATCTCTCTAAATGAGTGCCCATCAATGATAACTACATCCCAACCAAATGAATGCCATTTATCTTTTAAAGGATTCAATCTAAGACTTTTTTCGGTAAAATCAGTTACAGAAAGCCCATTACGATCTATAATACCAATTAAATTATTGAGTTGATGATGACCAGCGAACATAGCTCCTTCCCATATCGACCCCTCATAACATTCGCCATCTCCAAGCAAAGCGATGGTTATATACTCTTTTTTATCTATTTTCGCACATAACGCCATCCCTATAGCAAGACCCAATCCATGCCCTAGTGACCCCGTAACTACCTCTATTCCTGGAATGTTGTTGTCTGGATGTGCTCCTAAAATACCATCGTTTTGACTGAATTTTGATAATTCATCCTTGGCAAAAAAACCCAAATCTGCCAATATAGGGTACAATGCCATAGCACCGTGCCCTTTACTAACATAAAATCTGTCGCGTTTATCCCATTTTGGATTAGCGGGATCAAACCGTAGAATACCACCATAGTAAAGGGCGACTAAAATATCTGTGCACGAAAACGAGGATACAACGTGTCCGCTACCAGCACGAGTGCACATTTCTAAAGTTTGCATTCGAACCTGATTTGCCTTCTCTTCAAGATCATAGGCTTCAGCCATAATTTCACTCTACATCAGTAATACCATAACCAGTACCATCACACCAATCACATTTTGTTCCATCCTTTTTTCCAGTACCATTACAGTTTATACATTTTAACTTATGTACTCTTAATTGGTTAATCTCATTTTCTAAAATAATATATGACGCTCTTGAGGTTATTGGCAACCTGTTTACTTTATACCTCTGCCCAAACACTTCTCTGAAAGCCAAGGTTTCACCCGGAAAAGTTTCATCACATAGTTCATCAAATCCGATAATACAGCCTTTGTTTAGATGTGGCTTAAGTAGTTTGAGACATTGTTTCGTCGGTTCATACAAATCCATATCAAAATATGCCAGAGATACCATGGTTTCAGGATGTTTTGAAAGATAATCTTTTAAAGTTTGTGTAGCATCCCCTTTAATAATTTCGTATTTTTTTATATGACCCATAGGATTAAACTTCTCTTGGCAAGCAATTATATTTGATAGATAATTATCATAATTCTCCGTGACATTATATCCACTTTGTTTAACAGCCTTGTCTGAACCATCTTTTTCACTGACTGCAGGGAAACCTTTAAAAGTATCAAACCCTATTATTTTTCGGTGTCTATTAAAAGGCTCATATATACCCCGCAAAGCAGAGAAAATAGACATATTTTGACCCCAACGGGTTCCAAAGTCCATGATAACACCATGAATTGGAAGTTGCTGAATATAAATGTTATAAAAGAATAGTATCCTTGAAAATAGTTTTGAATTAATAAATAGCCCTATATTCTGAAGTATTTCATCATCGGGTATTGGACTGTTTTTAAATAAGTTCAAAAATTCTCTCTGAGCATCTAATTCATGTGTGCTCGAAAAAGTTTTCATCCCCAAATCACGTATCATTTCCCCTCTTACCTGATTGACCTTTTATGATGTAAGCACTCGGACTCATGGCCCAGTCCAAACGGCGTAGCACAACATCCTTGTCCGCGAAATATTCGTCTACAGCAGTACTTTCACCCTCCCACGGGCGAATACCATAGTCGTCGAATATAACTACACCTCCATTAACGACACGAGGCCAAAGGACTTCAAGCGCAACCTTGGTTGGTTGATAAAGATCACAGTCCACATGGAGTAAGCTGATGCGCAGTCCAGGATTCTCCACAACGAAACGAGGGATGGTATCCTCTATATTGCCATCCACGAGGAGAATTCTGGGTTTGTGAGGGATAAACCGATCCTTGTCGAAGATGGTGATGGCGTCGATAAGTATTTCTTTGAATGTCGCTGCATTATAACCACCTATGACTTTGTTGACACGGGTATCTTCCTTGCCATCCTTTTCGTCAAATGACGTGAATCCTGCCCAGTTGTCGAACCCGATTACCTGTTTAGCCCTATCACCCATATTGCGCACTTCAAGAAAATTAGCCCATGCCATAAGAGAGACGCCACGATATACGCCAAGTTCGACGATATCGCCCGGCAGGTTTATGGTCATTCGGAAAAACTCGTAATGGGCGAGGAACCGTTTTAAAAATACACGGCGGGTGTATACCTGGAAATTCCGACAGGTCTCCCGGATAGTAATCCCGTACCGTTTGAAGTGCTCGTCGAGCAGAACTTCTATCTCGTCGTCTGCTTGGTAATTGGCACGCCCGTCATATTGACGCTGATCCTTATCTGATTTGCTCATATTTATTCATTCTCTTAAACCGTTCTTTGCTCAAAACACTATTATCACAGTTACAAAGGATACCAACATCTTTAAGACGAATCTCAGCTTCCTTTAACCTGCTATGTATCGTTTCAGGACTAACTTTTCCCGCCAATAATTTTGTTGCCATATCTGGTGTTTCCATAAAACCGTTCAACAACACATATTTAGGACGATGGCGGAGTGCGAACTGTACCGTTTCTTCAAACTCTTCTTCAGTTTCACCAGGGAATCCAGCAATTATATGCGTGTCAAACTCGGTGAAACCTATTTCATTGATACTGCTAAACACCTTCTCGATATCTGCACGGTTATAAGGTCTTTTCATCAATTTTAATATCCGGTCTGAAGCGGACTGGTAGGGGATTTGTAAATGTACGATCAGACCACTACGCAGGAATTCCACTATTTCATCATAAAATTTAAGAAAATAGAAGGGGTTAAACCCCTGCATTGCAATTCTCAAGTCGGGATGAATGTCTTTGATTTTGTTGATGAGCGTCGGTAAACTACTGCAGGTATCGCTGCCGTAACTGCCAACACTGTCGGCCAGAAGGACAATCGCTTTCTTCTCGCAATGCTCGACTTGGCGGCGACAAGTCTCCACTATCTCATCTTCAGAAAAGCTCCGGTAAGGCGGAAAAGTCAGCCTCTCAGAGCAACAGGTGCACTCAAAAGGGCATCCCTCAGAAACATATATTTGAATATAGCGTCCTATATAAGGGACGTCAGCATCACGATTTTTCCTTCTGAAAGTCAACTCGTCGTCATATAGTTTTCCCTTAAAAAGAACCCTTGGAATTTCTGAGATCTTTTTATTTGGAGCACCGAAAAAGTCTTCCATCTTCTTTTCATCATTGCGCCAGTTAATGATGTGACCTTTAAAGCGCTCATTCAACATTTTCTTATCAATATCTGGCAAGCAACCAGCCACCACGAGTTCAGCTTTGTAGTTCTTTTTATATTGTTTGATTTGTGCAAGTGAATTATCTCTCATATCTCCCCGGAAAGCACATGTCCATAACAGCACTACATCGCTATCTTCCGGGCTATTGGTAAGCTCATGACCATTTGCGGTTAAAAAATCACGATAGCGTTTGACATCGGTATTTCGCATACCACAGGAATTAAGGCTATGTACAAAAACTTTCATTTTCACCCGTTTATTATATGACCAATTTCGTCTCTTTGTGATATTATAGGACTCTTAATTGGCCACCATATATTAAATTTAGGATCATTCCATTTGATGGTAAATTGAGATTTTGGATCATAATACATAGATTGTTTATAATGGAATATTGCGCTGTCGCTTAAGACCAGATGACCGTTTCCAAATTTAGGGGGAACTAATACCTGATACCTGTTCTTATCTGATATAGTAAATCCTTGCCACTTGCCAAAATTTTTAGAATATTTATTATAGTCTATGACGACCAGATAAAATCTTCCATATAGACAAGAAATTAATTTCCACGTTGTATCATCTCCATGAATTCCTCTTAATACATGTTTTGTTGATACAGATATATTATCTTGAATAAATCTTGTGTTGACACACTCTTCATATATTTTCTCGTTATATATCTCTATATGCTCTCCTCTAAAATCCTCAAAAACTGATGGTTTAATTATAAATACTCCATCAAGTTTTGTCTTTTCGAATTGTACCATTATGTTCTCAAATATTGGCAAATGTATTTCTTTTTATTATTTTGTACCCTTTTATTAGTTCAGTTATGCTCTGCTGTAGTGAATAGTCAGGTTTAAATCCTGTACCCTCAATTTTTGCATTACTTACTATATAATTTCTTTTGTCAGGATCTTCCCCTATTTTTGCCTCTACAAAATAAAAATCTGGAAGTTGTTTCTTAATTTCTTGACAGAGTTCCCATTTACTGACATTAGCGTCGCTAAGCCCAACATTATAAGGTTCATCTTTCATCTGATTAAAATTCTCAAGACAATGAATAAATACCTTAGCCACATCTCTTATGTGAATATAATTTCTTTTAAAATGTGGTTCAAATAGTACCAAAAATCTGTCGTTGACAGCCCTATATATAAAATCGTTGACTAAGAGGTCTAATCTCATACGAGGACTAATTCCCATTACAGTAGCAAGTCTTAGAGTGATACAATTACCCGATTTTAGGAGCAATTTTTCTATATCTACTTTTAATTGACCATATAGTGATATAGGATTAAGAGGAGTTTCTTCTGTACAATAGATACCTTCTTGTCCTACCCCATATCCGCTATTGGTTGTCGGGAATATAATTATTTGATCTTTATGACGTAGTTCAAGTATCATTTTAATAGCATCAAAATTTATAGTTTTAGCACCTATAGGATCTTTAGAACATAGGGGTGCTCCAGTCAAGCAAGCCAAAGGAAATATTGTATCAACTTTCTTAAGACATGCCAAAATTAATTCCTTATCTCGAGCGTCTCCACGGATAATTGTTAATTTTTGGTCATTACAACAATCCAATAAAGATACCTGATTGTACATGAAGTTATCAATAACGATAACTTCATATCCTTTTTTAAGCAATTCTGGAACTAATATAGATCCTATATATCCTGCTCCTCCAGTAATTAATATTTTTCTCATATTACACTTGTATTTTCTTTAATTCTTCTCTTCCGTCTATTTCTCCTTTCCATCTAAAGTCCGAATATGGATGAAATAAAAAAGAATTGGTGATAGGTTTTTTTACAAGTCCACAGACTGTGTGTAATCTATTATCGAAATCTATATCGCATCCAGGTCCTATAGGTCTGAATGCTGCCTTTGCATATTTCGCTTTCATAACTAGACATAAATACGTACAATATTTTCTAACCCCAGGAGTTTCTAGAGGAAAATTAGGATCTTTTTCTGTAGCTCTTTTAATATAATAGTCAATATCTTCCTCGGTAAAATACCCTTTTGAGGGTATAGGCATCATCAGTGCATTCCAGCTACACGTATTTCTCCATTCATTCCAAATTAGATCCCAAGTGGGATCAATACCTTTCATAGTTACATTACCATAACCATTTCTTACCTCCACAAATTGAGGGGAATATATATATTTTTCACCATGATCTTTTATAGCATCGATGATGGGCTTATCCCAATTTTTGCCACAGATAAGATCTGCCAAGTAACCATGACAAACCCACTCTTCGTCAGGAACAGCATTGATCCCAGCTAGAACGGCATGACTGATCCTAAAGAATGGTTGATAATTTTCGTCTTTACTTATGTATGATGATTTTACAACTATGACATTGTCGAATTCTTTCAAAAACTTTTCGTTTGGATATATGTCGCTATCTATACTAACTACGATATTGTGTTTATTAGCAGAGTTGTTATTCAAAAAATGTATTGCTCGTATAAGTTCGTCATCGCCATCCCATCTATGATGACCGGCAAAACGATATTGTTCATCTTCGTCTGACCATCTGCCATCTGGTAATTGTCTATTTTCTTTTTTTGTAGTCTGCATAAAGCCTCTGCTCAATGGTCTGTAAGGTATCAATATGTTAAGTTTCATGACTCAGCCTCCTGCTCCCTCAGTTCCCTATCAAGCCACTTCATCCTGCGCCTTGGTATCGGAGTTACAACCCTTTCATGTACAGGCACCTGCGGGGCATCGTAATTCCCCAGCACGTTCCATTCTTTTGTCTGAATGTGTGTCGGAACATCTTTTGCATGATCTATAATCCTGACATTACCTGAAGGTTTATAAATAGTGAAATGTTTCCAGATAGTATATTGATTTTCCACAATCGTCTTTTCTAAGTTTTTTAAATCTTTTTCCCTTTTTTCCAGCGGCCCAACATAATCTTTCGGCAGATAATAACATTGTGGGAGATAATTTGTATCTACAAGCAACTTACTTATTCTGTCACCACAGACAATAATTTCGTGTTTATATTTGCTGTTTTGATTTATACTTGCAATGCATTGTTCCAGTGTTCCAAGCCTGTTATGCGCGGTGATCAATATGCTCAATTCCATGTTTTTACTCCTTTAGTTTACCTTCAAATTTTCAATCGCATTTGTTACCCTTAAACCAGTTAAACCATCCGATAACGGTTCCTGTCTGGTTTTGATAGAATTAAAAAAGTCATTTATCTGGAGCTTTAGAGGTTCGTCATACCTGATATTCGGCGATATAATTTCACCGTCTCTCATGCTGATTTTATCATCTATGATTTCAGCACCCTTATGATATATTTTGACCTTCTCCAATGGATCTATATCGTCGAAAACTATCCGCTCCTTTTCACTTACGAATTCCAGTCTCCGGACTTTGTTTGCATTCAGCCAGCCAACAGTAATATTACACAGGACATTGCCGGGATACATAAGGGTTATAAATGCAATATCACATATTTCCCGTGACAGATAATATCCTTTGGTAACATGACCTTCTACCGGCTCGGCATCGAGGATATAGTTAATAATACTTATATCGTGCGGGGCTAAATCCCATATACAGTCAACATCTCTTCTCACGGGACCCAGACTGGTTCGATTGGCAAGTATGAAATATATATTATTGTTAATATCCGTATGCTCTTTGATGTATCTTATAGCAGGATTGTACAGATAAGTATGACCTACCATAAGGATACTCTCATGCTCTTTTGCAATGTCAATTAATTCCTCACATTCAGCAGAAGATAAAGCCAGAGGTTTTTCCACAAGAACATCTATACCCTTCTTTAGATATTCCTTGGCGATTTTAAAATGGGTTGATGCCGGAGTGGTGATTACGGCTGCATCTGGACTCGTCAGGTTTGTATTAAACATCCCTTTCGGGGGATCTATTAAATTCAGTTTTATATCATACGAGGACAGCAACTTCTTGTAATTCAATCCCCAGTATCCAACTCCGACTATATCTATTTTCATATCATATCCTCTTCCTTTGATATTTCAATCAGCCTCTTCGCTCTCGCCTTACATGTATGATATTTTTTAAGATGTTCATGCCCAGCTTTAGCTATCTTTTTTCTTTCAGTTTCATTTCCTTCATCAAGCAAGTATATAGCTTTCCGGCAAACATCGTCTTTCAGTTCAGGGTTAAAGAATACGCAGGTTTTCCCGTCTTCAAAAGGATGTTCATAAAAAATCGCCTGCTGTTCGCAGAGCAAAAGAGTATTGTAAGATGGTATTTCCCATTGCCGGGCTGGGTTCCTGCCTAAACCATGACCGCCAATGGAAACGGAGATATTGGATCGCGCTATCTCCTGCAGGTACTGCATATAAGGAACGTTTTCGTCCAGAGACGATATTACCGTCCTTCCCCCGTCTCCGCAGATATGCTCGCCGTTTTCTATTCTCATTGTTGAAGGGACAGGCAGGGCAATACCGCCCTGAAACCCTTTTAATCTGCGTAATGATTCTACGACATCCTTCCTTAAACTCCTTGTGAGTCCGAAACGTGCATGAACATCTATTATCTTGTTTTCATCATTGTCGTCAAAGCGAAAAGCCGGGTTATCTATAAGCGGTGATGATAAAGGCAGGGGGTATATCCTTTCTTTGCCTTTCCTTGATTGCTGGAACACTCCGGGATTATCCGGCAAATAACTTGCTTTTGTTATTACCTTGATGACAGGGTAAAAAGTCGCTGTTATATCGAATCTGATATCGTGATAATCCTCAAAATCGCACATTATTACCCCGGGTATATTGGACATGCAATCTTGCAACAGGCGCCTGAAATAATATGTACTGACAAGCCTGGGAGTCATCAAAACAAGGTCAAAAGCACCGTTTTTTACCATTTCCTTTATTTCTTCATAATGGTATTCACGACCTTTTGAGGGTATTAACCATTCATAAGGATCGGAATACCCGCCGTTCGGAAATACAGTGGGGTTTTCCTTCATGAAAACCTTTACATCTTCGTTCTGCAATCGCTCAACCTGACCGTGCAGACAGTATTTATATGGAAAATCCACGACATTCTCATCACCTAAAAGCTGGCATAATCCCATAAACAACTGCGTTGATCCGCCATCCGGTTCAGGATGCTCAATAAACAATATTCTCATAGTTATTCTCCTTTATTACTTGCATTTTGTAACATCATTTCTTTCTCCCTTCAAGGTTCAGGCTTATCAATATCCCTTTTGTTTCAGCCTGGCTATAATCCCAGTGATCACTGTGTTCTGTTCGCCTGAAGTCCCACCAATGAACTGCTGTCAATCCCGCCTTTTCCATCAATCCTTTGAGTGT
>Ga0180007_10003787_pt1 | contig 16534 bp, 14 predicted proteins | sample MM_PC_MetaG_FD_121122 | JGI IMG/M metagenome (GOLD analysis project Ga0180007, IMG submission 121122) | Groundwater microbial communities from the Aspo Hard Rock Laboratory (HRL) deep subsurface site, Sweden - MM_PC_MetaG | ecosystem: Environmental > Aquatic > Deep subsurface > Groundwater... | reverse complement strand
GACGTAAACGGAATTTATATCTTATTGAGTTTTAACTTGAAAATATAGTATAGAATGATTTTAAGCTGGTGTTAACAAAGATTATAGCAGGAGCGTTGCAATGGATCCCACGGATATGCATGGATCAACAATATCGACAGCTGACGTGAATATCGATAAAAATACAACAGGCCAGGAAAAGGGCAGTACTAAAAAAATTGAACCGGCTCATTTGAAAAAAAATGAATTTGCCTTGATTCTTTTTGGTGCGTTGGTATTAACCGTCGTCATCTTTTTTCTTTTTTTCCGGTCTTCGGACACCCGGATTGAAGAGATTAAAACTACCCCGTCAAGCGAGATTCAAACAAACATGTCAAGTTTGTCCCTGGCTGACCTGGAAAATCGAATTGAGGTCCTTGAGAATACCCGTGAAATGCGGGAGAAATCTGTTGGTGCATCAGATGATTCAGGCAAAGGGGTGGTAGATATCGGTCCTGTAAAAGAGCGGGTGACAAATCTCGAAGCAGCATTTGCAGTTAAGTTTGATTCTTTAATAAAGAGAATGGATGCCATTGAAAAAGGGTTTTCAGAACAAAAGAAAGAATCTGTTGCAGTTACAATACCAAAGCCTGTAGTGCCAGTAAAACCATCAGTTCCTGTGAAAAAAGAGAATAAAACAGGGTTGTTTCATACCATTAAAAAAGGGGAAACCCTCTACAGTATAAGTCTAAAGTATAATACCACGGTTGCTGTTATACGAAATCTGAACAAGATGTCGGTTGATGATAAGATTTATGTCGGAGATGCGATTCTGGTGCGCTAATATTTATTGATGATATGATTTTTCTATACTGCGCGGATAAAATTTTCCATCAGTTTTTTCCCCATATCTGTCATAAATGATTCAGGGTGAAACTGGACACCCTGTGTCGGGTGAACCTTATGTCTAATGCCCATGATCTCCCCCTCTTGTGTCCACGAAGTGATTTTAAGGCAGTCAGGAAAATTTTCCTTTGAAACTGCCAGGGAATGATACCGCATAACGGTAAACGGATTTTCGATCCCGGAATAAATGTTTTCCCCGTCACTTTCGATCATGGAGGTTTTTCCATGCATGATCCGGCTTGCCTGGATGATTTTTCCGCCAAAGCACTGGGCGATGACCTGGTGTCCAAGGCAGACACCAAGAAGCGGAACCATGCCGGAAAAATGTTTGACAACATCCAGGGAAATGCCGGCATCTTCAGGGCGACCAGGTCCTGGAGAGATAACAATGGCATCCACGGATAAGGCCTTAAGATCATCAATGGATACCTTATCATTCCTATAAACAACAGTATTCACGCCGGTTTCACGAATATAGTGAACCAGGTTGAATGTGAACGAATCATAATTATCTATCAAGGCAACTAACATGGTTCTGCCCCTTCCCAAAAAAAATATTCAAAATATGCCTCAACCATTGCCGGATTTTAAAACCACGCCATATTATATCTCCAATCCAGCCTTGTAACCTTGCTGGACAGCCTCAAAAGCCGTGGCGACCTTTTTTGCATCTCCGATCACCCTGTATGGCACACCCATCTTTTCAAGCACCGGTTCAAGAAGATTGTCTGGAACAGAACCGGCAGCAACAACCACAGTATCAGCCTCAATCTGCTGAATACGGCCATTTTGTTCAATATCCAGGCCCATGGAAGTAATTTTGATCACTTTGCTGTTGGTCATGGTTTTGACATGATACCGGTCAAGGTCCTGCATCAACCCCCATTTGGTTGATTTCCCGATATCTTTACCCATTTTGTCCAGCATTTCAATCAGGACGATTTGTTTGGTGCCCTGGGTTGCCATTTCAAAAAGCGTCTCAGGGTCTTCTGCCTTGTTTACCAGAAGAAATTTGATGGCTTCACCAGATATTGTCCCTTTTTCGGCAAGGAACAGGGCTGTTTCCACACCCACTGCACCGCCGCCGATGATAGCAATTTTGTGGCCAGTAAACACCTTGTCCTGTAATACATCCCATGCATCTACAACATGGGAAAGGTTTATCCCGTGGATAGGCGGAACAAGGGGTTTTGCACCCGTTGCAAGTATGATGACATCGGGGTTTTCTTTTTTAATGAGCTCTTTGGTTAGTCGTGTATTTAAAACCATCGGTATTTTTTTTATGGCGATCTGGGTTTCAAGATCGCGGGCAAACTGGGCAAATTCATCTCTTCCCGGAGGAGCGGCTGCCAGGTGAAGCTGTCCTCCCGGTCTGGCCTGGCTTTCATAAATGATCACATCATGGCCCCGTGCCGTTGCGGTGAGGGCAGCTGTCATTCCGGCAGGACCGGCTCCGGCCACAAGAATTTTTTTAGGCGAATCGGTCTTTTCAACAGGTTCTACACCTTCAAACCCTGCCAAAGGATTGCAGAGACATTCAACATGTTTTAATTTAAAAAGGTTATCAAAGCACCCTTGAGCACAGCCAATGCAATGGATTATTTCATTTTCTTTTCCAAGCCTTGTCTTCTCAGGCAGTATTGGGTCGGCAATCAGGCTGCGGCCCATGGCCACCATGTCGCACATGCCGTCAACCAGCAGTTGTCTTGCTGTTTTGGGATCATTTATCCTGTGGCTTGCAATAACCGGTATATCCACCTTTTCTCTGATTCCCCGGGCAAGGTATGAAAAAGCCCCCCTTGGTACGCAGGTCACGATTTGAGGCACCCTTGCCTCGTGCCATCCCACATTGATGCAGAGGGCATCAACAGGACCGTCGGACAGGGCTTTGGCATATCTTTGCAGTTCAGCCCGTGAGTTTCCGCCGGGCATAAAGTCATTGCCGTTCATCCTGACTATCAAAGGGAAATCTTCTCCTACTATGTCCCTGACAGCCGTTACAATCTCAAGTCCGAATCTCATCCTGTTTTCAAGACTTCCGCCATAGTTGTCCGTGCGCTGATTGGTCAAAGGAGAAAGAAATTCACTGATCAGATATCCAGTTCCGCTTAATACCTCAACAGCATCAAATCCCGCCTTTTTAACTCGTAATGCAGCCTGGGCAAAAGCGTTTATGGTTGTTTTTATATCATCCGCCGTCATCTCTTTCGGGGTCTCCCTTGTCATTCTTGAGGCAATTGGAGAAGGTGCTACAGGCTGTTTCCCATTAAGGAAAAAGGAAAAATTATATCTGCCCGCATGGTTTATCTGGATTGCGCTAAGAGACCCATTATCTTTAATGGCTTTTGAAAGCCTTGCAAGGCCGGGTATGAATTTGTCGTCATGGGCTCCGATATTCTGAGTATTGCCTGAAAGTTCATCCACGGTTGCGTATCCCGCACAAATCAGTCCGGGTCTGCCCTTAGCCCTTTGTATATAGAAGTTAATGATCTGGTCTGTGACTTCAAAATCATGTGCCATGCCCAGGTGCATTGCAGGAAGATATATCCTGTTTTCAATTTTAAGTTTGTTTATGATGATGGGTTCAAAAATGGGATCTCTCACTGGTTTTTCCTTTATTTGTTATGATTTGATTTGTTTTTTCAGACGTCTTAACAACCCTTCCTGGGCCACGCTGGCTACCAGGACCCCATCCCGCGTATAGATGGAACCGATGTTCAACCCTCTTGCCTTACCCGCATTGGGGCTTTCCATGACATGGAGAAGCCAGTCATCCATTCTAAACTGTCTATGGAACCAGATGGAATGATCCAGGCTTGCCACCTGCATGTCAGAGGACCAGAAGGTTTTGCCGTGGGGATAAAGCGAGGTGGCCACCAGGTGAAAATCCGAGGCATAGGCCAGCATATATCGATGGGTGGCTTCATCATCCGGGAGTTTATCAATGGCCCTGAACCAGACATATTTTTTGGGTGGCATGGGCTTGGGGTCAAAGGGATTGACCGGATTTACCACCCGGATTTCAATGGGTTTTTTACACAGAAGTTTTTCAAGGATTGCAGGGGGAATCTGATGGGAGAGACGTCTGGCCATCTCTACCTCATTTTCTATACCGTCAGGCCCTTTAATGTCCGGCATGCTGTCCTGGTGTTCATACCCTTGCTCATCCCTGTGAAATGAGGTGGCCATGGAGAAAATGGCAAGGCCGTTTTGAACGGCCACCACCCGGCGGGTGACAAAGCTTTTACCATCCCTGATGCAGTCCACTGTATAGACAATTGGTCGTCTGGCATTCCCGGGGCGCATAAAATACCCATGGAGGCTGTGGGCATGGAAATTCGATGCAACGGTTCGTGAGGCGGCAGAAAGTGCCTGGCCCAGGACCTGGCCTCCAAAAACGTTGCCAAAACCAAGGTCCTGGCTTTGGCCCCTGAAAATATTTTCTTCTATTTTTTCCAGCGCCAACAGCCGCAATAATTCTTTTAAAACATTTCCATCATAGCATACATTCATTATGGTTTCCTTTTTTTGGGGCTGAGGGTTTTAATACTGTGAAAGAAGCGTAAAATCAACAATTTTCAATTTTCCGTGTTTGCTTGAAAAAATATCTCCCATGAACAGATATTTAAACAGTATATGGACGTATCAATTTAGGCGCAACAGAATCAAGGTCGGTTTTCCAATTCTCCGGCCCATCCTTCTATTGACAAAAAGTCTCTACCTATCTACTATTTCCGAATCTGTCTGAAAGGACTTAAGACAGAGGGTTGACCAATTCAAAGAGTTGAAAATGTCTGGAACAGAAAACAAAATTATGGAGTATTGCTGTGGATTTTAATCCCTGTATGAAACACCAGCTGATTCGGAAAACCGTAAGGGAATTTGTGGAAAGTGAAATCAAACCCCATGTAGCCCTTATGGATAAAGAATCAAGATTTCCCTGGGAAATTGTTGACAAAATGAAGCCTTTGAATTTTTTCGGGCTCCAGGCCCCCAGAATTTATGGCGGTGCAGACCTTGACACCATCAGCTATGCCATTACCATTGAAGAATTGAGCCGGGTGTCTGCGGCTCTGGGCCTTTGTGTTACGGTACACAACAGTGTGGGCATATATCCGATCTTAAAGTTTGGCACTTCAGAGCAGAAAAAGCGATTTGTACCGGCAATGGCCCGGGGGGACAGTATTGGTGCTTTTTGCCTTACGGAAGCCAATGCCGGATCAGACGCCGGTGGTGTGGAAACCAATGCCGTGGAATTAAAGGATTCGTTTATATTGAATGGAACCAAGATTTTTGTCACCAATGGCGGTGTTTGCGGCACCATTCTGGTGTTTGCAATCTCCGAGGGCAAAGATCAGAAAAGTCATGCCAGTGTGTTTATTGTTGAAAAAGATCGGCCCGGCTTTTCCGTGGGAGAAATTGAAGACCTGTGTGGGATGCGGGCAAATCCGGTTTCATCGCTTTTCTTCGAAGATTGTAAAGTACCGAAAACAAATCTTCTGGGTAAAATGGGGCAGGGGATGAAAATTGGTTTGACAGCCCTTGATACAGGTCGGATAGGGATTGCTGCCCAGGCCCTGGGGATTGCCCAGGCAGCCTTTGAAAGTTCGGTGTCGTATGCCAAGGAGCGGCAGCAGTTTAATCAGCCGTTATCAAAATTTCAGACCATTCAGAACTACCTGGCTGATATGGCCACAAAAATTGATGCATCGCGGCTTTTGCTTTACCGGGCTGCTGCCTGCAAGGACAGTGGTAAGACGTTTTCAGCAGAAGCATCCATGGCAAAGCTTTTTTGCAGTGGTACGGCAAAGGAAGTGACTGACCTGGCAGTTCAGATCCATGGGGGATATGGCTATAGCAAAGAATATGATGTGGAAAGATATTTCAGGGATGCCAAAGTGACCCAGATTTATGAGGGTACAAGTGAAGTCCAGAAAATGGTGATCGCAAGATCTATCCTGTCCAGACCCAGTTAATAAGGTAGGCATATGTTAAATATTATTGTTTGTATCAAACAGGTTCCCATGGTATCGGAATTGCCCTGGGATTCAAAAACCGGGACCTTAAAACGGGAACTGGCCCAGGGAATGATGGACCCTGCAAGCAGGAGGGCTCTGGAAGCGGCATTACAGATTAAAGAAACCCAGGGCGCCCATATCTGTGCCGTTACCATGGGACCTGTCATGGCCCAGGAAATTCTGCACCAGGCCATGGCCCTTGGCGCAGATGCCGGAGTGCTGCTGACAGACAGACGAATGGCAGGGGCAGACACGTTTTTAACCAGTCATATCCTTTCTTTGTTTATTCAAAGAGAATATGAAAATTTTGATCTGGTGATCTGCGGTTCCCAGACCAGTGACTCTGAGACGGGCCAGGTTGGGCCCCAATTGGCTGAAGCCCTGAATATTCCGGCCATTGGTTATGTTAACCAGATCAGCGTGAAAGAAAACACGGTTGAAGCCCAGCGCCATGTGGATGATTTTTTTGAGATCCTTATTATGGATCTGCCAGGGTTGATTACCATTGACCTTTCTGCCTATAAACCCAGATACCTTGCCCTTGAAGGAGTGGAAAAGGCCTTTGAAAATCCTGATATCAGGCGAATTGATGTCACAGGATTGGGCCTTGATGAATCCTTTAATGCATTAAAAGATTCCCCCACACGGATTATTGATGTTTTTTCTCCCACCAGCCAAGGGAATAACAGGGTACTCAAAGGTGCCGTTAAAAAAGTGATTGACCAGCTTTTTGATGAATATGGCAAAGTCATCAGCTCTGCCATGGGCAAAGACCTTAAAACACACGAACATGATGAGGTATGATGAAAAGTACTAAAGAGATATGGGTGTTTGGTGATTACAGAAATTATTTTCAAAACAGGGTGACCCTTCAGATCCTTTCAAGAGCCGTTGACCTGGCTTCTAACACAGGCGGAAAAGTCTGTGCCGTTGTGTTAGGTCATAAGGTAAATGAGTACGTGGCTGAATATATTGCCCATGGCGCACAAAAAGTTTATGCGATGGATGACCCAAGGCTGTCATTATATTCTCTTGAAACCTATTCCAGGCTTTTGACAGGGCTTGCCAAAACATATCAGCCGGAAACCATTCTGGTGGGTGCCACAAGATTTGGCCAGGAAATGGCCCCCAGAGTTGCAAAACAGCTTGGGACAGGCCTGACAGCGGATTGCATTGATCTTGAGATCAATGAAAAAGGGCTTCTGGTCCAGATCGCCCCATCTTTTGGCGGCAATCTGATTGCCAAAATAATAACACCCGTTAAACGACCTCAAATGGCAACGGTTCGTCCTGGAACTTTTCAGGAGCAGCCCCATGATTATCAGGCAACCGGGGAAATCCTTATCCTTTCATTACCAGAGGATCTGCCAAAAGACCGGATACGGCTTTTAACCTCGGAACACAGACCATCTAAAAAACAAAAAATAGAAGATGCTGATATTGTCATCTGCGGCGGCCGGGGTATGGGAAGCAAAGGAAAGTTTAAAAAACTTTTTGATCTGGCAGCACTCATGAATGCAGAAGTCGGGGCCACACGGCCCGTTGTTTATTCTGAATGGGTATCCCACCACGCCCTGGTCGGCCAGGCAGGGAAAAATATAAAACCCAAAATACTCATGTCCTTTGGTATCAGTGGTGCTATTCAGCATACGGCTGCTTTAACGGATGCGGATTTTATCATAGCCATAAATAAAAATCCCAATGCCACCATGATGAAAATGGCAGATGTTGCCATTGTCGCAGATGCCAATCAGGCCTGTCTGGGTATCATGAAAGCCTTAAAGGAAAAAATCAGGGATTGATCTTTTTTTTATCCAAAGAACAGATAGCAGATGATTGCAGATTAGTCCATCCACCTTATGCATTGTCCTGCCATGGCACAATCCTATAATGGATCCCAGGCATATCGTCAAATTGAAATGATGATTTTAATATTTTATGGTATCTGTTTCAAATAATGAGAAATATGATATGGTGAATCGAATTAAGTCTTGTTTTTTGATCTGAAACCGTCAATCGGAAGAATAGATTCAGGATGATACAAATGGCTGGATTGGACCCTTATATCATTATTGTTTCAGTAATACTTGCAACAGCTCTTTTTTTGCTGGTAACGGAAACACTTTCCGTGGATAAAATTGCTGTAGGGATAATGGTTGCCCTTTCATTGACAGGCATATTAACTCCAAAAGAGACCGTGGCCGGTTTCTCAAATTCAGCCGTGATAACGGTTGGTGCCATGTTTTTAATCAGCCGGGGTTTGATCCGGACCGGTGCCGTGGGATTTATCACGGAGATCGTCCTTAAGCTGTCCCAGGGCAAAAAAGAGCGGACGTTTATCCTGATCCTTATCACCGTCGCCGTTGCATCTGCTTTTATTAACAATACCCCTGTAGTGGTCCTTTTCATTCCCATTGTCATGGGGCTGAGCTGTGAATGCGACTTTTCACCTTCAAAAATGCTGATCCCCTTATCCTATGTGTCAATTCTTGCCGGTACCTGCACATTGATCGGCACATCCACCAATATTATTGTCAGTGATCTGTCTGCTGCATATGGTTTTGAAAAGCTGTCCATGTTTGAGCTGAGCAGCCTTGGTGTTCCTATTGCCATCATTGGAATGGTATTTCTGTATTTTGCTTCTGCCAGAATATTGCCGGAGAGAACAGCCCCTGTTTGTGAACTGGATGAAACAAAGGAAAAAAGATATATTGCAGAGTTGATCATACCCCCAGACAGCTTCCTGACAAAGGAGTCAGACATTTATCAGTATGCCCAGCAGGCTTTGGGACTGACCTTGATTGAAATTTTCAGAAACGGCCGTATTATTGATCCGATCAGACAATCAGTGACCTGTTTTGAGGGTGATATCCTTCTGGTTAAGGGGGCTGCGGAAGACCTGTTGTCCTGTCTTAAAAATAAGCTGCTGGAACTGCCCCATGGTGCGGAAGATGTTAAATTTACATCAGATCTGGAAGATCATCTGGTGGTGGAACTAATTGTACCGCCGCTGTCAAGCCTTTTGAATGAAAAACTATTATCCACTGAGTTTCAGGATGATCCTGATATCCAGATCATCGCCATAAGGACTCGGCGGCATCATTATTCCAATCGGAAAATTCAGCAGGTCAGGCTTAAGGTGGGTGATATCATTCTGATCAGCTGCCCCAGGAAAAAACTGGATAAAATAAGGCGGGGAAGTGATTTCATCATCATTGAAGATATCCATCATGCCATTATTGACAAGGAAAAGGCCAAAATGGCGATAGCCATCTTCTGCGGAGTGGTATTTACGGCCTCACTGGGGTTTGCCGATATCATGGTGTGCGCTCTGGCCGGTGTCTTCCTGATGGCCATGACCCGGGTATTCAGCCTTAAAGATGCCTATCGTTCTCTGGAAGCCGAGGTTCTCCTTCTGATCATCGGCACCATTGCACTTGGGGCTGCCATGGAGAAAACCGGTGCAACCAGACTCTATGCAGACGTTTTCATCGGAATGTTCCATGGCCTGGGGCCTTCTTATGTGCTTTCCGGGATCATTGTGTTGACCAGTATCTGCACCCATGTTTTAAGCAATAATGCCACGGCCGTTCTCCTGGTTCCCATTGCCGTAACCACGGCCGTTTCTCTGGGGGTTGATCCAAAACCCTTTATTATCGGGATTTGTTTTGGTGCCAGTGCCTGCTATGCAAGTCCTATCGGATACCAGACCAATCTTCTGGTATATGGTCCCGGCCGATATCGGTTCCGGGATTATCTTAACCTGGGAATTCCACTCAATATTCTGGTAATTGTCATGGCATCCATTTTTATCCCCATGATCTGGCCGTTCTGAATTGATAACCCCTCAACTTTCGGACTTAAGCCTGACCCCATTCAAATCTGTCAACGCCTAAAGTTGAGTGAACACCTTCAGCATAGTGACCATGCCCTTGAATTCTTTTAAAATTTTTCAAGATATTGTTCATACCCCTCTTTTTTCAGATCCTCTTTTGCAATAAACCGTAACGATGCTGAATTAATACAATATCTGAGCCCAGAGGGTTTTGGGCCATCGTCAAAAACATGCCCCAGGTGGGAATCGGCATATTTACTCCTGACCTCTGTTCGAACCATGAAAAAGGTTTTATCTGTTTTTTCAATCACATGATCCCTTTCCAGGGGCTGGGTAAAACTTGGCCATCCCGTGCCGGATTCAAATTTATCCGTTGAGCTGAAAAGGGGTTCTCCTGAAACGACATCAACATAAATGCCGGGTTTTTTAGTATCCCAGTATTCATTATGAAATGCTTGTTCTGTTCCATTATTCTGGGTTACATTATACTGAAGCGGGGTCAGTTGTTTCTTGATTTCCATTTCACTGGGTTTTGACCAGACTTTTTTTGACCCATGGTTTTTTTCTGTTGTCATGGCATCCTTTTTTTCTGTTTTTATATTTTTCCAGGTTTTTTTTAAAAACTGGTCCCGGCCTGATCCTGACCTGTAAAATTGATATCTTATGGGATTGTTCTTATAGTAGTCCTGATGGTATTGTTCTGCCGGATAAAATATTTCAAATCTGGTAATGGGAGTCACAATGGGTTTGTCAAATACCATGGACGCGGCCAGGGCTTTTTTTGATGCCAGGGCCATATTTTTTTGTTCCTCATCATGATAAAAGATTTCTGAGCGATATTGAGATCCCCTGTCCACAAACTGTCCATCAGAATCTGTTGGATTGATATGCCGCCAGAATACATCCAGCAGGACATCATAGGTAACCTTGTTCGGATCATAGTAAACCTGTATGGCTTCTGTGTGTCCTGTGCCACCCCGGGACACCTCCTCATAGGTTGGATCTTTTTTGTCACCGCCCGTATAACCGGATACAACTTGCTTAACACCATCAACCTTTTCAAAATCCGATTCCGTGCACCAGAAACACCCGCCTGCAAAAGTGGCCACTTTATGGCCTTTTATGTCATCGCCCATCAAGGGGGATATTTGGGAATTCATTTTTTGTTTCTCCTCTCCAAAAGAAGCATATCCAAATACAAAACCCGTTGCAATGAGTATTGCAAAGATTATAAATAGTGATTTCATTTTGTATCTCCTTTTTTAAGATTATGGTTTCCTGACCATTAAGACAGAAGTTAAACATCATAACTGAATAGTCAAAAAAGCAAAAATTGATCACAAAATGAAATACTGGATAATGGATCAGCACACACGAGTGGATGGCAGATTAAAACTGAAACAGGTGCCAGTATATTTTTCAGATGTTACAATGATCTGTCGTTGGTGAAGCGTTCTGATCCGGACGGTCACGGACCTGCCAGTTACGTTTCATATGAAAGCAACTCCATTTCAGCGGCTTTCTGTCTGAGAGGGATCAACGTCTGGTACTCGGCAGAGGCATGCCAGTGATTCAGCGCTTCTAAATCCGGAAAGCGGATGACAACCGCGTCAATGTGTCGATGGTTACCTGAAAGCACTGAGCAAAGCTTGCCCCGAAAAATCATTTCCGCCCCCCATGGGGCTAATGTTGCAGGAACTTTGTTACGGTATTCATCCCATTTGACATGATCTTTTACTGTAATGTGACCAATAATGTATGCAGCATTCATTTTTCTTCCTTATTATTTGGTGTCATACCGGCCGGCAAGTCGTTTCAACCCATTTCTAATGGGTTTTTCAATGGCTTTCCTTAAAATTATACCCCAGAAAGGAAAGGGCAGTTTCGGTTCAAAATCAATGGTATATTCTATTCTTGTTTTGCCCTGTTCATCAAAAAACGCCATGCAGCCTTTGTGATTTTTTATGGGGCTTCCTTTGCTGACCCTGTACTCCATCAATTGGTCTGGTATGAATGTGACAACGGTTTCTTCAAAGGCAGGAGCCAGAAACGCCTTAATCCTTCTGACAGACCCCAGGCCATTCTTATTTGATCCCAGGCTGTCCTTTACCCTTTTTATTTTTGCATTTACCAAACGTCCGAAAGTTTCATGGTCTGTTAAAAGGGTGAAAATGGTTTCTGCAGGCGCATTAAACGATTGCCTGATGATAATGTGTTGCACGGGCATGGGTTCTGTCTCCTTTTGAGATTACTGTAACATTTTTTCCATCTGTGGTTAAATCCTTTATTTTGTTGCGTTTGAGGTTGAAAAAAATCAATTTTTGCGCAACTATGCACAATCAATTAAATAAAAAAAGGGTTATCATGCAGAACCATAATGGAAAACAGTTATACGGAATTCAGAGAGTTCTGACAACATTAAAAATGGGATTGAACAAGGAGCTCAAAAAACTATCAATCCGGCAAAAACTGGCGTTGAATTATGTTTCAAAGGAAAGTAAACTCACCAAAATCGGAAATAAAATATATACCAACACCTTTACACCCTATTTTCCCTCTTTAGCGTATGACCGTTTTCTTAACGGCGTTATTTCCGTTGCTGCAGGAAAGCCAAAGCCCGTGGTCACCAATTTTGCAATAACCCCCAAGTGTCCCTGCAACTGCTGGCATTGCTCATTTTCCGATCGTTCCAAAAAAGAGATACTCTCCTTTGATCAGCTGAAAAAAGCGATTTCTGATGTTCAGGATATGGGTGCAAGTGTGATCGGTCTCACCGGGGGTGAGCCCTTGTTAAGGGATGACCTTGAAGATATTATAGCAACCATTGATAAAAGATCCATGCCCATTGTTTTTACAACGGGCTACAAACTGACCAGAGAGCGGGTGAAACGTCTCAAACAGGCAGGACTGGAAATCCCGGTTATCAGCCTGGATCACTATACAGCCCGGGTGCATGATAAAGGCCGTCGAAAAGAGGGTATCTTTGACCATGCGCTAAATGCCATCAAATTGTTTCAGGATGAAGGGTTTTATGTGGCTGTTTCTTTTGTGCCGGACAAAGCCCTTGTCAGTAATCGTCAGGAAATATTTAAGGTGATTGATTTTTTTAAAGGAATTGGAATCAATGACATGAGACTGACCTCTCCGATCCTCAGCGGGAAACTGACTGCCAAACCAGAAGAGAGGCTGTCAGATGAAAATATAAACACCATTTTTGAAATCCAGAAAAAGTGCACAAAAACCAAAGGCTATCCTGGGGTATTTGCCTATGATTTTTTTGAAAGTGAAGCATATTATGGCTGCGGTGCCGGTTTTAACTATATGTTTATAGACTCCCAGGGAAATGTCTGCCCCTGTGATTTTACCATGCTGTCATTCGGCAATATCCTTGAAAGGCCGATCCGGGAAATCTGGGCGGAAACCAGTAACCGATTCTCTACTCCGGGGCCATCCTGCTACGCCAATATCAGCAATGACATCATTTTTTCAAAAAAGAATGAACAATGGCCTCTGAAAAAAAAGGCAACCATTGAAATTTTAGATGAATGTCCTTCTTATCATATGGAAAGGCTGCCTGAGTTTTACAGGAGAATGGGGTTTCCAGGCGCTAAATAAATCGGGGCAGGGGGGGTGTGGATAGCGATTCAATATAAATGAGGAACCACGGTTAACGGGTTAACCGTTATGGGAAAAATAATAAAACAGGAGTCAGGTGTGCTGAAAGATGGTGAAAAAGGGGTAATTCGTCAAAGGGGCATGGAAAATGAGACCTATGCCATTGCACCGCATATTCCATGCGGGATTGTAACGCCGGAGCAACTCAGAAAGCTGGCAGATGTGGCAGAAAAGTATCATGTGCCTGATTTAAAGATCACAAGTGCAGCAAGAATTGCCATTATCGGTATCACAGAAGACCAGGTGGATCCCATCTGGGATGATCTTGACATGGATGCGGGTCACGCAACGGGGCTTTGCGTCAGAAGTATTAAGGTCTGCCCCGGGATACGCTATTGCCGTCTGGCCAAACAGGATAGCCTTAAAATGGGAATGGAATTGGATAAGACTTACCATGGGATGGTGCTTCCAAGTAAAATGAAAATGGGTGTCAGTGGCTGTAAAATTCAGTGTGCTGAGAATTGCATAAAGGATATTTCCCTTTATGGATCCCAGGATGGATGGACCCTCATGATTGGCGGAAATGGTTCGGCAAGGCCAAGGCTGGCCGATATCCTGGCAGAGGACCTCTCTTTTGAAAATGCCCGGGCCATGGTGTCCGAAGTAATAAATTACTACATCGCCCATTCAAAACGGGAGCGTATGGGCCGAATGGTTGAAAGAATAGGGCTTGATACGATCAAATTAGATTTAAAAATCAATTGACAAAGATCATGGCATCACTGATCCGTGCAGTATGGGTAACCCTTTCGATCCCCTGGTACAGTTTGGTGAAGATGATTGATATCAATGCGGGGATAAGGTGGACAGTTGAAAACCATGCATGGCAAGAATGATACCATGGAAGAAAAACAAGTCCTGGCTTCTTTTATTTCAAAACTTCCAGAAGCCATCATTATATGTGATTCCAACGGTTCCATCATTCTTCACGATAGCCAGTCTGAAACCTATCTTCAGCCTGAAATCAGCCGCTCTGCCGCCCCTGTCTCCATGAACGGCAACCCCATTACCGTCTATATTGACAAAACCCATATAGAGCATGCCCTTGACGATATTAATGACCAATTAAAGCGACAGGTCGTAAATTCAGTATCTGCTTTTATTCTACAGAAACACAACCGAATCTTACAGGCTCAAGTTGTGCCTGTTTTGAGCCATACCGGTCTGTTTTCAGGCTTTGTAGTGATCCTTGATGATATCACCCAGCAAAGTCAGGCCGAAAAAAGAGTGGCCTCCCTTTTAAAAACATTATCAAAAAATGCCAGGTCTCCCATGGCCAGCATCAGGGCAGCCATTGAAGCCATGAGACAATTTCCCGGGATGGATGATGAAAAACAACACCAGTTTAAAGAGATCATTTACAAGGAATCCATTGTCTTAAGTGATATCCTCAACAGTGTATCTGATGAATACACAGGTCTTGTTCATATCAAAAAATCCTTAAAGACAGTATTATTAAGGGATCTTCTACAAACGGTTTCCAAGCGCTCCCAGGACAAACTGGGTATTGTCTGCCACATTAACCCCAACACGGAAATTTATGATATAAAAATCAAGGCAGATCCCTATGTGATCATCAGTTTAATACTCTTTGTCTTAAAACACCTGAAGGCCGAAACCGGGTTGTCAGAATTTAATATTTTTTTTCAAGTACAAAATCAGATTGTCCTGATGGATATCAACTGGGCAGGAGATCTTATAACTGCCCAATTGATCAGGCAATGGGAATCTTTGGATATTGGTACTCAAAATGCTGTATCTCACATCAGCTTAAAGGAAGCACTCAACCAGCACCAGAGTGCCATGGGCTCTTATACCGGGCAAGAAAACGGAAACAAATTGTCCTGTCTAAGGTTCTTCATCCCTGCAGATGTAAGTTTGGTGATAGAATCCTTTGAGCCTATTTCTGTTTTGCCTGCAACCCGGATTCAGATCCGGGATTTGGAACTTTTTGATCATTCGGATCAGTCCCTGGAACTGGATAACCGTTTGTTGACAGAGCTTTCCTACACTTCTCTCATTCGTGAAATCAACCAGGCCGGCCGGGTTGAAGAAATTATCGGAAAACACAGCCAGTTGCCGCGAATCATCCACAGTATGCTCACCAGCGGAACCAAAATCAGAACCGTGACATGGCTGGTAACCGCTTTTTCAGATGCGATTTTAAACAAATTGCTGATCTTTGCAATTGAAGCGCTTGGGATTCCACCCGTGCCGTTTGCGTTTATTACCCTTGGCAGTGAAGGCAGAAAAGAGCAGACCCTTAAAACAGACCAGGACAATGCCATTATTTTCAGAGATCCGGCAGAGGGACAGACCATTGAAACGCTTCAAGCCTATTTTCTTTTGCTTGGAGAACAAGTCTGCACCTGGCTGGATCAGTCAGGATTTGATTTCTGCCAGGGCGGCATCATGGCCAAAAATCCCAAATGGTGTCAGCCCCTTTCCATATGGAAAACGTATTTTTCTTCCTGGATACATGCTGCATCGCCTGAAGATCTGTTGCACACAACTATTTTTTTTGATTTCCGGTTTGCCTATGGAGATCGTCAGATCACTGACACCCTGACGGCCTATATGATTCAATGCTTATCCAACTGGACGGGGTTTTTTCGGAACATGGCGGAAAATGCCGTATATTTCAAACCGCCCATTGGGGTTTTTGGAAATTTACAGGTTAAGTCCAAAGGGCCTTACAAAAACTGTCTTGATATTAAAATGGCGAACACCCCTATTGTTGACTTTGCAAGGATTTATTCCCTGAAACAGGGGATAAAACAAACCTCCACCCAGGAAAGGCTGTATCAACTCTATGCAAAAAAAGTCTTATCCCAAAATGAATATAACGAATTGGACCAGGCCTACAGTTTTATGTTACAAATAAGGTTCATGGTGCAGATCCAGGCGATTCTCGGTCAGAATCTGAAACCGGACAATTACATCAATCCCAGACGTCTCTCATCCATTGAAAAAAGGATGCTCAAGGAAGTGCTAAAAAAAATAAAGGAAATTCAGGCAAAATTGCGCTTTGACTTTATTGGTGCCGCTGACCAGCAGCTTTCTTAGAAAAAAACAAGTTTAGGGATTGTCTGTCAGTAATTCTTTTATTTTGCTTACTACATAATCAATGGCAAATGGTTTT
>Ga0180007_10003786_pt1 | contig 16534 bp, 10 predicted proteins | sample MM_PC_MetaG_FD_121122 | JGI IMG/M metagenome (GOLD analysis project Ga0180007, IMG submission 121122) | Groundwater microbial communities from the Aspo Hard Rock Laboratory (HRL) deep subsurface site, Sweden - MM_PC_MetaG | ecosystem: Environmental > Aquatic > Deep subsurface > Groundwater... | reverse complement strand
GAAGTTTAAAAGCATCTCGCTTTGTATATTCAACATTATTCATACGTCTATTTTATCAAATTTCAACCAAACAAAAAAGAGGCTTGGCCTCTTTAGTTGAAAAACTTGTTTTTCATTTTTTTAATAAAATAAATATGATGTTACTCATTTACACTTTTTACATTTTGCGATATAATTATAAAATATATTACAACCGTGGAGATGAAAAAAATGACTGAATTAATATGTATAGATAAGGAAAAAGTAAAAGAAGAATTGATTAAGAAAAATCTATTTGATCTTCAAAAGAATTTATTAAGACAAAGAAGAGTAAGGATGTTTGTTATGAGTATTCTTCTTGCCGCTTTGTTATTAACGATAGTATATGGAACCATAGAAAATCCTATAACGTATACCTTAAGTAACATAGGAAATTTTTTTGAACATCGTGTTTTCTTTATTGTATGGGCCATGGTAACAGGAGTTGCAATCCAATCTAGTATTTTAGCTTTATTTCGGTTAGAAGAATACCTTCAAAAGACAAAATATTGGTTTGTAATTTTGTCGGTTATTTTTCTTGTGTTCACCGCATTAATACCAGCATTAAAAGACGATTTTCCATTTTGGCATTTAGTTCACACATTATTTGCAGGTCTTCATGCGTTGTTCTTGCTTTTATCTTTTGTTCCTTTTGTCAATGTTGTTGGAAAGGAAAATCCAAGATTAAAAACAACGATTAAAATTTGGCTTGTCATTATTTGGGGTGGAGGAATTCTCACGCTTTTATTACTCGGACATAGCGCGATTTTTGAACTTTGGTTTTTTATGTCATTGCTTATTTTCTTGCTTTATTTAAGTCTTGTATTATTTGAGGAAAAAATTGTCAAAATGAGCGTTGCCTTTTTAAAAGATGAAACAAATTTAAATCTTATGATTGAAAAAATATTTGTTGATTTAGAAAAAAAGGATCGTTTATCAATCAAAAAAGGTTATCAATAAAAAAGAATAATCTGTAACAAAATAAAATTCTATCTAGCTTCTAATATTTTTTAGTATTTGAAAAATCAACTCAATTTTAAAAAGGTCAAAAAGAAAATTAAATTTTCAAAAATATTGGTTTATGGTATAATAATAATAGTTTTTAGCAGAGGTGAACTTATGATAAAACTTGTAAATGTATCAAAATATTACAATAGTAATAATGTTATAGCTCTTGGATTAAGAAAAGTGAATTTAGAATTACATGTTAATGAGTTTGTTGCAGTAGTTGGAGAATCCGGCTCTGGGAAAACAACTCTTTTAAATGTGATTTCTGGAATTGATTCATATGAAGATGGAGAAATGTATTTAAACGGAGAAGAAACATCTTATTTTTCAGTAAGCGACATGGAAAATTATCGAAAAAAATACATAGCATTCGTTTTTCAAAGTTATAATTTAATAGACTCTTATACGGTACTACAAAATGTTGAAGCTCCACTTATTTTATCAGGTTATCCTAAAAATCAAGTGAAGAGTAGAGCTTTAGAGATTATTAGACGAGTTGGGCTTGAAAAACATATTCATCATAAAGCCACTAAATTATCAGGTGGTCAAAAACAACGTGTTGTTATTGCAAGAGCTTTAGCTAAAGATTGTCCTATTATCGCAGCTGATGAGCCAACAGGAAATTTAGACAGCGTTTCCGCAAGACAAATTCTTGAATTGCTTCATGAAATATCAAAAGATAAGTTAGTTATTATTGTTACCCATGATTTTGATCAAATAAAAGAATTTGCCACAAGAAAAATTCGAATCTTTGATGGTGAGGTTGTTGAAGATATTGAACTTAATAAAGTTGAAAAACTTAATTTACCTGTTATTCCAGATGAAGAAAGACAAATCAAATTTTTAGATTTTGTTAAAATGGCTTTTCGGAATCTTTTATCCGTTCCTAAAAAATCATTTTTGATGATTATTGTGTTTACCTTTTTTGCATTCTTTGTTGCTTTAGCGTATGGATCATTTAATGTAAATCTTGATGATATATCATACAGCTATAACTCTTATTTCGAAAACACAAGCGTTTCAAGAATTATTGTTAGAAAAACTGATAAAACGCCTTTTACAGCTGCGGATTTAGAAGAATTGCAAGCATTAAATAAAACACAAACAGTTGTACCTTTCGATTATTTGCTAGATACATATACATATTTGCGTACGGATTTTGACGAAAATGATCCTGAGAATAATTTATCATTTTCCGGATTGTATTTGCCTATTTCTGTTTTATCAAATGAAGAGTTATTAGTAGCTGGAAGACTTCCCTTAGCAGACGACGAAATGGTTATAGCGATAAGTGGAGAGCGACTTGATTTAGCCGCAGATTATATAGATAGAATTATTGTTCAAAATAATAATTATTATTATGGAGAAGTTATAGAAAGAGTAGCATATAAAATTGTTGGTGTTATAAATGCTGCAGATATCTATATGGACATAAGTAATCCTTATAACGGAGCATATTTCTTATTGCAAGAGGACGTCTTATCAAATTTAGTCTACGTAAATTATTTTCGATACACTACAGATTCAACTTTAATTGGAGTAGACCAAGAAGATGAAGCGTTTTCCTATTCAGTTTTCTTAAACGAATTTTCTTTCACTGTTGATAACACTCTTCCAGATAATTTTGTTATTATGCCTTCGTGGTCAGAAATAGGAAACACTTGCATAAGTGATACTTATTGTGAGGTAACTGGAGATTTTGTTATAACAGATTTTTACACAACCTTTACTGCTGAGGATTTCACGATTCGATATTCAAATTACGCATCAGATGAATACCAAGACGCTTTTCAAGCAAGTGAAACAACATTAAATAATATGATTTATGATGATATTTATCAAGTGAGTGTTATTGCAAATACCGATTTAAATGTCAAAACATTAGTAAATGAAATTTCTCGAATTGATAACATCTTATTAACTTCAAAATATAAAGTGTTTTATCCTTACGATTCCGCAGCTAGTGATAGCTTTTCAGCAATAATATTACTAATTCAATCTATAGGTATGATAGCACTTATCACGTTAACCCTTTTGGGAGCAACATTAATTACTTATGTGATCTTTAAAGCGATTATCAATACAAAACTTCATGATTATGCTATTTTTAGAACCATTGGCGCAAATAAAAAGATGATAAAGCTTTTTATCTATACTGAAAATGGATTCGTTACTTTGTTCAGCTTTCTCTTATTTGTTGGATTCACTCTAATTTTAAAAGTTCGAGCCGGTGTTGAAACCATCTTTTATTCTTTAAAAATGTATACCTTTACAAATTATATTGTGTTTTTCTGTTTAATGGTCATCATGGCCTTGATTATTTCTAGCAAGTATACAAAACGCATTTTTAGAGAATCCGTTAATAAGACACTTAAAGTAGAATAAGGAGGCAATCATATGATAAAATTAACCAATTTAGATAAGTTTTATAATAAAGGAAAATTAAATGAAATTCATGTGATCGACCATACTGCCTTAGAATTTCCCGAGATTGGACTAGTAGCTTTAACTGGACCATCTGGATGTGGAAAAACGACTCTTTTAAATGTAATTGGCGGGTTAGATAAGTTTGATACTGGAAAAGTTAATTTTGATGAATCAGAACTAACATCATACAAACCATTAGAATGGGATATTTTAAGAAATAAATATGTTGGTTATATTTTTCAAAACTACAATTTGATTACCGATAAAACAGTTTATCAAAACGTTGAGATTGCATTAAATATGGCTGGCCTTTATGACAAAGAATTAGTAGAAGAGCGAATTAATTACGTTTTAAGAAGCGTTGGTATGTATAATTATCGTAAACGTAATGTTCAAGCGTTATCAGGAGGGCAACAACAACGTGTTGCAATCGCAAGAGCCATTGCCAAAAATCCAAAAGTTGTTTTAGCGGATGAACCTACTGGAAATTTAGATGCCAATAATACATTTGAAATTATGGGTATTATTAAAAAAATCAGTCAAACTTGTTTGGTTATCTTAGTAAGTCATGAACGTGAATTAGTTGATTTTTATTCTGATAGAGTGATTGAATTATCTGATGGAAAAATCATTAACGATTATGATAATGTTGGAAACAGAACGTTAGAACATGTCGATGACAGAAATATCTATTTACAAGACTTAAATATATTATCAGGAGACACTCCGATACCAGTTGATTTTTACTTTCATAATGATGCTCCCGATACTCCAAAAATAAAAGTCATCTATTTTAATAATACATTATTTGTAAAAGTCGATTCAAAGTCAAAAGTAAAATACATTACAAACGATTCAGAAATTCAGTTAATTGATGACCATTACCGAAAACCAGAAACCGATGATATCTCAAAAGCAACATTTGATTTAACCCAATTCGGTAAAATTATTTCAGATCAAAAGCGTAAATCATTTATAAGAATGAAAGATGCTTTAAAAGCAGGGTTTAGAAAAGTCTTTGGCGAAAGAAAATTCTTAGGGAAATTGTTTTTACTTGCCTATTTTGCCATTTCTGCACTTGTTGTTTACAATCTTGCGACGTTTGGAGCATTAACAAAAGTAGATGAATCTGAATTTTTAAGCATTGCAAAAGACTTAATTGCAGTTGAAGTGAATGAAGATTTGACGATTGAAGATATTAATCAATTATTAAATGAAACTTCGGCTGATAATATTATGTCATATTCAGATCAAACCTTGCTTCAAATTTCTTATAGAGATTTATATCAAGGAAGTAGTCTTTATTATTATGGAAACTTTGCATTAGCCAGTGTGAGAGGTTATGTTGTGCCGGTTTCTCAAGTAACTTCGTCTTTTATTACAGAAGGAGTCTTACCTGTTGATAAATACGAAATAGCTATAGATGAATGGCTAGCAGATTCTATTCTTTCAAATAAGGGCGTTAGTGATTTAGGAGTCACCTCTTATGAATCTTTAATTGGAGGTACGATTAGTTCTGTTAATGTGAGTTACCCGTTAACGGTAGTAGGAATTGTGAAAACGGAGTCGCCTCTTATTATACTAACTGATGATAACATTGAATATTTTAATGAATATTCGGGAACCAACTATGTTTCGCTGGGGGTAGCTACTGGCGATTACGAAATTGTTGAAGGAATAGATTTGGTAGACGATGGAGATGTTCTTTATCCTAACTTAATTGCTGAAATTGGAGATGAAATTACTGTTTATGGAAAAACATTTACTGTTGTAGGATTATATGAATCTGAAACATTGCACAAACCCATTATAACAAACGAAGACTTCCTACAATTTTCTTTGGAAAATATCGTGGCGGGTCAAACAAAAGAATACATCTATTATCATACAGATAATCCTTCACAAACCATTTTAGAAATGGATGCTTTAGGATTTATAGGTATTAATTCATATGAAGTTGCAAAAACAGAATACATCACTAATATGCGTGCAGATATTGTAAAACAACTACAAAATATATTAATTACTTTCGCAGGAATAGTAGTCTACATATTCTTTATGATGAGATCAAGTATGTTGAATCGGATTAAAGAAATCGGAATATATCGTTCCATAGGCGCTTCGAAAAGAGACATCTATAAAATCTTCATTTCAGAAATACTGGCCTTTACAACAGTTGGATCCTTAACTGGATATCTGTTTATGGCTTATATGGTTAATAAAGTTCAAACAGCGATGGATCAATTCTCCGGTATGTCAAGTGAGCTAGGGATCAATATGACGTTCTTCTATTTCCCATTCTATTTATTTATTTTAGGAATAGTAGCCATTTATGCAGTAAATCTATTGTTCGGTTTATTTCCAGTCTTCTCATTACTTCGAAAAACACCATCAGAAATCAATGCAAAATATGATATTTAATCATTTAACAGAAACGCCTAAAAATCAGTAAAAAATCCTTGACAATTTTAAGGATAATATTGTATAATACTTCAGCGTGTGTATTATAAACGCATGAGTGGGAGGATAAAATCCGGTAACCACATCACGAAAATAAGGAGGTGTCGTTCGTGGCTAAAGAAATTAAAACTGTCGTAAAATTGCAAATCCCAGGTGGAAAAGCAACACCAGCTCCACCAATTGGACCAGCATTAGGACAAGCAGGCGTCAACATCCAACAATTTTGTGTGCAATTCAATGATCGTACAAAAGAGCAAATTGGTAGTGTAATTCCAGTAGTGATTACGGTATATGATGACCGTTCATTCAAATTTATTACCAAAACTCCACCAGCAAGTGATCTTTTGAAAAAAGCATGTAAAATTACAAAGGGTGCAGCAAATTCAAAAAAAGAAACAGTCGCAACAATTACTTGGGATAAATTACGCGAAATCGCAACGGTCAAAATGCCTGATTTAAATGCAAATGATGTTGAAGCAGCAGCTAAAATTATCGCAGGATCAGCAAGAAACATGGGAATTGTCGTAGTAGACTAAACAAATAGTTGTTAGAAATATACAACTATATATGGGAGGACAATCCGCTAAAACCAGATATAGGAGGAAAAAAGCATGGCAAAAAAAGGAAAAAAATACATAGAAGCTTTAGCTAAGATTTCAAGAGAAAAAAAATATCCACTTCAAGAAGCTGTAGAATTGGTTAAAGCAATCTCTTTTGAAAAATTTGATGCTACAGTGGAACTTGCCTTTAACTTAAACTTAGACTCACGCAAAGCTGAACAAAACTTACGCGGAGCACTTGTTTTACCACATGGAACAGGTAAAGAAAAAAGAGTATTAGTTTTTGCGAAAGGTGATAAAGCAAAAGACGCAAAAGAAGCAGGAGCTGATTTTGTAGGAGACGATGATTTAGTTGAAAAAATCCAAGGTGGATGGTTTGACTTTGATATCGTAATCGCAACACCTGATATGATGGGGACCCTTGGAAAAATTGGACGTTTATTAGGACCTAAAGGTTTAATGCCAAATCCAAAAACGGGTACCGTTACTCAAGATATAACTAAAGCTGTTTCCGAATCAAAAGGTGGAAAGATTACTTACCGCGTTGATAAAGGCGGAAACATTCAAGCAATAGTTGGAAAAGTTTCATTTACAGCCGAAAATTTAGTTGATAATATTAGATCTGTAATTGAAGTCATTTCAAAAGCAAAACCTTCAACCGTTAAAGGCGTTTATATGAAAAACGTTGCCATCTCATCAACGATGGGACCTGGAATTGACGTAGAAGTTTAAAAAATAAATAACTTTATCTAAGACAGTAGGGGCTAACGCTTAATCATCCTACCGAGACAAAGGAAAATAAATAAAGTTTATTTATTCCTCTTTTTCTCACAAAAAGAGGTTTTCTTTTTTCAAAATGACATTTATAGGAGGTTAACTTATGTCAAGAGAAACAGTAATTAACTTAAAACAAGAATCAGTGAATGAAGTTGCTGAAAAAATGTTAAAGGCTAAATCAATTGTTGTTGCTGAATACCGTGGATTAACGGTAGAAAAAACCGAAACATTACGTCGTCAACTACGTAAAGAAGGTTGCGAAATGTTTGTCATTAAAAACAATATTTCAAGAAGAGCAGCAACTAAATTAGGCTATGAATCATTAAACGCTGATTTATATGGTCCAAATGGAGTTGTATTAGCTTATAACGATTCTATTTCGGCCGCAAAAATACTACATGAATTTGCTAGGAAAAACCAAAATTTGATTGTTAAATCAGGTATCGTAGATGGAAACTTTTATCTACCTGAAGAAATCAAACAAATTTCAGTATTGCCACCAAAAGATATATTACTAACCATGTTAGCAACACAATTATACGCACCACTTCGAGACTTAGCAATAGGTCTTGATATGATCGTAAACAAAGAATAAATAAAATTAGGAGGAAATTAAAATGGCAAAATTAACAGCTAAAGAATTTATTGAATCATTAAAAGAAATGACTATCTTAGAAATCAAAGGTCTTATCGACGCGATGAAAGAAGAATTTGGGATTGATCCTTCCGCAGTATCTGCTGCACCAGCTGCCGCACTTGTTGAAGAAGAAGAACAAGGGCCAAAAGAAGTTAGTATTATCTTAACAAGCGTTGGTTTAAGTAAAGTTGCAGTTATTAAAGTTGTTCGTGAATTAACTGGTTTAGGTTTAATTGAAGCGAAAAATTTAGTAGATGCAGCACCTAAAGCAATTAAAGAAAAAGTAAAAGAAGACGAAGCAAAAGAAATCGCGAAAAAATTGACAGATGCTGGAGCGACTGTAGAATTAAAATAGTTTTTTACAAAGACGAACAAAACCTGAGAATCTCTCAGGTTTTTGGCGTTTAGAGAGGTGATGAATATGGCACATTATTTTTCGAAAGAAAACGACTTGCTTGAAAGCAAAAAGAAAGATATACATTTTATTATCAATAAGAATCATTATCACATGACTTCGGATAGTGGCGTGTTCTCAAAATCGGGATTAGATTTCGGAACAAGAACACTTCTAGAAACAATTCTTCCTACTCCATACAAAAAAGTACTTGATCTTGGATGTGGGTACGGACCGATTGGAATTGTTTTAGGAAAAGTGTGGCATTGTAGTTTAACCATGGTTGACATTAATGTTCGAGCAGTGGAATTAGCACAAGAAAATGTAAAAAATCATTTTTTAAATGCCAAAGTTCTACAAAGTGATGGATTTGAAAATGTAAATGATACATTTGATCTGATTGTATCAAATCCACCAATTCGTGTTGGGAAAAAAATAATATATCAATTTTTTGAAGATGCTTTAACATATTTAAATGAAAAAGGATCTTTAATTTTAGTTATAAATAAAAATCAAGGAGCGCTTTCTGCAATCAAAGAATGTGAAAAGCACTACGCGCTTGTTGAGGTGTTAGCAAAACAATCTGGATATTATGTCATTAAATGTCAAAAATAATTGACTAATTGACACAATTATGATAATATATTTAAATGCGATAGAATGCGCATTTTTGCATTTCTTACAGATTTTACACTGTTTTTTTAATAATTTTCATATATTGGGGTGATTTTGTGGATTACAAAACCGTTAATTACGGAAAGCGAAGAGTTAGAAGAAATTATTCGCGGGTAAAATCAAATGTGGAATTACCAAATTTGATTGAAGTACAAACAACTTCATTTGATTGGTTTGTTGAAACCGGTCTAAAAGAGTTGTTTGAAGACATTTCACCAATTACTAACTTTACAGAAAATCTTGAACTATATTTTAAGGATTATGAATTAGAAGACCCTAAATATTCTGTTGAAGAATGTAAAGAGAAAGACGTAACTTTCTCAAGACCATTAAAAGTGAGAGTTCAGTTACGAAACAAAGATGGTTTGGATAAAGTTGGAACTGAAGGTCTAGCTTTAGACAACATTAAAGAGCAAAAAATCTTTATGGGCGATATCCCAATGATGACTCCTGTTGGTACATTTATTATTAACGGTTCGGAAAGAGTTATTGTCTCCCAAATTGTTCGTTCTTCCGGAGTCTTCTACTCAGAAGAAGTGGATAAAAAGACATTACAAAGAAAGTATTTAGGACAAGTAATTCCAACAAGAGGAGCTTGGCTTGAATACGAAATGGGATCAAAAGAAATTTTATATGCTAAGATAGACCGTTCAAAAAAAATATATTTAACAACCATGATTAAGGCGCTTGGCTTCTCAAATGAAGACCAAATCTTTAATCTTTTTGGCAGTAATACTTTATTGAAAAATACATTTGATAAAGATTTAACTACAAATTCAGCCGATGCAATGAAAGAAGTCTATGCTAAAATTCGTCAAGGCGAGACAGCCACTCTTGAAGGAGCTAGATCATTCTTTGTTTCTAGGTTATACGATGAAAAACGTTATGATTTAGCAGAAGTTGGTCGATTTAAAGTCAATCAAAAAATGGATGTAATTACAAGAATTCGTCAATTATTAGATCGAGGAATTCAAGTAAAATTTGCAAAGGATATGGTTGATAATCAAACAGGAGAAATTCTTTTTGAGAAAGATCAAGTCATTAATCGTGAAATTCTAGATAAGCTCAAAACAGTAAGACATCTATATACTGAAAGAGTTGTATTTGATGATGATTTAGAAAAAGAACTTAAAATTCATTTAGATCGAGAAGCGAGAAATGAAATTCAAGAAAACATCAATGAAGACTTTATTGCAAATGTGATTCGCGATTGTTATGTCGAGATTCTTGATTTAAGGCTTGAAGTAAATGGAACTTCTCAAGAAGTTCGTTTAATTGGAAATAACTCATACGAAACCAGACTTCATATAACCACTTCTGATATTATCGCAAGTATTTCTTATTATTTAAATTTATTTGATCGCATCGGTTCACTAGATGATATCGACCATTTAGGAAACCGCCGTCTACGTTTAATCGGCGAGCTTCTTAAAAACCAATTTAGAATTGGGCTTGCAAAAATGGAGAAGAACGTTAAAGATAGAATGTCAACCAAAGAATCAAAAGAAATGACACCACAAAACTTGGTAAACATTCGACCTCTCACCTCTTCTTTAAAGGAATTCTTTGGAAGTTCTCAATTGTCTCAATTCATGCAACAAACCAATCCATTAGATGAAATTACACATAAACGAAGAATATCTGCACTTGGACCTGGCGGATTAACCAGAGACCGTGCGGGCTTTGAAGTTCGTGACGTTCATCAATCTCATTATGGTAGAATTTGTCCTATTGAAACCCCTGAAGGTCAAAATATTGGACTTATTAACTCTTTGGCTTGTTATGTTAAAGTAAACAAATATGGCTTTATGGAAACTCCATATTTAAGAATAGACAAAACAACTGGTAAAATTTCAGATGTAATTGATTATTTATCAGCCGATCAAGAACAAAAATTTGTCATCGTTCAAGCAAACGTTAAAATTAATGATGACATGACCATCAAAGAAGAAAGAGTTGTCGCAAGATATTTAGGAGAAACGAAAATATTTGATCGTACAAAATGCGATTACATGGACGTTTCGCCAAAACAAATTGTGTCCGTTTCTACTGCTTGTATTCCTTTCCTTGAGCACGATGATGCAAACCGCGCCTTAATGGGAGCGAACATGCAACGTCAAGCGATTCCTTTGTTAAATCCAGAAGCGCCATTTGTTGGTACGGGAATTGAATATAAAACCGCTCATGATTCAGGAACTTCAGTAATAGCACTTCATGACGGAGTGGTAGAACTTGTTGATGGATATAAAGTAAAAATTCGTCGTTTAGATGGAGAAATGGATACATATCCACTATCTAAATTTATGAGAAGTAATCAAGGGACTTGTATTAATCAAACCCCAATTGTATCTTTAGGTGAAGACATTAAAGCCGGAGATATCATCGCAGATGGTCCATCAATGGATCTGGGAGAATTAGCGATTGGTAGAAACGTTGTCGTAGCGTTTATGACATGGAATGGATACAACTATGAAGACGCCGTTATTATGAATGAGCGTTTAGTAAAAGAAGATGTTTATACATCCATTCACATTGAAAAATATGAAATCGAAGCAAGAGATACAAAACTTGGAAAAGAAGAAATCACCAGAGAAATTCCAAACGTTGGTGAAGAAGGCCGTAAGTTCTTAGACGATATTGGAATCATTATTCCAGGAGCAGAAGTCAAAGAAGGCGACATTTTAGTTGGTAAAGTAACTCCTAAAGGCGTTACAGATCCAACCCCAGAAGATCGATTATTACTAGCTATTTTTGGTGAGAAATCAAGAGAAGTAAGAGATACCTCTTTAAGAGTTCCTCATGGCGGAGGCGGAATTGTTCATTCTGTAAAAGTCTTTACAAGAGACAAAGATGAATTATCCCCAGGAGTCAACACTGTTGTAAGAGTTTATATCGTTCAAAAAAGAAAAATATCTGAAGGGGATAAAATGGCGGGACGTCATGGAAACAAAGGCGTTATCTCTAAAATACTACCTTCAGAAGATATGCCATATTTAGCAGATGGTACGCCAGTAGATATTATGTTAAATCCACTTGGAGTTCCTTCTCGTATGAACATAGGACAAGTTTTAGAAATCCATTTAGGAATGGCTGCTAAATTATTAGGAATCCACGTTGCAACACCTGTATTTGACGGGGCAGAACAAAATGATTTAGATGAAATCATGAAAGAAGCCGGAATGGATCCTGATGGGAAGTATGTTTTATATGATGGTAGAACAGGCGAAAAATTTGATAATCGCGTTTCAGTTGGCGTTATGTATATGATTAAGCTTGACCATATGGTTGATGATAAATTACATGCAAGAAGCGTTGGACCTTATACACTTGTTACCCAACAACCAATGGGTGGTAAAGCACAAAATGGTGGACAACGTTTTGGAGAAATGGAAGTATGGGCTTTAGAAGCTTATGGAGCAGCATACACTTTACAAGAAATGTTAACAGTTAAATCTGATGATATTATCGGAAGAAATAAAGTCTTTAGAGCGATTGTCGATGGACAACCTATTCCAGACCCAAGTTTACCGGAGTCTTTTAGAGTATTAACCAGAGAATTACGCGCTTTAGGCATATACGTTGAACTCATTAATCGCGATTCTTTAATTAACGAAGTAAACAAGAGTTTAGTTGATGATGATGTTGAAGATTACATTACGAAATATGGTTTCAAATCTTAGAAGGGTAGTGATTAGATAATGAGTCAAAAATTTTCGCATTTGAAAATCAGATTGGCTTCTCCTGAAGAAATTAGAGGTTGGTCTTACGGTGAAGTTAAGAAACATGAGACAATCAATTACCGTACTTTGAAACCGGAAAAAGATGGATTGTTTTGTGAAGTGATTTTTGGGCCGACAAAGGATTTTCAATGTGCCTGTTCCAATAAATCAAAAAGAAGTGCACACCCAGGAAAAAAATGTCCGATTTGTGGTGTTGAATATACTGAAAGTAAAGTTCGTAGGGAACGAATGGGACATATTGAGCTAGCTGCACCAGTTGTACATGCTTGGTATTTACGTAACAGCCCTTCAAGACTTGCCATTTTACTTGATTTAAAATCAAAAGATTTGGAAGAAGTAGTCTATCTTGCCTCCTACATTGTAGTAGAAGCAGGAGACACCGATCTTCATTTCAAACAAATTTTATCTGAAGCAGATTATACACATTATTACTTTGAATATGGTTCTCGCTTCAGAGCGTTAACCGGAGCAGAAGCAGTAAAATATTTGCTTAAAAAAATTGATTTAGAAAAAGAAACACTTTCATTAAGAATTGAGTTAAAAACTGCTTCCAAACAAAGAAGAGAAAAAATCATTAAACGTTTAAATGTTGTGGAAGCATTCAAAAATAGTGATAATTTACCAGAGTGGATGGTTTTAGATGTATTGCCAGTTATTCCACCAGATCTTCGTCCAATGGTTCAATTAGATGGTGGCCGTTTTGCGACAACCGATTTAAATGATTTATACAGAAGAATCTTAAATCGTAACAATCGTTTGAAACGCCAATTTGAACAAGGGGCACCACATTTAATTACCAAAAACGAGAAACGTATGTTACAAGAAGCCGTTGATGCTTTAATTGATAATTCAAAACGAGGACGAAAAGTCGTTGTTGAAAGAAACAGAGCATTAAAATCTTTATCAGATATGTTAAGAGGAAAACAAGGTCGTTTCCGTCAAAACTTACTTGGAAAACGAGTGGACTATTCTGGACGATCTGTTATCGTTGTTGGACCAGACTTGGAAATGTATCAATGTGGATTACCGAAAGAAATGGCAATTATTTTATTCAAACCATTTGTAATTCGCGAATTAATTAGTCGTAATATTACTTCAAATATTAGAAGTGCAAAACAATTGATTGAAAAATTAGATGGCCGAATTTGGGCTGTTTTAGAAGATGTTATCCGTGAGCATCCTGTTTTACTTAACAGAGCTCCAACACTTCACAGACTTGGTATTCAAGCGTTTGAACCCATACTTGTTGAAGGAAAAGCTATCCGTTTACATCCACTTGTAACAACGGCTTTTAATGCCGATTTTGATGGAGACCAAATGGCTGTTCATGTTCCTTTATCGGAAGAAGCTCAAGCAGAAGCAAGAGTATTAATGCTTGCCTCAAATAACATTTTAAATCCAAAAGATGGAAAACCAGTTGTTACACCTTCGCAAGATATGGTTCTTGGAAACTATTACTTGACCTTAGAAAAAAAAGGCGAACCTGGAGAAGGATCTATCTATCGTGATTATGATGAAGTGATTTTAGCTTATGAAAACAAACGAATTACCCTACATTCACGTATTGCGATTCAATCTAAAGCCTTAAATAGACCACTATTAGATGAATTAAAAAGCCATTATTTAATTACCACTGCTGGGAAATTGATTTTTAATACCATTTTACCAGTAACGTTTCCTTTTATTAATGAGCCTACAAAATTCAATTTAGAAGTGGCTACACCAAATCATTACTTTTTAGCTCCTGGAACCAACGTTCCAGAGTCCATAAAAGAAATGGAATTGGTTTCACCTTTTAAGAAAAAATTCTTATCCATGATTATTGCTCAAATTTTTGCAAAATATAAAATTAATGAAACATCAAAAATGCTTGATAAAATGAAAAACATCGGATTTAAATATTCTACCATTGCAGGAATTACTGTGGCGGCAAGTGATGTAAAAGTTTATTCAAAAAAACAAGATGTTTTAGCGTTACATGATGCAAATGTAGATGAAATATCAGGACTTTACAACATGGGATTACTAACAGATAGCGAACGTTCAAAACTTGTGATAGATGAATGGTCCAAAGCAAAAGATGAAATCCAAAAAGGACTAATAGAAGAACTACATCATGACAATCATATTTTTATGATGAGTGATTCAGGAGCCCGTGGTAATGCATCGAACTTTACTCAACTTGCTGGTATGCGTGGATTAATGGCAAACCCTTCTGGTGGAACCATTGAATTACCAATTAAAGCATCTTTCCGTGAAGGACTTACGATGAGTGAATTTTTTATCTCTACTCATGGTGCTAGAAAAGGATCTACCGATACCGCGTTAAAAACGGCTGAGTCAGGATACTTAACTAGAAGATTAGTAGATGTAAGTCAAGACGTAGTAATTACAGAAGAAGATTGTAAAACGGATAAAGGCGTTCGAGTAAAAGCAGTCCTTGACCGCGATGGAAAAATAATTGAATCTTTACAAGATAGAATTACAGGCCGATATGCATCTCTTGATTATTTCCATCCTTTTACAAGGGAAATCTTAGTTCATAGAAACCAATATATTTCAGAAGAAATAGCAATTGCTATTATCAAATCCGCATTTAATCCAAATGATTTTAGTGAAGTATTGGATATTTCAGTACCGATTCGTACTGCTTTAACTTGTACAGCCCATGTAGGAATTTGCCGAAAATGTTATGGACAAAACCTTGCAACAGGTGAAAAAGCCGAAGTTGGAGAATCTGTTGGAACAATTGCAGCACAATCCATTGGAGAGCCAGGAACACAATTAACCATGCGTACTTTCCATACAGGAGGAGTTGCAGGGGATGATATTACTCAAGGATTACCTCGTGTTCAAGAACTATTTGAAGCAAGAAAATCCAAAGCCAAAGCCATTATTTCAGAAATCAATGGGATTGTTACTGAAATTCAACCCGTTGAAGAAAGATATATTATCTACGTTGGAAACGATATTGAAACAAAGAAGTATGAAACAAATAGTAACGTTCAACCACTCGTAGAAAAAGGATCAATTGTTGAAGCTGGTATGCAATTAACCGAAGGAGCAATTGACCCAAAAGAATTACTTCGAGTTACAGATATGGGCACAGTTCAACAATATATTTTAAAAGAAGTTCAAAAAGTTTACCGTTCTCAAGCCGTAGAAATTTCTGATAAACACATTGAAATCATTATAAGACAAATGACTAGAAGATTAAATGTGATTTTAGAAGGCGATACGAACTTGCTACCAGGAAGTCAAATATCATTAGGCGAATACATTGAAGCAAACAAAAAAGCTTTCGCCGAAGGCAAACGACCTGCTGTTGCAAAACCAGTTTTATTAGGTATTACGAAAGCCAGTTTACGTTCAGAATCTTTCTTATCAGCTGCTTCTTTCCAAGAAACCACAAGAGTTTTAACAGATGCTGCTATTCGTGGTAAGAGCGACCCATTACTTGGATTAAAAGAAAATGTAATTATTGGTGGACTTATTCCTGCTGGAACAGGTATCCTTAGACTTAAAAACTTAGAATACGAAGAACCTGAAGAAGAAGAGGATTTATACGCAGATTTCGAAGAATAAAAAAGGGCAAGAAGAGGTTATTTTTAACCTCTTCTGATGCCTTTAAAAAAAGTTCTAAAAACGGGTTGAAATTTGTTGACATAGACATACCCGTGTGATAAAATAAGGAAGCGCGTGTCGGTGGCACAGCTAGGTCTTTGAAAACTAAACAGATTAAAAAACGAACAACAAAACACAAAAAATGAGAAGAATAAAACTTTACATAAATATAATGGAGAGTTTGATCCTGGCTCAGGATAAACGCTGGCGGCAT
>Ga0180007_10003784_pt1 | contig 16539 bp, 19 predicted proteins | sample MM_PC_MetaG_FD_121122 | JGI IMG/M metagenome (GOLD analysis project Ga0180007, IMG submission 121122) | Groundwater microbial communities from the Aspo Hard Rock Laboratory (HRL) deep subsurface site, Sweden - MM_PC_MetaG | ecosystem: Environmental > Aquatic > Deep subsurface > Groundwater... | reverse complement strand
GGTAATATTTCAGTTTCTCTCTCTTCATGTGCTATACCCTCTCATATGGCTCAAAAAGCCTTTTGTATTGATCAAGCGCGTAGCGGTCGGTCATCCCCGCAATGTAGTCACATATCGCGCGATATTTTCCCCTTACCCGCATGGCCTCTTTTGCCCCGGGTGGAAGTTGATCGGGATCGGCACAATATATCTCAAAGAGACTTTTCAAGAAACGTGACGCTTTGCCGGACATGCGAACCACTCTGTAATGCTTATACAACCTGTCTACAAGCAGTTTTTTTAAAAAAACACGCCTCTCCTCCATTCCTTCTGAAAAACAAACGATCTTGCCGCCGCCCCCGGGAATATCTCCCGCCTTCTTCAATCGCAATGAATCGATAACCGCCGCCGTATTTTGAAGCAGATCCGACACCTGAAGGTCTATCAATTTGCGTATGATCTGTATCCGCCGGATTTCCGGGTTCGGTATTTCTTTTTTCCCGCCGACAGCCGCGTAGGCCTCTCCCCAGAGAGATACACCCGACAGATCGTCTTCGACGAGAAGCGCGCTTTTTAACCCGTCATCCAGATCGTGGTTGTTGTACGCTATCTCGTCCGCAATGTCAACCACCTGGATCTCGAGAAGCCATGGCCCCGGCACATGCGCCTTGCCCATTCTCTCCATATCGAACGGGGTGGAATGGCGGATGATCCCCCTTCGGACCTCGGCCGTAAGATTTAACCCCGGGAATTCCGGATAACGCTCCTCGAGCTCATCAACCACCCGGAGACCCTGGGAATTATGATCGAACCCGCCGTGTTCTTTCATCAACGTTGAAAGGGTATCTTCACCGGAATGTCCGAACGGCGTATGGCCAAGATCGTGGGCAAGCGCTATGGCCTCGACCAGATCCTCGTTAAGCCGGAGAACGCGCGCTATGGCCCGCGAGATCTGCGCGACTTCAAGGGTATGCGTAAGTCTTGTCCGGTAATAATCCCCCTCATGGTTAACAAAAACCTGGGTCTTATACTCCAGTCTCCTGAATGATGTGGAATGGATTACGCGCTCTTTGTCGCGCTGATAGGCCGATCGGTAAGCGTGTTCCTTTTCGGGATGGACCCTCCCCATGCTTTCCGCGCTTTTCATCGCGTACGGAGCGAGCCACTCGGATTCGCGCGTTTCTATTACCTTTCGTGTAAGAATATCGCTTCCCATATCGTTCGTCTTGTTCTTTACCGCACAAAATATACTATCACAAAGCCGGCAAAACCTATAGCAAAAATCGCGGTTGTATCCCAGTTGAACCGAGAGGATGTTTCTTTTTTAACGAGCGAACTGACAACGAAAACCAACGATGTCACGAGCATCACGGCCGTGACAAACACCTGTCCTCTCGTAAGCATGCCAAGAATGGGGGTCTTATTAAGAATGTCCAGCAAGGGGATAATACAAATGTCGAACATATTGCTTCCCAGCACATTTCCAACGGCCATGTTAAGAGACCCCGCGCGCAACGCGGCGAAAGTAACTATTATTTCCGGAAGTGAAGTCGCAAGACCGAGAAAAAGAACTCCGGTGAATGTCTGTGACAATCCTGTCGTATTGACGATCGCCTCACCGATCTTCGCCATCCATGCCCCTAAACAAACAACAACAAAAAGAAGCCCGATGAATTTTCCCCAGATCATCCATTTTGACCCGGTGTTTTTTTCCGCCTCACCTTTTTCCGCCGTCTCCGTATTTTTAAACTTACGCAACGCGATAAAGTAGATCAAAATAATAATAAAATTTTCCGCCCCAAGCCCCATGAAAGACGGGATAGCGCGCCCCGACACGCGCGTAACACTCGCTCCCAGGACAACAAAACTAAGCAGCAGTATCACAACACCGCTCATTCGGTTGAGCCGTGATATTTTGAGGAGCATCCGGCCCTTTCCTGAAAAATAATCCACGCCGAAAAGGATCATAAAATTAATGATCACCGATCCTACGATATCCGCGTATCCAAGGCCGACTTTGCCGAGAAAATAAACAGAAGTCGCGGCCGTCGATATTTCAGGGAATGATGTAGCGATAGCAAGGAAAATCATACCGATGATGCCGGGAGAAATATGTGTTTTTTCTGAAAGAACAACGCCTTCCCGGCAAAGATGATAGGAGAACCATGTCAGCGCCGTACTGCATATGAGAAACTGTATCCAGATCATTATTTTGGGCCGTTTTCAATCAAGCCTGATTATCTCCGCCTTAATACTGCCAGGCGATATGTCAATTATACCGAAAGACCTGTACGGCGCGAACATTCTGTCCGACACGCTACCGGGGTTTAAAAAAAGTATTTTATCGATCATTTCGTTGAAAGGGATGTGCGTATGGCCAAAAATGATCACATCCGGTTTTTTGCCTTTGAAGGATTTTTTCGCGGTCTGGCGGGCGGCGTAAGAAGGTCCATATCCGTGCACAACTCCGATCACTTTGCCGTCGGCCTCAAAAAGCAATGTTTCAGGAAGCGCCTTCTTTACTTCCGGGCTGTCCATGTTGCCACAAACCGCGTGTGTTATGGCTTGAAGCCGAAGTTCATTTATCACTTTCATTTCAGTGGCGTCACCCGCGTGGACGACGCAATCGCAATCTTTGATCTGCTCTTTTATTTTTTCAGGGAGATCCTCGGCAGACGCGGGTATGTGTGTGTCGGAAATGACCACTATCTTCATAATGCTAACTCAAACTTTCCGAACAAGCGAAGTATCCTGTTAAGTTGTTCAATGTCCCAAACCCAAATATTGCGCTCTTTCGCCAGAAGAAACGCGTTGTTTTCTATGCCATTAAGCGGCATCATGATCCTTCGACTGACCTTTAAACCTTCGCCGCGCACCCGAAAGCTCGCCAGAAGCGCCACATCCGCTTCTTCCGCTATGTCCCCTTCTTTAATATGGCACACCCACGCGTTTCCTCCCGCATGCCCGATAATTTCATTTGTATTCCCTGATATCCGCCTGGATGTGACAGCATCCAAAACCGGCACCTTGCGTTGATGCGTCCCGATATAGACCATCTCGCTATGAAAAGAAGAAAAAAGCGCGCTTACAATGTCCGTCACGCTCCTTAAATTAAACTCGCAATACTCACTGAAATCGCTGTCAACAGAGTGGCAAAATTCCAGATATTTAATGTCCATCTCGTCAACAACGGCATCCGCTTTCAACCCATAAACGTTCTTTAACCAGAATTCGAAAAGTCTGTCCTGCACCTTATAAAATATGCCGCTTTTGTAAACAAGATCCATGTTCCGCAATTGTTCGAGCTTCACCCGCAACTCTCTATCGGCCCTCGCCATGTCTCCCTTTATATCCTTTATCCGTGAATTTCCTCTTGCCAGAGACACTAATATCGGAATGAGCTGTTTGCGCGTCTTTTTTTCAAGAAAGAAATTGACTGTGTTAGAGAAATATTGATTGAGGACACCGTTCGCTTCATATAGCAGCTCAGAAAACGAATTCATGAGGCACGCTTTCGGATTTTTTCCTATTCCGTCATCAGCCGCGCTCGCGGCATGAACATATCGCTTCAGTATTGTCTCGAGATAAAAAGGATTGCCCTGAGAAAGCTGGATCATGTAGTTTTCAATATTGTTCGGGATCAATATATCAACCTGTTTGTCAGCAATAAATGACCGGGCAGTCCGATTGTCAAATCCATTCACCTCAATGACTTCAAAATTACCGAATAAAAGCGATAATTTCCTGGAAAGTATTTCTTTCAACAGCGTTTTTTGTGAGCTGGAAACAATGTACATGGTGTTTTTCTGCACCATAATGAACTTACCGAACACCTGAAACGGTTTCTTTAGGCCAAAACCTGCCAGATTATGGAATTCGTCGAGTACGATCACGCATTTCTTCCCCGTTTCGGCCTTAAAAACGGATGTGATATCCAGGAGTTTCTCATACGCGACGTTCTTTCTCCTCCTCGCCAAAGAAATGAGCACTTCATCTATCTGTCGCACTGTAGAAGGGATACTCTCCCTGCATGCTACGCGCAACGGATCAAGCTCAACAGGCGGTGTGGCGTTTTCTCCCCGCAAACATTGATATTGATAAAGAAGCGTAGCCATGAACCTCTCGCAGAAAGAGCGAAAATCATCCCCGACCATCTCTACGTATACCGGAAGGATATCCGAGGATTTTACGGTCTTGAGAAAATGCCTGAGAATGGATGATTTGCCGGCAAGCATCGGTCCGGTAAGCGCAAGATTCTGCCTGTAACCGCCTTTTACAGCCGTCACCCTTTTATGCAAGGTCGCAAGGATATCTTCTCGTCCAAAAAATTTTTTGCCAAATACCGGTTCAATAAACATTATTTCTCAACTATTCGTTTCGTGTACAATGGAGCGAGCGAGGGGAATCGAACCCCCGTCACCAGCTTGGGAAGCTGGAGTTCTACCATTGAACCACGCTCGCTAAAACCTCGTTATACGTCCCAAGCACTTATACCGTCCGTCAATATCTCTCCTGGAAATATCCACTAATCCATCTACGCTGAATTTTTCAACGGCATAAGACGCCAATATACTACCATATACCAACGCGCTTCTCAAGTCTCTATCGGTTATCGTTCGTTTTCCGGACAGGTACCCGATCATCCCCCCGGCGAACGTATCGCCGGCCCCCGTTGGATCCTTCACATCATGTATCAGAAAAGGCGGCACAATAAAACTAAGCCCCTTAGAAAAAAGCAACGCGCCATGCTCTCCTTTTTTGATCACAACCGTCCGGACCCCCCTGGACGCGATGCTTTGCGCCGCTTTTAAAAGATTAAACTCACCGGACAGCTGACGAGCTTCCTCGTCGTTCAACAGGAGAAGGTCCACCTTTTTCAGCAGTTTCAATAACGCCCGCCGCTTGGTATTGATCCAGAGGTCCATTGTATCGCATGCCACCAATCCGGCAGGCTTAATTCTCTTGAATATCCAATCCTGAAGTTCCGGATCAATATTGGCCAGCAGCAAATAATCCTCCGAACTGACGTTCGCGGGGATCTCCGGACGAAAACCGTTAAAAACATTAAGATCTACGCTCAGCGTCTTTCTATGAGTCAGGTCAGAATCATATTTCCCCTTCCACCTGAAGGTCTTACCTTTCTTTCGTGTAAGCCCCGATGTGTCCACCCCCCGTTTCTTGAACATTTGGAAATATTTTTCCGGAAAATCGGTACCAACTACACTTATAAGATTCACCGGCGCGAAAAACGACGCGCTAAGGGCGGCAAACACAGCTGATCCCCCGAGAACGTTAGCCCGCGAGCCCCTTGCCGTCTCGACGCTGTCGAAGGCGACCGAACCTATAACCGTGACTTTCGTCTTTTTCTTCATTTTTTACCCCGGGCGCTTTTTTTCCCAAGGCCCTCCTCCATCATTTTGATCGAGCAGAACTCGGCGCACATCGCGCATACATCTTCCTCTGTCGGTTGGGACTCAAGGCGCATCTTCTTCGGCAGTTCCGGGTCGAGAGAAAGCCGGAACTGGGTTTTCCAATCCCTTTTCGCGCGTGCCTTCGATATTGCCAGATCTCGTCTGGCCGCGGATGGGATGCCCTTAACAATATCCGCGGCGTGTGCCGCGATCTTTGAAGCAATAACGCCTTTTTTTACGTCATCCACATCAGGAAGCTTCACATGTTCCGCCGGCGTCACATAACACAAGAAATCCGCCCCATGCCACGCGGCAACAGCGCCTCCAATGGCTGAAGTTATATGGTCATATCCCGGCGCGGCATCGGTAACAAGCGGTCCCAACACGTAGAACGGCGATCCGTGACAGATCTTTTTCTGTAATTTTACGTTCATCTCTATCTGATCAAGGGGCATATGGCCCGGACCTTCTATCATAACCTGCACACCCCGGGACATCGCCCTCTGCTGCAACCTTCCGAGAACAAGAAGTTCTTGTATCTGCAGGTGATCCGTAGCATCCTGAATAGCGCCGGGCCGCAAACTGTCACCAAGGCTCAATGTGATCGAATACCTTTTCGCTATCTCCATCACCCTGTCAAACTGCGTCAGAAAAGGATTTTCCCGTCCGGCATCTAACATCCAGGACGCAAGCAACGCTCCCCCTCGTGACACAATGCTAATTACCCGTGGTTTTTTTACCGCGAAACGCGCGGCATCGATCGTTATTCCCGCGTGGATAGTAAAAAAATCTACGCCCTCATCGGCCTGTTTCTCTAACACGTCAACAAAATCGCTTTCGCCCAGAGATCGGAATTCTTTCTTTTTTCCGCAGGCCAGATCATAGATCGGTACTGTCCCCACCGGAACGGGGCAACAGCCGAGTATTTTTCTTCTCAGTTTCCGGATAGACGATCCGGTAGAGAGATCCATTACCGTGTCGGCCCCGGCTTCCACCGCGGCATTCATCTTCTTCATTTCAAGAGCGACACTGGAGTTACCGGATGATAGACCGATATTCGCGTTGACTTTTGTCGTCATGCCCTTTCCGACCGCGCAAGGCCGGGCAACCCCGCGAGTGTTGTTCTTTAGCACGACAATCGTACCGTCGGCGATCCCTTTTTTTATTTCCCGTGCGGACGCGTCTTCAAGTCGCGCGGCTTTCGTGATGAGTTTGTCAGGAAGTGTTATCATTTGATCTCCGGCGCCGCCTTTCTGTCTTTTTTTATTGTGATGAGCGTTTATTCATTATTCAGCAATGCCTTATTTCCTTAACCGCCTGTTTCTCGATCTCGTAAAGTTTGAACCGGAACTCTTTAAATCGTTGAGACAATTCTCTGTCAAACAGTTTCAGCACCTCTTCAAGCACACGCAGGGATTCTTTCCCGCGCTGCGTATTCGCCAGAAACAGGTCCGCAAGATCGTCTCTTGTTTTTTCGGAATCCGTACTTTTGGTCCCCACATCCCGGCCGGTATCCCTCGAATGGACAAGCTCTTCGAAATGCTCGTTACGCAGATCTTTGATGGCGGAAAAAACGCTGTGGCGAAGTTCTTTTAACCGCAAGGTCAAGACTTCATTGTTCGTTGAGAAACGAATGATATCCTCACATACCCGAACGCCTTCCATTACTCTGTTCAGATTCGCGTCAATAATTCTGTATACGCCCGTATCCATGATTTAGTCCATAAATAAAGTATTGCGTTTAGTTTTTAGTTTCTAGTTTTTAGTTTTCAGCATCACCCATTACTTTTTGACCCGACGTTTCAGGGCGGGGGAACCCCGCCCCCACTTGCCCCTCATTTTCTCGATGATCGCCGTCGTCGAAAAACCTTCCACGTACGGAATTATCCTCACCGACCCGCCGTTAGCCTTTACGTGCCGGGCCCCGACGACAGAACCCTCTGTCCAGTCTCCGCCTTTAAACAGGATACGCGGCCTCAGGTACCGGATGAGTTCTTCGGGCGTGTCTTCATGGAACAGTGTCAGAAAGTCCACACATTCCAGTTCGGCCAATACTTCCATCCTGGCCGATTCATCGTTGATCGGACGGCTTTCTCCCTTTAATCCGCGTACTGAATCGTTACTGTTGACTCCAACAACAAGAACGTCGCACCCGGATTTCGCGGCCCGCAGGTATTTCACATGACCCGCATGCAGAATATCAAAACACCCATTGGTAAACCCTATGGTCTTGCCGTTATCAGCAGCGCTCTTTAACGCCTCTTTCAGCTCGGCCCGTGTTTTGATCTTCGTCGTCATATGGCCTCTTCAACCAGTTTGCATAACGCATGAATGATCAAAATATGCGTTTCCTGCACACGGGCGGTATTATTCTCTCTCACGATTACCGGGATATCGGATAACCGCGATAGTTTCCCGCCAGATCTCCCGGTGAGACCGATAACCGTAATCCCTTTTTCCTGCGCTGTCCGAACGGCATCAAGAATGTTGGGAGAATTACCGCTTGTGGATATCGCGACGACCACGTCATTCGGACGGGCCAACGCGTCTATCTGGCGGCTAAATATTTTTTCAAACGCGTAGTCGTTGGCGGCAGCCGTTATATTTGAGGTGTTGGCGTTAAGGGCAATACATGGAAGAGCCTTCCTGTCTTTCTCAAATCTTACCATTAGTTCCGCGGCCATATGCTGGCTATCGGCGGCACTGCCTCCGTTACCGAAAACCATCACCTTACCGCCTTTCTTCAAACAGTCGGAGATCACCCCGGCAGCTTTAACAATAACGGCCACGCCTTCTGTATTGCCCAAAAACTCCGTTTTAACCCGTATGCTTTCTTTGAATATCTCTTTGACCTTATCGACCGCGTCCATATCTATCCCCTATCTGAAAGGAACCTCATGAGGTGATCCGGCGCCTTCTTCTGCCTCGCCCGCGCTGAACGGCAAACGCCCGGTGATCTTATTGACGCGCATTACCATAGTTATCTGCTCTTCAACCCCAAGCATCGTTTTTACTTTATTCTTGATCTCAGACTGGATCTCTTCGGTTAATTTAGGGATATTCGATCCGGCGTTGATCGTAACTTCGCTTACTATATTGATCCCTTTGCGGCCGAACGAAACGCGTGAACGCACATTGCTTATACCGGAGATCTCTTTCGCGGCCCGGTATATGTACTCCTCGATCGCTGCTATGGAGATCGTCACTTCGCCGTCAGGGTTCTGAAAGGTTATCTGCCGCCTCAAGCGTGTGTTTTTCGACACTCGAAACGGAAGAATAACAGCAGTGATCATCATTATCCCCCCGAAACTCATAAGGGCGATCTGATACGCGGCCGACCGCGAGATATTGCTTATCATTCCAGCCCAGTCTTCCGCGGGGACCAACGCGGAGGCCGCTATAACAAGCACCACGCCTATCGCAAAGAATAGAACCGAATAGAAAAGCGCCACCAGTTTTCTGATAAATGCCATAACTTCCTCCCTTTCTCTAATTTTCGTTTTTAGGGAAAAATTTTTCGATGTAATGCGTCGATATTTTTCCATTTTTAAAATCGGAATCCATCAATATTTTACGATGAAAATCAACCGTGGTCTTTATCGGCGCGGCTACAAACTCGTCGAGAGCCCGGAGCATTATCCTTATTGCCTCTTCACGTGTCGGAGCGTGGGATATAAGTTTCGCTATCATCGAGTCATAGAACGGAGGAATTGTATACCCCGAGTACACATGCGTGTCAACCCGTATACCTCTTCCTCCTGGGACATATAGAGATTCTATCTTGCCCGGACATGGGCAAAAATCATTTTCCGGATCTTCCGCGTTGATGCGGCATTCGATCGCGCACCCTTCAAACCGGATATCTTTCTGTTTATAGGGTAATTTCTGTCCCGCGGCTATCTTTATCTGCGCCTGGACCAGATCTATGCCTGTCACCATTTCCGTTACCGGGTGTTCTACTTGTATGCGCGTGTTCATTTCCATAAAATAAAATTTTTCTCCTTTAACCAGAAACTCCACAGTTCCCGCTCCCCGATACCCTACCGTTTCCGCGCAATGGACGGCAGCTTCTGCCATCTTCTTTCTCATTCCCCCGGTGATCGCGATCGACGGGGATTCCTCTATTAACTTCTGGTGACGCCGCTGAATGGTGCAATCCCTTTCTCCAAGATGGACCACGCCTCCGGCGCCATCGGCGAGTATCTGAAACTCGACATGCCGGGGGCTATCAACGTATTTTTCCATGTAAACCGCTGAGCTGCCAAACGCGGCTTCCGCCTCGCTTTGCGCGGTCATGAACGCCCCTATGAGACGCACATCGTTGTGGCAAACACGCATTCCCTTGCCGCCTCCACCAGCCGAAGCTTTTATAATGACCGGGTAACCGATCTTTTTTGCTTCCGTGAGCGCCGCTTCTTTCGACTCGATAAGCCCCTTGCTTCCAGGTATAACGGGTATCCCTGCCTTCACCATTCGTTCCTTCGCGGTCATTTTATCGCCCATGAGGCGGATGTTTTCCGGTGTCGGTCCGATGAAAACTATGTTGCAGGACTCGCATATCTCGGCAAAATGGGCGTCCTCGGCCAAAAAACCATAACCGGGATGAATTGCCTCGACGTCTGTTATCTCCGCGGCGCTTATCAGATTCGGGATGTTCAGATAGCTGCTGCTCGCCATTGCCTTGCCGATACAAACCGCCTCATCGGCAAACCGCGTGTGCAAAGAACTCTCATCCGCTTCGGAATGAACGGCCACTGTCCGTATGCCCAATTCCCGGCATGCCCGGATTATCCTTAGCGCGATCTCTCCCCTGTTAGCTATTAGTATCTTTCGGAACATGGTAACCTTTCGTCACGAGACATTACGCCGGTTCGACCAAAAAGATCGTCTGTCCAAATTCTACCGCTTCGGCATTCCCTACAGAAATACTCGCTATTTTTCCGTCAACTTCGGATTTCACTTCGTTCATCAGTTTCATCGCTTCGACAATGCACAGCACATCCCCTTTGCGCACCATGTCCCCAATCTGAACATAGGGGCTGTCGTCCGGTGCGGCCGATCGGTAAAACGTGCCAACCATCGGGGATTTCACCTCGATCAGGTTGCTTTTTTCGTCGGCCGGTTTCTGACCAGCATCCGCGGATGCCGCCAAGACCTCCCGCGCCGCCGGCATGACCGGGGCCATCTGATATTCCACACCTCCGGCAGGCTTCTTTATGAGCCTTATCCTGGTACCTTCTGTCTCTATTTCGATCTCTGAAAGATCGTTATCCGCCATCAACTGTATCAGTTCCTGTATCTTTTTGATATTCATAAGACTCCCTATCATGTTATTCGCTTTTTCCGCGATTTCCCGGCGCCTACGCTCTTTCTATGTATTCTCCCGTCCTGGTATCTATCTTCACAAGTTCGCCTTCCGCAACGAACAGCGGCACCTTTATGATCTTACCAGTTTCGAGAGTCGCCGATTTAGTGGCGCCGGATACGGTGTTTCCGCGAGCGCCGGGTTCGGTTCGAATGATCTTCATAGTTACATGCACAGGGGGAGTTACCGTCAGTATCTCCCCGTTAAAAACATTGGCGGTAATGGTCATATTGTCTTTCAAGTAATCGGCTACCTGTCCCATCTTTTCGGCGGGTATATGCGTCTGTTCGAACGTAGTCTCGTCCATAAAACAGTATCCCATATCGTCCTTGTAGAGAAACTGTATCTGCTGTTGCTCGATGTATACCTGTTCAAAGGTGTCGTCGGGTCTTAATGTCTCGGAAATTATCGATCCCGTCGCTACGTTCCTTAACTTGGCCCGGACAAAAGCCCCTCCCTTGCCGGGTTTATAGTGCCCGGCCGCAACAACCTCGTGAAGTTGGTTATTATACTTAATGATGGTTCCCTGCCGAAGCTGTTTCGCGCTTATCATCTCGTCAACACCTCAGATCCTTTCGAAGTTATGAGCAATGTGTCTTCCTTCCTTATGCCGCCCAATCCCGGGATATACAAGCCCGGTTCAATCGTTACTACCATGCCTTTTTTCAGCCTAACCGTCGACTCGATCCTAAGAAACGGCGGCTCGTGAATATCCAATCCCACACCATGACCAAGCCCATGATATATGTATTTGCCCAATCCGGCGGCGACAAAGGCCTCTTGCGCGCGTTTTGCCAGGGATCCGGCTTTTACCCCGGGCGCGGCGCGGCGGATCGCGTCGTCATGAACAAGATCGACGCATTTCCGCAGCTCCCGGATTTTGCGATTCATTCTACCCTTCACCCATATTCTTGTCAAGTCCGAACAATAACCGCGTTTGCGCACCCCAAAATCGAGGAGAGCATGTTCGCCGGCCCTGAGGCGGCGATCCGTCGGGACGGCATGCGGATCCTGAGTATTTACGCCCACAGCGGCTATTGTGGGGAAAGATAATGCCGACCCCCTGCCCCGTATATTCGCGTCGATCATCACCGCGATCTCCCGTTCGGTAACGCCCGGTAAGATCTTTCCCCGTACATCACGCCATATTTTTGCGGTTTCCCTGCCGGCGGCGCGAAGCACCGCTATTTCTCCGTCATCTTTTAAGACACGCATCGTATTAATGACATCCGGGGCCTGTACAGCTTTCCATTTCCTATTCGAGCGGAACAAGCTACAATATACAGAAACCGTTATGTCTTCCCTGTATATGCCCACTTTGCGGATCCGCCTCTTTCGGAAATACGCAGAGAGGTCTTTTAGCACGCGTCCGGCAGTAACATGAATACCCGTCCCTTCGAGCTCTCGGCGCGCGAGATTTTCGTTCATGCGGTCAATAAAATAAACGGGCGCTTCTTGAACCGAAACAAACAGCATGGCGCCTTCCGAAAAGAATCCGGTGAGGTACTCAATGTCATGACGTTTACTGACAACGACCCCATCAATTCCGGATCTCGCGACAGCGATAGAGACTTTTTTCAGGCGATCTTTGTATGTCATATCTGGATGTGCCGCGTTTACCTCGCGGCGTCCTTCCGATTCGCGATTATCGACAAGAGGCCTTTCAGTCCGAGACAATAACTGTTTCGTCCGAAACCGCTGATCTCGCCGGCGGCAACCGGCGCAATAAGCGACTTGTGCCTGAACTCCTCTCTCGCGTAGATGTTAGAAAGATGTACCTCGACAACCGGAACATTTTTCGCGCTTACCGCGTCTCTTATTGCCACACTGGTGTGAGTGTATGCCGCGGGGTTTATCAATATCCCATCGGCTCGGGAATCCCTGATCTTGTCCACGATATCGCCTTCGTGGTTTGATTGATAAAACTCGCAATCGGCGCCCTCTTCCCCTGCCACCCGCGATATCTCACCATTAATGTCCTCGATCGTATCGGTCCCATAGATATCGTTCTCCCTGGCTCCCAGAAGATCAAGATTAGGCCCGTGTATCACCAATAGTCTGGTCATCGTATCATCTCCTTTTTTTGAAAATTGTCCAGTGCAGGTAAATAATGCCGCCTGCAAAGCTGATAAAAAAAAGACCGAAAAGAAGAAGAAGACTGACGGCAAACGCGGAATCCCTCCCCACAATGGGGGAAAAGAACGCGAGTATCGCCCCCTCCCTCACTCCCAGGCCGCCTATTGAAGGTATCATGCTGATGAAGGTGACTACCGGCATCACCAGAAAAACGCTCCCCACCCGTATCGAGACTCCCATCGATAAAAAAAACATATACACAGTGATAAAATAGAGGCTCTGGGAAAACAAGGATATCACGAGGGCCCTCGTCACAACATCCGTCCTGTTGCGGTAATCATACACTATCTTGTACAGCGAATTCAACCGTTCTCCCGGCTTGCCCATTTTTAACCGGCCGAAGAAACGTTCCATGCGTAAAGAGATCTTTTCATGCGTCATAATAACAAAAAGCGCCACACCCAGCGCCAACAATGAAAAAACTATCGGTTTTATGAATGCTATCTGAAACCTTCCGCCGTCAACCACAAGCGCGACTGCCGCAAGGATCAGGAACGAATAGAGCCCTATGAGCCGGTCCATCATTACACTAGTATACGACCGTATCCGGTCTTCGCTGTTTTTTACGGAAAGATGCGCCTTCACTATATCTCCGCCAACAGCGGTAGGCATGAAATTATTGAAAAAATAGCCCAGATATGTCAACTGCATCGACTCCTTAAAGCTGATGTAAAGGTTCTCACCATGAAACACAGTTTTCATGCGATATGCCATCGCCGCCGAGTTGCAGACAAAAACCCCCAGCGCGACGATAATATACCGTTTATCACAGAATGCGATAGTCTCCAGGATGCTTTTCGCGTCCTTCCTCATGAACCATATCAGACCGCCAAGCAAACCAAAACTCACAATTATTCTTAAAGCTAATAAGCCCTTTTTCTTCAACCGCGCTCCTTGTTTTACCCCGTCAACGTATGAAACCACAACTTGCGTTTCAGTTCTTTCATGCACTCGCGGGCCGCATCTTCGCCCCGCGCCATAATGTACCGCGCGCGGTCGAAATCGAACTGATGTATATTCTTGAGCTCGGGTTTTATCACAACATTCGCTATCCCGGCCTGATATTCATTGAGTTCCTCGCCCATTATTTGAATGGATTGGACCAACGCCTTAAAAACGTTATCGATCTTTTCGTCCGATATGGAAAAACCCGGGTTGGTTGCCACAACAAAGGTCGCGCCCATCGCGTACGCGGCCTTTGTCGGAACGGAATTGCGTATTCCGCCATCGGCAAGCAATCTCCCATCGATCTCGGTCGATGAGAAAAAACCCGGCCACGAACAACTCGCCCGGACAATCCGTACGAGATTTCCGGACGTATGCACTAACTCCTCACCCGTCTCGATATCCGTGGTGGTCACCGCGAACGGTATCTGAAAGTCATTAAATCCCTTTCCATCCAACATCTTCGATATGATCTTCTCAAGTTTTTCGCCTTTCAAAAGCCCTGTCGAGTTTAACGAAAAATCCACAAGCCGCGATGAGCTAACCTTAAGAGCCGCGTCCTCAATGTCCTGAACCGGCACGCCCAGACAGTACGCCGCGCCCACCAGGCCGCCGATACTGCTGCCTACCATCATGTCAAACGGCATCTTCTCTTTTCCGAAATTCTTCTCAAGTTCTTTAAGAATGCCCACATTAGAGAGCCCGCGAGCGGCACCACCCCCGAGCGAGAGCGCTATCATCCTTTTTTTTAGCATCCTCATAAAAACCCCCCTTTAGAGGCATCTTGTCGTTTCGCGTTTCGCGTCTTGCGTTTCGCGCCAATACACAACGCATAACGCCGGACACACAACGCAGGACGAGATGTCGTTTCGCGTCTGACCTTTCAATCTGTGGACCGTGGACTATTGGCTATTAGCTCACAACAATACCCGCGTAACCAACGACGTCGGAACAGTCCCCTGTCACCTCGCCGCTGTCGGCATATTCAACTAACTCGGCCCGGCCCGCTCCTAATTCCCTCGCGGCGGCCAGCATCACCGTTACGGGAAGAACCCCGCACATCGATATGCCTTCATCCCTAACAATGTTGAAAAGCCCTTCAGCGTCCAGTTCCAGCATCTTTTCTATCGCCTGCCGATCCTTCACTCCCGCGGCCTCCCGCGATTCGTAATGTGTCATATCGCTTGACGCGATAATCATGACTTTTTTTCCGGCATCCTTGACGGACATAGCGACCGCGCGCGCGGCATCAAACAATTCGGAATAGATCCACCGCTGGACCGTTATGGGGACTATCAATGATCCGGGAGACGTCTTCTGCAGGAACGGAAGCTGAACTTCGATCGAATGTTCACCAACATGTCCCGCACGATCCACCCGAAAAAGCTCCGAATTACCTAACAACAACTCAACAAGACCGATATCAACGTTTATATCCCCCAACGGTGTGTGCCACGGCTCGTCACTCAAGGCAAAAGGCAATCCCAAACCGGTATGGCTCGGTCCCAGGATGATATATGTATCCTTTCGCTCCAACCGGGCATAAACTTTGCCCGCTATTCCCCCCGAGCACATATACCCCGCATGCGGCACCACCGCGCCGATCGCGTCCACTTTATCAACATCCCGCGGTATCATCGCGTAAAGATCCCTTTCAAGAGACCTCCGGTCTCCCGGATAGAAGCGCCCCGCGACAACCGGTTTTCTGCTCATCACTACCCCCTGACATTTAATTATAATACAATCGTCCGATTTTGCAAGGGGCCTCACGCCGCGCACCGCAAAACGAGCAAAACGACATCTCGTCCCGCGTTGTGTGTCCGGCGTTATGCGTTGTGTATTAACGCAAACCGCGAAACGCAAGACGCGAGACGCAAAACGACATCTCGTCCCGCGTTGTGTGTCCGGCGTTATGCGTTGTGCATTGGCGCGAAACGCAAGACGCGAAACGACATGGCGCGCTTGCAATAACACATATTTTGTGATACATTCGGTGCGTCATGAAAAAGATTTACTGGATAATTTTGCCGGCGGTGGTTTTCTTTGCGGGGTTCATGGCGATCTGTGAGCTTTTTGATTCCAAATTCGCAAACCTCACTATAGATTGGTTCGCGTTCTTCGCGGGGATATTTCTGGTCGCCGAAGGACTCTACAAGATACTGACATCAAAAACAGCCACACCCTTCAATCAGTTCCTCAGGTTCATACGCGTAGCGATCGGCACCTGTGTTTTCACCGTACATCTTCTGCAATTTACGCGTCTGTAGGCTGAAGGCTGATAGCTCTATTCCCTTGCCTTCCGGCGCTTTCCATGATAACTTTGTAGCCATGGAAAGACGCGCGACTTTCATGGTCATCCTTCTTATCTTTACCGCGGTGGTTGTCTGCTACGGCAACACATTGACCGCGGGGTTTATTTGGGATGATCAATTTTTGATCGGCAGGAACCCTATTATCCGCGCCCCGCTTTTGTCCTTTTACATTTTTAAACAGGATATCGTCAACTCCAGCGGCACCTTTACGATCTATTACCGGCCCCTTCAAATGCTTAGTTACGCGATCGATTATCGCGTATGGGGGATGAACCCCTTTGGTTTTCACTTGACAAATGTCCTGCTGCATTTCCTGAACGCGGTTTGCGCGTTTTTTCTTACAAAAAAACTCACCAAACGCGGTCCGATCGCGCTTCTTGCCGCCGTTTTT
>Ga0180007_10003783_pt1 | contig 16539 bp, 16 predicted proteins | sample MM_PC_MetaG_FD_121122 | JGI IMG/M metagenome (GOLD analysis project Ga0180007, IMG submission 121122) | Groundwater microbial communities from the Aspo Hard Rock Laboratory (HRL) deep subsurface site, Sweden - MM_PC_MetaG | ecosystem: Environmental > Aquatic > Deep subsurface > Groundwater... | reverse complement strand
ATGATTTTGCCCATCATCCGACAGCTGTCCGGGAGACAATTAAAGCTGTGAAACCCTTTTACAAAGATGGCAGGGTAATCGCTGTTTTTGAGCCCAGAACCAACACAAGCATGAGAAAATTTTTCCAGGATACCTATCCTGACGCTTTTCTGGATGCAGATCTGGTTTGTATCTGTGAACCCGGTATTAAGAAAAACATATCAGAAGAAGATAAATTTTCCATAAAAAAACTTGTGGCAGATATTGAACGAAGAGGAATTGAGGCATATTCCTTTGCAAACAGCGATGCAGTGATAACTTTTTTGATATCTGAATTAAAACACAAGGATCTTGTTTTAATAATGTCAAATGGTGGATTTGATAATATCCATGTAAACCTGCTTGAGAAAATTAAATGAAAAAAAGCGTAATACTTCGTATTCTTGGAATAGGAATGTTTCATGCCGTTTTATATTTATATGTTGTTCCTTTCATGATTTATCCAAAATTTGGTAATAACGGAATTAGATTTGCGGTTGTCGTTGCCATTATTGTTTCGATAGCTGTCCTGGGAACAATTCTAATAGAAAAAAAAATAAATAAAAGGAGAAAAAAATGAGTAAACTTGAGAAAATAGAGTGGGATCCCAAATATAGTGTTGATATCGAAGAAATAGACGCGCACCAGAAAAAAATGTTTGAATTATTAAACCAATTGATCGATATTCGGAAATCCGAACTCGATCCCAAAGATAGCATTAATATCATTTCTGAGATAAATGAATATAGTAAATTGTATTTCAGTACAGAAGAAAAATATTTGAAAAAAAAAGGGTATCCTGATTTTTTAGCCCATTCAAAAGTCCATCGTCAATTTATTAAGCATGCGATCAGTCTGCGGCGCGAGGTCTCGGAAGACATGTCCAATTTAACGGATGAGATGGTAATGGCTTTAAGAGACTGGTTGATTAATCACATCCTTACTTTGGATTCTTTTTATGTGCCGTTTTTAAGGATCAATACATATATAGAAGAATCAAAACAGAAAAATTAAACGGTATAGGCATTGAAACACATGGGGCCTGAAAACCAGCCTGATATATCATATAATCAAACGCCCGTCCTTTTTAAATAACAAACTGGGAAGAATATGATTCAATATGCGAAATTTGAGCTTGGTAATTTATTTGACCAGCATTTTTTTTCAAGCCTGGATTATTTTTTTGCCAGATCCCTGGCCAAAGCCTTTGATGAAAGGAATTCAATTGTTTTGTCATCCTGTGCACTGGTTTCCAAATTATTGTTTGAAGGTCATGTCTGTCTTGATCTGGCGCAACTGTCTGAATCCATACAGCCAGTATCAGAAACCAGTAATGATGTAATTAAATTTCCTGAATTAACATCATGGATAACCGCTTTAAAGAATTCTTCAATGGTTTCTGACACTATTCAAACGCCATTGGTATTGGATTCAGACCACAGATTGTATCTTTCAAAATATTATGATTTCCAAAACCGCTTGACCCAAAATATCAGCCAACGCATTTTTTTTAATCCTTCTGAGATTGATGAGGCAACCATTGATGAACTGCTGGAGCCTTATTTCACCAGGAGTGATACATCTCTCAAACATCAGGAAAATGCTGTAAAGCATGCCATAAAAAATCATTTTACGATTGTTTCAGGGGGACCCGGAACCGGAAAAACCTATGTCACGACGATCATAAAAAAAATATTCGTTTCCTATGCAGAAAAACATGCCTTGCCGATTCCTAAAATAGTGTGTGTTGCCCCGACTGGAAAAGCTGCATCAAAAATGGAACACGGCAGTACCATCCATTCAATTTTAAACCCATTAAAAAACAAGCCTGGATTTCATTTTAATAAAAATAATATGTTGCAAGTTGACATGATCATTATCGATGAAGCTTCAATGATTGATATTCTATTATTGACAAGACTTTTGGAAGCGGTTCCCATGACAGCCAAAGTGATCGTTTTAGGTGATCACCACCAATTGTCATCCATACAGGCCGGATCCGTATTTAGTGATATCTGCACGGCAAAAGGACTATTCGCCAACCTGTTTTTCCTTGATTATAATTTCAGGTCAAAAGGAAAAACCGGAATTGAAAATTTATCAAAAGCGATCAATGATAATGATGCGAAAGGTGTTGAGGAAATATTAACATCCGGACGGTATCCGGATATTGTATTTGAGGGCCTTAAGTCGAACAGACTGATTGACAGCCCTGTGAATCAGTTTATCTTAAAAGGGTATAAACCCTTCTTGACTGCGGACACAGTTGAAGAAGCACTAAAGGAGCTGGATGATTTTAAAATATTGTGTGCCCATAATTCTGGTGAATACGGAACATTACCAATTAATCATCTTTGTGAAAAAATTTTGCGGGCAGGGAATAATTTTGATATAAAAGATGAGTACAGAAAGATCATCATGGTAAAGACCAATGATTATAAAAGAGGACTGTTTAATGGAGATACGGGCATTGTTCTTGCGACAAAAGAGGGGGGGGGAAATGCTTTTTTTAAAACCGTGGACAACACTATAAAACGCTATCGTGCTTCAGATCTTCCCGATTCTGACACAGCATTTGCAATAACGATCCATAAAAGTCAAGGATCTGAGTTTAACACGGTTTTAATGATACTTCCGGATAAAGCTTCACCCGTTGTGACGCGTCAACTGCTATACACAGGTATTACACGGGCAAAGAAAAAAGTGATTGTTGTTGGAGACATAAATATTATTAAAAAGGCCATAACCGTTTCTGTAAAAAGAAATTCAGGTTTATCCGTGTGTCTGGATAAAGAAATTTTAAAATAATTTGAAATAAATAAGAAAGAGAATATTTTGAAAAAAAATCAAACAATTCCCGAAACCATCTGGCAGTTTTTTTGTTCAGTAAAGCTTGCCGTTTATATGCTTGTACTTCTTGCAGGGTCATCCATTATCGGTACTATTGTTCTTCAGAATGGGACCCCGGCGCAATACATAAGAGAGTATGGCGAATCATTTTACAATCTGATTAAGGTATTCAATATTGACGATATGTACCATGCCTGGTGGTTCTTAGGCTTGCTGGTCATCCTGTGTCTTAATATAGTTGTATGCTCAATTGATAGGCTTTCAACGACCTGGAAAATTATTTTTCCTAAAAAATTTAAGTTTAACCCGGAAAGATTTCGAAAGCTCAAAAACCTTGAACGGTTTATTGCCAATAAAGAGACGTCGTCAATGTCCAAAGATGTTGAACGCTTTTTATCCAAAACCGTGGGACGTGTTATAAAAGAAGAAACCCAAACCGGAATGATCCTGTATGCTGAAACGGGAAGGTGGACGAGAATGGGTGTATATTTTGTTCATTTAAGTCTCCTGTTACTGTTGATTGGTGCATTGATCGGGTCGATTTTCGGGTTCAAGGCCGATATGAATCTGGATGAGGGGGCAACATCCAATACAGCCTTTATGTCGAAAAAAAGAGTACCCATACAATTGGAATTTTCCGTCAGGTGCAATGATTTTGATGTGAAATTTTATGATACGGGTGCTCCGGAAGAATTCACCTCAAATCTTACCATTATTGAGAATGGCAAAGAAAGCTTTACCAAAGATATCCGTGTCAATCATCCACTCAGGTATAAAGGCATTAATATTTTCCAGTCTTCATATGGTTCAGGTCAACCAGACAGCGTTGTTTTTGATATTATCAGGCAGTCTGATAAAAGCGTTATAACCCGTACCGTTAAAGTGGGGGATGAAATTGAATTGCCGGAAGATCAGGGCTTATTTAAGCTTGAGGGGTTTTTACCCCATTTCGATTTCAGGGGAAATAACCTTGGAGCAGCATTTATCGGAAGGATAACTCAAAAAGGCGGCAAGGATGTCCAGGTTGCGCTTCCCATAAAATTCCCAACCTTTGATAAAATGCGCAAAGGCGCGTTTGCATTTGTTGTTAAGGAATTTAAAGAAAAGTATTATACGGGTCTCCAGATTACAAAAGATCCTGGGATATGGTATGTATATTCAGGATTTATTTTAATGATCATAGGATGCTGGATCACTTTTTTCATGTCTCACCAGTCATTTTTTGTTGAAATCGAAAAAAATACTGACAACAGCTCAAATATCAGTATTTCCGGTACTACCAATCGAAACAATCAGGGGATGAAACTTAAAATTCAAAAAATTGTAACAAAATTAAAGGATATATAATTCTTATGAACAGTTCCTTAGCACTATCTTCGGCAACGTTTATTTATGCACTGGCATCGGTTTTTTATATCGGATCATTTGCCTTTAAAAAACAATTCCTTGCACGACTTGGCTTTATTATTCTTGTCTTGGGGTTTTTTGACAATACCGTTGGGATTATTTTACGGTGGATTGAATCTTATCAGATGGGTTATGGACATGCCCCCTTTGCCAACATGTACGAATCCCTGGTGTTTTTTTCCTGGACAGTCGCCATCCTTTATATTTTTGTTGAACTCAAATACAAGGAAAGCATTATCGGGGTGTTTGCAACGCCCCTGATATTTCTTGCCATTGCATATGCGTCTCTTTCTCCTGATATCAACAGTAAAATAACCCCCTTAATCCCTGCATTGAAAAGCAATTGGCTCATTGCCCATGTGATTGCCTGCTTTTTAGGATATGCAGGCTTTGCCGTGGCTTTCGGGTTCAGTATCATGTATTTTGTAAAACCTGGAACCACTAATACCACATCTATCTTTGCAAAGCTCCCGTCATTGGATCTCATTGATGAATTAACATATCAAATGGTGGTATTTGGATTTCTTTTTCTGACCATTGGTATTATTACCGGTGCTGTCTGGGCCAATTCGGCCTGGGGCACTTATTGGAGCTGGGATCCTAAAGAAACCTGGTCTCTTAATACCTGGATCGTTTATGCAATTTTCATGCATTTAAGAATGATGCGGGGGTGGTATGGCAAAAATCTTGCCTGGGTATCCATCATCGGTTTTATGGCGGTCATCTTTACTTACTTTGGTGTAAACTTTCTGCTCAGTGGACTTCACAGCTACGCTTAATCATTTCGGTCATCTCTGGCAGTGTCTTAATTTGTCTTGACAAGAAAACAAGATATTAATATAGATTAACGCTAAATATGGTCGGTATTGCAGGACGGCTTAGAATTGCTGTCTGCAAAGAAAATAATTCAGAATAGAGCCTGTTCAGGTTTTATTCTGAATTAAATGGTTAACGTATCATCAACATTTTAAATTGATGGAGTTTTCATGAGCAGAATAGAAAACAAAGCTGAAAATGGTTCAACGGAGAGTGCAGGGGAAGGCACTGCCGGAGAAGAAAAAGATGACAAGGGTTTAGGGCTCGGAATCATCTTTTTTATTGTTGCATTTGTTGCATGCTTCTTGTCCGGTACGCTGCTGTTTCCCAAATTGCTCTATTCAAAAAAAGAGCAGCCTTTTAACTTTGATCACGCCCTTCATGTCGGTGAAGCAGGAGATTGTGAATCCTGTCACTTTTTGAGGGAGGACGGCACTTATGCCGGTATGCCAAAACTTGCCAAGTGTCTTGATTGTCATGCAGAGGAAGCATTGGGCGAGACAGAAGATGAAGCAGTGTTTGTTGAAGAATATGTAACAAAGGAAAAAGAAGTTCCTTGGTTGGTGTATTCAAAGCAACCTGATTGTGTCTTTTTCTCCCATGCGGCGCATTTGAATGGCAAAAAACCAATGAAGTGCGATACGTGTCATGGTCCTATTGGTGAGTCAACTTCTTCACGGACATACGAAGAGAACCGGATCACAGGTTACAGTCGTGATATCTGGGGTAAAAATATCTTTGGGATTAAAAAACATTCCTATGATCGGATGAAGATGGATGATTGCGCTGAGTGTCACAAAAAGGAAACCGGTGAGCAAGGATCTTGTTTCCAGTGTCACAAATAAGAAACCTAAAACACAAGAATTCAAAACCTTTATAGAGGAATAATTTATGAAAGTTGACAGAAGAAGCTTCTTGGGATTGGGACTTGGCGCAGCTGCTGGTATTGCAGTTTCCCCTATCGGGATAAAACTGACAGATGATTCTTCCATCTGGACCCAGAATTGGCCTTGGACTCCTGTCCCGGTTGACGGAGAAGTAACATATGAAAGTTCAGTCTGCAGCCTTTGTCCGGGCAGTTGTGGCATCAGCGTACGGAAGATAGGCGACAGACCCGTTAAGATTGAAGGACTGGCTGAATATCCTGTAAATCACGGTGGCGCATGTCTCCATGGGATTGCCGGCCTGCAGTATCTGTATGACCCTGCCAGGGTAAAAACCCCACTAAAGAAAAATGGTGATAAATTTGACAAAATTTCCTGGGATGAAGCCATTGGCCTTGTTGTTGATAAACTTGCAGATATCAGAAAAACAGGATCGCCTGAGAAACTTGTCTGCATAGCCGATAAACAACATGGATCGGTTTCAGGGTTGTTTAAACGATTGCTCAAAACATTTGGCTCTCCCAATTTTTACGCCATGCCAAATCTTGAATCCTATCTTGAATTGACAGCGGCAGCGATTCATGGGGAAGGGCAAACCATTGCGTTTGATCTTGAGAATGCAGACTTTGTCTTAAGTTTTGGTGCCGGGATCATAGAAGGCTGGGGATCCCCTGTAAACTGTTTTAAAGCAAATGCATCCAGAAAAGAAAGACACGCAACACTCTATCAAATTGAACCGCGTCTATCCAATACTGCCGCCAGTGCTGATAAGTGGATACCCATAAAACCGGGGACCGAAGCAGATCTGGCGCTTGGGTTGTGTGCGGTTATCTTGAAAAATAATCTGTTTGACAGCTCGGTAACAGCAAATTTTAAAGGTGGATTAAACAAACTGAATGCTTTGCTTCAAAAGGATTATGCGCTTTCAAAAACAGCTGCAATTACCGGTATTAAGGAATCGGACATTGAAAAAACCGCTGTTTCCTTTGCCAAAGCGAAAATGCCCCTGGCAATTTTTGGTAAGGGTCGCGGTGATGGGGCTCAAAGTTTAAAAGAGCTTGTTGCGGTTCACACATTGAATTGCCTGGTCAATAATATTAATAAAAAAGGCGGTGCTTTTGTTCAGCCGAAAACCAATTACCTTGAGTTTACGGATGAATCAATGGACAGTATAGCTGACCAGGGTTTTGCAAAACCGAAAACCGGAAATAATGTGAATCAGCTTGTTGAAAAGATAAATGCATCATCCCAGCCTGTTGCTGAGGCGTTGTTTGTTTACAATGCAAATCCATGCTATTGTCTGCATGATCCCAAGACGGTCAAACAGGCAATAGGGAAAATTCCCTTTGTTGTGAGTTTTTCTTCATTCCTTGATGAAACGGCTATGGAAGCAGATGTTATTCTGCCATGCCATACCTTTATTGAACGACTTGAAGATGTTGTTTCCTGTGCCGGTATTGCTAAGACGGTTGTAGGACTGACAAAACCCATGATCAAACCTGTATTTGACACAAAAGACCCTGGTGATGTCATTATTCTTATTGCAAAAGCATTGGAAGACAGCGTTGCCCGGAACTTTGAATGGGAAACATATGAAGCGTGTCTTGAACAGGTTTCTGCCGGTATCTGGGATTCTTTATCAGAAAACGGGCATTCCATCATATCCGAAGGTATCCCTTCCGGATCAGTTGCCGTTGATGTCTCTTTTCTTGCCAATAACCCTGCAACGGTTCAGGCCCAGGGAGATTTTGAGCTGACACTGATTCCCATTGACAATATGAAATTGGTCAGTGCAGGAATTGCTGCCTCACCATTTGCCATTAAAACCGTTTCAGATAAAGTGTTAATCGGCAAGGACAGTGTTGTGGAAATTAACCCGTTAACTGCCAATGGCCTGACAGATGGCGGGGCAGCAATACTGACCACGCCGACAGGCACGGCCCGGGTAATGGTTAACTTTAATGAAGGCATTATGCCGGGAGTTATCGGAATGGTTGAAGGCCTTGGTCATACCTTTGACAATAAATATGTGTCAAACAAGGGGTTCAATGTAAATGAGTTAATCGGCCCGGTAATTGAATCTGGTTCAGGACTGGATGCTGCCTTTGGAATCAAAGCAAAAATTTCCAGGGCTTAAAATTCAAGGATAAATTGCTAAAGAGGTTCTTAATGAAACAAGAAAATAATAAAGCACATAAGTTCGGAATGGTTATTGATCTGGATAAATGCACAGGATGTGGTTCCTGCATGGTTTCGTGCATGTCAGAGAATAATGTTCCGTTTAAGGAGGATGAATCCAATAAAAAGGATAGCATCACCTGGATGCGTGTTTATAAATTGACCAATGGAAAATCCTTTCCTGATACTGAAGTCGTATATATGCCAAGGCCTTGTCAGCACTGCGGAGGCAAAGGGAACCATGGTCATTCGCCCTGTGTTTCCGTTTGCCCGGCCACAGCAACAGACTACGGCTATGATACCGGAATTGTCAGTCAGATTTATACACGCTGTTTTGGATGCAGATATTGCATGGGGGCTTGTCCCTACCATGCACGGTATTTTAACTGGTGGGATCCCGAATGGCCCAAAGGTATGGAAAACTACCTGAGTCCCAATGTATCTCCGAGAATGAGAGGTGTCGTGGAAAAATGCAGTTTCTGTTATCACAGATACCAGGCTGCAAGGAGTGAGGCATATGCAGCAGGCAACAAGGATGAGATTGCTGAAGAAAGTTATCAGACCGCCTGTACCACGGCCTGTCCTGCCGGTGCCATTGTATTCGGAGATCTTAATAATCCTGACCATAATGTACACAAGATTGTTAAACCTGATCCTCACCCGGATTCAAGAAACAAGCATGTTGTCGGAAAATCAAGAAATCCAAAAGTTTTCAGGCTACTTGAAAGACTTGGCACCAATCCGAAAGTTTATTATCTTTCTGAGCGGGAATGGGTAAGAAAAGCAGGTGATAATTATCTGGATGGCGAATGGGATAAAATTAAGAATTATCATGGGTCTTCATCCCATGGTTAAGTGATCCAAAACCTTATTTAGGAGCGAATAAATATGGATTCTGCATTAATACCTGAAGGCGCAAAACGCTGCTCTTTTCCAAAGTTTATCATTGGAATAGTCATTGTTGGTGTCGTACTTCTCTGGGGCGTTTTTGCCATGGGCCTGATCTGGTGGAAAGGCCTGAACCAGACCAATATGAATGATTACTACGGGTTTGCTCTATGGATCTGGGCTGACCTTGCTGTTATTGCTGTTGGTGGAGGTGCTTTTTTTACAGGGTTGTTAAAATATATTTTTAAGATCGACGAGCTGAAAAATATTATTAATTTTGCCGTTATCATCGGTTTCATATGCTATAGTTCAGCCTTGTTAATTCTTGCCATTGATATTGGACAGCCGCTTCGCGGATGGTTTATTTTCTGGCATGCCAATGTACATTCAATGTTGACGGAAGTGGCTTTTTGCCTGTCTGCTTATTTTGCGGTATTGACCATCGAGTTTATCCCCAATATTCTTGAGAACAGGCAGGCCAATCGAGTCCCTTTCTTCCATCATCTTGCCCATAATATGCATGGTGTAATGGCTGTATTTGCAGCAACGGGCGCCTTTCTTTCCTTTTTCCATCAAGGATCACTTGGCGGAGTTGCAGGGGTGATGTTTGCCCGTCCGTTTGCCGTCAGAGAAGGATTGTTGATCTGGCCCTGGACATTTTTTCTGTTTACATGGTCGGCAGCAGCCTTTGGCCCCTGTTTTACCCTTTTGGTAACCAGGATTACAGAGGCGGTTACCGGTAAAAAACTGGTCAAGGATAATGTGGTTCATCTGCTGGCTAAAATATCCGGATGGATGATCATCACCTACATCATTGCCAAGATTATTGATACGATTTACTGGGCAACGGTAACGGCGCCAAGTCTTGGATTTACCTTGAGCCATTTTTACACAAACAATAGTTTTTACGGATACTGGATACTGATTACTGAGATTGTGCTGTGCGGTGTTGTTCCGGGTATTATCCTCATCATGAAGTCGACCCGGGAAAATCCCGCGCTGCGTCTGATTGCCATTGTTCTCGGAGTCATTGGTGTCTGCCTGAACCGGTGGGTCATGGTGCTTCAGATCATGGCAATTCCCGTAATGAGTTTTGATACCTGGGCACTTTATTTTCCAAGCTGGCAGGAAATTGCTACAACCGTTCTGCCCATTGCCTATGGAATCATCCTGATCTCAGTTGCATATCGTTATCTTCCGGTATTCCCCCAGGAAAAAGAACTTAACTCGGTAGAACCGGTTACAGAGGCAGAATAGGCCTTTTTGTATAAAGGAGAAACATTATGTTTCCATTTTGTTTTGAATGGGTATGGGACATGGCTCACGCCATCTTCTTTGGTGGATTCTGGTATGCCATTTCCATCCTTGGTGCCGGAATGACATTCTGTATTTTAAAGGCAGCTTATGACACCATGAAGGATAGCGGAACCTCTCATCATTAGACTGTGATTTTTATAGTATAGGTTTTTATTTTGAACAATGCGCATTATGATGACTTGTCTTAAACATCATCATAATGCGTTTTGTATTTTTACGCAGGGATTAAATCTTCAGGAAAAACGGTTCAGACCTGAATCAAAGGCTATTTTTTTTTGCCGGCCAGCACCCAGGCGATCGACCAGGCAACAATGACAGGTATAACCCCATAGGAAATATACGCTACAAGATTATCATTCCATGGCTTCAGGTAAAGGGCTATGGCTATGGGATAAACAAGGGAGAGCACAATACAGAACCGGATTTTTGCAGAAAGTTTTTTCAGCATCTTTGGCGAAGAAGACTTTTTTACCGGTTCACCCTTAAAAAACCTTGGCAAAATTAAGATACCGGTGATCAGCAGCAATAAAACAAGAATCTCACTTATCCCGGTCATGAAACAACTCCCTCAATAATCTGGTAGCGGGTTAAAGTAATAATTTATTTCAAATATTACCCAATTTGTCAATGAGATTTAAATTTCAGCTTTTTCTTGTTTTATGGAAAAAGGGATGGTAAATTTGAGCCAGTCATTACATATTACATACTATGTGATAGTGAAATTCTGTGCAGCTTCAAAACCAAAGCGCAGGAAGAATTCTCAAATGTATAAATGATGTGTGGAGAAAAAAGAATGAAATTCTGGCCAGAGAAACACGCCGCACGAATTGAACAACTGATTCAACAGCATTCCCATAAGGGCGAGTATGCTGTTTTTGATGCCGATAATACCATTTGGAATCATGATCTTGAAGAAAGCCTTCTGCCCTATATGGAAAATAAAGGGCTTTTGAGCCGGCACACCATTGATCCATCCCTTCATATCATACCGTTTCACCCTGATGATACCCTGCTTTCTTATGGATATAAACTCTATGGTATTGATTATAAAATTGGATACCCATGGTTTGCCCAGGTTTTTTCAGGCTTTACGCTCAATCAGCTCAAAGAACAGGCAGATGAATTGTTTGCACTCAATGGGAAAATGATACCCTGCAAACGATGGGAAAATGATCAACTGGTCGATTCTGTTATCCGGTCACCCCGTATTTATCCTGCCCAGCGAGAATTAATCAATACCCTGCATGAGAATAAGATTGAAGTATATATTATAACGGCAGCCCTTGAAGAATTGACAAGGATGATTGCTTCTGATCCGGCTTACGGACTCCATATTAAACCTGAAAATGTGATCGGTGTCTCCTGTCTGCTCAAGGACCGGAAGACCAGGGAAGTGACCTTTGCCCGCAGACAGATTTTAAAGGGCCATTTCTGGGATAAGGTTTTTACAAAAACCGATCAGTATGCCATGGAAGTCACCCCTTACATCCTGAGTCCTGATACCCTATATGGCGGTAAACTTGCAGCACTTAAAGAATATATACATCCCATAAAAATGCCAATTCTCGCAGCAGGTGATTCTGCAAGCGATCACTTTTTGCTGTTCTGTTCGGATTATCAGAAGGGTGGTATAAAATTGTGGGTTAACCACGGGGAAGACGCGTGGCATGCCACACAAAAAGAATACCACAAGAGGGCGGAACAGGAAAAAGAACTGGGTTTTGATGCCACGGCAGACAAGAATTGGATCATGGTATATCCAGAGGATCTGGGCTTAGTGGCTTAAAGCAGGTTTCAGGCTATCGGGCAGTGGGATAGCCTGAACCTGTAGTACGTTAAAAATGACTTGATCCATCCCAGCAGTGAGTGCACAATCTGTTTTTGGTAAGACCAATAGCTTGAACCAGATCTTCTATTTTCTGATACGTTAAACTATCAAGATTGAGCCGTGCTATGATTTTATTGACCATGGCTGTGTGTTTTTTCGAGCCATCCTTTGCATAGTCTGTCAGGTCTGTGTTTTCAATCCCTTCTATTTCATAAATGGCTTTCCGACCGGCTAAATCCAGGGTTGATCGAGATGTTGAAAAATTCAGAAACTCACATGGATAAATAAGACACGGGCAGGCAATTCTCATATGAACCTGTTTTGCACCGTATTCATACAAAAGCTGGGTATGGTCCTTTAGCTGAGTTCCTCTGACGACGGAATCATCACAGAATATGATCCGTTTTCCCTGGATAATTTCTTTAACAGGGATCAGTTTCATTCGAGCCACAAGGTCCCTCATTTCCTGATTCTGGGGCATGAAGCTTCTGGGCCAAGTCGGGGTATATTTTACATAGGGCCTCATATATGGAATTTTGCTGTAATTGGCAAATCCGATGGCATGACCGATTCCTGAATCAGGAATACCGGCAACAAGATCAGCATTTTTTGTTTCCCTTTTTGCAAGGGCTGTTCCACAATTATATCGGACTTTTTCAGTATTGATCCCCTCATAGGATGATGCCGGGTATCCGTAATATACCCATAAAAAAGAACAGATCTGCAGTTCTTCACCCGGGGGTTGAACCTGTTCAATACCCTCTTGCGTCATCAGGAGGATTTCGCTGGGTCCGACATAGTATTCCGTCTCAAAACCAAGATTTGAAAATGCACTTGATTCAGAACTTGCCGCAAATGCATCCTCTCGTTTTCCGATGATAATGGGGGTTCGCCCCAGTCGGTCTCTGGCCACAAAAATACCAGAATCCGTTAAAACCAGCATTGAACAGGACCCTTTAATCTTTGTCTGAGCGTTTAAAATGCCTTCCTTAAAAGAATCTTTCTGGTTAATGAGAATGGCCACAAGCTCTGTGGGGTTGATATCCCCCTGGCTTGTTTCGGCAAAGTGGATATTCTGTGAAAATGCGTTTTGGGTCAGTTCATCAAGGTTTGCAATTCTACCAACAGTCACCACTGCGAATTTTCCAAGGTGGGAATGAACTATGATGGGTTGGGAATCTGTGTCACTGATAACGCCTATCCCCATCTTCCCTGGCATTTTGTCAATATCTGATTCGAATTTTGATCTGAAATATGCATTTTCAAGACTGTGAATTGTCCGATGAAATCCGTCTTTATCCACAGTTGCCAAACCACCGCGTTTGGTTCCAAGATGTGACAGATAATCAGTTCCATAAAACAGTTCTTTGTTACATTCAAGCTTAGAAGCACAACCGAAAAAACCGCCCATAATGTTTTTTCCCCATTTTCAATAAATAATCCTCTTCTCATTCCCATGCCAAGAGGATCAACTAATAATTATTATTAAAAATGTCAAACAAATAAATTTTTTAACATGCCTGATTTTCCCAGAAAACTTCAGGAATTGTTTTCATGGATAACAATCTGGTGAATAAATCGCCCCATGATAGGTAATATAATTTTTTGCTTTTCTATATGGGGAGAATGACCGCAGTCATCAACAAGATATGATTTGACATGCTTTACATGATGTTCAATGGACTCAATCTGTTTTACGGTTCCATACTGATCGTTTGTTCCCTGGATGGCCAGCATGGGGATATCAATCCGGCTTAAATATTTTTCAATATTCCAGTTCATAAAACCAGGTGCAAGCCATACATCGTTCCACCCTCGAAAGGCATTATCCGTGTTTGCTCCATGATATTTTTCAAGGCGTTGTTTTAAATCATGGTGTTCATAATGAATTTTGGCCTGTTGTATACTCTCCACTGACTTTTGTTCGCAGAAAACATGGGCTGCAAGTGTGATCAATCCTTTCAAGCCCTTTGCCTGTCGGCTGCCGCTGAAGATTATCCCAATGGAACCGCCATCTGAGTGCCCGATCAGGATATAGGTATTGATGCCTGCTTTTTTGATAACGTCCGGCAGTATGCGCAAGGCCTCTTTGTGCATGAAATTTATTTTCCAGGGAAGCGGACAAGGGTCGGAACTGCCGTATCCCAGTCTTGAAAAAACCAGGGCAGGGCACTCTGTATAGCGGGACAGGTTTTCAGGAAAGTCTTTCCACATCCTGACACATCCAAGGCCTTCATGCAAAAAGATCAGGGTTGGCCGGTTTTTTTTCTCTTTCCCATGCCATTGTATCTCGATTTTCTGGAAAATCAGTTTTAAAAAATCTGTCATATTTTTATGGTATTATGGTTGATTTTATCTGGTTAATGGATCGTTGGCCTTTATTTTTTCATTAAAGTGTCATAGGCGTTTTGGATTTCTATAAATTTTTTTTTAGCAAGAACACAAAATTCTTCACCCAGATGGGATAATTTATCTGGATGGTATTTTTTTATGGCTTCCTTATATGCAGATTGAATTTCCTTTTTTGATGCAGTGGGGTTAATACCAAGAATTTCATATGGTGTTTGAAAGGGTTTAGATGATGCGTTTTCTTGATTGGCTGGCCCATTTGTCTGCCGTTTTTTTTGATCTGATGAAAAATTTTCATGGGACTGGTTTGAAGACTGCTTAAACGGTTTTTTTTTAAACAGAAAATTGGGCAGTCGTCCATATCGTATCAGATAATAAATGGTTCCGAGAACAACCCCATCATCAATCCAGCCGACAAATGGCAATAATAGATCCGGGATAATATCCACCGGGCTTATCAGATATAAAAGGCCGAATATAATTAAACCGATTTTTAGATAAAAATTCAATTCATTATGCCCTGTTTAGTACATCAATCATGGTATACAGCCGTTTGGACCTGTCAGGTCCGGCAAGTTTGTCATTTAGGAAAATAACAGCATCAAAGGTGCCGCTCGCATAAATATCCCTTCCATTGATATTGTGTTTGAATTCAAAAAAGGCTGACCCGTCTTTTGCAGTTAAAGTATAGGTATGCCATCCATGACCGGTCAGGTGCTCTTTGGGGATCTTCCAATCTTTTTCCTGCAGTTCAGGGTCTCTTACCATTTTGATGTCATTGACATCAAAATCAGTTCCCAGTTGATTAAAGTATCCGACCATTGCCCTGGCAGTGCCTGATGTGTCTGCTTTTCCTTTCTGGTGGCTTTCTACAACGTTAAGCGTGTACCCTTTAAAAAGATCAGGAAAGGTGTTTGCCGCATATTCCATCATGGCCTGAAACCCGACAATCTGTTTGGCCATATTGGGGGCAATGACAGCCATTATGGAGGAGTTAACCACAATCTGCTCAAGTTGTTCCATGTCTCCGCCCGTGGTTCCCATGACAAAGGGTATCTGGTTCTGGGCATAAAAAAGAGCATTTTTGTGAACTGCCAGAGGATGCGTATAATCAATGGCAATAAAAGAGGCAAAATATGATTGGATCTCCTGAATTCGTTTATCCCGGGCATCTGGTTTGACAAGTTCAAAACACATTGAATCAATTGTAAGGGTTTTGTTTTCAATTTCCTGGCCCGTAAGAGAAAAGGGAAGGACATTAAACCTGACATCCTTGATGGCGGCGGCGGCTATTGCGCTGGCAACCTTACCTGGCAGGCCATTGATCATGATATCTATTTTTTTCATTTTATATTTTCCCTTGATATATCTTGGACAAGCCTGGATAACCGGGGAAGTTTGCTTGTCTTTAAATTTTTAATAATGTGTTTTAAAGATTTTATTGCATCTGGAATATAGAGTTCAAATTGTTTTTTTTGTTTAACCAAACTTAAAAAACTGAAAGCGCCAAGAACTTGCAGATTCCGTGTCAAACAGCAATACTGATACGATTCTAAAAAAAGTGGACCTTCGTCTGGTTTCAATTTTAATTTTTCCATGGTATACTGCAAAAGATCATTTTTTATTTGATCACTAAGATGAACATAAGGGTCAATCAGTAAAGATGCCAGGTCATATTGCAATGGTCCTATCCTTGCTGCCTGAAAATCAATAAAAAAAGGACGGTCTTTTGTTATCATAATATTTTTTGACTGCATGTCACGATGCATTAATCCTGTGAATCCATTTTTCAGCGCATGGTCTGCGATATGATCAAATTCTTGTGAGAATTCATGAAGACGGACCTCTTGGTTTAAATAGCCCTGAATGAATGCGGTCATAAAATAAAGGCATTCTTTTTCAACGATCAGTTTTTTTGAATAGGTTTCAGTCTGGCATGTCCATTGTCTGTTAAAGCCTTGAAATCCTTTGAAAGAAAAATCAATTAAACAGTCAATCACTTTT
>Ga0180007_10003782_pt1 | contig 16542 bp, 14 predicted proteins | sample MM_PC_MetaG_FD_121122 | JGI IMG/M metagenome (GOLD analysis project Ga0180007, IMG submission 121122) | Groundwater microbial communities from the Aspo Hard Rock Laboratory (HRL) deep subsurface site, Sweden - MM_PC_MetaG | ecosystem: Environmental > Aquatic > Deep subsurface > Groundwater... | reverse complement strand
TGCCTGTTTGAGCTTTGGGGTAAGGAAGATGCTTGGCTAGAAATTCCAGTTGATCTTCATTTAAAACATCAGTACTATATGTTAAAGGCAGGATAATCACCTCTTTTCTCTACTCAAGAAAAGGGTATCCTGCCTTTTAATTGCTTGTCAACTTAAAGCTAATTTCCTCTTAAGTGGACTTTTGAAACGGGTTCGGTCTCACTATGCAATGTATAATGCACACATGTCAAGGCAAGAATCAGAAAGACCTATACAGGAAGGTATTATTCCTGTACCAATTGGAGATGAGGTTATTACCTACAAAGGAAGGATGATTGAAATTGTTACCCAACAAATGAGGGTTGGTTCAGAGGAAATTGTTTATGAAAAAGCAAGGAGGTCCCCAGGAACGAGGTTATTAATAACTTCTCCCAACCACAATATACTTCTTACCAGAGAGTATAGGGATGAAATTGGAGGATGGGATTATAGATTACCAGGAGGCAAGGTATTTGATTCTTTAGAAGAATATAGCGAAGCAATAAAAAATGGTGTAAATCTGCTTGAAAAGTCAAAGCAAGCTGCTCAAAAAGAAGCGCAAGAAGAAGTAGGTATTAATGCTGAAGATATAACTCACTTATACACTTCTAAATTAGGTGCTACGGTGGAATGGGATCTGTATTATTTTAGAGTAAATTTACCAACAGAAGAGTTAGGTGAGCAAAAGCTTGAACCAGGAGAAAATATCCAAGTAGGATGGTACAGCCCAACCAATGCCTTAAGGCTCGCTTTAGATGGTAGTTTATCCGAAGACCGCAGTGTAGCAGTCCTTATGCGGTATATCCTTAATCGACAGTCAGTGATTGAAAACGAAGATACTAGTAAGCAAGTTGGTCAAAAACTCATTGACTTAATACAGCAAGCAAATCTTAACACTTTAAGATTACGTAGAAGAAATCTTGTTATGCTGGAGAATATCGAATCCGTCATAATCGTTGGTTCATCATTTGTTGGAAAAACTACGCTTGTAGCTGTTATAAGAGAGGCGGTAAATGATGATCCTGACACTTTTGGGCAATTGCGTATTCCGAAGAGGATAATTACGCGTCCTCAAAGACAAAATGACAATCTAATTGAAAACGAATTCCGTACTTTAGATGAATTTAGGGAGATGGTAGCAGGCGGGCAGATCGGAATGCCTTGGGTTAGAAAGATGGAAGGAACAAGAACTGAACAGTATGGTTTTCTTCCGGTTGAACCAGATACAATTCCCCTATATTCTGCAAATAACGCTGTTATAAATAATCGAGAAAGTGTGGAACCAGGAAGTTTACTGGAAAAAGCCTTAATTGTAGCGATTTATGCACCAGAAGATATTAGAAGAAAACGTCTTTTTGAAAGATCACCTGATTTGGTAAATGATAAGCCTGAAGAAGTGGCGTATCGTTTAGAGGATAGAGCGATAAATATGTATCCAGATGCTCATATTGTTGTTAAGAACTTTGGAAGATACGAACCGCAAACAAAAGACGATATTGTGGCGCTTATGAAATTAATCTTTCAGGCAGTCACTTTATAGAAGAAATATGTCTCAATCGCGTATTATCATTACTGGTTATTCCAATCCTGACTTGGATGGTACTGCTTCTGCAATAGCATATGCAGAGCTACTTAAAAAACAAGGCAAGAATACAACTGCTGCACTTTTTGGTATACCCCACAGGGAAGCGGAATTTGTCTTTAAAACATTTAATATTGATAAACCTGCTCAAGCAGAAAACATTCTTAACCAGGAAGATAAATTAATTCTTGTGGATGCAAGTGATTTACGCGGTATCTCAAATTTAATTGACCTAAAGCAAGTCATTGAAGTAATTGACCATAGAAAAGTTAACCAGGCAGATAAATTCCCTAATGCAAAAATACAGATTGAATTGGTTGGATCTTGTGCAACCTTGATTGCTGAAAAATTCTTTACAAAGAAAATCATTATAACTTCTTCTTCGGCGGCTCTACTTTATTCAGCAATCATCTCAAATACCGTCAATTTCCAAGCTAATGTAACTACAGAAAGAGATAAAAAAATGTGTAATTGGTTAGTAGGACAATTTGATTTACCTAAAGACTATGTTCATAAAATGTTTGTGGCAAAGTCAGTATTTGGAAAACCTTTAAAAAAGGTATTTTCTGATGATTTTGCAACTTTTGAATTTCGTTCTAAACTGCTGGGCATTGCACAATTAGAAATTGTTAATACTGATGATTTTATTAATAAAAACAAAGATGAAATACAAAAAATACTCACTGAGATAAAAGAAGAAAGAAACTTAGATTTGATTTTTCTTTCTGTTATTAACTTAGAAAAAATAAAAAACACTTTTATAGTAATTGATGAATCCTCTAAAAAACTGCTTGAGCAAGCGTTAAATGTTAGATTTGAAAATAATATCTCCCATCAGGAGGGTATTATGATGAGAAAAACTATTGTTCCTATGGTGAAGGAGCTGTTAATTTCTAATATGCATAACTATGCAAAAGAAACGGTTAATAAACAACAGTTGAAGGATGATGTATCAAAATAAAAATTAAGACTTTAAAGTAGAGGATCTGTTTTTGAGGCTAATTCGGGGTACAACCACCAAATTAAATCTGGTAAAATACTCATAGACAAGAATTTGTCGGAGAATTCCCGCAGTCTGTTTAAGGTATTACGCGGATCACTAATTAACAATAGTTAAAAATAAATGACAATAGGAAGATATTTATGATTTTCTAAGTCGTGTTAAAAAATAGATCCTGTGCTTTTTAAAAAATAATTCCGCCGGTACACTCTTTAAAATTTGCAAATAGTATTTAATCGGAGTAATAATAAAAAAGGAGCAAGAAAAAAGAGTAATACTCAAGACCAAAAAAGAAATCCAACGCTTATATGAAAACAGATGATAATTAGGTCAACAAAAAGAGATAAATACCCAAAAAAATTAGTTGCTATATTAAACGGGAAAATAGAAATAGGTGATGCTATGAGCGCGCTAGCTCATATGGCGGTTGGCTTAGGTGCAAGTGTTGAGAACAAAGAAGAGCTTAGATTGACTGATTATGCTGATGCAGATGGCAACAGCCATGCCAATATTTCTGAATTGCCATTCATAATTCTTAGAGCAAGAAACTCCAACGAATTAAGAATGTTGAGAACGGCTCTAATAGAGAAAGGCATTAAGTATGTTGATTTTACAAATGCGGTAAAATTAACCGGTACATTTGAAGATTCCGGAAAAAGTAAAGACATTAGAGAAGCAGATATGGAATATTTTGGTATTGCCATATTTGATGATTGGGACAGGGTTACTGAAATAACAAAAAGATTCTCTCTTTGGAAATAATGGCGATCTGCTTAAATAAGCTCTCCGGGAAAAATCTAGTTAAGGTTAAATGTCTATTTCGCTCTGTTGAGTAATATAAGTTCTTTTTATCTTCCATAAAATGCTTATATCAAGAGGCCTACTTCTTTCTTCGTATTGACTTGCTAAGTCTAGAGTATATCCTATCCTATTATACTCATTAGGTTCTATTTGGCTAGACACATCTGTTGATGGTGATGCAGAACCAGGTAGTTCAGAAAATCCAACAGTGATTTTTTGAGCTCTCCCGTCCATAAAAAAAACATAAATTAATTCTGGACCACCTTGACGGAAAATTCCCAACTGATAACCCTCTCCATCTCTTTCAGACTCTATTGCTGGTTTATAAAAAGTCTTGCCAATCTTAATTTCAGAAGCCCCTTCGTCTTCAGAAAGATCATATCCAGCCTCAATAACTGGATCTGCTTCATCTGAAGTAAGCCCTGCTAGGAATTCTTTAATCCCTAACGCAAAGCTTTTGTTTAATTCTTCTGTTGAAGGAGGACTTTCTGTCTTCTCAATGTCTCTATTGCTCATAAGTTTACCAGTGTTTATTTAATCATGTTAATAAGTAAAACATCAAGACGCCTTTGGTATTAAAGAAATGTTAACAGATATTTACCTTAAATAAAACATCTTGATTATAAAAATCCTGACTAATTATACCCACCCATTTAAGATAATTACTCCCATGGCTAACATCAGTATACCTGCAATAAGGTGGAGAGTTTTTAAACGCTTTTGACGGATCTCTTCGGCCTTAGCAGGATTAAGACCTTTATATACCGCTAAAGAAATTAATATCATAGGAAAAATAAAAATTAGGTTATACAAAATAAGATAAAGAATTGCTTTTGTCTGAAGAGTCCTCTCAGCCAGCATCCCCAGAATTACAATATAAGGACCGCTGGTGCATGGCAGCAAAATTAAGCTCACCAGAAACCCGACACCAAAAGCACCTAAAGGGCTTGTTGCTGATTTAATTATACTTTTAAGCTTGGGTCTCCACATCATTGGTACTTCCATCAAAAAACCCTTACCATACCAAAAATAATCTTTTAGATTCAAAAGCCCCAGAATAAGAGCTAACCAACCTACAATTGTGTAAAACAATCCAGATATTCCACCTATTTCCAAAGCTTTGTATAGTCCCAAACCCATAAAGAAATACGAAATAAATATTGAAGACGCAAACGCTAAACCTGCTTTCAATGCTTTCTTGCCGTCACCTGTAGCTAATATTGCAGTCATTAGGATTATTAAAACTGCAAAAGCACAAGGGTTTATTGCATCCGCAATACTAGCACCTACAACTGTAATTAAAGTTAAATCTAGTTTATGGTCTTGAGATTTACCTTCTTTTCCGTTTTCTAGTTGTCCACTGGTCTCCTGCAACCATTTATCAGCTTCTGAGATAAAATTATCAATAATTGGCTTATCACCTATTAATACCTTATTGCCAATAACAACAGCAGGAACGCCTTGTGCTTCAATTGGAACACCCCGTTCACTGAGAAGCTTGCTAAAAACAATTGCATTATCCCTATTAAAATATATTTCGCTTTTTTCTACAGGATATCTGTTTAACAAATCCTGTTCTTCAAAAAAATCTTCTACCTGTGCACAATGAGAACATCCTGTCCCATAAAATAGGTAGATTTTCGAAAAATCTTTAGCAATTGCTGCAGACGCAACTGTAAATGAACATATTGTGATAAAAAAAACTATAAATAACTGCTTTAGTAATAGAATTTTATTTTTCATAAATATTCAGTAAGTTAACCGCTTAATTGTTAAATATCACTTCAGCTGATTTCTGCAAACCTTATCTGATGCTTTAGTAAAAACTGATGAATGACTTTCATCTATATTATCAAATACTTTCATAATTTTTCACCCTTTTAAGTAAATAAAATAATTATTATGAATACGTAACCATTATACAAATTGCATACGAGAGTTATCAATCGCTGTCTTTTTAGAAAACTTCAAAAATAGAAGTTAAAGTAAAAATAATTATCTTAAATTGTCCGGTTTATTCTTCGGAAAACATACCACCTTTTAAATAACATATCTGGAGTAGTAAACGAAACGATTATCGAACTATATTCCCTGAATTATTTCTATATAAAATCTCAACATCCTTGACATGCGGAAAGGATTAAAAATTTTGAAAAAAGCAGTATGCATCATCTAGATATCCCAGACACGCATTTAATACTGTATTTAAGTGTTGACAAAACCTAAACCAGAGGACTAAACTTAATACTAGCGAGCGTAGAAGAAACTCAAAAAACCCTTTCTTCCTACGCTTTTTTTAAAGGAGAAGATTATGACCAAAACTTTAACTGAGAAACTAAGAGACGTACAAATTATGCTAGGTAAACCCATTACACTGGGTAATCCTAAAAAGCTGGCAGGAACTCTTAAATATTATTTAAGTTTACTTAATATTAAAGAGGGTGGAAAACAGGAAACAAATTTAGCTAAGGAAAAAGGGAAAGCACAATCAATCAGCAATGGCAGGATTACCTGGATAGATATTAGAAATCCCAGCAGGAAAGAAATTAGCGGGCTGGTCCAAAAATATCCTTTCCATCCACTGCATCTTGAAGACTGTATGTCTAAAGGACATTTTCCAAAAATAGAGCAGAATTTAGAAGATAAGTATTTATTTTTACTGCTCCGTTTTCCTACACTTAATCCTAATGAAGAAAATATCTCTATTAATCAAATATGTTTCTTTTTAGGCGAAGACTACCTTGTCACTATTCACGACAGTTCAAAAGATACTGTTTCCAAAATATTTAGTGAATGCGAAAAAAGCAAAGAACAAAGAAAAGCATATATTGATAATTCTTCTGCTCATCTGCTGTATACCATTATTAATCAATTGACTGACGACCTAACCCAGCTCTTGCAAATAATCATAAAAGAGGTAGACGAAACAGAAGACGTTGTGTTCGATGATAAAGTATCCGGAGTTTATAAAATCGGTCAATTAAAACACAGGATACTTTCTTCAAGACGGATAATCAGACCATTAAAGTCATTAATAGCAGAAATGACCGATAAAATAAACAAATTCAGCTCAACTAATTTATCTATTTATTTTGAAAATATTGCAGATACAGTTGATAAAGCTTGGGAGACTTTAGAAGAAGCCAGGGAAACAGTTGATATTTATCAGGATGCTGATTTTACTTTTAGCACAGAAAAAACCAACAGAATCTTGGCTGTCTTGACTATTCTTTTTACTTTCACTCTTCCGGCTACAGTAATCGGAACATTTTTTGGGATGAATATTTTACTTCCAGGAGGATTACAAACCGGATCCTGGACTTTTTTAGGGGAATACACCACATTAATACTTATAGTAACTTCAGCTGCAACACCTGCTTTTTTTATGCTTGTCTATTTTAGAAAAAGGGGTTGGTTTTAACTAATTTGAGGTCTTGACATATTAAATCAACAGGCAGACAATTAATTTTAGAATCTCTAAAATCAAGAAAGAGCAGGTTAAGGGATTTTATTGTAATTAGGAGGATGTATGGTTTTTAAAAAACTGTTTTCATCGGAAAAGATTTTTCTTCCTTTAATAATAAACCTTTTTCTTTTTGGTGGAATTTTCGCTTTTGGGCTACTGGGACTGACAACTAATCTAATTTTGCTAATTTTAGCTGCTGCTATTTTTTTGGAGGTAATTTACATTACAACTCTAATTCAAATATCTGTTAACAAAAATGTTAAAGGCTTGAATGAGGTAAAAAAACAAATAAATAAACTCCAGAAGGATGAAGAAAAAACCTACAATGGCTTAATTTATACAGGGCACCAGATGAAAACAATGCAGCGTGAGCTCAGTGCTTTAAAAAAAGGCAGCATCTTCAAACCCAACGACAACGGTCATCTTCCCAGATTAAGGGCTTAACACCTTATCCAAAAGCGGCTCTACTTTTTTAAGATAAACAATATTGTATTTGGGGAAATAGAGAAAAACAGCCGGTGCATCCTCCAGCAGGGTTTTTTGGAAATCAAAGTAATTTGCTTGTCTTTCGTCTTCAGTGATAATTTTTCTGCCGTCTTCCAAATCTTTATCTACCCTTTTTGAATTATATTTTGTTAAATTTGTTTTAGTCTGAGTAGCATGCCACAGAAAATATTGGTCAGGATCAACAGGAATGCTTTGAGTAATTAAAAGTGTTTGGAAGTTTTGAGGTATGCCTGATTCCACCCGGAGTTTACTGTCAAATCCCAACTCTTTCCAGGACTCAGCTACAACTTTTCCCACCTCTTCCAGGTTTGGGGTTGCTGTTAAAATCAATTCTGAGTTGAATTTATCACTTGGGAGTGACGCCTTTGCCCGCTCCAGGGCTGCCAATGCTTCTTCAGGGTTAGACAAATATTTTTTGGAGTCGCTATCATAGGCCCAGGATTGCGGAGGATAAGGATTATTAGCAACTTCCTCCCCTTCTATTTTAGGGGTTTTAAAAGCTAATGATTGACGGATCGAACGGTTGCTAAGAAGCGGATCTGTTGTTTGGAATAAAATTGTAACAATTTTTGAATAGTCAGTAGTTTGTCTCATAGAAATTAAGGAATTTGAACTAATTAACTTTGGATTACTCAAACCCATTAAAACCTGTACCTCTCCCAGATTGAAACCAGTAACAGCTATTTTTTCGTTTGGATAAAACCTTATAGCTATATTCGGGAATTTGTTATCCTTAGATTCCAGAATAAGCTTGGTAATAAAAATCCTGCTTTTTTCAATACTTTTAATTTTATAAGGACCCACCCCGGTTAAAGTACCTTTTTTAAAAACAGGTCCTGTTAGAAGTGAAGGCAAAGGGGAAAATGATTCCTGTAGATCAAATTGAATTGTTTTGTCATCCGGAAAAGAAACATTTGTGTTTGGGATAGTAAATTCCAGATCAGATGCTTTCACAGTTTCTTCATCAGCCCAGCTTAAATCCTTTAATTTAAATTTAAACTGGGTAGCGTCATTATTAGTTTCCCAGCCTTTTACCAAATTTGGTTTAATTTTCCCGTCACTGCTTGCTTCAATCAACCCGGAAGACAATAATTTTGTTACTTCAATAGGCAGATCATGCTCCTGATAAGTCCCAATTAAACCTACCCTGATAGTATCCGATGATTGGAAAAATTTCAGCTTTGTCTGAAAAATCACCAAAAGAATAATTATAAGCACACTGCCTATAACTAGGGTCACATTCCTTTTTAGATATTCCCAGGTGATTAAAAGAAAAAGCCTCACAGGTCTAAAATTCATAATTTAATAACATTTAAAATAGACCGATTATGGAAAATAAAACAAAGGCCACGGCTACAGCAATAGTTGCATAAAAAAGAAATTTCTCCGCTCCCCTTCTTGTACGGTAAAATGACATATCGCCTCCAAAACTACCGCCTAAGCCGGATCCTTTCTGTTGAATAATAATTATTACAATCAAAATAATTCCTAATGTAATTTGAATTAGCGTAATTACGTCTTTCATAGTTGAGTGCATTATAAGCAAAGCTTGCGATTCTTACAATACTAGAATCTAAAGCAAAGCTTGCGATTCTTACAATACTAGAATCTAAAGCAAAGCTTGCGATTCTTACAATACTAGAATCTAAAATACCTGCTTCGGACTTCGCAATATGATATTTTAACTCCTGTTCAAAGAAACTACTAGGATTAACGACTAAGCCATTGCAAAAAATGAGTAATTATCCCGATTAAAAAAGACACTGCTATTGCCACAAGAAATGGAGATAAATCATATTGGGGAAGAATAAAACCGTTGTAATTATATCCGGGAAAGACGTAAGGAACTAATTTAAAATCCGAAACAATTGTAGTTAAAGCATAAAGAGCCAAAACATTTGTAATCCAGGCAAAAAATCCCAGCGTCAAAAGATTTAGCGGTAAAAGCAATATCTTCAGCAGAGGAACTAAAAGAAAATTTATCATCATAAATGCAAATCCCCCTAAAAACAAACTTTTTATTCCGCCCGTATAAATCAGGCCAGGAATTATTATTGTAGCCAGCCAAAGAGAAACTGTATTGATCAGGAAATAACGGAGCAGTTTTTTCATCTTTCTATATGATATTAAGATTTGCCTTCTGATGCAACTTTCTGTAGTAATTTAGAGCAAAGCGGTGAGCCTCATCCCGCAGTTTTTGCAGGAGCTTTAAGGAGAGGCTTTTTCTTGGTAACTTTATAACTTCACCTCCCGGGGGATAAAGCCATTCTGCTTTCTTAGCCAAACCATAAACAGGAATTTGATATTTGACACCGGACATTTGTTGCTTAACTGCACAAACCTGCCCCCTGCCTCCATCTACCAATACTAAATCAGGCAAAGGCCACTCACTATGCTTTAACCTGCGCCGCAGCACCTCCCGCATCATTGCTACATCATTTGGTTTACTGACTTGTTTAGCCCTATTGACAGAGCCTGTTGACCCAGCCGGCTGTACCGGCAGACTGATTTTGAATTTTCTGTACTGGGATTTATCAATTTCCCCTTCAGTTAAAACAACCATTGAGCCAGTTGCACTACAACCTTGGATATTTGAAATATCATACCCCTCAATCCGGTTTGGTAATTTTTTCAAATTCAAATCTTTTTGGAGCTCTTTTAGCGCCATTTGTTTTTCCTCCTGTAGGAAATTTGGATTTTCCAAATAGAGCCCGGTTCTGTTTATTTGCGTTAAATACACTATCCCTTCTATAACTTTTTTTATCTTTGCAGCTTTCTCAAATTCCTGTTTTTCAGATGCCCTCTTCATCTCATCAGCTAGATCTGCAATCAACTGCTGCTTTTTTCCATCCATAAATTTAGAAAACCTGGTTATTATTTTTTGATATTCCTTTTTTGATATTGCCCCCACACAGGAACCCGGACATAAACCAATATGGTAGTAAAAACACGGTCTTGATCGTTTTTTAGTTTGCAAAGCTAAAGAACACCAAGGAAAAACTTTTCTTAGTGATTTTATTGTTTCTCTGACAGTCCTGCTTGAGGGAAACGGACCCCAATATTTTTTCATCAGCAAAATATCTTTTTTCCTGGCTATCACAATTTTCGGGAAAGCCTGTTTATTGATTGCAATATATAAATAATCTTTATCATCCGTAAGTCTGACATTAAAAGAAGGCAGATATTTTTTTATTAGATTTGCCTCCAGAATCAAAGCTTCAAGTTCTGATTCAACTGTGATGGTTTGTACGTCAGTTATTTGATCAATTAAAATTTTCTGCTTGGGATCTTTATTGTAGAGCCGTTGAAAATATGAAGCCACACGCTGGTAAAGATCAACAGCTTTTCCAACATACAATACCTTCCTGTTTTTGTCTTTAAACATATAAACACCGGGACTGTGGGGAATTTTGGATTTAATAAGAGGCCAAATCATGATTTTTTTAAGCAGAGTTCTCCTTGATTCTTTTCCTGTAAATAATACCACCCAGCACTATAAAATAGATTAACACCATAACAATAATAGATCCTGCTACTGCAAGAGGGATGGGCTGGAACACAATAAAAGGTTTTACTGCCACATTCTTAATAGACTTTTGATTACCTACATTAATCACAATTTGATCATTATATGAATCAAAAAGTGATTTAGTCCTGATATTAAAAATAAATTCACCCTTTCCAAAAGGAGGTATGAGTCCTGTTTCTTGCTTCTCACTATTTAGAACTCTAAGCTTATCAGTTGAAATCTGAAGAGATGCTGAAGGATAAACAGCATTACCTCTATTTGTAACTTTCACTTTGATAATCCCTGGAAGGCCTGAAAAGATTGGATTTGAAACATCTACCTCAATATCAATCTGAGGTTTACCAAGAAAATCATTTTCAGATAAAGTTACTTTTACATCATGGCTGTCTTGACTCTCTGATTTATACGAGCCGGCAGGAATTAGTTCTTCCGAAGATAAACCCTTAATGATAAAAACAAAATGATTCAGATCCAGTTTATTAAAGTAATCTGCGCCACCAGTTGTGTTTTCCCAGGTAGGATCAACCATGACCCATCCAAGCCGTTCGTTCCAATATTCCGGCCATGCATGCAGGATATCCTTTGTTAAAGACAGGGGTCTAAGTGTTGTATTTGCAGTATGCGCGTACCCATTTAATTCCCTTGTTGGAATACCTGCTGCTCTGGAAAGGGCAATAAATAAATCAGTAAATTCCATGCAAACAGCAGAATCAGGATTATTTAAAACCGTAACAGCTCCAAGCCGCTCAATATTGCTGCCCTTTAACCGGTCAGAATCATATTTCAAAGAATTTACTACATCCTGAAAAATAAGCTTAGCTTTTCCTTCAAAATCCTCCGGAGAACCGCTGCCTAAAATTTCAGATAATTTATTAGTAATTAAAGGGTTATCTTTTTCCCAGTATTTTTGAGCTTCAGTGTATTTTTTTCTCAAAGATTCATCCAGCACAGGATTTTTTACCTTAGAATTTGTATAAAGCTTTGCTGAGCCAATCACTTTTACATCCATTTTTTGCCCCCGGTTTAATCTATACCAAGCCAGGTAATTGCCATCATCATTCACTGTTACATTAAGCGGTTTTGGTTCTATGCGCTGAAAAATAACATCCTGAAAAGGTGTATCCGGAGGAAGCACAATATTTGTTAATATCGGCATTAGATTCTCATTTCCCAAATGGTAACTCAAATCAAAATCAAAAATCTGAATACTGCCGAAATTTGCGGAAATGCCGGATGATTCAAGCTGATCCTTTTCAAAAGTTAAGAATATCCTTCCTGAGGACACAGTTTGAGTTTTGGGACTCGGACTAATTGAAGAAGGTTGACCAAAACTCTGCGGAACTGAAAGAGTAAGATTAAAAGCTTCCAAATTTGTGGTTGAAGAAATTCTTGGAACCCTGACTTCCCAGACTTTACCAACTTTTTCGGCAAAATCCCTTGATTTAAAAGACAGAGTCCATGGCAGGGTTTTGCCTAAGCCTACTACTTGCTGGTTAAATTTAACACCAATAGTAGTAATTGTATCTTTTTGCTGTGACGTTATATCCAATTCTCCTCCAGGATCTGCAGCTTTAATGTCGGAAATTTGGGTTGCTCCGATAGTTAATTTGAATTGATTGGCATAATACTGCGAAGTCAGATTCTCAAGAACAACCTTTTCTGTAACTGTGGTTATTCCGCTTTCGTCAATATCGTATAAAACATCATAGGAGGTTGAAAATTCCGAAGCAGCAAAAATCCTTTGGGGTAAAACAATAAAGACTAAAAAAACAACTACCAGTGCAATTTTTTTCACCATTACTATATCTTACCTAGTCTGGTCTCATTTGTCATTTCACCAATATCTAATATCGATATTAAAATCCAGGGTTGGAAGCTATGTCAGTTCGGAATATTCTAGGATAACCTAATTAAATTATTCAAAAGTTTCTAGTATGAATCAAAGTATCTTTGCTAAATACTGACCTGTATAGGAAGATTTTATCCTGGCAATCTGATCTGGTGTACCTTCTGCTACTACTCTACCGCCCTTATCCCCACCTTCCGGCCCAAGATCTATTACCCAATCTGTATTTTTAATCACATCAAGATTGTGTTCAATAATAATTACTGTATTGCCAAAATTAACCAGCTTCCGAAGTATGGTTAACAACCTTTCAATATCTGCAAAATGAAGTCCGGTAGTGGGTTCATCTAAAATATACATGGTATGCCCTGTTGGCCTTTTAGATAACTCTGAAGAGAGTTTAATACGCTGGGCCTCACCTCCTGAAAGCGTTGGGGCAGATTGACCCAATCTAATGTATCCCAAACCCACATCAAGCAAGACCTGCAACTTATTTTTGACATGAGGAATATTTTCAAAAAATTTCAGAGCCTCTTCTATTGTCATATTCAATACTTCTGCTATGTTTTTATTCTTAAAATTAATCTCTAAAGCCTCTCTGTTGTATCTTGCACCGCTGCAGGACTCACAAGTGATATAAACATCAGGCAAAAATTGCATTTCAATTTTAAGAGTACCCTCACCTTCACAAGTCTCACATCTTCCGCCTTTAACATTGAATGAAAATCTACCTGGTTTATATCCTCTTATTCTTGCTTCAGGTGTTTTTGAGTAAAGATCACGAATATATGTAAAAGCACCTGTATAGGTTGCAGGATTAGATCTTGGGGTCCGCCCAATCGGTGATTGATCTACCAAAACAACTTTGTCTATATTTTCTGCTCCCTGCACCTCCGTATGACTTCCTGGCTTTTTTCTTGACCTGTATATTCTTTTTGCTAAAGCCCTATACAAAATATCATGAACTAAAGTTGATTTACCTGAACCTGAAACACCTGTAACAGCTATAAACCTGCCCAAAGGAAAAGAGATATTGATATTTTTTAAATTGTGCTGAGCAGCTCCTAAAATTTTCAAAATAGAATTGCTATTTGAAGCCGGAGACTCGGAATCTTTTTTCCGGCTTATCTCCACCTTTTTCTTTCCTGATAAATATTTGCCTGTTAGTGAAGCTGGGTTCTTTTTTAGTTGATCCGGTGTTCCCAAGGCTACAATCCGACCACCGTGTTCACCGGCTTTAGGACCTATTTCTATGAGTAGATCCGCAGCTTCCATTGTTTCAGCGTCATGTTCATTAACAACAACCGTATTACCCAAATTCCTTAGTTTTTTTAGGGTATCAATTAACCGATGATTATCCCGCTGGTGCAAACCAATAGACGGTTCATCCAGGACATATAAAACTCCGGAAAGACCTGAACCGATCTGGGAAGCCAATCTAATCCGCTGCGATTCACCCCCGGCCAAGGTTGAAGCTGGCCGGTCAAGTGTCAAATAATCCAAACCAACATCAATTAAAAATTTCAGACGTAATTTAATTTCCTTTAGGATCGGTGTGGCTATTTGTGTTTCCCTGGCGGAGAATTCAATATTTTCTACCCATTCAAGAACCTGAATAATTGATTGACTGGTTGCTTCAGCAATATTTAACCCATTTATAGTTATTGACAAGGCTTCGTCTTTTAGCTTTGCACCATTACATTTTGGACATACTTCCTTTACCATATATTTTTCAATTTCTGATTTAACGAATTCTGATTCAGTATCCTGATGCCTTTGCTTTAAGTAAACTATCAAACCCTGGAACTCCGAATAAAAATGAGTCCGCCTTCCTTGCCTGTTTCTGCCTTCTACCTTAAATTCTTCCTTGCCGCTGCCGTAAAGTAAAACTGTCCGGGCTTCAGAGGGAAAATTACCCAGTCTTGTGTTTAAATCAAAACCATACTTATTCCCAACAGCTTCAATCAGCCTCGTAAACCAGGTATTACTTGATGCTAATTTTGACCAGGGAAGTATTCCTCCTTCCGCAATAGATAAAATCGGGTTTAGAATAACTGTTTTATCTATCTCCAACAATGTCCCCAGCCCTGTACAAACAGGACAGGCTCCATGAGGTGAATTAAAAGATAAAAGCCTTGGTTCTATTTCCGGAAGAGAAATGTTGTCTAGCGGGCAAGCAAATCTTTCTGAATAGAGCTGATCCTTCATTTTTTTCGGGTGCTGAGGAAATTCCAAAGAAGCATCAAGAACTTCTGATACAATCACAGACTCTTCACCTAATTTAAGCGCTGTCTCAATACTTTGTGTTAGTCTTGAGTATATATTGTCCTCTTGAACACTTTTTTTACCTTTTTTAGCAGAAGATAGCGGGGTTTTATTAAGCTGAGGCTTTGGCTGAAATAGATCTTTGTTCAAAACTAACCGGTCCACCACCAAATCAATTGTATGTTTATTTGTTTTAATTAAAACCAGATCTTCGCTGAGATCTCTGACTTGTCCGTCTACTCTAATTTTAGAAAAACCTTTTTTTCTAAACTCCTCGAATAAAGCACTATACTCACCTTTTCTGTCTTTGATTACCGGAGCCAAAATCATTATCCTTTTTCCTTTTTTGCCAACAGACTTTTTGATTGTGATTAAGCCACCCTCTTTAAGACCTAGAGCTGAAAAAACAACACTTTGTGTTATCTGCTCAACCGACATTTTAGATATTTCCCTGCCGCAGTTAGGACAGTGCGGATGGCCAACCCTGGCAAAAAGCAGCCGCAAATAATCATAAATTTCAGTAGTTGTACCAACAGTTGAACGGGGATTATGGGAAACACCTTTTTGATCAATTGAAATAGCAGGGGATAATCCTTCTATTGAATCAACATCAGGCTTATCCATTACTCCCAAAAACTGTCTGGCATAAGAAGAAAGTGACTCTACATACCTTCTTTGCCCTTCAGCATAAAGGGTATCAAAAGCCAGGGATGATTTACCTGAACCTGAAATACCTGTTAGAACAATTAATTTATTTTTAGGAATTTCCAGGTTAATGTTTTTCAAGTTGTGCTCGCGTGCACCTCTGATGATTATTTTATCTATTAACATACGAATTTTTCCCGAAAAATACCGAATTATTTTAACCTATTTTTCAAGAATTTGAAAGGGGTATGTCTAAGGTAATCTAATAAGAACACCTAATATATTACTTATTTTATAGGACCAGTAAGGTAATCCCGAAGGCCTATTCTTTGTTTTTCATCTAAACCGCCTCTTCTTTCTGATTCGATTTGTTGAGGAGAATTCAAACCGCAGACATCAAAGGGGCTCTGTCGTGGAATCTCCCTACCTGGTAAAACCATTCTCCCTGTTATTGATTCTATTCTCTCTACTAATCTCATATCCGTAATTATTCTTATTTTAGCATATCTGTCAATGCACCCAACTCTTTAATCTGATCTCTTATTCTGGCTGCTTCTTCAAAGTCCAGCATTTCTGCTGCCTGTTTCATTTGAGCCTTTAAAATTTTAACCATCTTCTCTCGTTCCTTTTCAGGAATATCTTCTATGGTTAGATCCTTTTTGCCAATATGTTTCTCCAGTTTTTCTACTTTTTCAATTAATCTATTTCTTAGGGCTTTTTCAATGCTTCTTGGAGTAATATTGTGCTTTTTATTATATGCCGCCTGATATTTCCTTCTTCTTTCTACCTCTTCAATAGCAGCTTTCATTGATTTAGTCACAATATCTGCATACATGATTACCTGACCTTTTACATGCCTTGCAGCTCTTCCCATGGTCTGAAT
>Ga0180007_10003781_pt1 | contig 16543 bp, 12 predicted proteins | sample MM_PC_MetaG_FD_121122 | JGI IMG/M metagenome (GOLD analysis project Ga0180007, IMG submission 121122) | Groundwater microbial communities from the Aspo Hard Rock Laboratory (HRL) deep subsurface site, Sweden - MM_PC_MetaG | ecosystem: Environmental > Aquatic > Deep subsurface > Groundwater... | reverse complement strand
TGGACTTTCTGAACTTGCACAACAGTTGGTTGGGACGCATCTTGCTTACCTCCGTGCCTCCAATATGGCTATTCTGGATTCTATTGAGTCAAGTTTATCTGCTACCTGTTTAACAGAACCTAGCAGTAATGATACTGTCTTGTCTAAGGGTATAAAGTGTTGTGAAATATATTCCTGACGTTGTTCCCAAGCCAATAGCTTCTCTGCTCTGTCCAAACCTGTGGAGCTCAACTGCTCCTGCAATTTAGACTTGGTGTCCAAGTCATTCTGTATCTTCTTACCCAGTTTCAATAATGCCTGGTCATAAGGTAGACAGTCTTTCCCTGTTAATTTATCCCTCTGTGAAGTCAAGAGACTTTTCTGTTGCTCAATCTCCACTAATCTTGTACCCAACTTACTAATTGAACTAGACAAAATATCTCTCTTTCTGTTCTCCTTATCTATCAACTTGGCTTCCGCCTTAGCCATGAAACTGGCTTTATCATACTTGAGTATGGATGGTAAAGACTTTGAGTCTATTTTGGTAGGGTCATGAGGGTCCGACTTGATTGATTTTAAGAGAGCCAAATCATCATAGTTATCGTAAACACCACCAGTAGTATTGATATGGTCACAGTATATCTCGTCATATTCAGTGACAGAACCTATATCCTTTGATGTAAGATGTGCATCAAGGTCACAGGTTGTAGTATCAGTAAAGAGAAAGACGGTTGCGAGGCTACCAATTTCTAAGCTACCGCCTGCATACAGCGCTAACTGGTTAATCCCTGGAGAAGGGTCAATTCCGCCAGTACCTATAGAGAACCTATCATCACACAGTATCTCCATATCATTAGTAAGGTCTATAAGGAAATCAACTCCTTGCTGGTTAATTGCTCCACCAGCTATAAGGACGATATTCCAGCCGGCAGATAAAGTAACAACATCTCCGGCCTGTAGCGTTGCGTCATCATGAGCATAGTGTAATAGGTCCATCCCCGTATCGTAAGTCGAGACTTTTAATTGAGTGGTACTAGCAGCTTCAATATAACCGACAAAAGTTGCGCCAGAGAAGAACTTGCAGTAACCCTGACCAATAAAGTGTGCTCCTGTGGCATCAAGTAATACGGACCCGCCACCTGCATACAGGAAGCCATCTGAGCCAGCATATACCTGGACCTTGCGGCAAGTGCCTGTGGCGTCATCACCTAGCCAAGTATGAGAAAACCAGAATGTGTTAGCATCTATCTTATAAATTATATAGTTTCCGTTATAGTTGGTAGTGCCTGAAATGTTTACCCTGTCTCCTGTGAGCAGACCGTGCGAGGCTACCGTAGCGGTAACTTGGTCAGCACCATTTGTCCCAAAGGCAGTTATGGCTCCCACCGCCGAGGAGATAGTAAAAGCCATGTCAGTACCATAGATGTCTATCCCTGAATTAGCACTTATCACAACACCACTCTTATCGTACCACTCACCCTCCAGTACTACCCAAGCAGCACCCACATAAGCTTTCATCTGTCCCGTAGTAGTGTCAAACCACAACAGTGAAGTATCGCCAGGAGCAGAAGAACCTCTATGGACAGCTACCTCTTTGCCAGTTGGGTCATAGCCGGAAGCAAAGCTGGTGTCTGCTGAAACGTGAATGTAGCCAGCCTGAATTTGTGTATCTAGTATAGCCTGCAACTTGAGACCACCGCCAAAGTCCCACTCCTTGATACCAGTCATATTTATTATATCCGCTGTTATCAGTGGAGTTTTTCCGTATGAGGGAATAACAGTAGCCAACATAGCAGCATCTGAGGCTCTTTGAACCATACAGACTAAGCCTGTTTTCTCAGTCATAACTGACTGGTAGTCTGTTGTTGACTTGAGCACATTAGGATTAGCGTCTTCTAGGTCAAAGTATATATAATAAATACTAGCTGTAGCTAGATTACCAGTGTTACCAGCTGCTACTGCTTGTGTTGTCCCGTCATAGAATTTGACTGTGCCGCTGCTCCAAGCAACTGTGTCGTAGTCTGATGCTGTAAAGGTAATGTTGTGCTGATACCCTTGAATAGCCTTAGGAAGAACTAATGCCCAATTGACAAAAGGAATAGTTGGAGGAGTTCTATTAAGATTACTGGTTAGGTCTTTCAGGTCACTCTCTATACTGCCCGGGCCAGTATTCATCGCTCCAGGCTCTGAGTATAAGGAGCCAAGGCGGAGATGAACCGCATAGATTCCCTGCTGTGGCTCGTAGATTCTTTCTACTCTTCCTATGCGGCCCTTTGAAGTAGCATTGAGCCTGCTATCAACTACTTGTACCATATCATAGACTTCCAACCCACACTCCATAGGAGCTTCTATGACACCTTGGTTAGCTTCGGCAAGTTGCTGAGCAATCCAAGCGATAGCTCTGTTATCCACATCGGCTTGGCTAGCTGCATCAGGGTCAACTTGAAATGGAGCTACAATAGTTCCAAGCTTTGTTACGGAAGTAGCATCATTTGCTGTACCTATGTAAGCAGGTACATTCTGAACATCCAGTAGTCCACTTACCACATAGACTGTATTAGGCATAATAAGAGCTCGCTCCCTGATGTCTAGGAAGAAAGCATGAGCTGAATCAAACTCATACTGTGCAGCGTCTGTAGTGTCTAAGTACAGAACATGAAAGTGCCCATCATTCTCAAAGCGCATACCACACTTGGAGCGTAGTAGCATACGACGGATTACTAGGCGGTTGGAAGTCCCCACATCTACTGACAAGGCTGGAGTATCTGCCATAGAACCCAAGTCATCGTCCTCGTCAACATCTACAGTTTTTCCTGTAAGGGCTTCGATTCTTGCTTCTGTGGTAGTCTCTCCTGCAGCATAGACAAGTATGCCGTAGTTATCCGCAGGAGTACCAGCAATAACAAGGGTAGCTCCTGATGTCCCTCCTGTAGCTGTCTCAGTATCAGCAAATGTACCAGATACTCTAGTAACCACAATCCAGTCAGTTCCAACAGCAGCAACTCTCCCAGAAGCTCCATCTCCATTAGTAACAGCTTCAGCTAGTTCAAAGGTACCAACAATTACACCAGAAAGCTTTTTGCCTCCTTGCATGATACAGTTCTGTGAGATTGCTGCCCAAGGAGAAACACAGTAGAACTCAGTCAGGCACTCGCCACTATAGCTGATATCCCGCTGCATAAGGACTTTCATGTCTGCAGCATTAGCGTACCAGGTAGAACCAGGGCTGCCTGTCAGTTCATAACCCCAGCCTACAGTAACAGCAAAGCCTTCCAGGTCAAGAGCAGTAAAGTGCCCGTCATGATTCTTCAAGCGAACAATAGCTACACCGGCATAAGGCTCTTCCCACTGCTCTATCCTACCTACGATGCGATTAGTACCATCTCTGGTTGTATAAGTATAAGTATCTACGCCGTCAGTAAAGCTGATACGCATATAGGGAACTTTAGAAGCTGACTGTTGCTTTGTAATTAGCTCATTGTCAAGTGTTCTCATCCTAGCTACGTGTCCTTAAAAGATTTGATACTACTCCCTTCGGCCAAGCTCCTTCCCTGTTTTGCTACGAGCCATCTCGTGACACATTGCTACTGCTTGGTCTTGTGGTGTGCCGTTTCTCACTTCTTGCGCAATGCAGCTAGAGACTGCAGCTTTTGTCTGCGCATCAGAACTTTCCTTTGACAGTATTTCAATCTCCTGTATTGGCATATTCTCCCCCTAACTATTCCTTAACATAGGTTTCCCAAATCTCGCATGGAGTATTACTGTCATCGTCATGGTGACAGATGTGCTTAGAAACTCGGCCCTTTAAGACTGGTATTTTCACCATCCTGTCCTTTAGGAAGTCGAATACTGACTCCATGTCCGCCTTGTTATCAAATCTCACTATGAGGCTGCTGGCAGAGTTCCCTTGTTCATTAACTCCACAACCAAGTCCCAAATCTCCCCAGATAGGCATCTTGGGGGAGCTAGTCAGCTTATCTATGATTTTGTCCTTGATTTCGACTGACAGGTTATCCCACTGAGAAGGAACGACAAATTGGAGGCTCGCCATCACACAGTATTTACTCATACTCCGTACCTCCCTCTGGTAGCTTGGAATATCGCCTGTTGCTCTGGGATTGACAGCATCCTGCCCTTGAAAGCCATGACCTCTGGAATGTAGCCATCAAAGGTTCGAGAAGTAGCCACGTTGTTTCCAGTAGTAAATGGGGAAGCCACATCAGTTAGTCTTCCCCCTATAGGAGTCTGAACCTCTGTGATGGCAACTGGGCTACCGTCTATGCAGATAACAGGGACGTTGGCTACATCGGAACTATCATAACTTACACTTATCATCTTTGCCCTCCCATATGGAATAACATAGTTGGCAGTATCCCACATACCATAAGCAGTACCAAAGCCCTTAAAAAATCTAAATTTACAAGTGCCGCTCCCTGAGTCGGTTACTACGTAGGCTCTAATCTCACCCTTGTCCCATATCCTAGCCTCAGACCCTTCCCCAACACTCGTAGCATTTATCCAAGCAATGATAGTTCCCCCAGGAGCATCAAATATATTCTGGATAGCTGTGTGGTCTGGAACGGTGATAATATCATCCACTCCGTCAAACAGCCTGCCATAAATAGGATGCCAGACCGAACCTGAGTTCTGTACCGGATGACCGTAGAGGTCTCTGGACATGGCTAGGTTGGGGATAAAGAGACTGGCTTCGTCAAAGTAGACGGCAGTGTCACCAGTCTCAACTCTGCAGCGTGCATCCAGAAAGGTTGCGCTAACATTAACCGTATGAGTCGTACTGAGCAACTCCCACCCTGCTGCACCGCTGTGAAGTAAACTATAAGTCCCACCTAAATTGTCAGTAAGATAGAGACGTGCCCGGCTTGCAACCGTAGCGTATATCCAGGAATCAAAAGTAGCTGACAACCCTTTATATTTCGCATAATCGGCGTATTGCTGAAAAGCCCAACAATTAGTCCCTGCTCTGGTCAGCAGTCCACTGTAAGTCCCAGAATATTTCTGTACATCACTTCTTGCCCAACTTGCTCCAGCACCAGCCAAAGTCCACCCAGTAGGCGGGTCTCCAGTCTCAAAGCCTGTGTTTGTGAGAAGTTCTGGACTTTGCCCGAATTGCATTTCTCGGAGTGGCAGATACAAACAGCACGAGGGGTCAAGGCGGAATCCTCTTCGCGCTCTTATTACCTCTAAGTCATTCAGCATCATTCACCTCGTTAACTCGGCTTGTAAAGTACCGTTACGGTGCAGCTACTTTTAACCTGGCTTATGATAGTAGCATCTGCAGTGGCGGCGTGTGGAGTGCAGAACAGACCAATCTCAAACGGCACTTGGTTAAAGTTAGCTACCGCGAAGAATATGCCGGACAGGGGTTTTTCCACATAAGAAGTAGTAAGATTTTCACTGACTCCAGCGTGGAGATCTACCCAAGTTCCATCCTTATTCCGAGCCTTCCATTTCCTCGTCTTGGCTACAGTAGCCTCACCCGATTTAAGCTGGCATAAAAGACCTAGTTGCACAGCTACCAAAGTCCCTGATTTAGCTGGCTCAACGATTGCTCCAAATACTTGGGTTTCTGCGCCGCCAACCGCTAGCGTCTTCTCATCGCTCCACTGGACACCATCAGATGTTAGAGCTTGGGCAGCTATCCATCTTGAGCTTGTCCACGTAAATAGACTAGTGTCTATCAGTGTCAAGCCTGAAAGCTGAGCATCGACTTGAAGGGTAGCTTTTAATGCTGCAACAATATCCTCAAGATTATTCATGTTACTTCCTCCTTAATTAGCTCTAAGTAACTCTCTTCGAGGGAGGAACTAAACTTGCTCCTCCCTCGCTTGAGAATTACCTAGCTATGCTAGACAATTGGGAACCAGGAAGTAGGAACACAGCCTACAACGATAGAACCCATACCTGAAGTAGCGATAGTACCACCCCAGTAGACACAGATCTGACACGGCCCAGCAAGAATGCTAGGAACAGCTGGCTCATAGACCGCATTGAAGCGGACATGGTCAACTGTTACACCAGCACCCATCTCCTGCTGGAAGTACAGTATCTCGCTCTGTACCGGGTCAGTAATGTCTGCAGTAACTGCACTGAAGGCTCTGCCAGGAAAGGCTCCGCCACCGTCGAGCAAGTTATCAGGAGCCTCAACAGTCAGAGTACCAGTTGTAACTGGAGCCTGTGAGCGGTCACTGATGGCTAAGAGCTGAATTAAGTCCGAAGCGGCGTCAGCAAGAGACTGGAGAGATACTTGAAGTGACACGAGCATGAGATAATAGCCAGCATCAACGCCAATTATCATCTCAGGCATTTCCAACTCTAGCGTGGTCACAGCACCGCCACCTACAATCTGTACGGGTGAGGCATTAGCTCCAAGTGCTCCAACAGTCAAGCGCCAGAGCTTACCAGCGAGCAGCAAGCGCTGTCGCCAGTCTGCTGTGAACAGCTGACCCATCTTGGTCATCCTGGGATAGTCCATATCTCCTTCGTCAAGAATGGTAGGTACGAACTGGTTTACCTTTGCTTTTATATCTGTTATCACTTTCTTCCTCCTTTATAGAATAATACTAGTGCCCTAGGATAGCCTACTCTCGAACTGAATCGCCAATAGAACGCTACCTGAGGGATAGCATATCCTAATCGACCGAGCTAAGGTAAATTCAATTATTAAGGTTTTAGTAGTTCCACTTCCCTTCCCTCCTCATGATGTCTGTAGCGTCTAAGGAAGGAAAGTTAAATAGAATGCTACCAGTCCAGCAAGGAATGAACTTAGCATCGCTACCACATTGAGGGCAGTTAGCTTTCCGCTCAGCAAGCATGGCTTGCTTTACTTCAAACCTATGCAAACACTGTTGACACTCATACAGGTACTGCATACTAGTCTACCTCTACCTCGCCACCAAGAACCAGCTCTAGAGCTCTACTTGATTTCTTAAGCTCCTGAGTAGCTTCCTGAAGCTCCTCAAGGACGTCGGTAGCCTTGTCACCTAGCTCATCTATGATGTCTTGGCGAGTAGCATCTGTACCGGGATTAAAGTCTAAATTTCTGCTCAGCCTCGGCATATTTCCTCCTACGTGCTCAGGTCTGGTTCCCCATAGTCTCCACCCAAGTCCCCAATAACTTCAATTAGGTCATCAAGGTCATAGTCTCCATCCTCTAGGAAGGACTCTCCAAGAGTACCATTGTCTATGAGCGTTCTGACCAGCACTGCTACGAGATTTGCTAGGGTAGAAATTTGTGCTACCTGTTCGTAAGTGAGTACTGGAATATCAGCAGCTCGTAACATATCTGCTATAGGAACAGCAGTCCTATGACCATGCTCGTCAGTTACATAGAAGTAACCAGACCCAAACTCAATCTTCTCAGCGGTTAAATTAGCCATCTGTACCTCCTACAGTACATAGAATGCGTGTGGTGTCAGCATCACATACAAGACCTCGCTGAAGTCGCTACCAGAGTTGTCTGTAATGTTTATGTAAGCTCTGATGTAACGATACTTCGGGTCAACACTGAAGCGAATTATCTCAGTCCTTGCAACATCAAAGCCAGCACCATTCAGGTCAGCGAAAGAAGCAATTGTGACATACGTACCGTCAACTGTAGCGCAAGCTTGAATGTCTATTGCTACTGTATCGTCGGTATCTGTTAATCCATCAGGGTCAATGAGTACAGCAGCCAATTCCTTGATACCGGAACCCTTACCAGCAGTACCTCCACCCAGTCCTGCTCCGAGGTCTATACAGATACTTCCACTCACTCTGGTGATAGAGGTCGGGGTCTTGTCTGCTGTTATTGCTGTACCATCGTGCAATACTAAACTAGCATCAAAAGGCATTTTTCTCCTCCTTGTTTATTTCTAAGCTCCTACTAGGCTGCTGCACTAGCAATCACACCATACAGTCGACCTATAGAGTAAGGGTCAATTACAGCCAGGCCAAGAGGCCAGTCTACAACTGTCCGGTACTTGGTAGGAGTGCTCGGCACGAGTCCTATGTCGTCGACTTCCAGTGGATACTCCTGTATACCCCACAGAAACTCGCCAATTCCAAACTTAACTGCATAGACAGAAGCTTCTGTAGAGCCGCCGCCCTTTGTTTCATCGGCAGCTATGATTTCTGTAGTCTGAGTAGCTGTGACGCCAATATCGACCAGCCGGGCTCCAGAGTACATATCTACTCTTCTGTCGAACATATCCTTGGTGGTATCAAGCAGCAGCTCTCGACGAAGCAGGGAACGTATAGCCAGCAGTGTGCCATCATTCAGGAACAGGAAATTAGGGTTGTGTCCTTTGATGGCGTAGATGAGCTGGTCAAGCTTGTCAAGGAAATTGTGGCGAGTGGCTGAGCTATTCAGGATACCTTCTGTAGTCGAACCTCCAGCAACGTCAATAAGCTGGCCAGTAAAGCCCTCTGCATAGATGTCATCTACACGCTTTTCCAGTCCCTTGAACTCTTCAGGGTCAGACTGTGGGTTACCATTAATGAACTTGTCATTAAACTTGTAAGCCATAGCCTTTACCTCCATTACCTGTCTGATAGCACGAGCGTCGGCTATGGTGTTCTTTGCACGAGCGATTGCCTTGTCGGTATCTACGTAGCCGCCCATAAGAGCGATATTCTCAACTCGCTGCTCCAGTGTATCTCCAGTGCTTTCGGTCCAGGACTCATTAACTTTCCTGAAGCCAACACTAGGCAAAGCTCCCATACGAACTACAGTTGTCGTAAGCTGACCTATGGTTTCCCAAGGGATTTCCTGCATAACATTAGACTCCATCAAGAAAATGTCTATGACAGACTTGCGGAGAGTATCAGTTTCTATTTTGCTAAGGTCTGCGAGTGTCCAAGCCATATTAGTTTATCCTCCTATTTACTAGATTGTTCATAACCCCTTCGGGCAAGCTCCATAGGAGAAACTCCGGTCAAATCAGCGGCTCCGCCGCCTCCACCACCTGCAGCGTAATTACCCAATTTCTTGCCTGTAACATCTTCCAAAGCTTGAGCATAGACCTCAAGTTCCTGTAGACTCTTCTTGTTATCTACAGTAGTCTTTGGCACGCCAAAGGTAGCGACTATTAAGTTTCTCTGAAGCTCCAGAAGCTTGTTGCTTAGCTCCTCCCCGCTTGACTTGGCGGTCGCAAGTTCTGCCTTTGCTCTTTCGAGCTCAGTGGCAGTAACTGTTCCAGATTCCATTTTTTCTTTCAGGCGTTCTACTTCTGCCTCAGCTTGGAGTACCTTCTGGCGAGTGGTTTCAAGTTCAGCTTGAGCACCAGCACCACCTGTTCTGCTTGCTTCCTCGAGTTCCCTTACTCGCTTTTCGATTGTCTCCTTGCTTCCCTTCAGTGCTAACAGGTCGGATTCCTTCACGTAGCGAACTTCACCTTCAGTCCCCTTCGCTACGAGAGACCCATCCTTGTCAACACTGTAAGTCACTTCATTACTGTTGCCCTCATCTGCCATTTGTTGCCTCCTTTATTGACTCTTCTATTGTACCACGTAGCACTCACTATAGTCAATTGCTATAATGTAAAATACGGTATATATTATACTATATATGTTGTTCTAAATTATATTTTCACTGCGGCTACTCTGGTACTCCATACTGGCTGGCGAACTCCTTGTAATATTTCTCTGCAGCAGTAGTTAGCAACTTATCAGTCTTGCCAAAGAACAATAGCCAAGCATCTAGCTCAGGATTTAGCATTCTGAGATTTTCGCCAGCCAGTTGCATATCAGCTTGGTAGGAAGAAATAAGCTTGTTCCCGCTTTCTGTCATTACTTCACGGAGCTCTGCTCTGCGAGTAGGAGAGGCTCTGTAGAACTCATTTACCTGACGCTGCTCTGCGTCACTATACTGCGTAACGAGAATAGCCTGACCTCTTCTGTTGTAAGGTCTGAACCATTCTCTAGTAACTTCCCAACGGAGCTTAGTTAGAGGAGTAAATTCTGCAGTAATAACCTGTACTAAGTCCTCTCTGTGAGCATCTGACAAGGCTTGGATGAGAGCGTCAATCTGAAGCAAGTAGCTGTCCCAATCATCTTCAAGTACACCAGTCTCAGGATTCGGCACTTGTTCTAAGCGAATAGTATAATACATATTAAGGATTTCCTTTGCTGGATGCTGCGCAGCAGGAAGATACTCACGCTCCAGCATAAGTGTCTTCATACCCTTGCGCTTGACATTTCCCTTATCATCCAAAACATCTTCAAAGGTAACAGGAACATTTGCATAGCGGGTTGAACTAGCTAGCTCCTCAAATGCAGTATTGTACAGGTCATTTAGTTTAGCTCTGCCAGCATCCCACTGCTTCATGTTTATCTTTCCACTCTTGACTAGTTCATCAAGCTGCGCTTGCCCATATACAGAATAGCCTTCTATGCTTACTCGTCCTTGCTGGAAGAGTTCCTCACGCTTTTGCTTCATGGTGTTCCAGAACTCAGTTCTTATGATGTCCTCTTGCTGCCATGAGGATGGGTATAGGGATATTGTAGAACCAGTATGGTACTTAAGAGCATCTAGTTCATCGAGAACTGCTTGCTGCAAAGGGCTTGGTGTCACATAGTCAGTTAGGCGCTCGCCTCTTAGCCAGATAGCAGTCTGCATTTCCTTCGTATAACCAAACCACTCTTCGATAAGAGCAGCATACTGGTCAAGAGCGTCAATCTGCTCCTGTGTCCTAATCTTGAGTATGCCGGCATTCTCCATGAGTGGAGCGGAAGCTGAGAACAATTGTCTAGCTCTAGTCCAGACACTTTCTTCTTCTGCTGTAAGCTTTACTCCTTCCTTTACCTTAGCAAATATATCACTTCCAGAATAGCTCAAGCGACGATTCTGACACTCGGCGTTAGCGTACAGCATAGTCTGGTAATCCCTGAAGGGCTCAGGGAGAATTATGTCCTGAATTAGTTTGGCGGGCTTAGAATCAGGGAACAAAGCTATGAAGGCATTGAGTGGAGTCTTTACCCAACCAGGAAACATCTCTCCCCACATGGGTTGACCAGAGGCTGATGTCCCACCAGTTATCTTCAGGAAATTCACCCAAGAGGCAGGGTAGAAACCAAATCTAGACAAGCTGTCTATGAAGCCTGATAGCCCAGGGAAAGTATCGTAGTACTCAGGGTAGTCTTTGCGGATAAGCCTAGTCAAGCCTCCCATCCAGATTGTACCTCTGAGCATATTGGCTTCCAGACTAGTACCAGGAATATGAACGTAACCATCATCTGTGTAGTTCATGTAGGAACCCCAGGCTTTGAAAACTCCAGGAGTTCTGATTGCAGAACGAGCCAACCAGAACCACCGATGTATTTCATAAGTCCAGAAGGGATATATTGTTCTCATGAGAGCTCCGAAAGCGTTCTCATTAGTGTAATCGGCCCAATCCTTGTAGTACTCTTTGGAGGCTCTGTCTGCAGCTCGCTGCTTAGTAGCCATGAACTCATCGGACAAAACACGGCTAGGAACTGGTTGTTTCACTGTGGGTAGTTCTGGCTGTACAGCTACTGGAACAGGATACTTTTTATTCACATCAAAGAACTTAACTGGCTTTATAGCAGCGTCAACTTCTGCAACTCCTTCAGCCACTTTTTCGCCTAACTCAGGGTCTCGCAATTTGTCTCTTCCTCTGAAGACATACACTACACCATCATGACTCAGCGCATAGTCCAGCGCTTCATCGAACTCCTTGGTAACTGTCCCATCAATGAAGTCCTCAGGCAACATACCTTTGGGAGCACCGTGATACCACAAGTCCTCGCCCTGATGCTGAGCCTGCCACTGAGCTACGTCATTCCTTATCTGAGTGTTCTGCCACTCTTGCGTGTATTTGAAGGGCTGCGCCTTTGGAACAGGAGTAACCTTCTTAGGAACTGGTACAGCCTTTGCATAACCAGGAGTCTTCTCTAGTCCATCCGCTAATTGGTCTATGAAGGTCTGGAGCTTATCTGCTGTTCCCTCTGGTAGTCCCTTAGCATGATAGATGTGCCAGAGGTCTTCCTTGAGAGAAGCTAATTCCATCAAGCGTGGCTCAAGGACTGATGCTCCGGCAGGTGACATCCTCATATCCCTAAGAATTAGATTATAGACTTCTCCAATAGCATCAGGAGTCCAGCCCATATCCTGTGCAGACTTACCAGTGGCTCTAGCCATTCGCCTAGCCTGGACTAGTACATCGTCTATGAACTCGTCCTTAGCCTTTAAGGTCATGTTCTCTATGCGAAGGACAGAAGCTGGCAAGTCACTAGGATGCGCATGGAAGATTGAAGCGATGTCCATCTTGGTAAGTACTCGGCCGGCAGCATTTACAATAGGAGGAGCTGGAGCAGCTGTTCCCGCAATCTCAGAATACAGATTGCCACCCTCCTTAGAATGTCTGCGTAAAGCTTTGACACTAGCTCTCCACTCGTTCCAGCTCTCCCTTTGAACAGCACGGAAGTTAGTCCAGAAAGCAGCTATCTCTGCCTTACCCTTTGTAGGACGAGTGGCTAGAAGAACCTGCTCTTCCTTTCTAAGCTTTTCTACAAAATTCTTGGTGTAGCGTACTTCCATACCCCAAGTATCAAGGAGTCTATTAGCTTCGGCGTCTAGGGGATTCTCTTTCAACTTCCTAACTAGCTTACCAAACTCTGTGCTGGAGGTATCAGCAAACTGAGCTAATCTCTCATAGACATCCTTTCTGAACTGGTCTCTCCAAGCTACCCACTGCCCGGCAGAAAGTCTAGCTCCCATTATACCTTCAAACTCAGCTGCACCACGAAGAACATCATCAGCCCACTCGCCAATTAAGCCTCGCATCTCATTTAGTTCGACAAGAGCCTCTGAGATTTCCTCTCTAGTCTGGAACTCCATACCAAGGATTTCTTGCGCTCTAGCCTTGTAGCGCTCTGCATAGAACTCTGGCGAATGAGTAAAGTAATCGTACATATTATCTCTAGCAGCATCTACTGTCTCATCTATTGCTCTACCGCCCTTTGCCCAAAGTGTACCATTGCTAGCTCGCTCGATGATATTGTCCTGTATGATGTCAGGTATCTGCGTGTAGTCACTGATGACCTTAGTGACATCGCTAGCAGCTAACCTATCCTCCAAAGCTATATCTCTAGAGACCTTACTCTTCGCTATTCTCTCCGCTACTATGTCATCTACCATTATTCTGAGGGACTGTGGGCCAGCAATAGTTCTCTCTAGTAGCTCTTGCCTCAGTTCACCTCTGGACAGTCTGAGCAGTCTGACAAAGTCATCAGGCAAAGCTTTCACTGCGTCGTCAATTATATGAGTAAGTACCTGCATTTGCTTAGGAGCTTCTTCACCAAGGAACTTCAATGCCATCCTGTGCCAATAATTACTTCTCTGATGCATACCTATAATCCCAGGCTTGTCTACGAACAGTGTACCAAGCGGGCCTCCAGACATAATCTTGCGAAAGGTCTGTAGCCTGCTGCTCATTCCTTCGATGTCTAGGCGGGAGGGCATTTCTGCAGCTAGCTCCATTCTTGGTATTCCCAACTCCAACTCAAGAGGCTTTCCTGCTCCAGCCCATGTCCTGTGCATCTGCTCTGTGGGATTTACCCTCCAGTGTTTCCAAAAAGGATTTATGCCAGCAACAGCAGGCTTGATATAACCCTCCAAAATATTGAAGGGACCGAAAGCACCAAAGACTAAGAAGGAACGAGCAGGAGTACTGACTAGCCACTTGTCAATAGTAGTCCGCCAGATGTTCATAGTCTTCCAGCCGACCCTGGATAATGTAGCAGCTACCCTGCCAGACATTTCCAAGTTATGGATAGCTGCCGACTCAAGTGTATTGAAGACGGATTCTTGAGTATTCTTGTAGACTCTGGTCAGCAGGTCAGCAGGATTCTTTGCTGCACGAATCATACTATTGCTTTTAGCAGTAGCAACATCAAAGAACTCATCTATGATAGTCCGTGCGAGCCTTAAAGAAACTCTCGTCTCCGGTACTCCAAGTGTTCTAAGCAGAAAGGCTGGAGCGGTTCTAACAGTCAGAGCTCGCCCAAAGCTTCTATCTGCAATTTCTGTAAGAATGGTATTGACTGCAATGGTAAGGTCAGGTGTTACTCCAGTGCTAGAACCAAGTCTCGCTGCCATTTCTGCTACATCTGATCCTATAAGCTCAGTTCTCCTCAATAGTGCTCTCCCTGCTTGTCCCATTAGCCCTAGGTCTTCTGGATGAGTAAGAGCAAACTTACGAGCTACAAGGAGAGCTTCCTTTGCTTTCTCCAGAGGAATCTTCCTATAATGTATTCCGCCAAACACATTCTCAAGATAATGCGCTACAGCCTTAAGGTCTGCTGATGCTGCTACTCTTGCTGTCTGCATAGGAGTTCTTGGAATAAGTACGAATGGGTGAGAAATTGCTTCACCTACCTTAGCCCAGCCTTTGGCTGCAGCATAAGCAGCTCTGACCTCAGCACCCTGCTTTAGGTGGTCAAAGATTAACATATCCCAACCAGCTACCCAGCCTCGTTCTGCAGCGCCTACAAACTTCCCAAGTAGTGGGATAGGCTTAGTTATCTTAGAAGCTATTCCTAAGCCTAGCCAAGACAATGGGTCAAGGATTACTTCGAAGATAAGCCTGTTAGCCCAACCCATCGAAGCCTCTTGCATAGCAATAGAACCTGCTTCCCACCAATCTGTAGTTTGCTTCGCCTCTTCATAAATTGCGTCAAAGTTGCTTTCGTCTCTGGAGCGTACACCCGGCAGGATGTCTAGTACTTTACCCCAAGTACGATACATAAGTGCTCCCCAAGGAGCAGTCCATTTCGTGTATAAAGTTGAAAAGGCTGCAAGAAACAAAAGACCAGGTTGCTTGAAGGTTTCTACAACAAGGTCTCCGAGCTGCATACTAGGCATCTTTGCCTCAGTAAGACCAGCCTTTATTAATGCTTGATTCTCCTGCAACGCAGTCCATAGCTCATCCATGTTCCTGGCAAAGTCCTCAACCGATTCTATAGCTGCAGCGGTCTCGTCATCTACACCAGCATCCCTGAATATCTCTAGTGCTTCTTTCCCTGTCGTACCTACGTCTGGTGGAGTCTCAGGAGCTCTGAGCGCAGCCATAATTTCTTGGACAGTAAGTTGACTTGCCGTAACAGGAACAGCAGTTCCACGCTCTGTGAGCTTCGCTATAACCTTGTCAGCTTGGTCTATTGACTGCTCCCCAGGAGGAAGCTCTGATGGCCGAGTATAAGCTGCCACTCCTTGCGATATAGCATCAAATACTTGTGCTACTTCAGGGTAGGCTTCTATAGTCTCGCTGCTGGCTATGTCAGAAACTGACTCGACTGTTCCGGCTGCTAATGCTGCAGGAAGTGCTGTGTAAAGACTAGCTAAGTAGGTAGTCTTAGCTCGCTCAGCAAACAATGGGTCTAAGCTATCTAGAAGAGTATTGCGCTGAGCTATGAGAGCATTATACTCTTGCGTTGTCTGACCTAAGCGCCCAAAGGGTTCAGCAGCTTGACCGAAGTTAAAGGGCCACCAAGAAAGGAACCATCTGTTAGCTTCTTCCAAGTACGACAGACCACTAGGCTTTCCAATCTTGTTTATGGTAGTTTCAACCTGCTGTATCTGTGCCTGAATATCTACAATCATTCTTTCTAAGGTATCCTGTGCCGTTAGCTGTGATGACAGCTCTCTGCTATAGCCGGGAAAGAATTCTGGAGCTTCACCAGCAGCAATAGTAGCCTGTAAGGCTGCCTTCGCTGCCTTCTCCTCATACATACTTTTAATTTGCTGTACTGCGGCAATCTCACTAGCGGACAAGTCATGATACGGAGCACCATAGCCAACAGGAGCAGGCTTGACTCTTTCCTTTATAGGCAGAGCCTGCCACTGTAATCTAGCAGCCTTGACGGCTTCACGAACATCTATAGTAAACTGTGGCTCAAAAGCTTTAGGTATTGTATAACCGCTGAGCAGTTTACTTATTTCTTCGCTTGTAGGCTCAATCTGAAACCCATCTGCCATTAGCCTTCACCTCCAGTAGCCATCGGCGGAGCTTGACCAGGAGGAGGAATGTTCTCTGGTATAGCTCCAGGTGCCGCTCTTGTCCGTACAGGCTGTTGCTGCTGTCCTGTACCCATGATTTGCTGCTCCTTAATGTCTGCAGCTCTGTCATATAGTCTAGCTGCGTCTAAATCTTTGGCTTTGCGTAAAAGGTCTGCCTCTTGCCTCAGTGCTTGTATGAGACTAAGCTGCGCAAAGACTGGGTCTCTACGAGCCATACCAGCATCTCTACGAGCAATCTCTTCTGAAGGATTCCTTATCTCCGGGAAGTCCCACTCCATGATACGCTCTTCGCTAAGGGTGAAGTTCGGGTTCAGCATCCGAGCATTAGTAGCTCGCTGTGCTAAGTCGCCGGGAATTCTTAGCTCATAAGCTGCAGTAAGTTCAAAGTCTTCAGACAGGCCTTTCGGTATAGACTTACCATAGGGCTTGTAGCCATAGTTTCTTATCAAATGCATCCAGAAATTATCTATGTCACTTACGCAATCGACTACGCCCTGATGGAAGGCTTTTGCTGTGTTATTTGTGCTG
>Ga0180007_10003780_pt1 | contig 16548 bp, 6 predicted proteins | sample MM_PC_MetaG_FD_121122 | JGI IMG/M metagenome (GOLD analysis project Ga0180007, IMG submission 121122) | Groundwater microbial communities from the Aspo Hard Rock Laboratory (HRL) deep subsurface site, Sweden - MM_PC_MetaG | ecosystem: Environmental > Aquatic > Deep subsurface > Groundwater... | reverse complement strand
TTTTCTCCATCAGTATCTGGATTAAAGACAACATTAAGACTGCAGGTTGCATTTTCAGTGAGAATCTTGTCGGAACACAGATCATCCTGGATGGTGAACTGGGAATTATCGATTCCCCCTATACTGACAGATCCAATCACAAGATTTGATTTGCCGTCATTTTTAACACTGATCTGATGGGCTGAAGACATCATTCCCGATGCGTGAATATTAAAATCAATTGTCTCAGGCAGTACAAAGATAATGGGAACATGGGAAGAATTGATTTTTCCTGCCCGTACCAGCCAGACATGCTGTTTGTCTGTTTTTGTACTGGCACCAATGCTGCCATCCGACATGTTTACCATAAAGGCATTTGTCATCGTGCCCACCGTAGTAGTAGATGTCCAGTAAGCCGCATGCGCCAGATCAACAAAGGGGTGGTTCGGGGTGATGGCCGGTGAGGACTGGGAAAACAGGATATGACTTTTGAGTTCCGTTCGGTTGGGAAGCCGCCAGTCCGTGTAGCGTTTGAAATATCCACCCCGCCCAAAATCATCCGGATGGGTGTTAATATCTGAAACAAATTCAAGGGCAGCCTGCCAGGTTAAGGTCTGCTCAGCCATGCCCGCACTCTTCAGCCAGACAAGCGAGGTCAGTCTGTCCGTTACAGTGCCGTCCTGGTTATCAACATACCGGGGTGTGGGCATGGTAATCCCTGCCTGGGTGGCACCATCCTGGTTTGAGGTTTGGCAGTTTGTCAAATGACCGGCCATATCATAGCACCGGGTCTGCCCGGTGATATATAGACTGCCGTCCAAGGCTTGTTCATCTGCCAGTCCAAGGAGTTCAACCGCAATCGCCGGAAAGTGTGGATCATTTGAAGGAACAGCAATTCCAGCATATTTTTCACCTTTTCCGGTTGGAGAGAAAGCAGCAGAAAAAGCGCAGCTGTCCCCTGGAGACAGGCTTGTATTTGAACAAAGATCATCAATAAGGTTAAACTGGTTACTGTCACTGCCCAGGATAGCGATTGTCCCGATATTCAGGAGAGAATTGCCCTGATTCTTTACAGAGAAAACGTTTACGGATGATGTATGACCCACATGGGTCGATCCGAAATCATTGATTTTCGGAGTGACAACCATGTGATGAACGATTGGTTGGGCAGTAGAACCTATTCTGACAAACCAGCTGTAATGGGAATCGGATTTTGCTGAAGAAGAAACACTACCTTCGGACAAGGACACAACCCATGCATTGTTATAGTTGGATGTATCCGTTGTCGAGGTCCAGTAAGAGTCATTGGCAATGCCTTGGAAAAGTGATTCGGCCTTGATTGCAGGCCCGCTGACTGACCGGTCAATAAGGGACAAAAGTTCTTTCCTGTTGGGCAGACGCCAGTCAGTAAATGTCTGGTTATACCCGCCGCAGATGTATGTCGATGGATTGGTATTCAAATCCTTTGCCGTATCCAGTGCCTGCTGAAAGGTTCCTTTTGTCGTACAGCTCCCGCTCTTCATCCAGATAAGGCCGGTCAGACTGTCTTTTACCGTGCCGTCTGAATTGTCTGTAAACCGGGGGATCGGGAAAGCAAGGCCTTTATTTGAATCGCCGTCCTGACCGGTTTGATCACAGGACATCAGATTCCCGGCAGTATCATGACAGGTGGTCTGACCCGTTGTGGCCGGGGCTGAGGCGACATCGCTTATCAAGGTTGACCCAGACAAAGCAACATGTTTGGCAGGAGTATCCGGATCATTGGAATGAATGACAATATCGGCGGCTGATATTCCGTTTTTGAGAGGTGCAAAAACAACCTCAAACTGACAGGTATCCAGACTGCCAATTCCACTGCTGCCGCAGGTATTGTTCTGTATTTTGAAATCAGTGTTGTCTGTACCCGAAAGGGTGATTTCTGAAATTGACAGCAGGGCAGTTCCGTAATTGGTGACGGTAAACAGTCTGGGTGCTGAAGCGGTCCCTTTTATGGCATATCCGAAATGATATGGCTCGGGAGATACACCGGCAACTGCAACGGCGGGCTCATCTGTAAACCCGCCCCTGACGGCGGCAACATAATTTTTATTGTATTTGATATCGCCTGAGACACTGCCGTCGGAAAGCGCAATTGTCCATGCTGCATCATTGGCATTTATCGTGGCACTGGTAACCGTGGTTGCCGTCCAGTATCTGTCATTGAATACATCAGTGAAAGGGTGATCCTGGGGCAACGCAGGGGCATTTTTAGACCGGTCAATCAGGCTCATTAATTCTTTTCTGTTGGGCAGTCGCCAGTCTCTGTAACGGGCCGTATAACCACCCCGTTTATCATCTTTATGGTAATTCAGATTCAATTGGGCGATAAAGCCCAACGCGTTTTCCCAGTTCAGTTTTGCATCCGGCAGATCGAATCCTTTTACCCACATAAGCCCGGTCAACGAATCTGAAACCGTGCCGTCCGGTTTTTCAACAAACCGGGGCACGGGCCATTTCGCACTGTCACCCTCACCATCATCCTGGTCGGACTGACCGCAGCCCGTTAAATGGCCGCCCGTATCATAGCAGGCAGCCTGACCGGTTTTCCAGATACGGGCCGGTGCAGTTTGGTTTGTTGTACCGCGCAAGGGGATCTCCCAGGCCGGGTTCTCAGGGTCATTGCTGGAAATCACCATGCGGGCAAGTTTATTGCCGGAGATGACCGGTTTGAATACAGTGTTGAGTGTACACTCCCCTTCAGGCAGCAGGGACATCCCTGAACAGTGATCGTCGACAATTTCAAATTCAGCTGCCTGTGAGCCGGTCAGTACAATCTGAGAAATATGAAGGTCTGCAGACCCAAGATTGTAAACAATAATCCCTTCCGATGTGGAAGTACTTCCCGAGGGTAGATATCCGAAATTTTTAGATTCCGGCGCAGTATAGAGTATCGGTTTGACTGAAAGGCCGGTTTTGCCTAACCTGACAGGTATCACACGCAACTGTGTTGTTTTTGCCGGAGCTGAAACACTGCCGTCTGAAAAGGAGATACTCCAGGCAGAAGTTCCAGTTGATGTAATCGTGGTTGAACTCCAGTATCCTTCATTGAATAGATCGACAAACGGGGCATCTGCCGGCAGGGCAGGGTTGGTGTTAGCATAACTGATCAGGCTGAGCAGTTCGTTTCTATTTGGAAGCCGCCAGTCGGTAAAGTTTTTAAAATACCCGCCGCGTCCATAGTCATCCGGGTGGGTGTTCAGGTCTTTTATGAATTCGATTGCCCGGGTATGGGAAAGTGTTCCTTCCGCTATATCTGCGCTCTTCAGCCAGACCAGGCCGGTAAGCTTGTCTTCAACGGTTCCGTCGCGGTTATCAATAAATCGGGGACCCGGCCATTTAACGCCTTTTTTGTTTTCGGCATCCTGTCCGGAGTTGATGCATTCAACCCGGTGACCGCCCGTGTCATAACATCTATCCAGTCCCGTGGTGATGGGAGTGGCATCAGTGACCTGCCTGTCCGTATCTCCGCTTAATGGAACCGTCATCCTGGGATTGACGGGATCATTTGAGTCTACAATGATCTGCGCACCCTTGGGTCCCTGGGAGATGGGTCTGTAAGACATGTCAAAAGTACACGTCCGGCCCGGCGCAATAGTATTACCGGAACACTGATCATTTGACCGTGAAAACATGCCGGCATCTGATCCGGTCAGGGAGATGCTGTGAATCGTCAGATCAGAACGGCCCGTATTGTTGATCCGAAAGCGTTTGACCTGTGATGTCCTATTCACCAGCATGGACCCGAAATCTGCCTTTTCAGGATCGATATGGATGACGGGTGCAGGGGGTAAAATCAAACCGCTGCGAACCGCCAGAAATTGATGGCTACCTGTTTTTGCATTACTGCCAAGGCCGCCGTCTGCCAGGGATACCGTCCAGGCATTGTTCAGATTGGAAATATCCGTAGTGGCTGTCCAATAGTTGGTATTTTTAATGTGTTCAAATGGATGACCGGCAAGCAAGGCCGGGTTGCTTTTAGAATAATCAACCAGGCTTCTAAGTTCACTGCGATTGGGCAGGCGCCAGTCTGAAAATGCTTTGTTGTAGCCGCCACAGGTAAATCCGGCCGGATTTGAGTTAAGATCTGCAACGATACCCAGCACCTCCTGCCAGCTAGCTGTACCCTGGTTGCAATCACCGCTCTTAAGCCATATTAAACCCGTCAGATTATCTGTTATGGTACCATCCTGGTTGTCCACAAATCTTTGCTGGGGCCAGGCTTGTCCGGTTGACGTCTGTCCGTCCTGCCCGGTTGTCTGACACTCAATTTTTGTGCCTGAAACATCATGGCAGAGCGTCTGGCCGGTCTGTACCGTCCGGTATGGCGGATCATATGCACTGGTTGAGCCGGATATGGCAATGGTTTTTACCGGTAATACCGGATCATTGGAGGCAATGGTTAAACCGGCTGTTTTCTCTCCGCTTGTTGCAGGGGAAAAACTCACGTCCAGGGTACATTCTCCTTCCGGGGCAAGTGTCTGGCTGGTGCAAGTATTGTTTGAGATTGAAAAATTGCCGGCCTGCTGACCGGAAAGTATTGTATTGTGTACAGTAAGACCTGCAGTGCCCTGGTTGATGATTTTTACGGTTCTTGCCGCAGAAGTCTGACCAACAGGGGTTACGGGGAAAAGATTGGATTCAGGGATAAGGGAGATGACCGGAATGGCCGGTTTGATTGTTCTGCCTTTGCGTACTGCAAGAAAAAAGTGGGTGGTGTATTTCCCAAGGCCGAACACGCTGCCGTCCGTAAAGGATACCCCCCAGCTTGAGTCAGAACCATTCTGGTTGGTCATAGTGGTAGACGTCCAGTAAGAGCCTGCCTGAACATCTTTGAAGAGATGATCATCAGGCAGGGCAGGACTGTTTTGAGACCGGTCAATCAGGCTGAGCAGTTCTTTCCTGTTGGGCAGCCGCCAGTCCCGGTAATTGGCAATGTAACCGCCGCGGCCATGTTCATCAGGGTTTAAATTTAAATCAGCAGCCAGGTCGAGTGCCTGCTGCCAGTTTACCGCAGAAGAAGGAAAATTGGCGCTTTTCAGCCACATCAATCCGGTCAGATGATCGGTCAGGGTTCCGTCTGCATTATCTTTAAACCGTGGCTCGGGCCATACCGCGCCAAAGACCACCTCGCCGTCCTGGCCGGAACCGGAACATCCGGCAGGCTGTCCTGCCGTGTCAAAACATTCTTCCTGTCCTGTTTTCCATAATGAGGACGGGGTCACAAACGCATAGGTTGTACCGATTAACTGCAGTGATTTTACAGGGGAATTCCAGTCATTGGAAGCAAAAGCGATCTGTGCTGTTTTATCTCCTTCCGTTGAAGGGGAAAATGTGACATCAAGTTCACAATATTCATATGGGTTCAGCGTTACAGCAGCACAACTATTATTGGACACCATAAACATGGCCGCATCAGGTCCTGTTTTGGTCACGGAACTGATCGTAAGAGCCTGTGTGCCCGTATTTCTGATTTCAAATCGTTTTGTCTGGGAGGAGGCTTTGACATCCACAGACTCATAATTCATCTGAGGCGGAAGGATGACAAGGTTGGGGCCATTTATGATTTCAGAATGACCGACACGCACTGGCCATACGCTCATTTTTGTCGATTTGGCAGCCGCAGAAACAGATCCGTTGGCCATGGAAATCCGCCAGGCATTGGCTGGATTGCCGACCAGACTGCTGGATGCCCAGTAGTCACCGAAATCGTTTCCAGTCATCTGGTCAAAGGGATGTCCTTCCGGCAGGGCAGGTATGCTCTGGGAACGGTCAACCAGGCTGAGCAGTTCTTTTCTGCTGGGAAGGCGCCAGTCACGCCAGGTTTTGTTATATCCACTGCAGGTGTAATTCTCAGGTGCGGCATTCAGCATTTTTACCGCATCAAGCGCGCCCTGCCAGTCTGTTGTATCAAAACAGTTGCTGCTTTTCAGCCAGACAAGACCGGTAAGGGTGTCTGTTACAGTCCCATCACCCGTATCGGTAAATCGTGGCAAAGGAAAAACGGCCCCGCGCGGATTGTCACCATCCTGGCCGGAAACGGCACAGGAAATAGACTTTCCTGCCGTATCATGACACGTTGTCTGGCCGGTAACCCAGGATTTAGCAGGTATGGCCAGGGTACCGCCAACGCCTGAAAGATTGATTGTAAGCGCCGGAGTGTTGGCATCAGTATTATTAATGATCATGTGGGCAGTTTTTGTGCCGATAGTATCGGGATCAAATGTCACGATAAAACTGCAATGTGAACCCGCAGTTATGATCTGACCTGAGCAGGTGTTTGAAGACAGTAAAAACTGGTCGCTGTCTGTTCCTGCAAGGGTAATATCATTGATGACAAGATTGGCGTTGCCAAGGTTGAAAATCTTTATGGTCCGGGCCGCGCTTTCACCACTGATTGTCCGGGTGCCGAAATATCCGGATTCAGGTGCGGCTGAAATAATGGGTTTGGCCGGTTTGTTACTCTGCCCGGCCCGCACGGGCCAGGCATAATGCATACCTGTTTTGGCGGTAACACCAGTGCTGCCGTCGGACAGGGAAACGCCCCAGGCATAGGTGCTGTCTGCTGCCGAACTGGTGGAGGACCAGTACCATCCGTGAAGATCAAGAAAAGGGTGGTTCCCGGTCAGTGCCGGTGCTGTTTTTTGATAATCGATCAGGCTTTTGAGTTCATTTTTACTGGGCAGGCGCCAGTCCCGGTAATCAAAAAAATAGCCGCCCCGGCCATAGGCATCGGGGTGTTGGTTCATCTCTTTGACCATGTCGAGCGCACCCTGCCATGTCATGGCAACACCTTTGGCCGCACCTGTCTTCAGCCAGATAAGTCCGGTGAAATTATCTGTTACCGTACCGTCACTATTATCCGTAAACCGGGGGACTGGTGGAACGGCGCCCGTTTTTATCTCACCATCCTGTCCTGAATTTTTGCAATTGGCAAGATGCCCTGTGGTGTCATAACAAAGGGCCTGGCCCGTAGACGGAACAGAAACGGCCTGTACCTGAGAAAAACAGATAAGAACAACGATAAACGCTATAATAAAGGTGCCTGACTTCTTCATAGTGTAATCCTTATGGTCAACAGCGAATCGGATATGGTTTTACCTTGTTTTCTGTCTATTGAGCAGATCTTACCAAAATGACTCGGTTTGATTGGTAGTAAGCAGCAGCGGATTTATCTGCCGCCCGAATCTCTCCTGCTCCCAGATCTAATACCCATGCCCATGATTTGCCTGAATTATTTGTGGTTGAGGACCAGAGATCGCTGGCTATCGGGTTATAAAACCCGTTATCCCCCAGCCAGATATGTTGAACTGCTTTTCCTGCATGAACCAGACTTTCAAGCTCATTGATATTGGGCACGCGCCAGTCAGTATAACTAAGTGCCTGGTAATTGTACTGGTAGCAGTTCAGACTGGCCGGATCCTGGTTAAACTGGGCCGCTTTATCCAGTGCATCCTGCCAGTTGATACCATTTCCAGAACTGATGCATTCCGCATCTTTGAGCCACATCAACCCCGTGAGATGATCGGTGATGGTACCGTCGCCATTGTCCGTGAACCTGGGGACAGGCCAGTCCACACCTGCCTGAATATCCCCGTCCTGACCAGTATCAGCACAATCGGTAAGTTCATACCCATCCTGGTGATAGCATTTTGTCTGTCCGGTTTTGGGCAGATTGACCGAATCTGCGAACAGGTAAGCTGGAAATGTAATCATTATCATCAAAAACAGACATGCACCGATCTTTTTGATCTTGTTGGAACCGTTAACAATTGTCTTCATACTTCCTCCCTTAAGTGAAACTTTTATTATACACAATGATATATGCTTCTTGTACTATGTTTGGTTTACTTCAGAAAATTTTACTGCTTTAATTAGAGAACGTATACTTTAGTGACTGACCGAAAACCGCGTGTTTGGACGAAAAGTTGCCCATATACAAGGCGCAAAAAATCTTGAAACCGGAGTGTACTACTGTACATGAGGCCCGATTTATAATTTGGCAGGATTATGCAGCAACGCAGTAGATGGGTGAGTTTTCGTCCAAACACTACTTTAGTCTGGTCAATTTGACCCCGTTGTAACCTGCAACGCATGAATTGCTTCAGGCAACCCAATCTTACCATCATTATTTACATCACCCTCCACGGGGATGATCATGGCATCCTTAAGTGAAATCCCATTTGATATATTTCTCTGGAAATTATTTCCTAATTCATCGTTCACTCGTAAAAACAGCATCATATTAATTTCATCTCCCTTGGCTTCCAATAAGCCAAGAATGTTTTTGGGTATCATTACGCTACCAAAATGAGTCGGAACTGTAATAAAGAAAAAATAGTCGTCATTCCCTTTAATCGCCATGTATGCGCTGATTCTAGTTCTGAGATCCGGATTGATTTCATAGGGCGGATCCCATTTCCAGATCAAATTGCCGGAGCTGTCTTTCCTAGCCCGAAAACTTGAAGAAGAGATAATCGGACATGCAACGGGCTGACTGACCTTAAACGTCCGCTCATCTGACCATCCGCCCGTGGTGGTCACTTGGAGCCGATAGTCTCCCGGAATAAGATCGCCATTAAAATTAGCAGCATAGCCATTATCAAAATAATCAAATCCCGGATTGAACTTCCATTGACCTGTATTTTGGTCATAATTGCCCATCAACAGATTGCCAGGGGCGTATGTGGGAACAGGAATAATTACAACATTCCCGTTGGGGTCATAAAGCGTTGCTGAAGCCAATACATTTCCAGGTGGAGTCTGGCCCTGATCATACATGGAAAAATAAAGTCGGTTAAATGTATTCCCGTTTTCATAATTTCGTTTCTGGACATACATAGACTCAATTCCCTGGGAACCAAGAATGTCAAGAGAGAAAGAATTTGACACATTGCGCTGAAAATTATTTCCGGATTCATCAGTAATCCGTAAAAATAAGTTCATTTTTATTTTGTCTCCCCTGGCCTTCAACACATCAAGGGTGGTTTGGGGTATGGTTATGCGATTCACATCCGTCGGAACTGATATCCAGAAAAAATTTTCATCATCACCGTCCGCTGCCATATAAGCAGAGATCGACGTTTTGAGGCCCGAATCGATTAAAGGCAGATCCCATTCCCAGATCAGGTTTTCTGACTGGTCTTCCCACACCCGAAAACTTGAGGAAGAGATAATCGGGCATTGGACTGGTGCGCTGACCTTGAATGTCCGTTCGTCCGTAGACCCGTTGTCCGTGGTCACTTGAAGCTTGTAAAGTCCCGGAATAAGGTCGCCGTTAAAATTGGCAGAATAGCCATTATCAAAATAATTAAATCCCGGATCAAAATTCCATTGACCCGTATCGCGGTTATAACTGCCCATCAACAGATTGCCAGGGTCGTATGTGGGAACGGGAATATTTACAACATCCCCGTTTGGGTCATAAAGCGTTGCTGACTCCAATACATCTCCGGGCAGCGTCTGATTCTGATCATACATGGAAAAATAAAGCCGGTTAAATGTAGCCCCGTTTTCATTATTTCGTTGCTGGACGTACATACCGTTTAAGCCCTGGGGCAGAGTTTCTGCCTGGGACGGGAACACTTGAAGACCCACAATACCAATAGCCAGAAACCACATGATCAATTTTTTCATGATCAATTTTCTCCTTTTTTTGCTCTATAATTTGCGATACAGATGTTAGTGATAGGATTACAGCATTTATAATGCCATAGTTCTATTCTGGACTTAATTGTTTTGGTTCAAGATGTAACTATCTGATAAAACGAGATAAAAAAATATTGTTTATCAATGTCAAAATGTCTTTGTGCTTGACTGTGTTTTTTTCTAATGATAAGGATCTTATCATTAGAAAAGTGAAAATTTGGTATAAGCTATTAATATCATGTATGATAGTGAGATGGATAACTCAAAATAGCTGAGTGTAAACTTTTTTATCAACCAGCAGGAGATGTAAATGAACCAGGTTGAAAATTTGTTGAAAAAAACTTCTAGGCCTGTGCTTGTGAATGAAATGAAAAATACTATTCTTGTCATTGATGATGACACATCCGTTCAACGGGGACTGCAAAGATATTTCAAATATAAATACGATGTGATCACTTCCGAAAGCGGCGCTTCAGGTATGGAAGCATTATCGAAAAATGAGGTCCACTGCATTCTTCTTGATATAAAAATGAAAGGGATGAATGGTTTTGGTGTATATTCTAAACTAAAAGAAATTGAACCTGATATACCCATTATTTTTTATACGGGGTTCCAGAATGAACATGATATAAAATTAATATTAAATAAATATAAGCCCCAGGGATATTTCAGCAAAGGAGAAAGCATATCAGATATTGAGGCAACCATTGATGAGGCCGTAAAAATATTTAAAAAAAAATTGAATGAAAAGAAAATTCAAAAAATCCTTGAAAAAGAACTTGATCAGGAAAAACAGCAAGCCGTTTTTTTAAAGAAAAGGCTTCATTCCCAGTATCAATTTGATACCCTCAAAGGGACAAGTCCTGAAATGATGAAACTTAAACAGATGTGTGAAAAAGCCGCTAATTCGGACATTACCGTGTTGATACAAGGGCAAACAGGCACAGGAAAGGAACTGGTGGCAAACTTAATTCACTCAAACAGCCATAGATCTGAACATCATTTTTTTGTACAAAATTGTGCCGCCATTCCTGAACATTTATTTGAAAGTGAACTTTTCGGACATAAAAAAGGATCTTTTACCGGTGCGATTGCCGATAAAAAGGGGATTTTTGATCTGGCCGACAATGGGACGGTGTTCCTGGATGAAATTGGAGATCTTTGCCTTGCCATGCAGGCAAAGCTTTTAAGGCTGCTCCAGGAAGGCGAAATCAGGCCGGTTGGAAGCAATACCAATAAATATGTCAATGTTAGAGTCATTTCAGCAACCAATAAATCCCTTGAAAAAGAGGTAAAAGCCGGGCGTTTCAGGGAAGATTTGTATTACCGGTTGAATGTTTTTGCGATTTCTTTGCCTCCCCTTAGAGCAATGAAAGAAGATATCCCTTTGCTGGCCCGGTTTTTTCTTAATAAACATTTAAAAAAACACAAGAATTCAGTCACCTCCATAAGTGATGATGCAATTCTCATACTAATGAACTATTCTTTTCCCGGAAATATCCGGGAGCTTGAAAATGAAGTGGAAAGAGCCACGGTAATGGTGGGAAACTCCGGAACGGTTATTGAACCGTATCATCTTTCCGACCATATTCTCGCTCATAATAACAACACCCTTGAAGTTCACAACAATAAAACGTCATTAAGGGAAAAGGTCATATCCTATGAAAAAGAAATGATAAAAATCGCCTTGGAACAGAATAATGGAAATAAAACCCATGCGGCAAAATTTTTAGGGATCAGCAGGGTAGGCTTAAACAGCAAGATACGGCGCTATGGAATAGGGTTAATGAGCATGTCGGGATGAAAAATGTCTGATAAAAAAACAAGAAACTTAGCTCTTAACGACCCGGTTTATTCAGGCAGGCAAATTAATAAAGTATGGCATTATGTACTCAAGCACGGATCTAATATAGAGAAATTTTTCGATGGCATCAATATTCCTAGGCAAAGGCTTTTTAACGAACACGAATGGTTTGATATTTATACGACATCCAGGCTCCAGAAAAACTACTGGTCCTGTATCCCGGATTATGATGCAACAAAAGCATATGATGTCTCTTTTGATGAGTTTGGATCTGATTTGTATGGTATTATCAGTGCAGTCTTCAGGCTGTCATCCATTCAATATATTGTTAAGGCATTCCCCTATTTTGTCAGCACTGGATCAAAAATAGACTTATTTCGGATTCTGGAATTCGATCATCAATCAGCAATAATAGAATATACCATTTACCCCGGGTTTGAAGCATTTGTAAGTTCTGTCCATATCTATTCATTTTCAGGTATTTTTTCAGGGATTCCCACACTTCAGGGCCTGCCGCCGGCAAAAATCGAAATCGCGGCAAGTTTTATTGATGTGTTTAAAAAATTCAGGGTTGATTTTGCTCAATTTAACCATTGGATTGAAGAGAAGAACGGAATTATTTATTTTGATGGAGAAAAGGCGGGAAAATGGATCACCATAAACAATGACAGCAAATTAGATCCGGCTGTACATAAATACCTGATAAATGAAAAATGTATATTATGGGAAAAAGATGTCATAGAAACCAAAAAAAACGGGCATACGGTTACAATTGCTAAAAAAGGGGATCTGTATAATTGTTCAAAAACCATATTCCGTATGACATGGAAAAATAAAAAATTTTTATCCCGGCTGTATGGTTTTATTGTATTTTTAAAGCAGTATTTGCCGGCATTTTTAAAAACACGGGAAGCCTTATTCCAGCAAACCAATATATTATATGAACATGCAAGGATACTTGAGCAGAGAATAAAAGAGAAAACCGAGGACGTTTACAAGGCCCAGGCAGAAATCATTGAACTGGAGAAACGGTCCATTGAAAATCGCATCACAGGTGGTTTTGCTCATGAAATGCGAAACGCACTGACGGGTGCTCAGCTTGAAATAAAGGCTGCAACACATTACCGTAACGGTAGAAAAACCGCAACGGATATGATTAAAGAGTCCACCGCTGCCCTGCTGAAAAATATTTTACAAACGTTTCAGGAATATGGCATCCCCAAAGAGAGAATCACATCGGATTTCATCCGGGAACTGGAGACAATCAATGAAACAGCGGATCACCTGTCTGAAACGATATCCGGTATTTCAACGGATATTGAAAGAGGATTGTCCATAACCACCCAGATTCATGAATATTCAAAGCTTTATGAAATCAAGCCGGGTGATACGCTGGTTGATATCGTAAAAATGCTTAAAGGATATCAACACAAATATGAAAAAGAGTTCAAGGAGCATGGGATCAAGTACTCGGTCATCGGTGTGGACCATCTTTTTTTCAAGGCAGATGAAAGCCACTTAAATTCAATTTTCAGCAACTTGGTCCTGAACGCCGGGGATGCATTGATCGATGATCAAACCAAAAGCCCGATAATTCATATCAGTATTGAAAAAGCTGAAGGCCAAATTCTTATCGGCATTCAGGATAACGGACCTGGTATGGATAAAGAAACCGTAAGGGAAATTTTCGAACCATTTTTTTCAACAAAACCAACCACAGGAATGGGTTTAGGCCTTGGCATCGTTAAAAGAACTATTGAGTTGTATGGCGGACAGATTAATGTTGAATCCAAAAAAGGAATCGGTTCCTTGTTTAACGTCATATTACCGGGATGAGTTGAAGGGATTTTCATGTGGCTGGATGCAATGCAATATTAATTGATGATAAAACTGAAAAAATTCATGCGTCATGTAATCCAATAGATCTTCATCTTGATTAAATTGATTTTGTGGACAGGTAAAAATAAAATTTACAATCAATTTGATTTTTGTTCTTAGATCATGAAATTGCTTGCAAGTCATTGCCGATCAAAGATATATAAATGCCTGCAAAACAAATTGGTTGGGGTCAGGCCTGCGGTGTTGCGCAACACGGCAGGCCTGACCCCATTTATTAAAGGATATGGTCAATGAGTGATGTTGTATTGATAAATATTACCGGCCGGGATCGAAAAGGAATGGATGCCAAATTTACAGGGATTCTGGCAGAATATGGGGTGACAATTCTGGATATCGGTCAGGCCGTCATCCATGAACATATTTCATTTGGCATTCTGGCTGAAATTCCCGACTCAAAAGATTTTTCTTCCATTTTTAAAGATATGCTGTTTGAAGGCCACAACATGGGGCTTAAGATCGACATTACGCGAGTTGATGCAGATCACTATGAAAAATGGGTCCATGAACATGGAAAAGAAAGAAGAATCATCACCCTGCTTGGCCGGGCCATCACTGCCCGGCAGATTTCTGCCGTTGCATCAATCATCGCGGAAAATGGCCTGAATATTGACCGCATCACACGCCTCACGGGAAGGATCTCCCTGAAAAAGCCCCAGGTCAATCCCCGGGCGAGTGTACAGCTGTCTGTCAGTGGAAAACCCGTAAATATTCTGGATATGCGAAGAAAATTCATGGAGATTTCCCAGAAAACCGGAATTGATATCTCTTTTCATGTGGATAATATTTACCGAAAAAACAGAAAACTGGTTGTCTTTGATATGGATTCAACATTGATCCAGGCAGAAGTCATTGTCGAACTTGCAAAGCTTGTCGGTGCAGGGGAAAGGGTCAATGAAATTACTGAATCCGCCATGAGAGGAGAAATTGATTTTAAAGAAAGTTTTCGAAAACGGGTGGCGCTGTTAAAAGGGATAAAAGAGGAAGAATTGGCGACCATATCAAGGAATCTGCCATTGACCGACGGAGCGGAGCTTGTCACCAAGACCCTGAGAGGCCTGGGGTATAAGCTGGGTATTTTGTCCGGAGGATTTACCTTTGTCGGGGAATATTTAAAAGATAAACTGGGCTTTGATTATATGTATGCCAATGAGCTGGATATTGAAAATGGCGTTGTGACAGGTAAGGTTGTCGGCGATATAGTGGATGGTGAAAAAAAAGCAATCCTGTTAAGACAGATTGCCCAGAGGGAGAATCTTGCCCTTGAACAGACCATTGCCGTTGGCGATGGTGCCAATGACCTTCCCATGATCAGCATCGCAGGGCTTGGGGTTGCCTTTAATGCCAAACCGCTTGTTCGGCAGAATGCATCCAATGCCATTTCCAGTGTCGGTCTTGATGGACTTTTATACCTGATCGGTCTTCATGAACGAGAGATTAAACAGGAAGTCAGACAGATGACAGAATATTCATATGGATAAGCTTAAAATTACACCACACCAGAAGGTCACAGGCAATATGAAACAGCTTGCCCTTGATGTAAAAGCACTTGAGGAACAGCTTGCCGTGTGCACCCGCTGCGGGATGTGCCAGGCAAATTGTCCCTTGTTTGCCCAGACCCGGAAAGAAGCGGATGTGTCAAGGGGTAAACTTGCCCTGATCAGCGGATTGATCCAACAGATGTTTGATGATCCCAAAGGGGTGAGACTGCGCCTTCAAAGATGTCTTTTATGCGGATCATGCGCCCATGGCTGCCCCAGCAGTGTCAATACCATTGAAATTTTTTTAAGGGCAAGGGGCATTATTACCCGATATCTGGGGCTGCCGTTTTCCAAAAAAGTGATATTTAAAAAATTTCTTTCCAGCCCTGAAACCTTTAATGATATCATGGGCATGGTTGCCCCGTTTCAAAAATTCTTTTTTAAAGAAGATCAAAATAGCCAGGGGACCTCCTGTGCCAGGATTGCCTCTCCGTTGCTGCGGCACCGCCATATTGTGCCCCTTAAATCGACAGCCTTTAACAAAACCCTTGAAAACAGGGATTACCGGCCAGGGGGAAAGGGCGTAAAGGTGGCATTTTTTGTTGGATGCCTTATTGATAAAGCGTTTCCCAATATTGCCCATAGCGTCCTAAAGGTGTTGGAGCATTTTAAGGCCCAGGTCTTTATCCCTTCCCATCAGGGGTGTTGCGGTATCCCCGCCCTTGCATCAGGAGATGTCCAGACCTTTGAGACCCTTGTAAAAACGAATGTCCGTCTTTTCTCAGAAGAAAAATTTGATTATCTTGTGACGGCCTGCGCCACCTGTTCATCAACCCTTATCAAGCTATGGCCCGCATTGTTTAAAAATGGGGATAAACAGCTGTCAGGACAGATTGAAGCACTGGCCCAGAAAACGGTGGATATCAGCTGGCTTCTGGAAAAACGCTTTGACCTGTCCCTGGGGATAAAAAAAGAGGATCAACAAAAACAAGTGATCACCTATCATGATCCCTGCCATCTTAAAAAATCCCTTGGCATATTTAAAGAGCCCCGGCAGGTTATCCTTGCCTCGGGCAATCAATTAAAAGAGATGAAACAAAGCGATACCTGCTGCGGCATGGGCGGAAGTTTTAATTTTGACCATTATGATCTGTCATCCCAGATCGGCCTTAGAAAAGTTGCCCATATCCTTGATACCAACTGCACAACCGTGGCAACGTCATGTCCTGCCTGCATGATGCAGATTTCTGATATGCTGGCAACAGAAAAACAATCCATTCGGGTGAAACACCCCGTTGAGATTTATTGTGAAGCGCTGTTTCAAAAATAAGGAGTCGGGTCTTTGATCCCGGCCTCTTTAAATCCCTTTTTCCGGTGAAGGCAAGCGTCACACCGGCCACAGGATCTTGCTCGTTCATCAGGATCATAGCAGGACAGGGTCAGGCTGTAATCAACTCCCAATTCCATTCCCGTTTGAATAATCTGGGCTTTGGAAAGATGTATTAATGGGGTTTCTATCTTCAGGCGGGTTTCTTTTGTCACGCCGGTTCTGGTGGCAAGGTTTGCCATCCGTTCAAAGGCCTCAATAAACTCGGGCCGGCAGTCAGGATACCCTGAATAGTCCACGGCCGTAACCCCGATATAAATGGAATCAGCCGTTAACACTTCTGCCCAGGCCATGGCATAGGACAAAAAAATGGTATT
>Ga0180007_10003779_pt1 | contig 16553 bp, 14 predicted proteins | sample MM_PC_MetaG_FD_121122 | JGI IMG/M metagenome (GOLD analysis project Ga0180007, IMG submission 121122) | Groundwater microbial communities from the Aspo Hard Rock Laboratory (HRL) deep subsurface site, Sweden - MM_PC_MetaG | ecosystem: Environmental > Aquatic > Deep subsurface > Groundwater... | reverse complement strand
AGAAACATGGTTTTAAAATCGGCAAAGATATTCATCCTGCTTACAAAGAATAATCCGGCTCAGGAATAAATTTCCAGAATAAAATTAATGCAAGTTATGGCTGAGTTCCTGAATTCAACACTTTCTCCAATTAAGGTTCATGGGGGTTTAATTTTTTTGTCTTTTGTTTTTTCCATATACTTTAATTTTTAGCCTGAGACTGAAAAATTCATCCATACAAGATATAGTATTCTGGAAATATTTAAAAAATCAGGACTGGTGAAGAAGTGCTCGGTAAATTGCTGGGTTTGACTTCTGATAAATTATATCATGTTATAATCAGTAGTAAAAATACCACCTAAAATAAATTGGAATCCCAATATTTTTTCAGACACCTGTTTGTTTCTTAAAATGTGTTGATGGTACAAGAGATTATTCGTGTTTGTTATAATTGATACCACATTTACAAAACGATACATGTTTTAGTCTAATGTGAAAACCCTGGCCCTCGGTACCAGGTCAGAGTGCAGTGGCTTTGCCATCTGTACGACTCAATGTTACTCTATGATCGAGTTGTCCCCACAACTTAATGATCAAGGAGTAACGAATGAGTCGATTTTTAAAATTATCACAAACGATATGGCATTGCCAGTAACATATTGTATGGGTAGAAAACTCAAAACAACAACAAAGATAGATCGGGCAATGGGTCATATGTAACCATCGGTCATATGTTGCCTTTTTTGAAGGATTACCTGAAGGGTTGGTCATCCTGTTCAGAAGGATGGGTTATGCTTTGCCGAGGGTCCAAGGCCTGGCATGCAACTTGAATATAAAGCATAGAGTCAAGCAAGAGACAGCGGAATAGAACTTCCTGCCTGACACCTGGAATCCGTCATCCAAGCCGGAGTGTATCCGGATAAACTGATGTGCTTTTTATCATTTAAGTTCCCAAGGCTCTAAGCAAAAACTGAAAGGAGTTTTCAATCTTATTTAAATTTTACAGGCTGGGTACGGCGGTGGGATAAGCATCAGGATCTGCTGTTTTTATAAGTTTTAATTTTCGTTATAATTAAGGAGTTTTTAAAATGAAAAAATATCGTTTGTTAATTACTGGAGTGTTATGTCTCTTTATCATCTCCTGTGCAGGTGCTACCAATCAACAGGTCAAAACCGGGCAAGGTGCTGCTATTGGAGCTGGTGTCGGAGCAATACTCGGTCAGGTCATTGGCAGAGATACAAAAGGTACCCTTATTGGTGCTGGTATCGGTGCTGCGCTTGGTGGAGTTGCCGGCAATCAGATAGGCGCATACATGAACAAACAGGAGACTGCCCTTAGAACCGTGGTGGTTGAATCTGAAAATATCTCTGTAAAAAGAACCGAAAATGTTCTAACAGCCTCTTTTCAGTCAAACCAATTTTTTGATTCTAATTCGGACGTGTTAAAAGCAGGTGCCTATTCAGAGATGGATAGGGTCTCAGGTGTCTTAAGGGATTATCCTCAGACCAGAATCAGGGTTGAGGGTCATACAGACTCACAAGGGTCAGATGTCTATAACCAAGCGCTCTCCCAGAGGCGGGCACAATCTGTCGCCAACGCCCTTATCCAGAGGGGGGTGGACCCTTCGAGAATGGAAGTGGTTGGTTATGGTGAATCCCAGCCGATCTCTTCTATTGATGCAATGAACCGCAGAGTCAATATTGTAATTACCCCTATTCAGTCATAATTTGAGTTCCGATTTAAATCCTCCACCTCTGGTGGAGAACCAGGATAGGTTCTGCCGGTCCGGCGTAAAATAGTATGGGGCTCATCCTCTGGGAAAGCTCAGAAGGGCTGAATGGAGGATGAACTTATCCACGATTGGGAAGGTTGACCCCCTGAACGGGCGTCTAAGCAACGCATGTGTTGCGTTGCTATTCATGGCCCCGGCCCTGACAGTGATAGTTGCGATAATTTCCTTGTACGGGCTACCGAGTTATTCTTCCATACTTAAAAAGTAGAAAAAGTATATGGGCAAACATACTATACCAGGCAGGAAGCTAAAAGCTGTTTTTTTGAATATATTGAAATTTTTTATAACCGGAAAAGAAGGCATTCTTTTATAGGACTTGTAAGCCCAATGGATTTTGAGTATAGACATAATCAGAAAACATACGAAAATATAGCATGATTTTGTGTCTACAAAAAGCAAGAAAGATCACTTTTAAATGGAGGATAAAATGCAACCCACATGGACATACAAAAATTATGAGATCAAAGAGGGTTTAAAACCTGGAAGTAAAGCCTTTCATTATTTTTATAAGATTCTCGAAAATGGTGAGAAAAAGTGTAATTACTGTGTGTGGATTGTGGATGAGGCCCTGGCCCAATTTGATCCGTCCAAAGATTTCAATGCCATTGCCGCTTCCCGTAAAGCCGACTGGCACCAGTGGGTAAAAGAAAAAATTGACGGCAGCGATTTTCGAAACCTGGCCTTGAAACTTGAAAAAGAGGGCCAACAGGAGATCAACCTGTCGGACATGTCGGATCATTTTACACCGGAATGAAGTCGGAACATGGATAATAATATATTTGTCCTAATTGCCAAATTCACAGTAAACTTATCAAATCTAAATTGAAGGACAAAGTTAACGAAAAAGGCTGGAAAGGAAAGGTTAGAATTTCACACGTCAGGATGTATGGGGGTTTGCGCTAAGGGCTCTAATGTAATGATTTATCCTCAGAAGGTCTGGCTTTCAGAAGTTTTTGCTGATGATGTGGATGAAATTGTGTCTATCATTGAACATGTCATGGCTGATGATTGATTCTATGCGGATCTGTTGATTAACTTGTTACCCTACATTTCAGACGGATGTAAGATCTTGTGATATCTCCGATTAATCACTGGTTCAACGAAACTACCGATATCTGCTATATACATTCAGTTACGAATATTTTGGGATAACAAAAATAGTATCACAATATCTTGCTATACATGATATATTGTGTGTCTGGCAAGTAAGCACAGGTTAGCTTGAAACTTTAATCCAATGAGAATCAGAGAGACAATAGGCCTGATGGAGACGTGACATGGAAAAAAACAACCAGAACGTTGCAAGAGAAACAGCAAAGAAACGATTTGGGCTTTTGCAGGTCTTTGGAATAATAGTTGTCGTCGCTTTTCTTACCACAGTGATAACCATCATGGTGTTCAAGACCTACTTTTTCCCATCGGAATTTAAACCTGTGACGTTGAATTCTCAGGAGGAACAAGTTTTAACTGCAAAAATAGAAAATCTTGATCCAGAAAAAATTGCTGCCAATCCACATAAGAACCGCATCCCAAAGAAGTCTTCTAAACCTGACCGGTTCAATCAAAAGGCATCTCTCGAACCAGAACCATATAGTGAAAAGGGGCTTAAAAGGGAGATAAATTTCACTGAAAGGGAACTCAACGCTTTACTTGCAAAGAATACGGATCTTGCAAAAAAATTGGCAATAGACTTATCTGATGACCTTATCAGTGCAAAGCTTCTGTTGCCTGTGGATGAAGATTTTCCTATACTCGGAGGTAAAATCCTCCGTGTCAAAACTGGTGTTGCTTTCACCTACGATAAGGGTAAGCCCATCGTCATCCTTAAAGGTGTTACTATTATGGGTGTACCTATACCAAATGCCTGGCTGGGAGGAATCAAAAATATAGATCTGATTAAAGAATTTGGTTCCGATACGGGTTTCTGGAAATCTTTTTCGGATGGGGTTGAAGGCATCAAGATAGAAGAAGGTTTGTTTAAATTAAAGCTAAAGGAATGATAAGGAAACACTTGCGATGATCTTGAATCTAAAATTGAGATAACTGTTTTATACCACACAAGCCCCACTAATTAAGAAATAATGGATAAAACATCTTCATTCAGCATCAGATCCCGTTATATGTACAAAATGCCGCCCCTGACAAGGAGTGTTAGATTTCCAACCAATCCACAATTATTCTGATGGTTTATGCGTTTTATTATCTTACATGTTTTTTGAAATAGTCATAAATTTTTTCATTGGTGCACACCTCATAATATGTTCTATGGGTCATTGCAATCAAACTTAAATCTTTTTCATGAACCTTATGGATAGTGCCTTCCCGGATAATCAACAACTGGTTCCGGCCGGTAACAGTGGGAAATGTCCCTGCGAAAAATTTTATTTGTTCCGGCTGAATCTCGGGAATAATGCATTCAACCGGGCGCAGCTTGATCTCCTGGGATAATTTATGAAACGCCTGGGGATGAATCTCTATCCCGTTTACATTATACCGGGTGGAGATATCATCTGATGTGGCACCCACATCCTCATTAGACGTAGTTTGAAAAACATAATTGTTAAATGGCTTATCCTTGGTATCCATGATTTTTCTTGCAACCCGGGAACAACCGGACAACCGGTCTGCCGAGTTAATGGCAGGTGAAATCATAATCTGAAAATCTCCATCAAAAAAAAGAGTTGGCGGTTCATTATGAAAGGTAATGCCAATGCCGATCTCCAGAAAGGGTAAATTATGTTTCCTATTTTTCCGATTATAATAGCCTATAATCAGGAGAATCTGTAAGGCAAGTCCGCATGCCCTGGCAACACTATACCATCCTTCCGGACGCTCTTCTCTTTCATATATTCCCAGAATTATGGCATCCCCTTCAATAAACACCTTGAATGCCCCGTACTCGGGAATGATCTGTGTTATGGGGTCAAACATGTTAAGGCTGAAATAGGAAGCAGGATTTAATCCCTTCTTCTTCATCTCATGGACAATCGTGGTGGATCCCCTGATATCAGCCTTTAATATGGTATGATTGATCACCTGTTTTACCTCGGTGCCCAATTCGTGGGGAAGAAGAAATTCGTAAAGGGTATTATTGACCCTGGAAAGCCGGATATGCTTTTCATCCATAAGGAGCTGGATCATGGTCATAGCTTTTTTCATCAGTTTGAAATTTTCAAGATCTCTGTGATACCGGAAAAACCCAATAAAAAACTGAATCAAGCGTTCTTTTTTTTCTGATCTGTATAGCCATTTAACACGCTTTTGACATCGTTTTAAGGGGCCAAATTCAAAAGGGACATGGGAAATTTTAGATACCCGGCGCTGACGTTTAATAATGGCTTTTCGATCGCTGGGAACTGTCATGAACTGCAAAAGCATCCGAGGAACCAAGGGAGGGCAGTATTTCTTATAGATCAATCGGATTTCATGGTAGGCACAGATTCCTTTTATCATTCCGGAATCCTCCAGTTTTTTATAAAAAAACATCAGCATCCTGTGCTGTTTTTTAAACATCTGCCGGAGGAACCTTAATTCTTCTTTTTCCCCTCCCTCTTTTTTCAGGGATATATATCTTTTTTTGGTGGAAATATAATCAAAAAGGATATCAACATTCCCAACCTGTTTTATCCAGGCATCTACTTTTTTATCCCATATCAACGACTCTTTGCCTATGGGATTTACGTTTTTGCCGTCGGGTTTTTGTTGTGGGGTATCAAATTCAATAGAATTGTCAGGATGTCTTGTTTTTCCCATGAAAATCAGCTCACTGAACCGTGTTTTCAGGGTGGAAAGCAACAGGGTATAGTTATCAACATCCTCTATGCGCTGGCCCGGAAGAATGTCATAGGTTTCCATCATAAAATAGTCGTCTATTTTTTCAGCATGGAGAAAGGGGTTCAAAAATAGATCCCCGGGCAGCATCCCGTCCACCCCTGAATTTGACTTTCGAAGGCCATTCAATTCCCTTTGGTCAACCTGGTTTAGATGGTCAAAAATAATTTTCCCAGTGGTCTGGATGATCTGCCATTTATTTGAGTGCATTTTATAAAATTCTGCTTTTAAAGCAATGGGATCATCGCTTGCGTAACGTCTGGAAGACTCCTTTTCCCATATCACAGATTTAATATTGGCAATAAAGGTATCGTAACCGTCCTGGATTTCCCGGATTAACATCTTGGCAATCGCTGTTCGGGCGATATAATCAATTTGTATTTCCCGCTCCGTCTTTGCACGATTAATGGCAGATATCATTATCTCACGGTAATCTTTTTCAAACTGATCCTGTTCAGAGATACTTTTGTGTTTTCTATTATTCTCTCTTTTTTTGCCTGGCATAGCATTTTGTTCTATGACATGCAGGATGAATTGTTTTGAAGATTTACAAAAGGCATTACTCAGATATACGTCATATCTGTAATTATCTACACCCGTAGTTAATCGGTCCAGAGCAAAGGAGATGCCATAGGCTTCCAAGGGGAATTGATCCAGGCAGGGTGCAGAGGTGGTAAAAAAAGAAATTTTTAAAAAAAAGATGACTAATATAATGGGGATTATATACCAGTACTCGATTAATACTGACAAAAAAAAAATCGCTGTCAGTTCCATTCAACCCCCGCTCAGCTAATATAGTTTAACTCCACAGCAAAGATAACATTACTGGAAATAGTTTTCAACCGGGGCAAAGTCTAAAGGCTCTTTTTTATTCCCCAATTAATATTTCTGTAAGACAGGACGATATTTTTGTCAATAATAAGGATGTAATATACACTATAAATTAATTCCAACAGTTTTTTAACATAAAATTAAAGAGTGAACTTAGCGCACTATCGTGCGGGCTTTTTAGCCTGACATATATTCCAGTGTCTCTTGATAACAACCAGGGCAGACTAAAACAGGCATAAAACCTTAAGTTATCTGAAAAGTTAATAGACGTTCGCCCTGATATTCCCATCATTATCTGTACAGGCCATAGTGCCCTTGTTGATGAAGAAAAGGCAAAAGAATTGGGTTTGGCAGCCTACATCATGAAACCGATTAACATGAGGGAAACAGCACAGACTATTCGAAAGGTGTTGGATAAAAAGTAATTAAAACCTGGCACTATATCTTGTGGTTGGAAAGAATAATATTCTGACGTATGGCATTAAATTAAATGAGCCAAGAACGGCATTGTAAGCCATTATTTCACATTCTACTCTCTATATATAGCTGAACCGCTTTGGGGTGGCTGAATATAAGAATAGTCCTGCATCTCCAGTCAGGTTAATAAAGACTCTCCCAGTGTTCCCAAATTTTGTGATTAATTTTGTGGCTGACTCAAGATATTTTATGTTGCGGATATTGGAAAGAATTGCTGTGGTGCGGGGAATTGACCATGAGTTTTTTTTAATAGGTCACTAATCTGTTTCGATTCTTTAAAAGATAAGTCGCCTTTCAATATCTTTTTAAGGATACCATTATTGCCGAGGTCTGGAACTTTTCGAAGATATTTGACCGTATTCTTGGCGTAAGATGCAATAGCATCAGCAAATGGTTTGGCTGAAAAAATTATCCCGATTCCTGACAAAACAGCAACTACTTGCATCTGTCTTCTCACCTTTTAAGTATCTAAAAGTTTGAATACCCAGATCCCTGATATCACCATATAAAGTAAGGTCAGAACTTATGGACCCGATCCCTGAGTAAGTGTCATTTACTTCTCCTTTAATTGCTTTGGTTTTCACGCTAAATAATGCAATCAAAAAATATAGGATATTCAATAAAGACCAATTGGTTGCTCGAATAAAGGCTATCTTTCATTTTGAATAACCATTTCCATCATAAAGGATTATTCAATTAGCCACTCAATTGACATGTATTTTTCCTAAAATTAATTTTTAAATTCAATTTTGTATTTATCAATTAAATCTAAAATTTCTGGACAAAAATATTTTTGACCTGCGCGAACTGTTTTGACAGCTTCAGACATATCTCTTCCAGAGCATGTTTTCAGCATATAACCAGAAACACCGGCATTTAACATGTGTCTTAAATAATTAATATCTTGGTGCATTGATAGTGTTATTATTTTTATTTTAGGATTGTTTTTGATGATTTGTTTTGAAGCTTCAATTCCATCCAACACCGGCATATTGATATCCATAAAAATAATATCCGGATTATATTTTTCTATCGATTCAATAGCAACCTGTCCATTATCCAGTTCAGCAACGACTTCTATCTTTTTATCCAATTCGATTGAACGCCTTAATTCTTTTCGTAACAACCGGTGATTTTCAACAAGCATAACTCTTGTTTCTATTTCATTAAACATGGAATCCTTTGATATGATTTATTTTATTTTTTCCTGAATTGAGATCTGAATGAGACAGCTGATTTTCAATACATTCCCTGATTGCTGCTCGTTTTTCTTCAGATAGGTACATAAAGATCTCCCGTTTCAGGTTATGACGAATGTGGAAATGAATCTGTAATTGGTATATTGCACCTGGGGAAGGGAATTTCAAGGAATAAAGCGAAACCAGTTAAAAATAGGGGTTTTTACCTATAGGGAGGATATCTTTTTTGTAATTTTATTGTTATAAATTCAGAAAACACTTTTTTAAAATAAAGGACCGCCATGCCTCATAAAACTTTCAACTGCAAACAATGCGGCAACTGCTGTCTCAACCTCAGCGATGCCTTTCAAACAAGTGTCAGTGATGAATATATTGCCATGTTGGAAATGGAAGGACGATATGATATCCTTGAATGGGTGAACTCAATACATCTTGGTGAAGATCATTATATTCATGATATTTGGTTAAGTCCAAAAAGGGTTAGACGAATGGGGAAAATTTAGACCAATCATGCATGATATTTTAAAATTTTTTTTTAATGCTTGACTTTTAATCGATATTCTAATATTATTTTTAGATTGTGTTAAATTGTATTAGCACATAGGTTTCCCTTCCAAGGTGTATATTCCCGACAACAAAAAACGGCATTACCCCCCAAAGTTAGAAACTTGTATTTTTTTATTTTTTTTAGGAGATTGCCAACATGGCTAATGGTACAGTAAAATGGTTTAACGACTCAAAAGGTTTTGGATTTATCGAACACGAAGGCGGCGGAAAAGATGTATTCGTGCATCACTCAGGTATTAATACGACAGGTTTTAAATCCCTCAATGAAGGGGACCGCGTTTCTTTCGACATCGAAGACGGACAGAAAGGTCCTGCAGCAGCAAATGTAACCGTGGTTTAGTAAACCGTTTTTATTTGCTTTAAAAAAGTCATCTTGATGACTTAAAAAATAAAAGACCCTGAACAGGATATCGTTCGGGGTCTTTCTGTTTTTACAAGAAAAAATTTTGAACGGACTTGATACAAAGCTTTTGAATAATTGAGTTTGATACCTGTGTGGTGTAATATTTTAAATTTTGGGTACAAATTTTTTTTCAGATCGAATTTTCTTTTCAAATTTGATTTTTGGGATTTATATTTGCTTGTCCATTCTGGTAATCATCGCCGGTTTGTATATTATTTTAAAAAAGTTTTCCGCTTTGAAATGGATGCTGATCTCTAAAAATTTCAAGAAGTCACTTATAATATTTTAAGTGAGGCGGGCAGGCATAGGGGGCAAGGAATAGTTGCTTTTTGATGGAATAATAAGCTTGGTTGACTTAGTTTCCTATATTCAACTGGCTCCAATTATGTGAATATCAGGATAAAATTTTGAATCAACCGATGTATAAATTTTACTTTTGCATTTCCAGGCCGGGAATGATTATCTCCAATCATAGATTCCAGAAGGGTTTGTCCTTTTGAGTCTGCTTTCAGTCCATATATTTGAATTTTGAATCTGAAACAAAAAGATTGCCAATACCAAATGTGGTGGTCTATAGTTGTTTTTAAAAACAAGTACTGGTGAAAGAAGCTATTGGTATTTTCTTTTATTTGACGACTGATTGATCATACCATTCAGTAGTGATCTCATTAATCCAAATTTCCTCTTTTTTATAGTATGAAATTGATTTAAAGTTCAACAGGAATATAGAAAAATGCAGCATAAAAAGGTCAATTAATGAAATTCGGCTCTCGAATTATTAATATCGGTGTGGATGGATTGTCAGAAAAAAATGCCAAAAACATCCAGACGCTAAATTTGCTGTCATTGATAGCTATATCGGTTTCAACTCTATATCTTATTTTCTATTTTAGCCTGAATACAATTCTACCGGGATTAATTAATATTTTTGCTATTTTACTCTATACAACTACATTTGTTTGGGTTTTCAAAAAACGGGATCGATTAGCTAAGACCTGGATTTTTTCAGTGCATATGATTCATTTGTTAATACTGGTTTTATTCGTGTTTTCAAAAGAAGCTGGCTTCCAATTTTATTCTCTTATTATTCCTTTCTTAGTGTTTTTAGTATTCGATTATCAAGACACGAGTCATAAATTGATCCTGAGTATTTTTGCCATATTTTTATTCTTTATATGTGAGACGGTAGATTTTCAGATTCAATACATCCATTTATCTCAGGAAATAAATCGAATATTATATTTCACTTCTATTTTAACTGCCTTTTTAGGTGCTTTATTTGTCGTTTATTTGTTTACATCTAATATTAAAAAATATGAAGAAAAGCAGCACCGGTTAGTTCAAGATCTACAAAGTGCTCTATCAGAGGTTAAAACCTTAAAGGGTTTTTTACCAATTTGTTCCTCTTGTAAAAAAATTAGAGATGACAAAGGATACTGGAATCAAATAGAATCGTATATACAAGAATATTCTGATGCACAATTCAGTCATGGTATGTGCCCTGAATGTTCAGATAAACTTTATGGCAAAGAAGATTGGTATATTGAAATGAAAAAAGAGGAACAGTAAAAAGAATAATGGCTATAGCCATCGATTTTCAAGGCTTACAGAAATTGCAGAATAGCAGGAGCATTCTTTTGATTATTTAAATTTGCTTGGAGACTGTATCTTGTGGTTGGAAAAAATAATATTCTGACACCTGACGTTGGACAAGGGAATAGAATAATTGTCCCTTTTTCAGAAACAGCAACTGTCATTTGGTTTTATTTTTTCTATGATAGACATTAAAAAGATCGATCCTTCTCCCCGTTAAAATCATTGATGTGGAGATGGGCAAAGATCCCTGGTATTTGACGGTAGGCAAAACCCCACTTGAAAGGTCCACAGGTTGCTGTCAAAGCGCCATTCCATAGGGGTTAGCCAGGATAGAGGATACATGATTGCATGGAAGCTGAGCAGCTGTTTAACAAATTTGTTAAACAGGTGAAATCAATTTTTAAAAACCTGTCTAACCCATTGAAACGGCTATCTTTTTTGCTTAATGATCTAATTTTATTAACCGACATTCCCTCATCCTCAACCGGAGCTCTTCTTATGCCGGCCCTGTGAATCAAGCGGGCCACATATCGGATGTCCATATCAGCCGGCACTGTGATCACAGGCTTTGTCATGATTTCATAGACATGAACCTCAGCCGGAGATCGACCCGGTATGATAATACCTTCCCATTTCCAGCCCCTGAATAAACTGGGAATTATTCTTTTATGGCCTGCCCTCGTGACACAAAAGAAATCCCCTGCTGGCTTTTTGTGGCGATCATCACCGCTTCTATTAAAGGGGGATTTACATATTCTGCAGATTCCCACCGCACAATAAATTTGGCTCCTGAACCACCGGTTTTATCCGAACTCTTAATGATAAAGCGGATAGAAGCAAGTTTTTTTAATGTTATCGGGTTTTCAATAAATTTTTTTAAAAAATTTCCGTCAGAATCAAAATAATCCGCAGAAACAAGCCTGATTTCCTTTTTCAGATCTATGTTGCGGATGCTTAAGGTTGCAGCCAATTCAAAGGGTTTTTCCTGGTCTCCATGGTAAATATGCGAATAAATGGGAACATACACACTCTGCCCATTTGATAAAACAATTATTGAATCAGCACTTCCATGACCCGTGAAGATTGCCGAAATGGCCAGAATCAACATGAAAACCAGTAATTGCATTTTTTTCCTGCCGTTCATTGGTTCTCTCCTGAATTGAATTTGTTTGCATTTTTTTAGGAACTATTGGTATCCATAAAATAAGAATTTGCTTTTGTCAAGAAATACACAGGCTCCTCAACCATATGTCAATTTATGGGGTCTGCCTGCAGATGTTCAATTTTAAAAATTTTAAAGGCAGTGATGATTGACGGCCCTTTTTTGTTTTTTATCAGGGTTAATTGCAGCTATGATTAATTTACAGTTTGGAAAAAAAACTGACACAAGTTTGAATCTATTTTTTACATCACCCAAATTCAATAAATAAAATTTTATTTTAAATTTCAGTAAGTTAAATTTATTTTTATCATAAAAGGCAAAACCGGCATCATAGTTGCTGATGGCCTATATGGGGTCTGGGATAAGTATGAAAAATTGATTATAAACCCATAAGTGAAGAGTGTATAATGGAACAAACCAGTCAACTGCGCAAGGGAAAAGAAAATCGCATCAAACGCGCTATTTTAACCAATATGATCATTGTTCCATTTATTCCATTCTGTCTGGCTATGGGGGTCAGCTTTTATTTTTTTACTGCAGCCCTTGAGAACAAAACCACCAGCAGTTTAAAACGGATCGTAGAAGATCACCGGGATATGATCGAGTCCTTTTTAATGGAACGGAAATCAGATCTTGAACTCATCACAAATACCTATGATTTTGAAACCCTTGACGCAACGGATGCCATTAATAGCGTATTTAAAAATCTAAAAAGCCGATCAGGCGCTTTTATTGATCTGGGATTATTTGATTCTCATGGTATCCATTTAAGATACACGGGACAGTATGAGCTGAAAGGTAAAAATTACACTGATGAATTGTGGTTTAAAGAAGTCATGCTTAAAGGGTATCATGTCAGTGATATTTTTTTGGGCTATAGAAATGTTCCCCACTTTGTGATTGCGGTAAGACAAAACACAAGGGAAAAAACCTGGGTTTTGAGGGCTACCATTGACACCTTGTTCTTTGATCACCTGGTATCAAAACTGCAAATTGGAATGACAGGAGAATCATATGTACTCAACAAAGCCGGAATAGCGCAAACCGGAAGACGTTCCGGTGAAATACGGGTCATGGATAAAGATCCTGAATATGCTGACTTTCCTATAAACGGTGGAAATATTCATACGTTTATCAAATCGGATTCTGTAAAAAATAAATATTTATATGCAACCGCCGGGCTTAAAAACAGAGACTGGCTTCTGGTGGTCAGACAGGAAAAAAAAGATGCTTATAAATTTCTTTATTCAGCATTATATATCAGCTTGCTCATTATGGTTATCGGCGGGGCCGTCATCATCGTCCTGGCCGTCTATATGACGGAACATATCGTAAAAAGGATTGAACAGCTGGGGCAGGAAAAGGAAAACCTGGGAAATCAATTGATCCGGGCTGGTCAGCTTGCGGAAATCGGAGAAATGGCTGCCGGGTTTGCCCATGAAATTAACAACCCCCTTCAAATTATCAAAAGTGAACATGCTCTGATTGAAACTCTTTTGGAAGAGGAGTTCGATAACAGAGATTCTAAAAGAAGCGAAAATGTGAACGAAATTGAAGACTCATTAGACCAGATAAAACTACAGGTGAATCGATGTGCTGAAATCACCCATGCCATTTTAAAATTTGGACGAAAAAAAGAGACAAAGCAGCAATCCTTGAATCCCTGCCATATCATTCCTGAGATCGTTCATATGATTGAAAAAAAAGCCATGGTTGGCGGTATTGAAATTGTAAAAAAAATTCCAGAGGATTCTCCTTCCTTCATGGGTGATCCATCCCAGTTACAGCAGGTGCTGCTCAATCTTTTTAATAATGCAATGGATGCGATAGCTGATCGGCATGGGGTATCCGGGGGAAAATTAAAAATTGAATCGTATAAAAAAGACAAGGATTTTCTGGTCATAAAAATTACAGACAATGGGGCAGGCATCAGCCCGGAAAATATTGGGAAAATATTTTCTCCTTTTTTTACCACAAAACCTGTGGGTAAAGGAACGGGGCTGGGTCTTTCCGTGTGTTACGGAATAATAAAAAGTTTTGGTGGAACCATGGATGTGGACAGCAAGCTAAATGTGGGCACCACCTTTATGATCAGTCTGCCGACGGTAAATCAATAAAACTAGGGAGATGTAATATGGAAAAAATGAAGCTGATGTTGGTTGATGATGAAGAACGATATCTTCAGACAACCAAGAAACTGATTGAAAAAAAAGGGCACGAGGTTTTAACCGCCCTGAGCGGAAAGGAGGCTCTTGAGAAATTAAAATTTCAAAATATCCATGTGGTCATCCTGGATGTTAAGATGCCGGAGATGGATGGTAATCAGACATTAAAGGCGATTAAAACCCTTTATCCTTTGGTGGAGGTCATTATGCTCACGGGTCATGCAACGGTTGACTCGGCTATAGACGGTCTGAAAGCAGGTGCCTGCGACTATCTGATGAAACCTGCCGATATTGATGAGATAATTGAGAAGGCCATTGAAGCCTTTGAAAAGCGGCAGAGGCATGAGGAAAAAATCAGAGTTGCCCAGTCAAAAAAATATATGAGATCCCCTCGCGAAATTCTCAAAGGTGATGATGAATAGGATTTGATTGATTACAGGAGAGTAAAAACATGCAAAAAACAAAGAAAGCAACAGGATATGACAAATATGTGGACTGGAAGATTTTTATCATTCCTGTCCTTCTGTTGTTCGGATTCATGCTCATGCCAACCCCGGATGGCATGAAGGATGTGGGCACGGAATACAAAGTCGGACCCAAAAGCGTTATCAATTTTATCACCAAGGAGTTTTTCAACAAGAACAGCACAGATGCTGAACAATGGGAATTGGTAATAGCAAAAATGATGGAACAGAGCATTCAGGTCGGTGCTTTGAAAAAAAAGCGGTTTCTCAAGCGGGATCAGCAATGGTGCAAAAAATACAAGATCGAAACAGATCAGAAAAATCTGGAAAAGGCCAAACAATATATCGAGACCACGGTGTCTGAGGATCGTTTTTTATCCATCATGCAGCAGGCCATGGACTTAAGAAAATCCGGGTTAAAGTATGAAGAATTGTCTGAAAATGATAAGGCTGCGGCAGACAAAGGAGCCTGGCATATACAGGTGGCCATTGCCATGGCTTTGTTTGTGGTGGGGTGTTTTTTAACCGAATGTATTCCTTTGCCTGCCGTGTCTTTTTCCATCGGCCTGATCCTTGTGTTTACCGGCGTGGTTTCAGGCAGTAATGTGGCAGAACTTTACTGGAGCGATGCCTGCTGGTTTATCATGGGCAGTTTGATGTTTGCTGCCGCCTTTGTCAAAACGGGTGTGGACAAGCGGGTTTGCCTCATGATATTCAAAAAACTTGCCGTTCCCAGCACCAAATGGATCACCCTGATCTTTTTTCTGGTGATAACCCCCCTGGCAGCTGTCATATCGGATCATGCACTGGCAGCCATGTTTCTTCCCATCGGCATGCTCTTGTATCAGAATAGTCTGACAAAGGAAATACCAGAGGATCCGGAGCTTGCCAAAATGCTGATGATCGCCATTGCCATGGCCTGCAATATCGGCGGGCCTGGAGCACCTTCCGGCGGGGCCAGAAACGTGATCATGATCACCTATCTCAACGATATGTTCGGTTTTGATATCGGGTATTTACAATGGATCACCTATTGTGGCCCCTACCTGGCGATCATGATCCCGATTACCTGGTATATGACCAATTTCAGATTCAAACCCCAGATAGTTTCTTTGGCCCCTGCCATGGATCAATTAAAATCAGAAATTGATAAAATGGGAGGATGGAACCGTAAACAGATCGTGGCCATGATTATCTTTCTGATCATGCTGTTTGGCTGGTTTACGGAAAAAGCGTTTTTTGATATGGGTATCTATCCTATCCGGGTGGGGATCGGTGTTCTTGCTGTGGCCGGTGCCGTTGCCTATCTTCTGGCTGGTGTGGTCAACTGGCGGGATTATCAGGAACGTGTGGACTGGGGGGTTATCTGGTTGTATGCCGGTGCCATCATTTTTGGAAGGGTTATGGATAGCACAGGTGCAGCATACTGGCTGGCCCGGTCCGTGCTTGAATTTTTAGCACCCTTTGGCATGGAATCAGGCCTTCCGCTTCTGGTGATCTGTAACGGCATGACATCGCTGCTTACAAACCTGATGGCAGACGGTCCTGCAGCCGCAGCCATTGGTCCCATCACACTGAATATGGCCGGTTTGGCGCATCCAGGAACAACTTTTTTACCCTTTATGGCCATGTCAACAGCCATTGCTTCTTCTTTTGCCTTCTGTCTGATTATCGGGACTCCGCCCAATGCCATTGTGTATGCCAGCGGATATCTTGAGCCCAGGGATTTCCTCAGGGTAGGTATTCCTTTGTTCTTTATCGCCAATATTCTTTTGATTTTTTTAACGGGTGTGTACTGGGCCTTCCGAGGGTTCAGTGGACTTCCCGGATTTTAACAGGAGACATCATATGAAAGAAGATATCGTTTCCAGAAAAACCCTGTCCAAGCTTTTTATCTTTAGAGATGGAAGACTTTATTTTTCAAAAGAATCAGAGCGGAAAGTGTTTTTCTTTATGACAATGGTAATGCTCCTGGCAGGGATAGGTGCAAAACTGGGGCTGTTTTAGACTCATCCCTGGAAACTGGTTGATGACATTTGGCGGGGATAAAAAAAATGGGAAATTATTAATGAGTGGACAAGTATTT
>Ga0180007_10003778_pt1 | contig 16558 bp, 20 predicted proteins | sample MM_PC_MetaG_FD_121122 | JGI IMG/M metagenome (GOLD analysis project Ga0180007, IMG submission 121122) | Groundwater microbial communities from the Aspo Hard Rock Laboratory (HRL) deep subsurface site, Sweden - MM_PC_MetaG | ecosystem: Environmental > Aquatic > Deep subsurface > Groundwater... | reverse complement strand
GCATAAATTCAAGCAGATGTTTGACCAGCTTAAGCAGGAGACGGGCAAGAACCAGTTCCTGACGTATTATTTTATAGCGGCGCATCCGGGATGCACGGACCGGGAGATGGAAAAAATGGAAGAATTTATTTCAAAAAATTTAAAGATTAATCCCGAGCAAGTCCAGGTCTACACCCCCCTCCCGTCAACCTACTCCGCGCTTATGTATTATACGGAAATGAACCCCTTTACGAAAGAGAATGTTTTCGTGGAAAAAGATTTAGTAAAAAAAGAAAAACAAAAAGAAATTATCACCGGCGTACCTGCCTTCAAAAAACGCAGGATACTTGAACACAAAAGGCAAAAAGCCCGCCATTTTTATAAGTAATACTATTCTACGCTTGAGGCGTCTAAGGATCGCCAGGCTGCCAGTAAGTTTGGGAGGTAAAATGAAAAAAGGTTTTGTAGATTTACAGATAAATGGCCATCTGGGGAAAAATTTCTCATCGGATACCATTACAGTTGATGATATCCGTTATGTAACAAAAGAACTCATAAAAGAAGGTACTATGGCTTACTGCCCTACAGTAGTAACTAATTCCATGAAAGTTTATAATCATTGCCTTCCCGTTATCGCAAAAGCTATGGAAGAACCTGACCTCAAACCTTATATTTTTGGCATACATATGGAGGGGCCTTTCATTTCGCCAGAAGAAGGCGCAAGAGGAGCCCATACGAGAAAATTCATAATAAAACCGATCCTTGATAAATATAAACATTTTCAGGATTTGGCGCAAGGTAAAATAGTAATGATAACTCTGGCTCCGGAAATAAACGGAACAATAAAGCTCATAGAATATATTGTAAAAAATGAAAAAACTGTAGTTTCCCTAGGGCATCATCACGCGGATGTAGAAACAATCAAATTGGCTTGTTTAAAAGGCGCGAAATGCTGCACGCATCTGGGAAACGGCATTAATAATTCTATACACAGATTCTTAAATCCGTTATGGGCCCAGCTATCCGCAGACTCTCTCTGGGGCATGTTTATCACAGACGGCGTTCATCTGCCTGCGGAATTTATTAAAACTGCTCTCCGGGCAAAAACCCTTGATAGATTTATTGTAACCAGCGACGCCGCATCTATTTCAGGCCTGAAGCCGGGAGAATATAACTGGTTAGGTAAAAATATAGTTATTGAAAAAAGCGGCAGGATAAGCCTTAAAGGGACAGGTTACCTGGCGGGCTCCAACAGTACCATGATAAATTGCATGAATTATCTTGCTTCATTGAACCTTCTTAAAGAAGATGATTTGTGGAAAGCCGGGTTTGAAAACCCGCTGAAACTTATCGGCAGAAAACTTGACGAAAAAAAATATTTAGACCTTCCTGATATTAAATTCAAAAACAAAAAATTCATCATCGAACAATGAATTATTTCTCTACCCTTTTTAACTTCTACAATAAATATGACAGCAGGCTGTGGGTGATTTTTTAACCCGCCTGATATTTGTTTTCAATAATTTTATTCACTATAGCTATCCATTCTTATCTTGAAATCTTCAATACTTTATACCTGATTTTTCCGTCGCGCACTTCAACCACAGCCGTATCGCCTACTTTGCAGCCTAATAACGCAATGCCTACAGGAGACTGGTAGGATATTTCACCTTTATCGTAATCCGCTTCCGCGCCCGAAAGCAGCCTGTATTTCACTTCTTCCTTGGTATCAATATTCATCAACTGGACAAAAGACCCGACACAAACTTCATTTTCGTTCATCTTAACATCTTCAATGATTTTCGCCCAGCTGAGGGTTGATTCAATATCAGTTATTCGGGCTTCATTCATTCCCTGGGCTTCCTTCGCCGCATGATAACCTACGTTTTCCTTAAGGTCGCCCTGCGAAATAGCTTCCCCTACTGTTTTGGACAACTCTCTTCTTTTTACTTTTTTGAGATGCTCAAGCTCGTCAGATAACTTTTTATGCCCGGCTCTGGTTAAGAATACTTCGTTTTTTGCCATATTAAAAACCTCTCTAAGAATTTCTACTTTACTGCCAGTTTAAATTATACAAATTTATAAAGAAGTATCAAAATAATCCCAAAACCGCTGCCTTATTGGTTTTGGGATTATTTAGATTTTCCGCTGCAGCAACTGGGGCCGCAGGGTGTTGCACTGCCGGTAAGCGCGCCTGCAATAATTGCCGCCGCGCAGCCAACCCCGGCATTTACTTCCAAGGCTCCCTCCGGGCAATTTTTCGCGCACGCACCGCATTCCATGCAGGCATCTTTTTCTTTTATAAAAGATTTTTTATTTTTAATTTCAAAAACTTCGTGAGGGCAGACTTCAATGCACTTTCCGCACCCATTGCATTTTTGGGCATTCAGTTTTAATGTTGTAACATTTTTAAGATAATTGAGTTTCATCTGTTATCTCCTATTTAAATAATGATTATTTGAAAAACACAATTTTTCGCTCCTACTCGATATTTCCCATACGCCTAAGGGTAAGGACGGTTCAAAAATCTAAAATTGACAAACTCCTCCCTACGGTCGTCAAACATGTCAATTTCTTAACGATTTTTTCACCTAAATATCTCAATGTCGCTCAAAACCGTGTTTTTCAAATTACTTAATACTTTTTAATGCTAAGATAATTACCGCAACTACCAGCACCCCTGCCTGCAAGGGCACCGCAAACTTCATCTCTTTCTTTACACCCGAAAATGAAGTATAAGTAGAAGCTCCCGTAAAATTCATCAGCATAAATGAAGCTAATGTTGTCATCAGAAAAAGAGAACCAGCAATACTTAAAACACTTTTACCTGTAAATCCAAAAATATACGCTATTATGAAAACTATCAACCCTGCAAATACACCCTTCATAAAAAATGCCCGCCCGGGCAGCCAAGGCAAAAGTAAAGGGCCTAAGATAGTCCCGCCAAAATATGCAAGTAAAATATTCGCGCATAAATTATACTGGGAAAATGCAATAAGTATAACTGAAGCAATAAAAAGGTATTTAAAACCTAAAGCAAATTCAGCCGCCACCAATTTTGATCTATCCACAAATGAAAAATTCACCCTGCGCATTTCAGGTGTTGCTTTAAATCCGGCTTTCAAAAACTCCGGTATGTCTTTAGCCCGTACCGGCCCGTATATCACATTAAACCCAGTCTCTTCCTTTATTATATGGGCCGCTATGCCAACTGCACCTAATTGAGGAACTATAAGCTTTTTTTGATTAACAACTTCATTAAGTTTAGTTATAGAAATACGCTCGATCAATTCCTGGGTTCCGAAAGTTCCTTCACCTGCCGCGCACCAGACATTTATTCCCTTTGTATCAAGAACCAGTATCCAGGCATCCATGCCGGATAATTCTTTCCGGAGTGAATCAAAACTCAATTTATAATTTGCTGATACAAACACATTTGAATTTGTTGAAGGTGTTCCAATAGCATATAAACCCGGTTGGACTTTATAATTTGCCCTATTTATAGTCAGCCGGGCCATAATGGTCCCTAACTTATCAGCTAATCCAGTTTTAGTTGAAACTTTTGGAACATCCATAATATCTCCTTTTTATCCAAAGAGCCACCGACACTAACCCTATTAAAACAGGCACTTCAACTAACGGGCCTATTACCGCAGTAAATGCCACTCCGGAATTTATGCCGAAAACAGCGATTGAAACAGCAATTGCCAATTCAAAATTATTGCTTGCAGCAGTAAAAGACAAGGTCGCGGATTTTGAATAGTCCGCTCCCGCTTTTTTGCTCATATAAAATGAAAGCAAAAACATAACCACAAAATAAATAAGCAGAGGGATAGCAATCCTGATTACATCAAGCGGTATTTTTACAATATATTCCCCTTTTAATGAGAACATAACTACAATTGTGAATAAAAGCATAATTAAAGTCAGAGGGCTGATTTTCGGGATAAATTTTGTATGATACCATTCTTTGCTTTTAACTCTTATCAGTACAAACCGGGTAATAAACCCTGCAATAAATGGTATGCCCAAGTAAATAAAAACGCTTTTGGCGATTTGTTCTATTGATACGTTTACAACCGCGCCTTTCAACCCAAACCATCCCGGTAAAATTGTAACAAATACCCAGGCATAAACAGAATAGAAAAAAACCTGGAATATTGAATTAAATGCCACCAGCCCTGCGCAATACTCCGTGCACCCATAGGCTAACTCGTTCCATACTATTACCATAGCGATACATCTTGCGAGCCCGATCATTATTAAACCAACCATATACTCCGGATAATTATGCAAAAAAATGATTGCAAGTAAAAACATCAGCACAGGCCCTATTACCCAGTTTTGAATTAACGATAAAGTAAGAATTTTTTTATCCTTGAAAACATCTCCCAATTCTTCATACTTAACTTTTGCAAGCGGCGGATACATCATCAAAATCAATCCTATGGCTATCGGTATGTTTGTTGTTCCTGACTGGAATTGATTCCAAAAACCGGCTATCCCGGGATAAAAATATCCCATGGCCACACCGATACCCATCGCAATAAAAATCCACAACGTTAAAAACCTGTCCAGAAACGATAATTTTTTCATTTTCCTCCTTAGCACCCCATGATATACGCTTGGAAGTATATGGGGTGTCATTTTTTTATTAAATACACCCCTCCGATAATAACAAGAATGCCGCAGATTTTTTTTACTATTACGGCGCCTTTTGATTTTTCGTTCCAGTTAAGATAATTTTGGACTGCTTCAGAAAATGTTCCTGCAAATACTATCACGGAAATGTGGCCCAGAGCGTAAACCAAAACGAGAGAAACTGCAAAAATGAGATTGGAAGCGGCAACCGAAAAAGCCACCCCGAGAATCGGCGCCATATAGGCGAATGTACAGGGACCTAAAGCAATTCCAAAGATCAATCCTAAAGTGAATGACGCAAACAACCCTTTTTTCGAAAATCCCGGCTGGCTAATCCCGGAATTTAAAAAAGGCAAAGGTAGTATGTCCATTAAATATAAACCTACAACAAAAAATATCGCTGAAACAAAATAATTTCCAAACCTGCCTATATCCCCAAGCATTCTGCCCGCAATTCCTGTCAATAGGCCTAGCGCACCCATGGTTATCAGTACGCCTGTTGAAAAAAATAAAGAAATCAAAAAAGCTCTTTTAACAGAAACCTTGCCCTGGCCGTTTATAAAACCGACTATCAGCGGTATGCTGGATAAATGGCACGGGCTCAGGACAACGCTTAAAATTCCCCAGATAAAAGACCCGAACAATGCGATGTGAGGCGCTGATTGTAAAGTTCCTGAAACCCAGGTAAAGATTTCCAATAACATCACTTCACTCCCTGTTTTTTTAACAATTTTACAATGTCTTCTTTAGGAAAAAATCCTTCGTGCCTGAAAAATTCCTTACCGCTTTTGTCTAAAAAAACCTGGGTTGGTATTAATTGTATCCCATATTTTTGAGCATAAGGATTCCCTTCATTTGTCTTAACGTCGTAAAAAATAATCTTCACTCCCTTGTTCCCGTATTCTTTCTCAATTTCCGCCATCACAGGCTGCATCATTTTACAGGGAATGCGGGTTACCGAACCAAGCTCAACAAAAGTTACTAAGGTATCAGGAAGTTTCTTCTTTTTAATTACTTTTTGAACCTTTACTGTGCTTGTTGATTTACTAACATTTTTTGTTAATGCAAAAGAATTTGAAAATACAAATAATAAAACAAAACTTGTGATTGTAATAGCCTTAAACATGGTCGAACCTCCTTTTATACTTCTAGATAAAAACCGACGGTACTTTATATCCACACGATTTGAGCACTCTCAAGAGTTCGTCTCTCTTTTCGTTATAATTTCCGGAAAATAGTTCAGAACACAGCATAAGACTTGCTTGTTCCTGGGCAATTTTCACCGCAAAAGCCATGCAGGTAAGCTCACCGCATTTTTTGCAGTTCGTAACTGGAAGCAGTTTATAAATATCTATGGTTGTCAGCCTTTTGCGCCTTTCAAAATTTGGTTTTATTGAATCCTTTTTTTCATAAGTATCATTCACCAGGGTTTTAAACCATTTTATGATTTCATGGGCATCATTTTCATCAATAACTTTCCCCGCAGCGATCTGCCGGGCCTGCACACCAATCATCCTGTCTTCCTTTTTAAGCGTCAGGTTATGCCCTTCATGATTATAAATAGCACCTTCAATAACAGTATTTAAATACGGCATAATTTCCGAAATATCAGTATCCATTTCAGCAATAAACCTTATCCTTGAAGGCATGGCAATGCACGGAGTGACACTGATTATTTTTATTTCATTTAAAAAAGCCATTTTCAATTCTACTTGCCGCCTATCCACTTTTTTATTTCTTCTTTCGAAGGAAGCCGGCCCGTAACTACCACCTTGCCGTCAACAACAAGAGCCGGCGTCATCATCACGCCATAATTCATAATGTCGTTGATTTTTTCTACCTTGCTTATTTCAGCCTTTATCCCTGTTTCATTTACAGCTTCAGCAACCAGCTCCATTAATTTTTTACACTTCGGGCACCCTGTTCCTAAAATTTCAAGTTTCATCCCCGCCTCCTTATTTATTTCAGTACAAAATTAAACAGATATCCCGTAAACATTATTCCCAATCCGACTATTGTTGCAAATAAAACAATGAGCCTGGTTTTCATAACCGTTTTTAATATCATGAATTCAGGCAACGACAACGAAGTAACCGCCATCATAAATGCCAGAGTAGTTCCCATTGATACTCCTTTCTCAGTTAGTGCGCTCACTAAAGGAATTACACCAGCCGCATTTGAATATAGAGGAATACCTACAAGAACAGCAAATGGCACTGCATACCATTTGCCGGCGCCGGCATACCTGGCTAAAAAATCAGCAGGAACATAGCCATGAATCCAGGCTCCCAGGCCGACACCTATTAATATATAAGGCCATACTTTCTTTAGTATTTCCAGGGTGTACGCTTTCGCGTAATTAATTCTGTCTTTCCAGTCTGGTTTAGAAACCAATTCCTGATAAACACCGTTATTTTCAAACACGAAATTTTTCACTAATTTTTCAACCTTAAGTTTTCCTATCACAATTCCTGATAAAATAGCTATTACAAGGCCGGAAAATACATACAGTGTGGCTATTTTCCATCCAAATAAACCTAAAAGCAACACCAATGCTACTTCGTTAATCATCGGCGACGAGACAAGAAAGGAAAAGGTAACCCCAAGAGGCACTCCTGCGCGCACAAACCCAATAAAAAGCGGCACCGCGCTGCATGAACAAAAGGGTGTGATTATCCCTAATAAAGCGGCAAGAATATTTCCCAGGAGTTTTTTCTTACGGGAGAGTATTTGCCTGACCTTCTCCGGAGGCATGAAAGACCTGGTTATGGAAATGACAAATATGATGACAATCAAAAGAAGGAATATCTTGATTACATCATAAATAAAGAAACTTACCGCTTCCCCCAACAATGAAGCGGGAGCAATAGAAAATATTTTGTAAGTTACCCAACCAGCGAATATCTTTAACACTAAACTCTCCCTAATTAACCTAACTCAAGCAAATCAAATACAATATCCTGCAGATCGGCGATACCTGCGCCTGTTTTTGCGCTGGCCCAGATAACAGCTTCCGGCACTACCAGCAGGTCTAAAGCCAAGGCCTGGCGCTGGTCATCATTTTTATCCGGCGCAACCCGGTCAGTTTTATTCGCAACTACCATATAGGGCAAATCCATTTCGTTTAACCACTCAATCATCTGGCGGTCAAGTTTTGTAACCCCTACGTATGCATCTACCAGCACAAAAATTGCTTTAAGCGCCGGTCGCCCGGAAAGATAGTGCTGAAGCATACTGTGCCAGTTGTCTTTTTCATCCTTAGAAACAGCCGCAAACCCATAACCCGGCAAGTCGATAATCCATTTGCCAGGTTTTACTGAGAATACATTTATTGAGCGTGTTCTTCCTGGCGTTTTTGAAACATTAGCAAGCGAGCGCTGGTTGCAAAGCGCATTTAAAAGCGAGCTCTTGCCTACATTGGACCTGCCTACAAAAGCAACTTCTGCCTGTGATTCACCAAGTTTCTGCTGCGCATTAACGCTCATAACAAATTTTGCCGCATTAAAAATATCATTTTTTTTCATACACCCACCCGCTTTTCTCTTATGGCTGTTTAACTTCAAATTGTTTATTTTTGAGATATAATTCCATCAGTCCTGCTATCAGGATAAATACCGGCAGTGTAAACAGGGTCCTTAGCAGGGAAAATTTTAACCCTAAAAATCCTATTTCAAAAGTAAGCATCGGTATTTTAATAGTTGAAAATGCGCCAATATAAATGAAAATGTTTTTTATACTGCACCCTTTCTTCCATAATAAATTCGGCCTGTCTGCAATCAGTGATAAAATCAAGACAATTAAAGTTGAAATTAAAAGTATTTTTATTTTATTTATTCTGCTTCCTTAAACTGGTCGGATTTGAGCTTTTTTCTGGTGTCTGCTGAAAGTGTATTTTTTCTCATGCGGATGGAAAGAGGGGTGACTTCTACCATTTCATCGTCCTTTATGAAACTGATGGCCTGGCCCAGCGTCATTTTTCTGGCGGGAGCCAGTACGCAGATATAATCGGAAGTAGAACTTCTCATGTTGGTAAGGTTTTTTTCCTTGCAAGGATTTACAGCCAGGTCATTATCCCGGCTATGCTCGCCTACTATCATTCCTTCATAAACCGGATCACCCGGTACAATAAACATGGTGCCCCTGGGTTCAAGGTTATGCAACGCGTAGGTAACTGCTTTGCCCTCGCGGTCTGCAACCAGCGAACCTGTAGTGCGTTTGGAAAAACTGCCTCTATATTCCTCGTAACCTTTTAAGTAGGAATTAATTACACCGGTGCCCGCTGTATCTACAATAAATTCATTGCGGTAACCTATCAGCGACCTGGAAGGAATAGTAAATTCCATACGCACCCTGCCGGTGCCGTGGTTAATAAGATTATCCATCTTTGCTTTTCTGTTGGATAATTTCTGAGAAACTACTCCGATACAGCTGTCGCTGCAATCAATAAACAAACGTTCTATAGGTTCGAGTAATTTACCGTTTTCTTTCTTATAAATTATTTTCGGAGAGCCGACATTCAGTTCAAAACCTTCCCGGATCATCGTTTCTATCAAAATTTCCATCTGAAACTCGCCCCGGCCTTTTACCAAAAACGCATTGGAATCCTGGGTAGTTTCAACCTGTATGGCGACATTAAGAAGCGTTTCCTTCGTTAGCCTTTCATAAATTTTTCTGGATTGGACTAATTTCCCTTCCCTTCCGGAAAAAGGCGAAGTATTCACGCAGAATAACATTGACATGGTCGGTTCGTCAACGCTGATTCTCTGCAGGGCTTTGGGGTTTTCTTTTGTGCAAATAGTATCCCCAATTTTTACGTCTTCAATGCCCGCAAGAATTACAATATCGCCTTGTTTTACTATTTCAGTTTCTTTTAATTCTACTCCGTTATAAGTCTGGACCTTTGTCACTTTTAAAGGTTCTATTCTATTGCCCTCTTTCAGACAGACAAGCTTATCGCTGTTTTTTGCTGTTCCGTTTACTATTTTACCGATTGCCAGCCGCCCGAAATAATCTGAATAACTGAGGTCACAAACTAACATTTGAAAAGGCTCTGCAGGATCATATGAGGGAGCAGGAATATGCTTTAAAATAGCGTCAAAAAGTATATGAAGGTCCTTACCAGGCTCGTCAACTTTTTTTTGCGCTATTCCTTCCCTGCCTATTGAATAAAGCACAGGAAAATCAAACTGTTTGTCTGATGATTCCAGGTCCATGAACATCTGGTAAATTTCGTCAAGCACTTCCGGAGGGCGGGCATCTTTACGGTCAATTTTATTTATAACTACAATAATTTTTTTATCGGCTTCCAGGGCTTTCTTTAAAACATACCTGGTCTGTGCCAGCGGCCCTTCGGAAGCATCCACAAGCAGAATTGCTCCGTCAGCCATTTTTAAACCCCGTTCCACTTCGCCTCCGAAATCAGCATGGCCGGGTGTATCAATAATATTTATCTTTACATCTTTCCACAAAATGGAGCAATTTTTTGCAGTGATGGTTATTCCGCGTTCCCGTTCAAGGTCCAGGTTATCCATTATGCGCTCGGGAGTGTCTTTTTCCTGTTTGAGCGTTCCGCTTTGCTTAAGCATGTAGTCCACAAGTGTGGTTTTGCCGTGGTCAACGTGCGCAATGATAGCAATATTCCTGATGCTTTCGTTTTTTTTCATTTTAGTTATTGTTCTTTGGTTGGGTATGTCCGCCAATTATATCAATTTTTTGAGGAAGTACCTAAATATTTTAAAATTGTATCTTTATTTTATGCTCGCCGGCAGGAAGTTTAACAGAAAAACCCATTATTGAAGGATAATCTTCCTGCACCTTTTCTCGCCTTCCATTTTTGCAACCTCCTTTTATTAGGCGGCTGCTACATCATATAAACTTTTCTAGGCGTCTATCAAATAGGGGAAGGCTCGCACTTTTGTTTGTCATTTTTCTGACTCTTTATAAACTAAAAATATGACAGTGCTTAAACCCTGGATTATTTCCGGAAACCGCTTAAGGCTTACTTTTTGAGAATGGATTAGATTATTTATTTTATCCCAAACTGCAGGCATGGATTTCCAGGATAAAGCTATAATAGCGCCAACCCTCTGCGCGCAGTGCGCGGATATTCCTAATCTTTGAAAAGGACTAAGTATATTTTTAAATCCGGCTGCTAATTTTTCAGGAGCTGTGGTTTTGATTAAAAGAGATGAGATTGACATGAGAAGTATTATTCTTAAAACAAACCGGGTTCCTGCGCTTAATCCGTCTTGAGTGAAATTGAAAAATACCGGCAAAAGAAATGAAGCAGCTAAAAACAACCACATCTTACTGATTTCCTTTATATAATCCACAAGGGAAAGTTCTGCAATTACATAGCCCGCAAATAAAAAAAACAGTAAAAACAGATAAAGGTAAATGTTTCCTGTAAATAATATACAAATGCCTGCAAAAAACGCTATAACAATTTTTATTTCGGGTTTTAGATCATGGATAAACGAGTCTCCGCCAATATAGCTTTTATACTTAAACGAATTACTATTTGCAATTTCTTCTTTTAGGGTTGCTTCTATTCCAATATTGTCAGCCAGGTTTTTACAAACCCTGGAGGCAATTAAACCGTTAATCCATCCCATAATTACGGCGCTCAGGCCCAGCCAGGGCAAAAGATAAAATATTTCCTTCTGATTTATCAGAAAAAAATATACAAATATTATCTGTGTAAGGTTGTGAGTTACCGCACCCAGCAGGCTTATACCTGTCAGGCTTAAAAATTTGGTTTTTAATTTTAAAACCACTTTATAACAAGCGCCCATTACAAGAGTGCTGGTTAAAGCCCCAAAAAAACTTAAAAAGAACGATGGAGATAAAAATGTACCAAGGACATAGGAGCTTATTATAGCTCTTATTACTGCAATTTCAAGAGCAGGCCCAAAACCCATATCAACCAATGCTATAAGGGTTATGATATTAGAAAACCCTAACCTGACGCCGGGTATTGGGTGCGGAAACATGGACTCTACAATCTGCAGTACAGAAGCGCAGGAAACAAGCATAGCAATTTTTTTGATTTGAATATTTGATGAGTTATCCATTATTTTTAATAAGCTACTGCGTCACAACTATTATCTTCAGATTTGCCTATAATCTTTATAAACAATCTATTCGGCAGGCAGGTAATCGTCTGGTACGGGAACGAAATCCAACCAACATGCTGGCAAACTTTCAAGGGACATGAAACCTTTGATATTCTGATTTTATTATTCTTTACTTCAACTTCAATATTAGTGCCTTCGATAACAAAATATTTTGTGCTTGAAACGGGCATATCTATTTCTTTAACCAAAACGTTGTCCTTGTAAATTAAAGCCTTCTTCGCATCCGTTTTATTGGCTTTTAAAGGCACACTGCCGGCAATACCTAGAATTAAAATAAGTACAGCCAGCATGTAATCGAATTTTGCCGGCTTAAATAAATATTCTTTATTCAATAATTATACTCCAGTTTCATTTTTTTCAGGCCGTCCGTAAGAGTAACGACTGTTCCTTTATTGGTTTCACTTATTATCAAAGCTTCAGTATCGGGAATAGTTTTTATAATCTCTAATCCCCTTTTTACGCCAAGCGCAAAAACAGCTGTAGCCATTGCATCTGCAGCGATGGGCCCGTCAGTCAGGATAGTGGCACTGATAATTCCTTTGGCGGGGTTTCCTGTACGTGGATCAAATATATGATGATACCTGACCCCATTAACGAAAAAACACCTTTCGTAATCTCCCGAAGAAATTATTGTTTTATCATTGAATCTGAAAACCGTTACCAATTCTCCTGGCTTACGCGGGTGCTGTAAACCTATCTTCCAGGGCCGGCCTTTAAAAGCCCCTCCCATAACCTGTATATCTCCTCCCAGGTTAACCATCGCTTTTTTTATTCCGTTTTCTTTCAGTTTTTTTATTACCATCCGCAGAGAATATTTTTTGGCAATTCCGCCCAGGTCAATTTTCATGCCAGGTTTCAATAAAAACACAGTAGACTTGTCTTTATTTATGATTACATTTTTGTAGTTCACCAGCGGCAAAACCTTTTTAATTTCGCCGGAGGCAGGCAGGCGCAGATTGGAATTATTAAAACCCCATAAGGATCCAAGGGGCCCTACTGTAATATCAAAAGCTCCGCCGGTTAAATCAGAAATTTTTATTGATTCTTCTATGAGATTAAATAATTCTTTATCAACAACAACAGGCTTTATTCCAGCATTTTTATTTATCTGTGAAACCTGGCTGTTTTTTCCGTAACCGCAAAGGCTGTCTATTCTTTCGATTTCTTTAAACGCTTTGTCAATAGAAATTTGGGCCGGGGTTTTATCGGGACTGATTACAGTTATTTCACAAACGGTATCCATCAAAAGTTTTGTTTCTTTATAGGATTTTTCACCGCATCCGCTTATAGAAATAACGGCTAAAAAAATGGGAAACACCCTATAACTAATTTTTAACATAAAATTTAACTTGTGCCCGTACCTGTCGCCAATCATCCCAAATACCGGCGCCATGAGGCAAATGAATACAAAACTAATTGAATAAATTATGCTTGACCAGAATTCAAGGCTTTGCCCGTGCGGGACGCCGACTGCTCTTACATAAAAAGGTAAAAATGGCAGGACACTTGTTAATCCGGCGTTGGATATGAATATTAATACGGCCAGGGCAGATAAATTCTTTTTCCAGACTTCCATGACTAATAAGAAGTTCTCTTTTTTGGGAAGGCGCATCGTCCATGTCTACTGTTTTGTTACTTTGATATACTTTCTTTAGTGTTCCTTCCTCCATATCCCTTAAAATATCTGTCCAGACATATTCAACTTCTCCAACGATTACCGCGTCCGCAAGCAGGAGGCATTCCTCAGGCAATAGGCTTGGATGAACACCGCCAAAAATAACTTTTGCGCCCTTTTCTTTGAATTTACCTGCTATACTGTAAACCTGCTGTGAAGTGAATGTGGTTACAGTTATACCAATCAGGTCAAATTTCTCGTTGTAAGGGATTTCATCCCAATCAGCGTCGACAACTTTAACTTCATGCCCTTCCCTTTCGGACAGCGCGGCAATAATACCGAGATGTAAAGGGGTAAACTTTATATTATTTAAAAACCTGTATAGTCCGCTTCTAATGAACCATTTTGGCTTAATAAGCAATATTTTCATTTTAAAACAGCGAACTCCAGGGTTTGTTCTTTTTAATAAAATCAATGAATTTTAAGGTGTTATTGTTCTGAAGTTTTTCATGTTCCGATACGGTATTTTCATCAATAGGTTCAAAAAAACAGGTATGGTCTTCGGCAAGGTAATCCCCTGTTTTATAGTAGGCGATAGCGCGGCAACCCCCGCAGGTGTGTTTATACCGGCAAATTCCGCATTTCCCTTTGAGATTATTTCTATCCCTAATTTTGTTCATTATTTCGTTTTCCGCCAGAATTTTTGTAAGCGGCTGTGTTTTAACATTTCCGCACATTACTTCACTGTCGAGCAGATGCACGCATGGAGAAACATCGCCCTCCGCGGAAATTCCAATAAAACCCTTTGCGGCCTGGCACCCAAGCTGGCCTATTTCGACTTTAAGTTCTTTCCATTTATTTTCAAGGAATTCCGGCGAGGCAAAAAACGGAGCGTAGCTTACATAACTTAAAGGATACTCCCTGAGCGCAGGATGAATAATATTTTTCATGTCCTCTTTAGTAAAAAGGAGTTCCGGGTGGGCTTTTCCCATCCCGCGGGGAACAAATGGCGACCTTAAAACCGGGATCCCTTGTGATTTCAGGAATTTTACTGTTTCTTTAAGCGTGGCAAGGTTGTTTTTGCTTATTGTGAGAATAAAGAAAAAATTAACCTTCTCTTTTTGGCAGAGTTTCGCCGCTTTAACTATTGTGTTCAGGCTGTCATCCCTGCTCCATTTGTGCGTATCCGGGTTAAGCGAGTTCAGGGAGAAAACAAATATGGTTTTATCTTCCGTTATTTGTTTTATTTTCTTTACTGTTTCCTTTTCAAGGAGTTTTCCGTTTGTATTTATGAACGACCACAGGCCTTGCTTTGCGGTGTATTCCAGTATCTCAAACGCGTCTTTTCTTAAAAGATGTTCGCCTCCGGAAAAAGCTATTGCCGCGTTTGGGCAGTATTTTTTCACTTCATCTATGACTAGGTCCTTTATTTCATCCGTGGATAATTCGGCGGCATGGGTTTTTTTTGAAGGTCCGGGGCTTTTTGTCATGCAATAACGGCAATTGATATTGCACTGGCGGGTACTTTCAAAATAGCAAAGAAAAAAATTTTTTTGTTTCGCAGTCATGTTTATTCCTTTTGCTTTCTCAGTTCTATCAAATACTCTGGAAATTATTCTAGATGATATAAAAATACTACCGAATTATCAATGTCGCTTTACTTTGTTAATCAAGAATTAAAAAGGAATCCAATCTCGCGCGGTAGTAGATGATGCAGGCTATGGCAGCGGAGATAATTATAAATCAATAAAAGATTTGGGAATGAAGGCGTATAAAACCGTATTAGTCAATGGAAACTAAATAAAGATATTGAAATAAATATCGAGAGGAATGCTCCTACTGCTAAAAAAGGCCCAAAAGGTATGTAATCGCCCCATTTTTTCTTGGAAAAAAGATAAATTAAGGCAACCGAAAATATAGTTCCTGTCAGAGAACCTAAAAAAAGAGTTAATATTACTTTTTGCCAGCCAAGGAATGCGCCAATTGCAGCGATAAGTTTTATGTCGCCTTCACCCATGGCATCTTTTTTGAAGTAAAGTTTCCCAAAAAAACCTATCAGCCCTAATAGCAAAACCCCTGCAGCTATACCCAACAAGGACTCTAAAATTCTATTGAGGATAGAATAACCTAAAAACGAGTTGAAAGTAGAGAAAATAAGGCCTAGAAATATAAGAAGAAACGAAAATATATCCGGTATGATACTATGGTGAATGTCTATCACGGAAATTATCAGGAGCACAAAAACAAACAAGCCATAAATTAAAAAGAGTTTTAAGCTGTGAAATTTTAAAAAAACAAGAATTAACAGGATTGATGAAAGTATTTCTACTAGAGGGTATTGGATGGATATCTTTGTTTTACAGCTTGAGCATTTACCTCTCAAAAGAATAAAGCTTATTACCGGTATATTGTGGTACCATCTGATTTTAGTATTACAGGTTGTACAAAAAGAACCCGGTTTTACTATTGAAAGTTCCTTGGGTACCCGGTAAATCAGTACATTCGCGAAACTACCCAGGCATAAACCCAAAATCGCAATGAAAATTAATGAAAGAATCATTTGTTTAAAAGTTAAAAAAATAAGAGGGGAGCTTTGACCTTCCCCTCTTATTCATGTTCTCAAGTAACAAAAATTAGAATGAACTCCAGGCCGAACCTGTTGCCGCATTGGTGTTGTCTTTGTGGAGACTGCAATTTACGCAGACATCTCCCCAGTTGTCCTCGGTGCTAGTGTTCTCGTAGTTCCAACCGCTTGTGTCGCTAGGCGCTAATACGCCTGCTGTAGTGTCCGCTCTAACTGTTGCTATTGGATCAAGATGCGAACCCGGGCATACAACGTCCGGAATCTTTTTGATGTACTTCGGTACTAAGGTAGCGGTCAAAGTATCTACCGGGTAAATTCCGTCATTGTCAGAGTAATAAATGTTCAAAGTTGAACGCAGGGTTCCAAGGTTTCCTTTGGTTCTGCCTTCTTTTGCTTTGTTGACAAACTGCGGAATACGCGGGGCTATGACTGCTGCGAGAATACCCAGAATCACGATAACTACCATCAACTCAATAAGGGTAAAACCTCTTGACTTTTTCATGTGTTTTCACCTCCTGGGTGGGCAATTATTTGGGATTGTATGCATTATTCCCATTTCCCATCTGAATATATTATAACCGATAAAGCTGTATTTGTCAATTG
>Ga0180007_10003777_pt1 | contig 16562 bp, 20 predicted proteins | sample MM_PC_MetaG_FD_121122 | JGI IMG/M metagenome (GOLD analysis project Ga0180007, IMG submission 121122) | Groundwater microbial communities from the Aspo Hard Rock Laboratory (HRL) deep subsurface site, Sweden - MM_PC_MetaG | ecosystem: Environmental > Aquatic > Deep subsurface > Groundwater... | reverse complement strand
GGGCTATTACAGCGTATACATGCTTGACAAGGCTGCCCTGGAAAACAGCACCCGCCGCATCATCCTGGCCGAGGAGATGGCTACGGTTGTCGAGAATGTGGACCTGGATGCTTACGACCGAAAGGTGGTGGCCGATTATACCCGCCCGGATGGCAGGCTGAAGACCATCCCCGCCCAACGCAAGAAATTGGAGGCGGTATTACGCCACATCATAAAGGCTTTTAAGCCAGGGAAGCGATACAATGAGAAGGATGTGAATGGAATCCTACGCCGCTTCCATGAGGATGCGGCCTCCCTGCGCCGCGAATTGGTCGGATATGGCTTGATGCAGAGGGAAGCTGATGGAAGCGTTTATTGGTGTAGCGCCGATGATAAATAATTCTATATCCGGTGAGTGAAAGGGTGCTGGCGGGTTATTCTTGCGGAGCCATCACATATTGTCTTTAGTCCAAAAGTGTCAACTTTGTGGCGATTTCAGGATGTCACCCCACGATTCCTAAGACACACATTTCCAACCAACTTGTAATTATTCCCCATCCGCATATCTTTTACGCGGCGAGAGATGGATAGTCTCTCCTCCCCCCAGGGGGAGTGCCAGCGCGCCTCTATCCAACGACATCACTTTGCTGTTGGCAAAGAATGCAAAATCGAAATCGGTCGGGTCCCCAGCCTGCTTCCCGGGAATCGGCATCAGTCGGGCAGTCAGGGGCTTATCTAGGCGTAGGGCCAGGGCTGCCAAGTCAAGAAGCAATGGAGCGATTTCATCCGGGGTCAAATCGCCGGGAAGCGGGATGGTATCCAGGCCGGTTCCACAGACTGCCGAATAGAGAAGCAAGTCCTTGATGGATAGAGTCTCCTCCGCCGCACGGCGGGCGAGCACGGCATCCTCCAGGACAGGGAGCATCAGTCCACTGAATCCGGCGCGTGGAAATCGGGCCCGGTCGATCGCATCAGCCAGGATGGCCGCGGCAGCCAGGGAGCCATGCATCCCCAATGCAGGTACGCCGAGTTGTTCGAGCGCCATCCCGAGAGACCGGCGCTCAACCGGGAATGGAGCCAGGGAAAAATCGATCCCGCCAAACCGCGCTCCGTAACGATATTTCAGCAAGTCGGCCACGGCTTGCATCCGGGCGGCATTTTCCTGAAGAGCAATGACCAATCGCTTTTGCCCCTCGTCCACACTGGATGCACCCTCAAAGGCCTGCACAGCCAGGTCCGCTGCCTCGGTCGCCAGCGCAAACGCTGGAATATCCCCCTGATGATAGGCTGCCGGGAAGAACGGTGCCCCGGGCGGTACGTTTGCGAGAGCAGCAAAGCGGAGGTTGGCAAAACCATCCGGGGTGATCCGAGCACAACGGACGATGATCTCAGCACAACGGCGGACTGCCTCCAGGGATATCCCGCTTGTTCTATCCGCCAGTATGCCGGAGAAAAATATGTTTTCCGAAGCAGAAATGGCATCAGGGATGATGGTGTAGCTATCCAGGTGTCCGGGAAGGGCCGGTCCCAGGGCAGCGAAGTCCACTCCCATGGACTGGATCATCCGTGATAAGTCGCTTGCCAGTCTGACCGTATCCCCCAGCCCATCTTCGCCTAAGATCTCCGGGAACGGAATCGTTGCCAATCGCGTTGTCTGCACCTCGAACCCGGCATCTTCGAAAGCAGTCCGTGCTTCCCCGAGGAACTCGCCGGCGATCTGGATGACCTTCTCATCGATAGGCCATCCGGGGTTGCAGAAATAGGTAATCGACCGGATTTTCATTTTTTCGCAAACTCCCAACGCTGACGGAGGACCTCGAACATCAAGACGCTCCCCGCCGTCGCCGCGTTGAGCGATTCCACCTGTCCGGGCATCGGTATGCCGACGACATTCTTTGACAGGCCGCGTACGTGGGAGCTGGCTCCGTCTGCCTCTCCACCGATGATCAGGGCCAGAGCAGGGCGGAAATCGACCTGCCAGCAGGGAGAGCCGGAACTGTCTGCAAGGAAAACGGCAAGGCTATGCAAGCCTATGTAGGCAATGATCTCCTCCCAAGCCAAAGACAGTATGGGTATCCGGAAGTGAGCTCCCATCCCGGCGCGGACCACCTTCGGCGCAAATGGATCGGTCGTCTCTGGAGGGATGATGACCGCGTCCACTCCGGCTGCTGCTGCTGTGCGCAGGAGTGTACCCAGGTTCCCGGGGTCACGAAGTTGATCGGGGATTAGAATGAAAGTAGGTGATACCGGCAGGGACGCGCTGGGAAACTCCACGACTGCCAGGATGCCCTGTGCATTCTCCGTATCGCTCAATGCCTGCATCAGCCGGGTGGGAATTTCCTCAACATCGAATCCATCCGCCCTGAGCCCCTCGATCAGCTTGTTGCCCCGCTTGCTCAACTTCTCGGCGTGGAGGACAAACCGGAACCGTATTCCTGCCACCCAGGCATCTTCTACAAGGCGGACACCGTCCGCCACAAAGGCATTTGCCGTTTGGCGTTCCTTGGGACGTCTCTGCAGGGAACGGACAAGTTTTAGCTTTGGATTATGGGGAGAGGAAATCATGGGCGCCTCACAGGATGTCTATTCCCAGCCCATCTTTTGCCATGCCTGGGAAAATGGTGTCAGTGTGTCCTGGTCGTACAATACAACCCGCAACTCCTGAAGATTCGAAGACGGGTGCTCAGTGAAGTATTCCTGGATGGAACCAAGGATGATCTCCGCGGCAAGGTCTTTTGGAAAGCCGAAGATGCCAGTGGAGATTGCCGGCAAAGCCACGGATTTCAGCCCCAGTCTGTCAGCGACCACCAGGGACCCGTTCACTGCTGCGGCCAATTTGGCCCGCTCATCGCCTTCACCCCATACCGGTCCAACAGCGTGGATCACGAAGCGGCAACCCAGATTCCCGCCGGAGGTCCAGGCGGGTTCGGCGTGTGACACCGGGCCATGGACGCGGATCCATTCGTCCGATTCTCTCTGGATGATCGCGCCTCCTTGCCGGGAAATCGCGCCTGCCACGCCTGCGCCATGTTGCAGGCGCGCATTGGCGGCGTTGACAAGGGCATCAGCATTTTCTTTGGTGATGTCGCCGCGTACAAGCCGGATGACCTGACCTGTAGGAAGGGTATGCGCGCCTGATAGCTCGTTCATCAGGACTATTTTATCCCATTAAATAAACCGGTCGAGGATCTTGGCCCCGACCGGGAAGTACTATGGATCAATTTAATCTAGTTACTTGTTGGCTTGCGCGACCACCGCGGTAAACGCCTGGGGGTCCCGGACAGCCATATCTGCAAGCATCTTGCGGTTGAGCATGATCTCCGCTTTTTTCATGGCAGAGATGAGCCGGCTATAGGTTGTGCCGTTCAGGCGAGCTGCAGCATTGATCCGAGCGATCCACAACTTACGCAGATCGCGTTTGCGTGTCCGGCGGTCGCGGGTAGCATACCACATGCTCTTCAACATCGCCTCATTGGCGCGGCGGAAGAGCAGATGTTTGGAGCCACGTTGGCCTTTTGTGTATTTCAGGACTTTCTTGTGTCGTCGGTACCCGTACGGGCCACCTTTAACTCGAGCCATTCTTTACCTAACCTTCTGCGCACATCCGGGCGTCGGTGCAGGTGTTGCCTGCTACCAGTTGTGAACACCCGTCAGCCGCAATAAAACGGATAGAAACTCTGGAGATTATTTCCCCATATACGGCGCCATGCGCCGTATGCGCTTGATAATCCCGCGTCCCTGGACGGGGACCATCTCGCCGAACAAGGCCTTGACCCGCTTGGATGACTTCCGGCGCAGGTGCGCCTTGCCGCCCTTGGTACGCACTACCATACCGGACCCGGTGGTGCGGAACCGCTTCGAAGTCGCTTTATGGGTCTTGAGCTTGTATTTACCATCTTTTTGCTTGCGAGGCACGGTCGTACTCCTTTTGACATGATTTCGCGGGATTTCACTCCCGCGGCTGTTCATTCGTTTGTTTCGGATGGTGTTTCAGCATCACCCTTCTCAGAATCTGATTTCTTTTTGGCACTCTTGGCAGGGGCGAGCATCATGGACATTCCTCGACCCTCGATGGACGGGGCCTGTTCCACGGTGCTGACTTCAGCGAGTTCCTGAGCGATTTCTTTCAAGTCTTCCAAGGCCAGTTCGGGGTATGTAATCTCGCGTCCCCGGAAACGGATAGTGACGCGGACCTTCAGGTTACCTTCCAGCCAGCGGCGCGCATCCCGCACCTTGAACTGACGGTGGTGGTCGTTGGTCTTAGGCCGTAAACGTATTTCCTTGATCTCGACCTTTGTCTGTGATTTGCGTGCCTCGCGATCCTTTTTCTCCCGCTCGTAGAGGAATTTGCCAAAATCCATTATCCGGCAAACCGGTGGATCAGAATTGGGGGCAACCTCCACTACATCGAGGTCGGCTTCACGGGCGAGCCGAAGGGCATCATTGATCGCGACCACGCCCAGGTTTTCGCCCTTGGGTCCGATCAGCCGGACTTGGGGAACCCGAATGGTCTCATTGACTCGAAATTCGCTTGTGCTGATACCTATCTCCTTAGAGAATAACGGAAATCCAGCTTGAGAGCTGGGTTTTTAGCGGGCTGATGATACCACAGACCAGAGGGAATCGTCAATAAGACCACTTATTTTTGATTCCGTGGTGATTTACCAGATGCGCGCTGATCTTTATGATCTGGGTAATGTAGACTGCCAACAGACCCTGTACGAAGGGAATCCACATTGAAGACATGCTGGTAAAAGGCATTTTGTTGGAGTTGGATAACTATTGAAGTCGATGCACTATTAAAAACCGCAGCAATGACCTTCTTCGTCAAACGCTGTCGGACCTCTTTTTCGCGACAAATTCTCTCACTGTGCATCTAATGAAAGTTGTTTGTTATAATTCTGACCAAAATTATCTGTGTACAACTGGTGACATTGCCCTGAATGGGTTGCCTTCAGGCGCTTGCACTGGACCGTTCAGGAGAGGGCTATGGCGTATAGAAATGTTCAAGTTCCCCCCGAGGGGAAGAGGATCACGATCAAAGATGGCAAGTTGCAGGTCCCGGAGAACCCTGTCATCCCGTTCGTGGAAGGAGATGGCACGGGTCGGGATATCTGGCGCGCCTCCGTCGACGTATTCGACGCCGCGGTGGAGAAGGCATACAACGGCAGGCGGAAAATCCATTGGATGGAAGTCTACGCCGGGGAGAAATCGTTCAAGCAGTTCAACACCTGGCTCCCGGATGAAACCGTGGAGGCATTCCGCGAGTTCCTGGTCGGCATCAAAGGCCCGCTGACCACGCCTATCGGCGGGGGCATCCGTTCGCTTAATGTTGCTTTGCGCAAATTGCTCGATCTATATGTCTGCCTGCGTCCGGTGCGTTACTTCGATGGCGTCCCGTCACCGGTGCGTAACCCCGAAAATGTGGATATGGTCATCTTCCGCGAGAACACCGAGGACATCTATGCCGGGATCGAGTTTGCGGACGGCAGCGATGAGAGCAAGAAGTTCAAGCAACTGTTCGCCGAAGCTTTCCCCAAGGAATATGCCAAGATGCGTTTCCCGGATACGGCCGGGATCGGCCTGAAACCTGTCTCGGCCGAAGGGACCGAACGCCTGGTGCAGGCGGCCATCCACTGGGCGTTGGAGAACAAACGCAGGAGCGTTAACCTGGTTCACAAAGGCAACATCATGAAGTTCACCGAAGGCGCCTTCAAGGACTGGGGCTACAAGCTCGCCAAGCGCGAATTCCGGAATGCCATCGTCACCGAGCGCGAATCCTGGATCCTGGGCAACAAAGAAACAGACCCGGATCTGGCTGTTGAGGTAAATGCCAGGCTGATCGACCCCGGCTTCGAGATGATGTCCCCGGACCAGCAAGCCGAGATCATGGCCGAAGTGGAGGATGCGCTGGCCTTGTGGTCGACGCACGGCGACGGCCAGTGGAAATCCAAGTTGCTGATCAAAGACTCGATCGCTGATGTGACCCTTCAGTTCGTGCTCATCCGCCCGAAGGATTACGACGTGATCGCCACCATGAACCTGAACGGTGACTACCTGTCCGACGCGCTGGCTGCCCAGGTCGGCGGGATCGGCATCGCCCCCGGCGCGAACATCAACTACGAGACCGGCCATGCCATTTTCGAGGCTACCCACGGCACCGCGCCCAAGTACGCCGATCTGGACAAGGTCAACCCCGGCTCGGTCATCCTCTCCGGGGAGATGATGTTGCGTTACATGGGTTGGACGGAAGCTGCTGACCTGATCGTCAAAGGCATGCAGGGCGCGATTGCTGCCAAGACGGTCACCTACGACTTCGCCCGCCTGATGCCCGAGGCGCAGGAGGTCAAATGTTCCGAGTTTGGGGCGGCGGTCATCCAACATATGGGATAATCATGGGGAGAACTACTGCGCACAACCGATACGGAGGTGGCGATGAGTGATTACATCCGTAAAGCTTTTTCCGGGTATGCTTCCTATAGCGCCCGCGGCCAATTTGCTTTCATGCTCCACCGTATCGCCGGACTGGCAACCCTGGCTTTCCTGACCCTGCACATTGCCACAACAGCGACGGTGTTCTTCATGCCCCAGTGGTATGACAAATTGGTCGAGCTGTTCCGCAACCCGGTCATCATGGCTGCCGAGATCCTGATCGCCTATTTCGTGGTCTACCATGGGGTCAATGGCCTGCGGATCGCCTACCTCGACCTGTTCCGCCCGGACCTGTGGACCAAACAGGCCTCCCGCAAAGCAACCCCAGCGGTTTTTATGATCGCCTTCATCCTCTGGCTGCCAGCCCTGGCCATCATGGGCTATCAACTGCTCAAGTACGGCTTCGGCCTGTTCGGGGGAGGCTAGGAGGCAAGATGACAACCATGACCGATGACACAAACCGGACTGCGGGGTACGACGCGATTGCCTGGAAGTGGATGCGTTACAGCGCAATCCTGCTCATCCCGCTGGTCTGGGTGCATGCCATTATCCAGGCGCTGATCACCGGCGGGCACAACCTGAGCCTGGACTATGTCTCGATGCGCTGGGCGACCTGGGGTTGGCGGATCTACGACATGTTCCTGTTGGCGTTCGCCTTCTCGCACGGCGTCAATGGCCTGCGCCAGGTGCTTTTCGACTATCTCAAGGGTGCCCGGGCACGCAAGCTGTTGAACTGGCTGATGCTGCTCTTCTGGCTGCTGCTGACCGCCATCGGCGCGATTGCGATCATCGGCGGCGTCCGGCCCCCAGCTTGAGAGCAAGTTGGATAATAAAAAAAGTCACCTCACATTGAGGTGACTTTTTAGTCTAGGAAGGGGTTATGGTGTTGGCGTAGCCACCGGTGGTTGGGTAACAGGGGGCGCGAGTGCGGCCGCATCCTCCGCTGTACGGGGCATGCCGGCCATGATCCAGCGGGTCAGCGCGTCGATGTATTCGGGTTTCATCAACTTTGAGGGCGGCATCTGGTGGATGAGCACATCGCCGGTGGCTTCATCGAGGATCTCGTTGCCATTGATCACCAGGATGGAGTAGGAATTCAGATCGCCGGCGATGATATTGAAGTCCACATTGTCGCCTGTGGTCAGGATCTCTTCATAGGAAGTCATCAGGTAGTTGTTGTTGTCCTTCCCCGGGCGGTGACAGGAGAAGCAGTAGCGCTTGACCAGGGCCTGGATGTGGACATCGTAGGATGGGACCTCGTCCGGACCGAGGGGCGGGATGGCGGCGGCAGCTGCGGCGTCCGCGGGCAGTTCGGCACGGTCATCCCAGGTGTAGCGCATGAACGCGACCAGGTAATCGAGTTCGCCGGGGCTGAGTTCGCCGCCGTAGGCGCGGCCGAAGCCGGGCATCCCGGGGTCGGAGACCTGCTGACCATAGGCAATGACCAGGGCGAGCGATTCGTCATTATAAGTGTACATCACGTCCGGGGAGTTGAGCGGTTCGAGGATGACACCCTCGTATCCCTCGACTCCGACCACCTCACCGCCCTCGCCCTCGGGAGCGTGGCATTCGGCGCAGTAGACGGAGTACAGGTCCTGGCCGAGGACGATCTGCTCCGAGACGGAGGAGGCGACTTCTACTTCATCCATCGGCGGCGTGCTGACCACTGCCATGATCGTCAGCGCTACAATGCCGAAGACGGTGGCGCCCATCGCGGCCAGGGCAACCTTGCGCTTGGAGTAATGACGGCTCGGGTTCTTGTCGAGGAACGGGAGCAGGAACAGGACCCCGATGGCAATGAGCGGGATGATCGCTGTCCCCACCCACTCGATGCTCCCGGGGAAGTACTTGAGCATCTGGAACAGGAACAGGAAGTACCATTCCGGGCGCGGGATGTAGGCAGTGTCATTCGGGTCGGCCTTGGGCTCGCCAGGGACACCTACGAAGGTCGCCAGCAGGATCAGCAGGATGAAGATGCCGAAGGCGACGAGCAGGTCTTTGAAGATGCTGTCTGGCCAGAAACGCTCACCATTCTGGAGGGATTGCTCGTAGCGTTCCTTGATTTGCTTTTTCTGTTGTTCTTTCATGGCCACGCTCCTTAGTCTTCCACGCTCGGGAATTGCGACTCACCGTGCTTGATGACCAGCCAGACGTGCACGCCGATCATGCCACCGAGCAGGGCTGGCAGGATCCAGATGTGGGCGGAGAAGAACCGGGAGAGCGTCAGCGCGCTCAGGTCCGGGCCGCCGCGCAGAACTTGTTCGATGAAAGTGCCGATGAAGGGCACCGTCCCGGCGATGGACGTGCCGACCGTGGTTGCCCAGAAGGCTTTCTGGTTCCAGGGCAGCAGGTAGCCGGTGAAGCCCATACCGAGGGTCAGCAGGAGCAGGCCGACGCCGATCAGCCAGGTCAACTCGCGAGGGTACCTGTATGAAGCGGTGACGAAGACGCGGAGCATGTGGATGAAGACCACCACGACCATCAAGCTTGCGCCCCAGTGATGGATGCCGCGGATCAGCCAGCCGAAGGCCACGCCGTTCATGATGTATTGGATGCTGTCGTAGGCATGGTCAGGCGAGGGCGTGTAGTAGATCGTCAGGAAGATGCCCGTGGCGCCCTGGAGCAGGAACAGGAACAGGCTGGCCGAGCCGAGCGTGTTCCACCAGTTCCCTTTCGGTTCCGGGCGGTCGAGGAAATAGGTGTACATCTCGTTGAGACCGAGACGTTCATCCAGCCAGGCGAAGAGTTTTTTCCACATAGGGTTCATCCTTCCAGGAGGTGGAGGAACAGTTCTCCATCCTCGACCTTGGTCTCGTACATGTCCAGCGGACGGGGAGGTGGGCCGGTCAGCACTTCGCCGGTCAGGCCGAAGGTGGCATCGTGGCAGGGGCAGATGTAACTCTGGGTTGCCTCGTCCCAGTTGACCCGGCAGGAGAGGTGCGTGCACTGGTTGGAGACCACGCTCACGTCCTGTGCCGATGTTGGGATGATAAAGACGCCGTAGCTTGTAACCGTCTTCTCCCAACCGTTGACCTTGGTGCGGGTGAAGGTGAAGAGGGTCGGTTTGCCGATTTCATACTTCTCCAGCGTACCGAGCGGGATCCAGACATCGGTCTCGCGTTGCTTCAACGCCGGGTCGATCAGGTAGCCGATGACCGGGATGCCGATCACCGCTCCCATGATGCTGCCCAGTACGGCCGTCGTCAACTTGACGAAGTCGCGCCGGCTGATGTGGTGGTAGCCACCTGCGCTACCATGATGAGAACCTGCCATGCAAACCTCCTGTGGTGAATACAGAGTAACCGGGTGTTGCGATTAACCGCGCAAGAACGCCGATTATTCCTGCCCCCGGTCTTGGCGGGAAGGGGCCTGGAGTGGGTGACAACACAAGGCATCAACCTGCTTCTTTAAGAGATGCCGACGATATGCATTCAAAAATTATGCAGCCTCTGTAATTATAAAAAGCTCTACGGAGTGCTGCAAGTTACAACCGTCATGAGATTGTGCCCCAGAACACAGCCAGGAAATGAGTTTAATCACTATGCCGGGTTCAGGGTTGTTCCCCGGCCCCGACCGGTTCATCGGCGACGATCAACATCCCCGACTGCCGGTCGACCCAGACCGGGTCTTCATTGCGCAGCAGGTCGATGAGGTGATGGGCAGCATCCGGAGCGAGGCCTGGATAGGAGGTTGAAGATCCGCCTTCCAGGACGACGATCAGATCGGTTTTGCCCGCCTTCGCGCCGCCGGGGTGGCCCCGGCCAGGTTCGCTGGGGTGGTAAGCCACCCGGTAGCGGGTCGCACGCTTGAATTCAGCCATAGAGGTTCCTTCCTGCCCTTTTTCGCAGGGCTGGAGAGCATAGATCTTACGCCGGGGCAGGCGCCAAGTTTGAATGTATGCAACGGCTATTGCTCAATATTAATATCTATATAGGCAGCAACCAGCAAATCTTCTGCGGGTTGGTTTTCAAGAAGCACATTGCCAATTATTACTACTCTGATAACCGCAGATACTCCAATCAGCTGAGGCTTGATGACAACCATTCCCAGATCCCCTTGAGAGAATGGATATAGGATAGTATTCCCTGAGTAGGTCAACTGGTTTTCTATGGGTTGCCAGTGGCCGCTATTATCATTCCTAAACAAAGTAATTCTCCAATCTGGAGGAAACCAGATCGGAGCATCAGAGTGATTGACAACAGCGAGCGAGATCATATTATCAGGTAAGAGAGTGTATTCCTCGAAAGTGATTGAGCGATTGATATCATCAATCTGCTCTAATTCAGGAATATCCGCTTGTTGGTTCATTACAGGAGAACCACAACCGATCAATAATACCAGACAAGACAGAATTGAGATTATATGCTTCATCAATATCTCTCCAAAGCAAGTCCACGTCCGCTCGCACCCCGGCTGAGGGCACCGCACGGGGCGTGTTTATGGCGGCCCCATCATCCCGGAATATTTCACATATACCAGTTTCATCGCCAGTGATGTCAAAAACTGGCTCTTGAGCCAACCGGCTTGCAGCAATCCTTGATCTGGGTCAGGCCCGTTCAGATCATCTCTGCATCTTCACGGGAGGAGAGGGTCACAAATTTCTCCATGCTGACCCAGCCGTCGACCGCTTTGCCTCCCTGGATGAAGCTGTCCACGTGTTCGCGGTGGCCCTGCCAGGCAGTCTCGATCCCGGATTTACGAGAGGATTTGTAGACCTTGGTCATCATGTTGGCAATCTCCTCGCTTGGGAAGTTTGCAGTGATGACCAGGGTCTCATCCATCAGGCGGGTATAGAACTTGACTCCCATTCCCAGCGGCAGGGCGTAGGCCTGCTCCTCGAGGTGGACCATCAACGGGTAGGCAAAGGTGATCCGCAGGAACCCGCGCCAGGCCAGGACCTCCTTCTTGAGCAGCATGGCGATCACCACTGGGAAGAGCAGCAGCACCCCGGCCGGGAGCAGCGTTTCGCCATACAGCCCCAGTCTGCGGAATCCCAGGCGCGCAAGCGCATCGACATCCGCCCGGTAACGGTCTGCAACCCGGCTTTCCAAGCCTTCGTCCTGAAGGCTTTCGTAAAGTATCGGTTTCATGCTAGTATTATAGGAGATATTCCTCCCGGCGGGAATCGCTCTCTCCGCGCAGGGGCCGGAATCCGGCTGGAACCTATCAGGATGTCTGGAACGAATAATCCATGAGTATTGTCACTTCTCCACATGGATTCAAGAATGGGATAATGTTCTCAGTCCTCAATCCAACCTATGACGAAGGAGGCATAGATGGGCCTAAAACGGAATGTTGGCCTGATGGCGGGCCTGCGCTACCAGGGCAAGGGTCCGATGTTGACCTATATCCTGCACCGCATCAGCGGCCTGGGAATCGTGGTCTTTGTCGCGCTCCATATCCTGGCATCTTTCCTGACCCAGCAGTTCGGGAGCGACGCCGGGATTTTCATTAACACCATCTACGAAAGCTGGATCTTCCAGATCTTCATCTTCTTCTTTGCATTGTTCCATGCCATCAACGGCCTGCGGATCGTCATCCTGGATCTCTGGCCGAGCCTGCTCGAACACCAGCGCGAGGCGATCTGGCTGGAGTGGTTCATCTTCCTGCCCATCTTCGGGCTGGCCGTCTTCCTGATGGTCAGCAACGGGCTGGGCGGTTAAGGAGGCTGGGATGAAAGCGAGAACCGTTCCCCAAAGAGGCTTTAACCTCGACTACCTGATGTGGCTGTTCACCCGCCTGTCCGCGCTGACGATGTACCTGTTTGCCATCATCGGGATCAGCGCCGCCCTGCTCATGGGCGCCCGCGAGCAGATGAACCTGGAAGCCCTGCTGCGCTGGACTTTCATGCCCAACCCGAGCCACGTCGCCACGACCGATGTCGTCGACCTGGATGCCTGGGGGGGGGCTTTCTGGCAGATCATCGCCATCCTGTTCGTCTTTTTCGCCGGGACCCACGGCCTGAACGGCCTGCGGGTGGTCACCGAGGACTACCTCAACCCCACCTGGCTGCGGGTCATGTTGCGCGGCCTGATCTTCCTGGTCTGGCTGTTCATGATTATCGTCGGCATTTACGTGATTGTGACTTCGTAGGAGCAGTCGTATGAAAATTCACCAATTCGAAGTCCTGATCGTTGGCGCAGGCGGCGCCGGCCTGATGGCCGGCCTGTACGCCTCGCGGACGGCCAAGACGGCTGTGATCAGCAAACTGTACCCGACCCGCTCGCACACCGGCACCGCCCAGGGCGGCATCGGCGCGGCGCTGGGCAACGAGGAAGAGGACCATGTCGAATGGCATACCTACGACTCGGTCAAAGGCTCCGACTACCTCGGCGACCAGGATGCCATCGAGTTCATGTGCGCGGAGGCCATCCCGGCCATCTACGAACTGGAGCACATGGGCCTGCCGTTCGACCGGACGCCGGAGGGGAAGATCTCCCAGCGTCCCTTTGGCGGCCATACCAACAACATCACCGGCAAGCCGGTGGGCCGCGCCTGCCATGCCGCCGACCGCACCGGGCACATGATCCTGCAGACCCTCTACCAGCAGTGCATCAAGAACAATGTCACCTTCTACGACGAGTTCCAGGTAGTGGACATGCTGATGCACAACGGCGCGGCAGCCGGCGTGGTAGCGATCGAACTGGCCACTGGCGAGATGCACGTCTTCCAGGCCAAGGCGGTCATCATCGCCACCGGCGGTCACGGCCGCATCTGGGAGATCACTTCCAATGCCTACGCCTTCTCCGGCGACGGGATTGCAATCGCCCTGCGGCGCGGCATCCCCGCCGAGGATATGGAGTTCTTCCAGTTCCACCCCACCGGCATCTACAAGCTCGGTATCCTCATCACCGAGGGCGTGCGCGGCGAGGGCGGCATCCTGCTCAACGGCAAGGGCGAGCGCTTCATGGAGACCTATGCCCCCACGGTCAAGGACCTGGCCTCGCGGGATGTCATCAGCCGGGCGATCTACCTCGAGATCCGCGAGGGGCGCGGCGTCAATGGCAAGAACTACGTCTACCTGGACGTGCGCCCGGAGAACGTCAACAAGTACGCCGCCATCGACGGCCGCACCCGTCCGGACGGCAGCCCCTACCGGGTTACCGGGGAGGAGATCCTGACCAAGCTCCCCGATATCATCGATTTCTGCCGGGTCTACCTGGGTGTGGACCCGATCACCCAGCCGATGCCGATCCAGCCGACCGCGCATTACACCATGGGCGGCATCCCGACCAACAAGTACGGCGAAGTCGTCACCGACCGCAAGAACACCGTCCTGCCAGGCGTTTACGCTGCTGGCGAGGTAGCCTGCGTTTCGGTCCACGGGGCGAACCGCCTGGGTACCAACTCGCTGCTCGACCTGGTGGTCTTCGGCAAGTACGCCGGCCTGCGCGCCGCCGAGTTCGCCAAGGGGGTTGCCTACCAGCCCCTGCCGGCGGACCCGACCGGCTTCGCCCGCTCCCAGTTCGACGTCTACCTCACCTCGGACGGCACCGAGAACGCCTTCGACATTGCCACCGAGATGAAGAAGGTCATGTTCGATGACATGGGTGTCTTCCGCATCGAGGCCGGGATGCAGAACGCGCTCGACAAAGTCCGCGAACTTAAGGAACGCATGAAACACGTCCGCGTTCAGGACACCGGCAAGATCTTCAACCTGGACCTGATCAACGCCTGGGAGCTGAAAAACCTGCTCGACCTGGCGGAGGTCACCACGGTCTCGGCGCTGGCCCGCAAGGAGAGCCGCGGTGGTCATGCCCGCGAGGATTACCCCGACCGCGACGACAAGAAATGGCTCAAGCACACCCTGGTCTGGATGGGAGAAGACGGCAAGGTCACTCTGGATTACAAGCCGGTCGTCATCACCAAGTACCAGCCCAAGGTACGGACCTACTAGGAGGCAGCCATGCAGGTCAAACTAAAAATCTTCCGCTACAACCCGGAGAAGGACAAAAAGGCACATTATGTGACCTACAAGCTGGATGCCGACCCGACCGACCGCATCCTCGACCTGCTCGAGAAGGTCAAAGGCTACCAGGACGGCACGCTCTCGTTCCGCCGGTCGTGCGCCCATGGCATCTGCGGGTCCGACGCCATGCGGATCAACGGGATGAACCGCCTGGCCTGCAAGACCCTGGTCCGGGACGTTGGGACGAAAATCACCGTCGAACCGATCCTCGGCCTGAGCGTGCTCAAGGACCTGATCGTGGATATGGAGCCGTTCTTCGACAACTTCCGGGCGGTCAAGCCGTATTTCATCAACGACGAGCCTGAACCGGCACAGGAGCGCTACCAGAGCCCTGCAGACCGCCTGCGTTATGACGACACAACCAAGTGCATCCTGTGCGCCTGCTGCACCACCTCTTGTCCGTCCTTCTGGGCCAATGACCAGTACCTCGGCCCGGCCGCCATCGTCGCTGCGCACCGCTTCATCTTCGACAGCCGCGATAAGGCTGCCGAGGAGCGCCTGAAGATCATGAACGACCTCTTCGGCGTCTGGCGTTGCCACACTATTTTCAACTGCACCCTGGCCTGCCCGCGCGAGATCCAGATCACCAAGGCCATCGGCGAGGTCAAGAAAGCCCTGGCCACCGGCAGCCTGGAGTAGGCGACAGTCACCAGATTCTGGTCAGGATCAAACTTGAACACGCACTCGATCCCCCCATCCCTTCAGGGTTGCCAACCTGAGGGCGGGTGGGGGATCGTTTTATCATCAGCACCGGGGGGATTAGGCTTGCTTCTTGCGTGCAACCAGCACGATCCCGTAAGAGAACAGTTCCGCTAGTTGCGGCACTCGCGCTACGATTGGCTTGAGCGCGCCCTGTCGGTAAGTGAAATGGGCGAACTCGAATTTCTCGCCAATCCACGCCAGCAATGTTCTTACGGGCAGGCGGTTGAGCGCCAGGTACTGGTCCCATTCCTCGTCGATCTGCCTTTGCGAATAACCACGCTTCCGGCCTTGTGAGACGACCATGCGTTTGAGCAGCGGATTAGGGAAGATCAGATGGGGGTGCAGGTATCTCCAAAATCGGCCACCAAAGTAGTTCCAGAGATGATTGCCGCTCAAGCCGTAGTAATGCGGCATGATGACCGAAAGGCAGCCGTCCGCAGCCAGGACCCGCTGAATTTCCGCCAGGGCGGCCTCGGGCCGTTGCAGGTGCTCCATGACATCGTGTGCCAGGACGAGATCGAATGCCTCGGCCGGGAAGGGCAACGCCTCAACATCGCTTTGTACAAAGTGGATTTTGCCTCGCCCGGGGATGCATTCGGAGAACCCCGGGCCCAGGGCGACATCCGGGTGGATGTCCATGCCGGTGACCGAGGCGCACCCCAGCGTGCTGAAGAAGACCGCCTTCCCGCCGCTACCGCAACCGACTTCCAGGACACGCGCCGAGGCAAAATCCAGGTGCTGGCGGATCAACTGGTAATCCTTGTTGCCGTCCTGCATCCGGGTCTGGAAATAAGCGAACTCGGCTGTGATTTCGGGGAGAGTCACTGAGGGGCGCATCCGTTTATCTGACAGGCAGGTTGGGCGGTTGGTGCCGCCAGCCTGAGTATACCCCGGTTCGAACAGGGCGTTGCGAGTGACCCGCAGGATTTTGGCTCATTTCGTAAACATCCAGTGGATTTCTTGGGCCAATCCACCCGTGATACAATCCAGGTATGAATAGCCTGCCGCTGGTCGTTGCGGCCGTCCTGTTCCGCCTGCAAGAAGAGTCCCTCCAGGCACTGTTGCTCCCCGGCACGCCGGGGAGCTTGCCGGGCGCACCACTGGGCGTGGGCGAGTCACTCGAGGACGCTGCCGAGCGGCTGATTGCCCTGCTGATCGACCGCCGCGGCACCTACCTGGAGCAGCTCTATACTTATGGCGAGGCCGGGCAGCCTGTCCGGGTGGTCTACTTTGCCCTGGTCCCGGCGGAAGCGCGCCCGTGCCCGGCGGGGGCAGCCAGCTGGTTCCCGGTGGCAGACCTGCCCCCGCTGGCTGACGACCATGCCGAGGTCCTGGCCTACGCCCTGCGCCGGCTGCGCTACAAGCTGGAGTACTCCGCGGTCGGGTTCCAGTTGCTACCGGATGAGTTCACCCTCTCCGAACTCCAGCATACCTACGAGATCATCCTCGGCGAGACCCTGGACAAGCGCAACTTCCGCCG
>Ga0180007_10003775_pt1 | contig 16565 bp, 20 predicted proteins | sample MM_PC_MetaG_FD_121122 | JGI IMG/M metagenome (GOLD analysis project Ga0180007, IMG submission 121122) | Groundwater microbial communities from the Aspo Hard Rock Laboratory (HRL) deep subsurface site, Sweden - MM_PC_MetaG | ecosystem: Environmental > Aquatic > Deep subsurface > Groundwater... | reverse complement strand
AGGGGCACTGAAATGACCCTGCGGATGACGCAAAGGAATGGATATGGGACGAAGTCGATACAAAACAACGGAGGACGGAAAAACCTACTTTGTCACAAGCAGCGCCATTCATTGGCTTCCCTTATTCGCCATGCCGGATCTGGCCGCCATTGTTATAGATTCCCTAACATTTCTCCATAATAACAAGCGGATAATCATCCATGCCTGGGTCCTGATGGAAACCCATTTGCACATGGTTGCTTCGTCGCTGGATATGTCCTCAGAAATTCGAAAAATGAAATCTTACACCGCAAGATCCATTGTGGATTATCTGAAATCCAAAGGGCCGGATTTATTTCTAAAACAGATGGACTTTTGCAAAAAGAAACACAAGGATGATCAGGTCTATCAAGTCTGGCAGGAAGGATTTCACCCGGAGATTATCGTTGGTGAGGCCATGCTGAATACAAAAATCCAGTATGTTCACTTTAACCCGGTCAAACGCGGATATGTGGATTGCCCAGAACACTGGCGCTATTCCAGCGCAAAGGATTATTTGGGTGTGGATGGCCTGGTGCCGATTGAAACGTTAGTTTGTTAAATGTGCAGAATTTTCGTCAGTAACAGAAGCGTGTATTAGAGCATACACCGGTGGTTAGAAACGTTAAAAACAAATTTACCACGAAGAACACGGAGAAGGGCTAAAAGCTTTTTTGAGATCTTTTTGGCGTTATTTGACTCTGGGAGGGTCGAACTCCTGTTCCAACATATGTCGGACGGGAGTCCGTCTCCCCCAGGATAGAACCCAGAATAATGCATGATTGGCAACCTTTTTAAAAGAGCCTGCCCCAGCGAAGGCTGGGGTTGGCCCCCGGCAGGGATAATCCTTTGCCCTTTACTTGCTCTTCTTCGTGGTTCTTCGTGTCCTTCAGTGAGCCACGCGAACGGGTGGTAGATAAAAAATTAAGCGTCCGAATTCGTTTTAACAGCGACTGTTTTCCATGATGATGGAAAACAGTCGCCCCATGTCAGACATCATCCTGGAGGCGATGTTGTCCGGTCATGGTGATTTCCGTGACATTTCGGATATAGTCGTCGATGCTGGTCTGCAGGTGGGGTTCAAGTTTCTCGAACTCAATGCCAAGGGCAATTTTTTCACGGTCGATGGTGGTATTCCTTACGGTTCCTTTAAAGGTCTGAATACCCTTGATGCCCATGACCGGAAATGTCAGCATGATTGAATCGATGAGTAAAACCTGCCGGGGCATCAGGTTCACCGGCAGACGGATCATGAAACGGCAGCCGCTGGTGCTGATATCGGTGATGGTCCCCTTGATGCTGTTTCCTTTAAGTTGGGCCGATGCAGGGATATAACAGCAGACCCTTGATCGAATGCGGGTTTCCAGGCTCTTGACTTTTTTAGGGTAGGTGAGGAATGTCAGGCGGTAGGGCTTTTCAATCACATCAAGAACATTAGATTTAAACCCATATTCCAGGCCCAGGCTCTGATAAGTCACATGGAAGGTGATTCCCGGCAGAATACCGCTTTCAAACTCCTTGGGAATGGCTGTTTTAACCAGAAGGTATTCCTGGGGTTCCAGGCCCACGAGGCTTCCCTTGAAGGTCTGCTCAAAATTTTCAACATGGATACCGATAGGACTTCCAAGCTCCACGTTCAGCCGCATTCCGTTGTACTCTTTGACTATGACCGGAGACTCGTTCATGATGAGGACTCCTTTATAATTCGTTGTTAATGGAATGATCGAATGGTGTCATTGTTTTTCATGGACAGATAAAAGATGGGAACACATAAATTCGATTCAAAACTATCTATATTATGGGGGCAAAACAGGGGGATTTGTCAATACATGTTTTGTAATTATTCACACGGGGGAGTATTAACGCTCTCATACAGCTATACCCAGTGAACGAATACAGAGAACGTCTCATCGAAATCGGGATCGAATTTGTGTATCCCAAAATTCTTCTCATTTCATAACATTTCGATACTGATAGCGATCCCGATTTCGATATGGATTCGCTTTACTAACATGATAAAAGGCCCGGTCTGTTGTCTTAAAAAAGGTCACCACATGGTTTTGTCATAGGTTTTTACATAGGAAAGCCCGGTGGGCTCCTTGACGAAAATGGTGAACCTGCGGTCCTGGGCATTGCTGGGAAGAATGTCTTTCAGAAGTATCTTGCCGACATCATTGGTTTGGATGTTTTTGAACGTGACACTGCCCGGATACTGGATAAGCACGGCCTGTCCCGGAGCTATTTGATAATCTCCGCAAATGGAAACCTCCACCCCAGGGATGGTATCGCCTTTCTCTTCGTCAACGGTTGCCCGTGTGTAGACCCCCGCCACAACAAGATCCAGGAGGCCCAATCCAAAAAAAGGCATTTCAAGAACGGCAGGAATGACTCCATGCAACTGTTTTCGTTTGATATTCACCAGCTGGATGTTTTGTCTGCACACAGGTTGCTTGTGGAGAACAAGATCATTTTTTTCCTCGGTCACGGCATAGGAAAAGCCGATGGTATCACCCTGGATGGACTCGCCATGGCGGGTTTCATGGATGGGTGGATATGCCGTGGTCAGGACGGTTGCGCAGCCACTGGTGTATAGACAGCTTAAAAAAAGAATCAGGGTGATCAAATGTCTGGGTGTCATCGTCTATGTTCCTGTCCGTTGTAATGAAAAACGTTTATATGATTCGGTTAGAATACAGGCACCATCCCGCGTGCAATCATACGTTCTTTGGCTTTGTCAGAGAGCATGTATTTGATGGCTTGCTTCATCATGGAATCCGGTTCCCCTTTGACGACAATGTAAAATGTCTGGTGGAAGGGATATGCTGCATCCAGGGGGTTTACACCATCCACATTGATCACGGTGATGTCTTTGTACTGATTTGCAATGGCATGAGTTATGAAGGAGACAGCCCCGGGTATATGTTTGACTCCTGTCACGGCTGTGAAGGTTTTACCTGCAATGAGGTCATCTTTGACCTCAAACGGCCCCATGGCCATGTCTTTAAAATTTTTATAAGCACCGGTATTAACGGACGGGATAATCAGGACAATGGGCAAATCCTTTCCACCCACCTCTTTCCAGTTGGTGATCGACCCGCTGAAAATCTGACGGACCTGTTTGAGTGAAAGGTTTTTAACATGGCATTGACCATTGCTGATCACCGCCATGGGGTCCTTGCATACGGGAATTTCGATCAAACCGGCTTCTCTGTCCGCCTGGGAAATTTTAAGTGTGGATCCAGCAAGATTGGAAAATCCGTTTCGAAGGCGGTCCAGACAAACATTCGATGAAAAGACATGGGCGTTGACTTTAACCCCGTTTTCGACCATGAACGCTTCCAAAAGCTCCCGTTGGAACGCTTCCGATATCTGGGAGGAACAACTGGCGTTGAGAACAAATTCAGCCTGGCTAAGGGGGGCGGTCCCAAGACCACTAACAATGAGGAAAAATGCGGCTACCAACATTTTGTAGCGTTGTTTCATGATTCGGGGACTCCTTTTCAAAGAGAGGTTCATATCAACTGTATTTTTCAAATGAAATTCACGCTGTGAAAGAGACTATGTTTTCGTTTTCATACGCTATTTTGCGTGTGTATGCAAGCTAGGACATTGACTGTGCGGTAAAAAATGAATAAGGTTGTCCATTAAAGGTGCTGATATTATAGGTGGTGCGATTGAAAAAGGTGATGGAAATCTTGACTTGACAAGGTGTTTCAATCTTTTTATAGTGTTCAATTATAGCATACCATGTTCGACCATGTCGAACATGGTACTCTGATTACATTCAACGGGAGGCCATCCTGCCATGAGAATTCTGGGATCATCAGAACTTTGTGAAGATGTCCAAAAAAAGGACCTCTGTGTCGACTGCGGCGCCTGCGCGGGATTATGCCCCTATTTTGTCAGCCATAAGGGGAAAATCGCCCGGCTTTTCCCATGCACTCTTCCCCAGGGCCGGTGCCATGCCTTTTGCCCCAAAACAGAAATCGATTTGAATCATGTGTCGGAAACGATTGTTGGGAAATCCTATGACGGATCACCCCTGGGGCATATGCGTGCCATCTGGAAAACCCGGGCAGGACGCCTTATGCAAGGCAAAGGGGCATTCCAGAATGGAGGCACCGCAAGCTCATTACTTGTGGCTGCCATGGCTTCCGGGCTCATTGATGCGGCTGCATTGACCCGGCGTAAGGGCTTGATTCCAGAACCGTTTCTGGCCACAAGCACGGATCAGATTCTGTCTTGCGCAGGTTCCAAATACATGGCGTCCCCCACCCTGGCATCGGTTCATGAATACAGTCGAGAAAAGGGACAAAAACTTGCCGTTGTGGGAACACCCTGCCAGATGACAGCGTTGGGCCTAATTCGGATGAACCCCCTGGGTCGGGAAGATTTTCATGATCCTGTGGCATTGAGCATGGGCTTGTTCTGTACCTGGGCACTGGATACCCGGCGACTGATTCGTCTGATTGAAAACCGAGTGAACCTCCAGGATATTCAATCCATGGATGTGCCGCCTCCGCCATCCCAGGTGATGACCATCCGGACCTGTGACCAAAACCTGGCCATCCCCCTGGATGAAATCCGAACAGCGATTCCGGCCGGTTGCTCGATCTGCCCGGATATGACTGCAGAATTCACGGATTTGTCTGTGGGCGCCTTGGAAGGAGACCCGTCATGGAATACCCTGATCGTCCGTACGGAAAAAGGTGAATCCCTGGTGGAGGAGGCTGTCCGGCAAGGTTATCTGGAACGTGACGCCATGCGGCCCGAGCATCTGGAGCATCTTCGGAAAGGGGCATCGGCCAAGAAAAAACGAGCATTCATTATGGCCAGGGATAAGCATCTGCTCAACACTGATCCGGCCAAGGGGCCATCGGCCTTGATCATTAAAGAGGATCTTGTGAAAAAACTGCTGGGTGAGGAGGGATCATGTCTCCATTAAGTTCAGGTAAAAAAGGAAGCCGGCATTTGTTTATGGGCAACGAAGCCATTGCCCGGGGAGCCCTTGAAGCCGGTGTCCGGGTGGTCGCAGGATACCCGGGAACCCCTGCTTCAGAAATCATTGAGAATCTGGCGAAAATTGCCAAGGAAGGATCCCGGAAGCTTTACGTGGAGTGGTCCGTCAATGAAAAAGTGGCCCTGGAGGTCGCATCGGCAGCATCCTTTGCGGGACTTCCCACCATGGCCGTCATGAAACAGCCGGGCCTTAATGTGGCGGCTGATTATCTGCTCCACCTGTCCGGCTCCGGGGTGAGAGGCCCCATGGTTCTTGTTTCCGCCGATGATCCAGGGGCCTTGTCCAGTGTCAATGAGGGTGAAACCCGATATTACGCGAAGCTTATGGAAATTCCCCTGCTGGAACCCGGTGATTTTCAGGAAGCCAAGGACATGACCACCTGGGCTTTTAAGCTGTCGGACACCATCAAAAACGTGGTTCTTTTAAGGACAGTGACACGCCTTTCCCATGCCAGCGGTACCGTTGTTCTGGGTGAGATTCCGGAAAATGGCTCAAACGCCTTTTTTAAACACGATGGTTTTATCCTTGATCCCAACGAAGGGGCGATCCTGAGCCCCCCCGTGGAATACAAGCACACAGAACAGCAACGAAAACTAAAAATAGCTGAGGCTCTATTTGAAGACTCGCCTTTCAATACCTATACCGGGCCGGAAAAACCCGAGCTCCTTATTATTACGAGCAGCATCTGTTCCCTTTACAGCAAAGAGGCTGTCAGTATTCTGGGGGTCAGAGACAGGGTGGGCATTCTCAAACTGGGAACCACCTGGCCTTTGCCACCAAAACGCTTATTAAAACATCTATCGTCTTGCGATCATATTTTTATTGTGGAAGAGGTCCTTCCTTTTCTTGAAGATGAAGTGAAAATACTTGCGGCTGAACATGGAAAAACACTGGGGGCCAAGTTTTTTTACGGCAAAAAAGAGGGATATCTGCCCATGGTGGGAGAAATGAATCCGGATAAGGTGGCGGCAGCCCTTTCACGGATTCTGGCCATGCCTCAACCGGGCATGGATGACGTGTATAAAAAGCGGGCCACGGAAATATCCTTTGCAGGATCACCCCACAGGGAGGCCACCTTCTGTCCGGGCTGCCCCCACAGGGCATCGTTCTGGACCCTGAACACGGCCTTGTCCATGGACAACCGCAATGGATTTGTCTGTGGAGATATCGGCTGCTATTCCATGGCCGTTCTACCTGCTGGCTTTTCAACCTTGAAAACACTTCATGCCATGGGCTCCGGGACCGGGGTGGCCAGCGGCTTCGGAAAACTGGGTGGGTTTGGTATGAGTCAGCCCGTGCTTTCGGTCTGCGGAGACAGCACCTTTTTTCACTCAGCCATTCCGCCCCTGGTCAACGCCATCCACCATCATTCAAATATGACCCTGGTGGTGCTGGACAACAGTGGAACGGCCATGACCGGTTTTCAACCCCACCCGGGCCTTGAAAAGGACGCCATGGGCAATGTGGCTGAAAAAATTGATATTCCGGAGGTCTGTCGCGCCCTGGGTGCCGAGGTGCGTGTATGTGATCCCTTTGATGTATCGGAAAGTCGGCAGGTACTTCTGGATTTGATGGACAGAGACGGGGTCAAGGTGCTTGTGCTGAAACAATCCTGCGCCCTGAGCCCGGAAAAGAAATCGTTGAAAAAATACACCATGTCTGTGGATCAAAGCCTGTGTGCCGGAGAAAATTGCGGCTGCAACAGGCTGTGTACTCGGATTTTTGCCTGCCCGGGCTTGATCTGGGACAAGGAAAACAACCGATCCAGGATCGATGAGGTGGTTTGTGCGGGATGCGGTGTCTGTTCATCCATCTGCCCGAAAGGGGCCATCATGAAAAAGGAGGCGGTATAGATGCCTGAGCTTACGCTTAAACACGATCCCTATAATTTGATCATCACCGGTGTGGGTGGCCAGGGAAATGTCATGACCTCACGGGCCGTGGGAAACATGCTGTCACTGTTGGGCTTTCATGTGACCATCGGTGAAACCTTCGGCGCATCCCAGAGGGGCGGCTCGGTGATGAGCCATGTGAGAATCTCAAAAGATTCCAGCTGGTCACCCCAGATCCCTTCGGGCCACGCCCACATGGTGGTGTCCATGGAACCGTCGGAAACCATTCGGGTGCTCAAGGATTTCGGCAACCGTGATGTCAAGGTCATCACCAATACCCGGCCCTTTTATCCGGTGGGCGTGATATCAGGCCAGATCAGCTATCCTTCGGATGATGACATCAGGACCTGGATCAGTGAATTGACCTCTAAAGCCTGGTTTCTCAATGCAACGGAAAAGGCCGTGGCCATCGGTGATCCCATTCTGGGGAATGTGATCATGGCCGGTGCCCTGGCAGGTACCGGTGAGCTTCCCCTTGATCGGGAGGTATTCCATACCATCATGGCATCCCGTTTTTCCGGGGATATACTCCAAAAGAATCTTGATGCCTATGCTTTTGGGGTAGAAAGTGTACTATCTCGTAAAATTTAGTTTTTTGCTGGAAGTTAGGCATAATGTATAATTTTTATTTGTTTTTTCGATGGCTTATATCTATCGATTAATTTCTTTTATGAGCGCATTATTTGCTTTATAGTAAAGGGTGGTAAATTTTAAAAGGAAAATGGCCTTATTGGTGGGCACAGCCCACCCTACGAGGTCTTTCGCATGGGCGAAGTATTTTTGTTATGCGGTCAAGGACATGGAAAGGATGGCACCGTTTCGCAAAACGAAAGCCGTCTCACGGGCAACACCCTATCGTAGGGTGAGCTGTGCCCACCAAATGGCCCGACTCCTTATAAAAGGCGATGCAATTAGACATGTGAACGGATACAGGCCAATGCTCATAAATTTTTTATGACAAAGCCATGAAGAAATACGGATTTTTTACCTGGTCTGAAATAAAAAACATACGACGATAGGAAGCCATGGAAAAAAACGTTTCATTATTTTTACCCTGTTCTGTCAATCTCCTCTTGCCCAAGGTCGGAGCGTCCACCCGTCTTTTGTTGAACCGCCTGGGATGTTCAACCATCTATCATGATGACCAGACCTGCTGTGGCCAGATGGTTTTAAACAAAGGTTTTCGGGACCAGGCCAAAGGGTTTGCACGGCATTTTATTCGGGTTTTCGAAAAAGATGAGTGGATTGTCTGCCCGTCGGGCTCCTGTGTTCACATGGTCCGTCATCATTATCCGGCCTTGTTTGAAGCCGAACCCAGGTGGGAGAAACGGGCCCGTACTGTGGCTGCCAAGGTGTATGAATTGTCCGAATTCATCGTGGATGTTCTCGGGCGATCGGATGTCGGTGCCACATTTAACGGAAAGGTTGCCTATCACGAATCCTGCCATATCCACCGGGCTCTGGGGATTACAGAGCAGCCCAAAACCTTGATCAGGTCCGTGAAGGGCACACACCTGACGCCCATGAACCAGGCAGACCAGTGCTGCGGGTTTGGAGGCGAATTTTCCCTGGAGTTTTCAGATATATCAGGGGCTATGGTGGGGACCAAGGTCCGGCATTTCCTCGACAGCGGTGCGGACCTTCTTGTTGTGGGAGAGCCCGGATGCCTTCTCAATATAACCACCTATCTTTCAAAACATCATCCTGGTAAACAAGCACTACACTTCGCGGAATTCCTGGCAAAAAACGGGGGCGACGATGGATGTTAATACGGAAAAATTTAAGACCGAGGCCCTGAAAGCACTGAATGATTCCACATCACGGAGTTTTCTTGATTTTTTCCTTCCGGTTTTGAGCATGGTCAGGGACCTTGGGCTTTCAAGTTTTCCCGATCCTGTTGCAGCGGTTGAAAAGGCCCGGGCCATTCGCCACAATGCCGTGTCAAGGCTGGGTGATCTCCTTGAAACCTTTGAAAAAAATGCCATCAAACTGGGAACGAAAGTATACTGGGCACGGGATGCCGAGGATGCCAATGCCTATATCATGGATCTGATCCGCACGAACAAGGTGCCCTATGTGACCAAGGGTAAGTCCATGATCAGCGAAGAAATCGGCCTGAACGCGGCCCTTGAAAAAAATGGGGTTCCGGTGTTTGAGACGGATCTGGGGGAGTTTATTATCCAGCTTCTGGAAAAACCACCCTTTCATATCATCGGACCGGCCATCAATATCCCACCCCAGGACATCTGTGACGTTTTCATGGCAAAGGCGGGTATGAAAAACCCCACCACCAATCCGGTGGAACTGGGTTATGCAGCCCGGCTTTTTTTGCGTGATAAATTCAAGCACATGAGAATGGGCATCACCGGTGTCAATATGGTTGTGGCTGAAAACGGAACCATCATCAATGTTGAAAATGAAGGAAACATCCGTTTCAACAAGTCTGCCCCGGACATCCAGGTATCGGTGATGAGTCTTGAAAAGATTGTTCCCACCATGGAAGACGCCTTCCATATGCTGCGAATGCTCTGCCGAAACGGGACTGGCCAGAAACTTTCAGCCTATGTGACCATGGACAGAGGGCCTAAAAAAGATAATGACATTGACGGTCCCCGGGAACTTCACCTGGTAATTCTGGACAACGGCCGCAGCAGGATCTATGAAAACCCGCGAACACGTGAGGTTCTTCAGTGCATCCGTTGCGGTGCCTGTATCAATATCTGTCCGGTTTTTCGCCATATCGGAGGATATCCTTACGGATGGGCCTATACCGGACCCATCGGCAAACTGTTGAATCCTCTGTTTCTCGGACTTGACCGGACATCCGATCTTTTTGGGGCCTGCACCTTATGCGGGGCCTGCAAAAAGGTCTGCCCCGCTGGAATTGATCACCCGGAAATGATTCTATATTTCCGAGAAATGAACATGGCTGGGAACAGGATGTTGAAAGGAAAAGGCAGCCGCCTCAGCCAAAAAATTATCGCCACATGCGCCGCTATGGCCGCATCCCATCCTGGAATCTGGCATAGGGGAACAGCCTGTGGGCGTGCCATGATCCGCCGACTGGGCCCTGTGGGCCAGGCCCTTTTATCCTGGACCCGTCACAGAGATCTTCCGCCCTTGCCTGAAACCTCATTTCGCGATAGGGTAAAACCTGATTAATGGATTAATAATGACCTCGTTAAACGTCTAACGATGGCTAAGGACATACAATGAGCCAGAATACCCGAGACCGTATTCTCAATCGCCTGAAAAAGGCCGGCACCATGACTCCGGACATGCATGTTGAACTTCCCCCCCTGCCCCATGCCATGATGGACTCCGATGAACTGGTCCAGTCCTTTATCCTGAATGTGACGGCCGCAGGTGCAGAGGTCCATCATGTGGAACAGGGTCAGGACATGTCGAATATTCTGACCGAAATCATTAAAGACACAGAACTGACCCGTTTTATTGTTAACGATGATACGGTGTTCAAACACCTGGAACTGGACATCTGGGCAGCCAAGCAGGGCCTCGCTCTTATCCGGGCATCGGAGTTCAATGACAGAAGGTCATACACCGATGCGGTCTTTGACGTGGGCACGGCGGGGTTTACCACCGTGGACTATGCCGTGGCGGAATCCGGGACCCTTGTCATAGGTCATCACCAGGGTCATGCCCGCCTGATCTCCCTTGCCCCCATGATCCATATCGTCCTTGTCCGCACAGATCAAATTGTGCCGGTCTATGACGATGTTATAGCTCAGGGTCTCTTCAATGATGAGGGCCCATCCCAGGTCACATGGATCACGGGGCCCAGCATGACCGCCGACATCCAGGCCACCCCCTTCAAAGGCATGCACGGGCCCAAACGTCTGGTTGTCCTTCTTAGGAAGTAATGCCGCGTATCCAAATTAGGTTTACCATGGCTTTCAAGCACATAAAAGATGAGGAATGCGAGCGGATCAACCGACTTCAAGCTGACTATTTCAGTCGCGTCAAGCAGGTGTTTGATCCTCCCTATCCCGAAGGCGTGCCCGAACGCCTTGAAATCATTGTCAAGGCAGCGGAAATCAAAACCTCGGATACGGTGGTGGATATCGGCTCTGGCACAGGTGTACTGATTCCTCTGATTCAGGGATTCAACCCTGAAATGATCTATGCCAATGATCTGTCCAAAAGCATGCTGAGTTCGGTAAAGGAACGTTACCAAGGAGTTTTAACCATTCTGGGTGGGATACGCAATCTGGCCCTTCCCGATCATAGTGTCGACGTGTTTCTGATTAATGCCTGCTATCCCAACCTGGTGGACAAAGACCGGAGTTTCAAAAATATCGCCCGTATGCTAAAGCCTTGGGGCCGGGTGATCATCAGTCATCCCATGGGGCGATCCTTCACGGATTTTCTGAAACGTGAAATGCCTTTTCCAGTGGATGATTTTCCAGTGTCACTTCCGGAAGCCGGGAATTTATTTAAACCCTATGGTTTTCGCGTCAGGACGTTGATCGATCATGAAAATCTTTACCTGCTCATCCTTGAATGGGGATAAAGATAAATCCATCGACTCTTTACGAGTTCATCAAAATTAGCTATTATGTGACAATCTACGTTGCACAAACCGATTCGTTTCGGTCTAAGCCGGGCAAACGATTCTATCTGATTATGACTATTTATTAAGGACCTGTGCCATGGACCTGGACATCCAGGATGTTATCAACGAAGCCATTGTTCACGAGTTGATCATTGCCGATTTGTATATGATTTTTTACCGGATATTTCCCGAGGATTCTGATTTCTGGTGGGCCCTTTTGATGGAAGAAAAAAATCATGCCGCACTGATCGAGGGGCTGCGGCTTTCACTGACAGATATTGAGGACTTTCCCATGAATGTCATTTATGAACATCATGGCATGCTGGTCAGGATGAACAAGAAAATCAGGGAGCTCATTCAAATATACACATCACATCCCCCGTCCAGGGATGAGGCCTTTCGGGTTGCCCTTGAAACCGAATTGTCTCCGGCTGAAAATCATTTTCAATCCATCATGAGCAACACATACCCGGATGAAATGGTCAAAATAGTCCAGCAGATCAACAGAAACGATAAAAATCACGCGCTTAGAATTCAAATCTACATGAACGAAAAGGGCATCCAAGGATAAAATGGCAGGGAGAGGAATCATGGAATTAATTCAAAGCCTGGGATTGCTGGCCCTGGCCATGGTTGCCGGGGCGTTTTTTCCCACCCAGGCCGGAATCAACCACCAACTGGCAGGATGGACCCAGTCCCCGGTCATTGCCTCGGCCATATCCTTTGCTGTGGGAACGGTGACTCTGATTGTGTGCCTGCTTGTTTCGCGCATTCCCATGCCGGATATGGGACAGATCGGTGTCCAACCCTGGTGGGTCTGGATCGGAGGAGTCCTGGGCGCTTTTTCCGTCTATTCCATGGTTTTCCTTGCCCCACGACTTGGAGCATCGTCCATGCTGGCCTGCATCCTGGCCGGTCAGATGACCGCAGCGCTTCTGCTGGATCAATTCGGCGTTCTCGGCTATGCACAGCAGAATATCAGCTGGCAGAGAATCGTGGGTCTGATTCTTATTTTTGTGGGTGTGTATCTGATGCGGATCATTTAAAATGAACGCGTTATTTCCTGATCTTTACAAGGATTTTTCCACGGTTTTCTTCGACCATTAAACGGTCTTCGGCATAGAGCTGAATGCACTGGGGATAGAGTTGCCATTCCAGCTCAAGACCTTTTCTCTTGACATCATCCAGGCTGTCTCCGGGAAGAATATCAAAGGATTTCTGGCCGATGATAGGGCCTGTATCTTCCCCGTAATCAATGAAATGAACCGTGCACCCGCCCACCTTGCATCCATGGCGAAACGTGTCTCCGTACCCGTCAAATCCTGGAAAGGCCGGAAGCAGTGCCGGATGGATGTTCATGATACGTGGAAGGGATTTGGGCGTATTCACCCGGTCAATAAAATAGGGAGTCAAGGTCCTCATGAAGCCTGCAAGGATCAGCAGGTCAAAGTCATAGGCCTCCATCTGACGCAATAAATCGATTTCAGCAAGAATGCGGGATGTGAAGAAGCGTTCGGCTTTGGAATTCTGGGCTCCGCCGGTAAAGAGAGCCTGCTTTGTAAGAATTGCGTTCAGATCAACGTGATCAGGTAGTTTTCTGCCGATGCCTTGTCGAATCTCGGAAATGAGACGGGCATACGGGGTTACAAAGGTGGGAATACCTTTTTTTTCTGCACGGACAAGGCCACCTGCATCGGGATTGTCTGATGCGACGAAAACAATACGGCCCGGTATCTGGCCTGAGTCGCAGGCATCGATCACGGCCTGCAGATTGGATCCGCCGCCTGAAATGAATGCACCAATTTTAATCACGCCCATTCGTTTGTCTCCTTGCCAGCTGTAATTATTAAACCCGTTACTAAAACATCTGAAAAGGATTTGCAAGAAGGATATCGCCAAGGATCACTGGCGCGAAGAATGAGCGTCCAGTGCATCCGTTTACTGGGGTTTAGTTCCTTCGATTTCGATTATCCCAGCCGAGACCTTTCTTGACAAGCCAGGGCTGGGGAACTATAATCTCCGGATTGTTTTTGTCAATTTTCGGATAAACATTACGAAAGGATATGGATCATGGCTGAAGGTATACTGGATGTCGAAGATGGAACGTTCGATGCAGAAGTAATGAAAAGCGAACTGCCTGTGGTGGTTGATTTCTGGGCACCCTGGTGTGGCCCCTGCCGTGCCATCGGACCTATTGTTGAAGAACTGGCGACCCTTTACAAGGGCAAAGTGAAATTCACCAAGTTCAACGTGGATGAAAATCCCCTGACACCTGGAAAATTTGCTGTACGGGCCATCCCCACGTTGCTGTTTGTTAAAGGCGGGGAAGTGGTTGAAACGATAACGGGAATGACCGCCAAAGCCAAACTGGATGAGGTCATAAAAAAGCTTCTTTAGGATAAATCAGTAATGGAAACAGTTGATTACGATCTTGTTATTATCGGTGGCGGGCCAGCCGGACTGACTGCCGGTCTCTATGCAGCACGAGCACGGCTGAATGTTATCATGATTGAAAAAGTCGCCCCGGGGGGGCAGGTTCTGATTACGGATCTGATTGAAAACTATCCGGGTTTTCCCGAAGGGATCAGTGGCCCGGACCTGACGGACAGGCTGGTGGCCCAGGCCAAACAGTTCGGTCTTCCCATCGAGTCCGAGGAAGTGCAATCCCTTGATCTAACAGGACCCGTTAAAAAAGTAATCCTGGCGGACAGAATAATAAAAACCCATGCCATTATCATTGCCTCAGGGGCCTCTCCCAATACCCTGAATGTGGGTGAAGAGCGTTTCAAAGGCAAAGGCCTGTCCTACTGTGCCACCTGTGACGGCCCCTTTTTCAGGGACAAGGATGTGGTGGCTGTGGGCGGTGGAGACACAGCGGTTCAGGAAAGTATCTTTCTGACCAAATTTGCCAGGAAAGTCTACCTGGTCCATCGCAGGGATCAGCTAAGGGCCGCCAAGATTCTTCAGGAGCGGGCCCTTTCCAACGAAAAAATTGAATTTGTCTGGGATTCTGTGGTCACCGGGCTTGACGGATTTTTTGGTGTGGATAATGTCCATGTGAAAAATGTAAAAACAGGTGAGGTACGAACCATCAAAGCCGATGGCTGCTTTATCTGGATCGGTATTGTCCCCAATGGTGACTTCATTGGCGAGACCCTGAAACGGGATGAGTGGGGATTTGTGATCACCGATGCCAAAATGGCAACCTCGGTTCCCGGCGTTTTTGCAGCTGGTGACGTGCGGGACACCCCCTTACGCCAGATTGCAACGGCCGTGGGTGATGCTGCGATAGCCGCTTATTCAGCGGAACACTATATTGAAAATATGAAATCATGAAAAAATTATTTATTTTATTCCTTTCGTTTTTGATGCTTGTTTCTTTCGGATGTTTCAAAAAAAACACACGTGAAAAGCTGGCCCCGGAGCTTGCAGCTGAAGCCATGAAGGACTTTGACAAAAAGCACTACAAGGCCGCCATTGAAACGTTTAACAAACTCAGGGACTGGTATCCCTTTGACAAGCTGGCCACCCTGGCCGAATTCAAAATTGCCGAAGCCCATTTCAACATGGAAGAGTATGAAGAAGCCATTGTGGCTTACGATGAATTTGAAAAGCTGCACCCCAGAAATGAGGCGATACCATATGTTCTGAACCAGATTGCCCTGTGTTATTTCAAACGCATCGATACGGTGGACAGGGACCAGAACAACGCCCAGGCCGCCCTGGATTCCTTCTCACGCCTTTCCAGGCAATTTCCGGATTCGGAATATGCGAAAGACTCAGAAGAAAAGCAGATATTATGTTTGAAAAGTATTGCGGGCCATGAGATTTATGTGGGTCGCTTTTATTTTAAATCCAAGCATTACAAGGGGGCTCTGGCACGATTCAAAGCAGTCCTTACCCATTATCCGGGCCTGGGTTTTGACCAGGAGGCCCAGGACTATATAATAAAATGCCAGGGGAAAATAGATGCCCAGAAAAAATCAGGCGTAAAAAAGCCCGACGAGATGATTATTATGCCCGAGTAGGGAGGGCCTGATAAAAAATACTTTACAAGGCTTTGGGGATAGCTTATATAGACATGTTTTATTTTTAAGATGAAGTTTATTTCAAGGAGAATCAGTCATGTCAAAGATGTGCGGAATATGTGGAAAAAAACCCATGGTGGGCAACAATGTGAGCCATGCGCATAATGTGAATAAACGCAGATTCAATCCGAATTTACAAAGCGTTCGGACCCTTCAGAACGGCCAGACCCAACGTATGACCGTATGCGCGAATTGTATCAAATCGGGATTTGTGATCAAAGCGCCCTGATATCCAATCGTCAGCCCATTGAATCCGGTGTCCTGACATGGTCAGGACAAAGGATTTTGAAAATCAAAATCAGGACAAAACGAACAGGATTTGCTGTTTTGTTCTGATTTTGATTTTTTTTGTGGCTATCCTTATACCGCGTTTAACATCCTCAATCGTTGTATTCTTGTATTTTTAACCAACCCTGATTATAAAAATCACACCATTCATCTGCAATTCCATTTGATTTAGCTTTTTTCAATTTTTCAGGGATGTTACTGGATGAAATTTTTTCAGGCAACTGCTTATGCAGCCATGATCGAATGTGTCACCTGAACCCAATTGTTAAGTGCAACTTTCTCACTTTACCAGGCTAAGTGTGATCATGCGCAAGCGTTTATCTATACCCTTATATACAGTGTTAGAGTCCAAATTTTCATATTTCAAAGAAAAAGTACAGATAGATTTTGAATATCTTTACTGGGGCTTGCTTTTTATCGTGGTTATAATTTTCTCAATCATGTAGTTGGGAATTTTTGCTGAAGATATTGATATGATGTTGGTAACGCCATGCCACAGGGCGCTGCTTTTTTGTACTCCGGTTAGCAATTTGTGTACGCCCGGCATGGGCATAAGCTAATTTGGTGAAAATCCCTTATAGCTGAGTCACTGTTAAGGTAAAGCCTTAACATAAACTATCAAAATCTGGTAAAATCTGGGACAGGCCAATTATACAAATAGGCATCCGACATTAATATCAGACCTT
>Ga0180007_10003774_pt1 | contig 16570 bp, 16 predicted proteins | sample MM_PC_MetaG_FD_121122 | JGI IMG/M metagenome (GOLD analysis project Ga0180007, IMG submission 121122) | Groundwater microbial communities from the Aspo Hard Rock Laboratory (HRL) deep subsurface site, Sweden - MM_PC_MetaG | ecosystem: Environmental > Aquatic > Deep subsurface > Groundwater... | reverse complement strand
GTGCATGATCTCGGCCATGCCGATGGAGGCCAGGTCGCCGTCGCCCTGATAGGTGAAGACGAACTTGTCGGGGCGGGCGCGCTTGATGCCCGTGGCCACTGCCGGGGCGCGGCCATGCGGGGATTCCACGGTGTCGGCCTTGATGTAGTTGTACAAGAACACGGAGCAGCCGATGGAGCTGGCCGCCACGGTCCTGCCTGCCAGATCCATCTCGTCCAGCAGCTCGGCCACCATGCGGTGCGCGATGCCGTGGTGGCAGCCCGGGCAGTAGTGGGTGGCGCGGTCGACCAGGGAGTCGGGCCGGGTGAAGACCAGCTCTTCGTCACCTGCAGTTTTCTGGCCAGCAGCTTTCTGACCAGCAGCTTTTTGGGCAGCCGTTTTGGGGGCGGCAGCCTTCCTGGCGGCGGTTTTCTTGGCAGCAGCCGTGGCCGCCGGGGCCGCCTTGGGCGCGGTTTTAGCCTTGGCCATGGTTATTTCCTCCCCAGCGCGCGCAGGATGGGCGCCACAAAGTCGTCTGGGCTGGGCATGTTGCCGGGGTAGACGCAGAACAGGTCAGAGTCGGCGTCGCGACGCACGGCCAGGCGCACGTCGTCCACCATCTGGCCCAGGTTGTGCTCGATGGTCAAAAAGCGCTTGCCCTCTTTCGCCAGCTTGGCCAGGGCCTTTTCCGGGAAGGGGTACAGCGTCTTGGGCCGGAACAGGCCGACCTTTTTGCCCTGCTTGCGCAGTTGGCGCACGGCGTTCTTGGCGATGCGGCCGATGGACCCGAAGGCCACCACCACCAGCTCGGCGTCCTTGACCTCGAAGGTCTCGAACTCCACCAGGTTCTTCCAGTGATTGTACTTGGCCTGCAGCTTCATGTTCTGCCCGGCCAGCTCGCCGTCCATGAGGAACAGCGACTTGATGATGCGGTGGGCGCGGGGCTTCTGCTTGGCCTTCAGCCCTGCCGCGGTGCCCTCAAGCCGCCACTCCTTGCCCTCGGCCGGATCGGCCAGGGTGGGCGCGCAGCGGACGATGGGCTCCTTCATCTGGCCGATGATGGCATCGCCCAGGATGAGCACCGGGCTGCGGTAGGTGAAGGCCAGGTCAAAGGCCTTGTGGGTCATGTCGTAGGCTTCCTGGGCGCTTGAGGGCGCCAGCACCAGCAGGCGGTAGTCGCCATGGCCGCCGCCGCGCGTGGACTGGTAGTAGTCTCCCTGGCTGGGGCCGATGTCGCCCAGGCCTGGGCCGCCGCGGTTCATGTTCACGATGACCGCCGGGATGTCGCTGCCGGCCATGTAGCTGATGGCCTCCTGCTTCAGGCTCATGCCCGGGGACGAGGAGGAGGTCATGGCGCGCACGCCGCAGGCCCCGGCGCCGAGCAGCATGTTGGCTGCGGCCACCTCGCTCTCGGCCTGCACGAACTCTCCACCGGAGGCGGGCATGGCCTTGGACATGAACTCCGGGATGTCGTTCTGCGGGGTGATGGGATAGCCAAAGAAGCAGCGGCAGCCCGCGTCCATGGCGCCCATGGCGATGGCCTCGTTGCCCTTGACGAAGATGCGTTCGTTCTTGCCTGCCATGTTACGCCACCTTCTTTTGCTTTTTGCTGCGCCAGACTTCGATGGCCATGTCCGGGCAGATGGTGGCGCAGGAGGTGCATCCGGTGCACTTGCCCATGTCGTCCGCGCCCACCTCGGCGACCTTGTACCCTTGCTGGTTGATGCGCTCGCTCTGCCTGATGATGGAAACCGGGCAAACCGTGGTGCAGAGCAGGCAGCCCTTGCAGCGCTCTTCCGTGACCAAAATGCGGGACATCGTAAGACCCCTTCGCTGGCGGGAAACCCGCGCCAGTCCTGCTTTATCAGACAATGAGCATGGCGTCGCCGTAGGAGAAGAACCGGTACTCCCGGGCCAGCGCATCGGCGTATGCAGCCATGATTAATTCACGGCCCGCTAGGGCCGAGACCATAATCAGCAGACTTGATTCTGGCAAATGAAAATTGGTGATCAGCGCGTCGACAACCTGAAATTCGTAGCCAGGAGTGATATAAATCGACGTGTCTCCGGCAAAGGCCGCAACCTTGCCCAGGGCCTGGTGCATGCCCTCCAGGCTGCGCGCGCTGGTGGTGCCCACGCAGACCACCGCCCTGCCCTGCGCCTTGGCCTCGCGGATGGCGCGTGCTGTTTCGTCGGGAACCTCCACGTGCTCGGCGTGCATGACGTGCTCGCGGATGTCCTCTGCACGCACCGGGCTGAAGGTTCCATAGCCCACGTAGAGAGTCACCTCAGCCCAATCGAATCCCTTGGCCATGAGCTGTCCGCGCACCTCTGGCGTGAAGTGCAGGCCCGCTGTGGGCGCGGCCACGCTGCCCGCCTTGTGGCTGTCGGCGTAGGTGGTCTGGTAACGCTCGCGGTCCCCTGCGTCGTCCTCTCGCTCCAGATAAGGCGGCAAGGGCATATGCCCTATATCATTCAATATCTCTTCAATTTCGCCTTGCCATTCCAAGCGCAGACGGCAACGGCCATATTCCCCGCGCTCCAGCAGAATAGCGCGCAAGGGCGCGTCGAACTCCGCCGCCTCGCCCTCCTTCATGCGCTTGGCTGTGCGCACCAGGCCCTCGGCCTCGGCACAAAGCCAGCCAGGGCTGTGCTCACAGGGCGTAACATCGAGCAGCGGCAACGGCGTCAGCAGCAGCAGCTCCACGCGCCCGCCGGTCTTGCGCCGACCGAACACGCGCGCCGGAAACACCCTGGAATTGTTGGCGATAATGAGCGCCCCCTGCGGGAATCTCCGGGCCAAGAGCTCGGGCAGATCGGTAAAGTGCAGGCCCGTCTGCGCAGGTCCGGCGCTGCGGTCGAGCACCAGCAACCTTGAGGCGTCGCGGGCGTCCGCCGGTCTGCGGGCGATGCGCTCGGGCGGCAGCTCATAGACATAGCTGCTGAGCGCAAAATCAGGTGGAATGTCCTTGGGGGGTGTCATCATGGCTGCAATCATTCTTACGTAATCATCCGGTCAATGCAAGCTCCCCTCACTTTCGCGCGCTCTCATTTTGACAGCCATATTTCGTCGTATACGCCCATCCCCAACACGCCAACGCCCCCCTTCCCGCCTGTTCCGCGCATCACAGGCTCATCACCCGCTCACTGCGCGTCATGCATCGATGATCTTCCCGGTTGCGTGATCACTGGATGGCGGATCGGCAGCCTGCGGTAATTTTCCCTTGATCTTGGCATCAATCCTGGTATGTCGAGGGTATGGAACTCATGGCATTAAGTGACATTGCGCGACGCACCGGCATACCAGCTCCCACTGCCCGCCGCTATGCAGCCCTGTTCAAGGACTTTTTCCAAGGCCGTCGCCTCGGGCGCATGACGCGCTACCCCGAGGAAGCGGTGCCGGTTTTTTTACGCGTCAGCGAACTTTACGGTCAGGGGCGCATCACTGCCGAGATCGAAGAGATCCTGCGCCGCGAGTTTCCCCGCACCATCGAGGTGGGCCCCGCCTCGGAACAGATGGCCCTGCCCGCTGTGCCCCCTGAAGTTGCGGCCATGCTGCCCGCCAACCTCACGGAGGTATTGAGCGAGGCCCTTTCCGATGCCTTGTCCGAGGCCCTTTCCGCTTCCCTGGACCGCTTCGGCGAAACCCTGGAGACCTTGGCCGACCAGAAATCCAGCCTGGACATCCAGCAATCCGACATCACCAAGCTCAAAAACGGCTTTGTGCTGCTGGCGCGCAACCTCAAGCGCCTGGCCAAGCGCGATCAGGCGGATACCGTGTCGGCCATTACCCGCATCCAGGACCGCATGCGCAACCTGGAGCCCAAGCTCGCGGTGATGGAAGAGATAACCCTGACCCTGACCAGCGACAATGCAGACCTCAAAGCCAGGCTTTCGGCCCAGGAAGTGGAATTGCAGCGCCTGCGCGAAGACCGCCAGCGCCTGGAGAACATTCTCAAGAACATCAGCGGCCTGCCGTCCTGATCTTTTGCCCCCATTTTTTGCCGCCTTGTGGTTCCGCGCCGCATTGAGATTCCCCACATCTTCATATATGCCTGTCCATGATGACTTGATAAGCGCACTGAATATCGCTGTGAACCGCACGTCGAAATATTGGAGGTCACCCCCATGCACTCATATTTTTCAAAATCACTGCTCTGCCTCACCCTTGTCCTGGTTATGAGCGCCTGCACCGGGCTGACCACCAAATCCTCTGCGGACACGGTGCCCGCAGGCAACGGCTCCCAGGCGGAAACCTACGACAATCCCAACTACTATTATCTCTTTGACGACATCCTGATTCCCAACGGCATGGAGCACACCGCTGACGACGACTTCTCCTTCGACACGCAGCAGTTCAAGGCTGGCATCCAGATCTTCCAGGGCCGCGTGGTCTACGACGACCTCATCAATTTTTTCCTGAACAACATGGTGAAGGACGGCTGGAAGAAGGTCTCGGCCGTACGCTCCAAGAAGAGCATCCTCATCTTTGAGAAGGCCAACAAGGCGGCCATCATCGAACTGAACGACGGGTACAAGGCCAAGGCCACGGTCTTCGCCTTCGAATATAAGGGTGGTGCCTATTCCACACGCAGCAACACGCGCAACCGCCCCGGCACGGCCAAGGCGCCAGCAGGCTCCACCAGCTCCTCAGCTTCGCAGGGCGGCTCCTTCAACGAGAAGGACATCAGCAATTGACCACAACGCACCTGCAGTTCTCCTGCTTCCTGGGCAGGCGCGTCCACCTGGGCGTGACCGGCAGCATTGCCGCATACAAAAGCCTTGAATTGCTTCGTTTGCTGCGCCAGTGCCAGGTCGCTGTCAGCGCCACTCTCACCGACTCGGCTCAACACTTTGTGGGTGCCGAGAGCTTCCGTGCCCTGGGGGCCGACCCGGTAACCACAAGCATGTTCGGCGCGGGCGCGGGCGATACTCCCTTTGCGCACCTCGCGCCTGGGCAAAGCGCCAGCGCTTTGGTCATCGCCCCGGCAACGGCCAGCATCCTGGCCAAGCTCGCACATGGCCTTGCCGACGATCTGCTTTCCACCCAGGCTTTGGCCTTTGGCGGCCCGCTCCTGCTCGCACCGGCCATGAATCCCGCCATGTGGAATGCCCCGGCCACCCAAGCCAACTGGCAGACCCTTCTCAAACGCGGCGCCATCGGCATCGGCCCTGCAGTGGGCGGGGTTGCCTGCGGTGACACCGGACAGGGCAAGCTCTCGCCGGTGGAGCATATATTCGCCAATGTGCTGCGCGCGCTCTCCCCCAAAGATCTGGACGGCAAGACCGTGCTGGTCACCCTTGGCCCCACCCGCGAGAAATGGGACGCGGTGCGCTACATCTCCAACCCCTCCAGCGGCCTTATGGGTGCGTGCCTGGCCACTGCGGCCTGGATGCGCGGGGCGCGTGTTCGCGTTGTGGCCGGGCCGACGGAACTCGACTTCCCGCCGGGCATTGAGGTCATCCCCGTCACCAGCGCGAGGGAAATGCTCGACGCCTGCCAGGACCTCTGGTCCGATACCGATCTGGCCTGCTGCACCGCCGCGGTGTGTGATTTCCGCCCGCATCTGCCCGAGAGCGTTGATCCCGCACGCAAGCTCAAGAAACGCGACATGGCCACCGGCGAACTCCTGCTGCGCCTTACAGAGAACCCGGACATCCTGCGCACCCTGGGCGAGCAGAAGCGCGCCGACCAGGTGCTCATAGGCTTCGCCGCCGAGACCGAGGATCTTGCAGGTCAGGCCCGTCTCAAGCTTGCCGAAAAGAACCTGGACCTCATCGTGGCCAACCTGGTGGGCGTTCCTGGCAGCGGCTTTGACTCCGACACCAACACTGTGACGGTTCTCGACCGCACTGGGCGCATGGAGCAATGGCCGGAACTGCCCAAGACGGAGGTCGCGTGGCGCGTCTGGGATCTTTTGCGGCACCTGTAGACCTGCCCGATCATCTGCGCCCCTGGCGCGCGGCCGGCCTGGACGCCCTGTTCTTGCCTGGCGGACTGCCAGAGCCCGCGGCTGGCACCACGCCCGTGCGAGAGGCCGACGCTCACGCCCTGACGGCACCGCAAGACCACGCTGTTCATTGCGCTTCGCCTGAATCTCTTACTGCCGCGCCGGACCTTGACTGGCCTGAGCCTTGGCGCGCCATCGCCGCGCGCGTGCGCACCAAGCCTCAGATCATCATCACCTATGCATCGCTCATGGCCGATGTCACGGGCAAGGCCGACCCGGCCCGGCGCAAGCTCTTCCAGTCCATCCTGGCCTACATGGGTTGGCCCCAGGGCACGAGCCTGTTCTGGCCCTGCACGGACGTGCCGGAGACCTCGACCTCACCTGGCCTGGCTCGCAACGTCTTTCTCAACGGCACGCTCAGCTTCGGCGTCTCGCACATCGCCTGTTTCGGTGCAGAGGCGGCGCACATCGGCGCGGCCTTGTTCCCTCCAGGCTCAGGCGACCCTGAGGTCCGGGTTTTGACCCTGCCCGCGCCGGAGGAGCTCCTTGGTTTGTTACCACACGAGATGCACCGCGCCGTGGCGGTTCTCAAGGCCTTGCCGTTCGAGTGAGCCTTGCCTTTGCTCACTGCTCCGGGTACATCTGCCCCTTCAAATCAAAATTAACGACACACAGGATGCACACCATGAAGATTCTTGTCACCGGCGCCGCAGGATTCATCGGATTTCACCTTTCTCGTCGCCTGCTCTCCATGGGCCATGAGGTTGTCGGCCTGGACTGCATCAACGACTATTATTCCGTTGAGATCAAGCACGCACGTCTGGCCATGCTGACGCCGGACCCGAAGTTTACTTTCGCCAAGCTCGACCTGGCCGACGCGGACGCCATGGCCAAGCTGTTCAAGGATCACGGATTCACCCACGTGGTGAACCTGGCAGCCCAGGCCGGTGTGCGCTACTCCATCGAGAACCCTCGCGCGTACATCGACTCCAACATCGTCGGCTTCCTGAACATCCTTGAAGGCTGCCGCCACAACAAGGTGAGCCACCTGGCCTACGCCTCGTCCTCGTCGGTGTATGGCATGAATACCACCATGCCGCTCAGCGTCCACGACAACGTCGACCACCCCATGAGCCTCTATGCCGCCACGAAGAAGTCCAACGAACTCATGGCCCACACGTACAGCCACCTTTACGGCCTGCCCACCACGGGCCTGCGCTTCTTCACGGTCTACGGCCCCTGGGGCCGACCGGACATGGCGCTGTTCCTGTTCACCAAGGCCATCCTCGCAGGCGAGCCCATCAAGGTCTTCAACCACGGCAAGATGAAGCGCGACTTCACCTACATCGACGACATCGTCGAGGGCGTCGTTCGCGTGACTATGCACACGGCCGAACCCAATCCCGACTGGACCGGAGCCAAGCCTGACCCGGCCACCAGCAACGGCCCATTCCGCATCTACAACATCGGCAACAACAGCGTTGTCGAGCTCTCCCACTACATCGAAGTCCTCGAGGAATGTCTGGGCAAGAAGGCCATCAAGGAATACCTGCCCATGCAGATGGGCGATGTTCCCGCCACCATCGCCGACGTCGACGACCTTGTTCGCGACGTCGGTTTCAAGCCCGGAACACGCATCGAGGATGGCATCGCCCGCTTCGTCGAGTGGTACCGCTCGTACTTCACCGCCTAATACGCGCTTTTTCTTGCCGCCATCCACACTCGCGCCTTGATTTTCCCGTCAGCGGGACGTAGGCTCTGCTTTCAGTCGTTCCACCGACATGACAACACCGGGCTGGCGCCTGGTGTTTCACGTGAAACACACAGAGACACCCCCGGAGGCCAAAGTGGCACGTAGAATTGTTGTGGCGAATCAGAAGGGCGGCGTTGGCAAAACCACCACCGCCGTGAATCTCAGCGCTTCTCTGGCGGTCATGGAGAAGAAGGTGCTGCTGGTGGATTGCGACCCTCAGGGCAACGCCTCCAGCGGCCTGGGCTTCTACCCTGGGGACGACCGAGCGAACATCTACACAGCGCTGTTTGAGCCGGAAAAAATACGGGCCTCCATTGTGCAGACGGCCATTCCGTTCCTATCCCTCGTGCCTGGCACACAGGACCTGGTGGGGGCGGAAATCGAGTTGGCGGACAAACTCGGACGCGAATACTACGTGCGCGACCTGCTTGACCCGGTGGAAGATGAATACGATTACATCATCATAGACTGCCCGCCGTCGCTGGGCATCCTCACCGTGAACGCCCTGTGCGCCGCGCGTGAGTTGCTGGTGCCGCTGCAGTGCGAGTACTACGCGCTGGAAGGTCTTTCGCAGCTGCTCATGACCTTTGAGCTGGTGAAGAAGCGCCTGAACCCGGACCTACGGGTGCTTGGGGTTGTGCTGACCATGTACGATCAGCGCAATAAGCTCTCCTGGCAGGTCAAGAACGAGGTGCGCAAGGCCCTGCCCCAGCACCTGTTCGAGGTCATCATCCCGCGTAACGTTCGCCTGAGCGAGGCTCCGAGCTTCGGCAAGCCCGTGATCACCTACGACATCCGCTCCAGCGGCGCTGAAGCCTACATGGCGCTGGCCCAGGAGGTCGCGCGCAGCAAGGTTCGGGATTAGCGGAAAAAGGCTGGTTTACGAAGCGCGGCCTTTGTTGCGGATGCTCTTCTCGGGCATGTAGGGCGTGGCATCGACCTTGATCTTGTCGTAGAAGTGGCGCTTGATGATGCGGGCTTGGCAGGACAGGCAGCGGAAGGAGACAAGGCCGCCCATGTTCGCGGCGTTGAGCATGAACTTGCGTGGGGTGTCGCGCTCCCAGTCAGCGGACTCGTTGCCGCAGAGCGGGCAGGCAACATCGAGGTCCACCGGGTACTTGAAGTCCCAGTTCTTGACCAGCGTCCTCCAGTCATCCAGAGGTTCGAAGATCTCGGGTTCAGGCGCGGGTGCGGAGAAATGCTGCAAGACGACATCGCGGACACTGGCCCAGGCCTCTGGGCCTAAAATTGCGCCGAGGGGTTGGCCCTGGGCATCGAAAATTTCCTGGAAGCCGGGGATGTCGTGGGTCTGGCTCATGACTGGTACTCCTTGGCGTTGGTGTGTGCACCTTATAGAGGTCGCGCGCGGACATGGCAAGGAACAAACGACAATACGCTGCGCAGCCAGCATGTAATGCAGGGCGCAGCGGCTGATTACTCGGAGGAGAGGGCATGGCCATAGGGCAAAGAGGACTTGGACGCGGACTGGACGCACTGCTCGGGAGCATCCGCCCCGAATCGGTGAACACTGCGGAGGTGCGGCTCATCCCCATCTCCTCCATCGTGCCGAACCCGCATCAGCCGCGCAAGGAGTTCGACCCCCAGGCGCTGGAGGACCTGTCGGCCTCAATCAAGGTGCAGGGCGTGCTCTCGCCCATCCTGGTGCGCCCCCTGCCCGACGGCAAGGAAGGTTACGAGCTGGTGGCTGGCGAGCGCCGCACCAGAGCCTCCAAGATGGCGGGTCTGAAAGAGATTCCGGCGCTGGTCCGTACGCTTACGGACATGGAAACCCTGGCCATCGCGCTCATCGAAAACTTGCAGCGCGAGGACCTGAACGCCATTGAAGAGGCTCGCGGCTTTCAGCAGCTGCTCAAAGATTTCGGCCTGAACCAGGAAGAGCTCGCCCGCCAGGTCGGCAAGAGCCGCTCTGCTCTGGCCAACTCACTGCGTCTGCTCAACCTTCCTGAAGTGATCCAAAACGACATTCAATCCGGTGTGCTCACTGCCGGACATGGCCGCGCAATCATGGCCGTTGATGGCGATTCTGCTCACGGGTTGTTTGAGCGCATCAAGGAATTCAACCTCTCCGTGCGCCAGGCCGAGGCCGAGGCCAGCTTCTTCAAGGAGCATGGCCGCTTGGCCGAGCCCGAGGAACTATACGGCAGCGTGAAGCCTCGGGGCAAGGCTGTGCGCGGCTCACGTAGTGTACAGAAAGCTGCCGAGAAGGCGGATGAGACCTTGCGCGACGTCCAGTCACGGCTGTCTGAAGCCCTTGGAATCACAGCAAAGATCACGGGCTCGCAAGAAAAAGGCGTCCTGGCTCTTACCTATACGTCCCTTGAGCAGCTTATGGATCTGGCGCAAAAGCTTGGCGTCTAGCCCTCTTCGATTACGGTAATCACCAGATCATCATCACAGGTAACACATTAAATAACCAGAACATTTCGTGAACAACAGGCGGGTTTCAACCGCTTTGCAGAGGTCTGATGATCACAACGGACATGCTCTCATTGATTGATCGCTTGGCGGGTCGGCGCGTGATGATCGTTGGCGATGTCATGCTTGATCACTACACCTTCGGCTCGGTCACGAGAATATCACCAGAGGCGCCAGTGCCCGTCCTGCAAGTGTCTGACGAGCAGTACCGGCTTGGCGGGGCTGGGAACGTCGCTCGAAACATCGTGGCCCTTGGTGGTCAGTCGCTGATGATCGGAGTGATCGGGACCGATCAGGATGGCCAGACGCTCACCACCCTCTTGGCAGAGGCAGGCGTCCAGACGGACCTGGTTCACGATGATCGCCGCCGCACAACGAGAAAGACCAGGATCATCGCCCAAAATCAGCAGATCGTCAGGGTCGACCGCGAGCATACCGGCGAGCTCTCCAAGACTGTGGTTGGTGCCCTGCTGGAGAAACTCGCTGATCACGCACAACGCCATGACATAATTATTGTTTCTGACTACGGGAAAGGCGTCGTCACCAGGGCGCTCATGGATGGATTGCAGACGCTCACGGGCCAATCAGGCGCGCGGCCGCGCATCCTCGTTGATCCAAAGCCCTGCAACTACGACCTCTACAACGGTGTGGACCTCCTGACCCCCAACGCCAAGGAAGCCTCTGAAGGCGCTGGCCTGCCTGTCACCGGACCGGGGGGCCCCACGGCAGTTGCAAAGGCCCTGTTCGAACGCCTGGGCTGCGGTCAGCTGCTCATCACCCTGGGGGCGCAAGGCATGGCGCTGTTCCAAGGTCCAGAGAATGGTCAGCGAATTCCTACCTTTGCGCGCAAGGTCTTTGACGTCACCGGCGCGGGGGACACGGTTATCGCCACCCTGGCACTGAGCCTGGCCGCTGGTGGCGATCTGCTCTCTTCTGCCGTGCTGGCCAATCACGCCGCAGGCATCGTCGTGGCCCAGGTCGGTGCAGCAACCGCCTCACCCGAGGGCCTGCGCGAGGCCATCGCCGACCATCCCGAGCTGGACATCGAGGCTCTTCCGGCCCTTGGCTGACTCGCCACGGGAAGCAGATACCACGCCGCCATGCGCAATCTCATCCGTAAGCAGTCCGCAACGCTCTGTAATCCGCTCGGAGCAGCATCAAGGCGGGCTGACCGGGGCCTCGGCAACAGGCATACGACGCTCCGCAGTGTGCTGTATACGGCCCTTGCCTGCACTTTGCTCCTGTTTGGAGCAGCTTGGGCCATTGCTGCTGAGGCCCTGCACGCCAGCGTTGGAGAAGCCTACATCCTCAACCAAGTTGCAGAGGAAAAATTGCGGCATGAAGCAGCCAAGGCGCTACAAATGCGCCAAGGCCAGTTTCTCCCGAGACTCAACGGGGTACTGGACCCATCCACCAAGATCTGGGCAGGCGCACAGGGTTTGAGCCTGCGCCTTGAGCGGGCCAGCGTACTGTTGAGCACCAACGTCATCGCCAGCGCCGGTGATTCCAGGGCCGCAGCAAGCCACACCGATGGGAGCATACAGTTGTTCGGGGTCGGGAACTGCACCAGTGTCTCCATGCCGGGAGGCGACCCGGCCTACGCACTTGCCCTGGCACGTGATGGCGCGGGCCTTGCGGCCTGGGCTCAGGGCGTCAACCGGCTGGTGTTCTTCGACCTCGCTGCGCAAGGGTGTCCGGCGACGTCAAGCGAGTCCGCCATGCGTGGGCAGTTAAGCCTGAGCCTCAGCATCTCTGGAGCGTTTTTGGCGGCCCAGGATGAAGGCGGACGTCTCTGGGTCGGACCGCGCGGGAGTGGACTGCGAGTGGTGACGACGCTGTCCGGCCCGGCTGTGGCCCTTGGCTTCTCGGATGGGGAGGGGGTGCTGCTGGCAATAGACGCCCACGGCCGCGGGGGATCCTGGAACCCTCGCAATGGCAAGCTGCTGCACGGCCTGAATGTCCCAGGAGGCCCCTTTGTCGATGGGGACTTTCAAGGCGCTGAGGCCCGCCTTTGGACCAGGGACGGACGGCTTGTGCGGTGGGACGTGCTGCATGACCGCGCCGCTGGACCCCTAAAAGAGCCTGTAGAGGCCCTCTCAGCGCACAAAGACGGATGGCTGGAGCTGCGTGGCACAAACCTCTATTACACGCGCCCAGGGCTGACCTGGCTTCCTGTTCCTGTCTACGAGCCGCAGCTCCCGTTACTCAGCCATTCAAGGCAGGCCGACTGCCTGCGCCTCTCTGATGTGGACGGTGTGGTGCGCTATTTCAACGCGCACACCGGGCAGGTGCATTCGCAGTGCTTTGCGGATGATTGGACCTCCATAGCCATACAGGACGATGGCACTGCCCAGGTGGCAGGGCTCCGCCTGCGCATCTTTGACCACCTTACCGGTACCGGCAGCGACAGCAAAGTCAACGTGCGGGCCATTTCCGATAGCCATGTTGTGCTGTGGACCGACAACGCGCCGCGTCTTGATTTGAGCATTGAGGCAGCGCCGGGGTCCACAGGCAAATCATTGTTGCAGATTGTGGAAAGTCCGTTTGCTCCCACAATGAAGCCGATATCCGTGCCGTTGCGGCAAGGCATCGCAGCCGACGCCACGGTTCAGCTTCTGCCATTGCAATGATATCCTAGGATTCCGCATGACGGGAGTTTACGACACGGCGAGTATTGGATAGAGAAATAGTATATATGCCGCATCCGGCCACAGGAGGTCCCCATGACCAAGAGCGCTGGCTCCAAGAAATCTGGCCTGAACACCACCATACAGGTGCTTGGCGTGCCCAAGATCCCCACGCCACTGCACTACTGCCGCTACATCGGCCAGGAAGAGGAGCTCGAGCTGAGCCTGACCGAGGAGGAGGCAGACCTCCTGGGCGCTGTGCGCGGGCCCATGCGCTTCGAAAAGGCCGGACCGCGAGGCAAACTGTACTTCGATTCATCCAAGGTCAAATGCGCCATCGTCACCTGTGGAGGCTTGTGCCCAGGCATCAACGACGTCATCAGGGCCATCGTCATGGACGCCTACCACCACTACCACGTGGCCTCGGTCATAGGCATCCGCTACGGGTTGCAGGGCTTCATCCCCAAGTACGGACACGACATCATGGAGCTCACGCCGGACAAGGTTAGCAGCTTCCACGTGTTCGGCGGCACGGAGCTCGGTTCCTCGCGGGGGCCCCAGGCAGCGGACGAGATCGTGGATGCGCTGGAGCGTATGAACATCAACGTGCTGTTCATGATCGGCGGCGACGGAACCATGAAGGCCGCCGCCAACATCGTGAAGGAAATCAAGGCGCGCAACTCGCGCATCAGCATCATCGGCATCCCTAAGACCATCGACAACGACATTAACTTCGTGGGCAAGTCTTTCGGCTTCGACACGGCCGTGGAAAAGGCCACCGAGGCCATCGCCTGCGCCCATGTCGAGGCTGTGGGGGCATACAACGGCATCGGCATCGTCAAGCTCATGGGCCGCGAGTCCGGTTTCATCGCCGCGCAGGCCACCCTGGCGCTGAAGGAAGTGAACTTTGTGCTGGTGCCGGAGAGCCGTTTCAGCCTGGATGGCCCGGACGGGCTGCTGATCCAGCTGGAGCAGCGCCTGCGCAAGCGCCGCCACGCAGTCATCGTCGTGGCCGAGGGCGCCGGGCAGCACCTCTGCGAAGCCAGCGGCAGGACCGATGCCTCCGGCAATCCTGTGCTCTGCGACATCTGCTCCATCCTCATCACGCGCATCAAGGAATACTTCAAGGCCCGCGGGATGGAGGCCACCATCAAGTTCATCGACCCGAGCTACATCATCCGCTCGGTTCCGGCCAACGCCAATGATCGCGTGTACTCCGGCTTCCTGGGCCAGAACGCCGTACATGCGGCCATGGCCGGCAAGACTGGCATGGTGGTGAGCCGACTGCAATCGCGCTACGTTCACGTGCCGCTGGAGCTCGTCACCAGCAAGCGCAAAATGCTCAACATCGACTCCGACTACTGGCGCGCGGTTGTGGAATCCACAGGCCAGGAAGACTTCGGGGCGCATGCCGTGCAGTATTGCGATAATAAGGAAGATTAAGTCGACGCCTTCATCACAAAAGCTCAGCAACAAAAAAGCGCCCGGAAAACCGGGCGCTTAACATTTGCAGGAAAAGGCCAGAGCTAGTCTTCGTTGACGGCCGCTGAAAACTGGGCATGTTCACCCACGGTCTTGAGGGCATCCTCGGCCTGCAGCGCCATGCACAGAAGCTCGTGCAGATCGCTCACCGGCAACTCGACTGCGTAGGCGCCATTGTCGCACACAACCGTTTCGCCCTGCTCATCCAGCGTGTAGGCCCGACGCTCGCGCGACTCGCCCGAGGCGGCGATGATGCCGTAGCCCACGCGGCCCTGCGCCGTCCGATAGAGCTTCTCCACCGTAAGCAGGCCCGTGGAGGTGCTGAAATGAATGTCCTCGGCCACCAGGCTCGCCGTCAGGGCGATGGGGTTTCCGAAGTCGTTGGGCAGCGAGACTGGGCGGGCCGAGGTCGGCAGTCCGGTGAATCCCACGGGCGTCTGGTTCATGCTCATTCCTCATCTCCAAACGGCAGATCATACTGCCGCGTCTTGGCTCTGGATGGCTCTGGCCGCCAGTGCCGCCAACCGCGCGAAACATACTCGTGCAGCGCTTCCTCGGTAACGCGCCACTGCGTTCCCACCCGTATCGCGACCAGCGTGCTGTCCTTGACCAGCCTATACGCTGTTCTGGGGTGGATGCGCAAGATGTTGGCGACCTCCTTCAACGTCAGAAGTCGTGGCAACACCGGGGCTGAATCTTGCGCGTGAACATCGTTGTCTACCATATGACACCGATGTATTCGTTTATGCACTCGTTGTCAAAGAATGTCAACGGATGTCATTAAAAAGCAGAGAAACACCCCAAAATTTGGCGAAACTCTCTGCAAATTTAAATGAAGGCGGAGATAAGCGACCTAGAAGGAGCCGCTCTCGTGATGCGGCCAAAGGCCTCTGTAACCGTAGCAGAGATAGTAGTAGAAGGGCCGCACAGGTTCACCCCGGTAGCTCGCCACATAGCGGTAGGGACCGGCCACGCTGGAGAACATGTCCGTAAGCACAGGGGGCATGCCTGCGGCGTCGCCCTTGAGCACAAGTACCGCGTTCCAGCCGAGCTTGTCCTGAGGCCCGCCCCAGAGGTCGTACTGGTTCATGCGGCGGTTGTCCCACCAGAGGCAATAAGTGCGCGGCTGGCTGGGCAGATAAAAGGCCAAGGAGGCCGTGATGTCGTAGACATCGCTCATGAAAAACACGCGGTTGGGGTCATCGAAGCGCTGCTGCGCCACCTGCCCCATGCGTGCGCCCATATCCTCCCAACCCTTGAGCCGATGCGCTGGGTTGAGGGAGGCCGGGATGGGCAAGAGTTGGTGCAGATGCAACAGAAGCATGAGCAACACGCTGGCCACCGCGCCGGACACCACCAGACGCGAGGTGCGACGCGTGGGGCTTGCCCGCATGATGCGCTCCAGCTCAAGCGCACCCAAAATGCTACCGGCCACGAAGCTCACGGTGTTCCAGTTGGCAAGCACCTTGGTATGAAAGCTCCAGGCAAGGAAAAACAGCGTCATGGGCCAGAAGAACAGCACCAGCAAGGCCGACTGGGCAAGACTGACGCCTGTGCCACTGCTCAACGCAGCGTCAGAGCCGTGGAGAGGGGAACCGACCTCGTTGTGGACGGTTACAGTTCCCTGCCTGGACACAGCAAACCAGACCTGGCGGGCAGTGGCCAGGCCAGCCACGAGCATCAGCCAGAACCACCACGGCAGGGCAAAGCCAAGCTGTGCGCCCAAATATTCGGGCACGCGGGACAGCCGGAACATGGTCTTGGCGCCCTCGCCGGAAACGCCGATGAGGTAGAAAACATGCTTGTAGCCCACAAAGCCGTTGTGCATGTTCCAGATGAAGGTGGGCAAAAAGCCGACAATGACGCCAATGGCCAAAGCCAGGATGAGCTTTGGCCAGAAACGAGCAGGAAGAACGCCGCCGCGCTGCAAAACAAGGCCGTAGCCCAGAGCCAGACCAGCCATGCCGAGCATGGTGTACTTGGCCAGAATGCCCACTGCATAAGCCAAAGCCAGGAGAAGGTACGGCCAAACCGTGCGTTCCCGCCCGGAATCGTCCGGGGTGGCTGCAGCGTAAAGGGCGATCATGGAGAGGGTCCAGCAGAGCACAAAGGAATTGTCCGTGGTCATGAGAATGCCCAGCGCCTGGAAAAGCGGGGACACGGCAGCCAGAAACACGGCAAGCACGGCCAGCACAGGGCGCTTCCACAACCCGGCTAGGAGCCACCACAAGAGCAGGGGGAACAGCGCTGCGCCAACGATGGAGCCCATGCGTACGCCGAGCTCTGTGTTGCCGAAAATTCCGGTGAACAATGCGATGATCCAGGCGATGAGCGGGCCCTTG